>Ga0222714_10002485_pt1 | contig 19449 bp, 15 predicted proteins | sample C33_3DmetaG_FD_165048 | JGI IMG/M metagenome (GOLD analysis project Ga0222714, IMG submission 165048) | Estuarine water microbial communities from San Francisco Bay, California, United States - C33_3D | ecosystem: Environmental > Aquatic > Marine > Unclassified | place: USA: California...
TCTAGGCAATTGGAATGATGTAAACAACAACGCAGCAAGCTATGTCGGCTGGCAATGGCAAGCAGGACAAGGCTCAACATCATCCAACACCAACGGCTCAATCACATCGACTGTGAGCGTTAATGCTAGTGCTGGGTTTAGTGTGGTGACGTATACGGGTACGGGTGTTAATGCGACTGTTGGGCATGGGTTGGGTGTTGCGCCAGCGATGTACATTGTTAAACGCAGGAATGGCGCAGTAGACTGGGGGGTGTATCACTCAGGATTAGGCAATCCAGCTTTTGGTTTGTATTTGAATACAACTAACGCAGCATTTAACGCCCCCACTTATTGGAACAGCACTGCGCCTACATCTAGTGTGTTTTCGCTTGGCACTGATTCGTTGCCAAACGCTTCGGGCGGCACTTACGTTGCATACTGCTGGACACCCATAGCAGGATACTCAGCGTTTGGTAGCTACACGGGTAATGGTTCGACTGATGGGCCGTTTGTGTACACGGGGTTTAGACCGAGATTTGTGATGATTAAAAATGCCGGTGCAACGGGCGATTGGACAATTATTGACACGGCAAGGGATACCTACAACGCAGCAATCACAGCTTTGTATCCAAATTTATCAAATTCAGAAGGCGGTGGCAACGTAGATATTTTGTCTAATGGATTTAAGATCCACAATACAACATATCAAAACGGTAGCGGAAACACAATGATTTACGCCGCATTTGCCGAGAATCCGACGAAGTACGCTCTTGCGAGGTGACACATGGCACGACCAATTGATGACCCAGTAAAGAAATTTTGGTCACGAGTTGAAAAGCGTGGCGAGGATGAGTGTTGGCAATGGCTTGGGTCATTTGATAAAGATGGCTACGGTCAAATGCGTAACGGTGTTTTGCGTATTCAAGACAGAGCGCATAAGTTTTCTGCTCGGCTGCACTTTGGTGAGATACCAAAAGGTATGTGCGTTTGTCATAGCTGCGACAATAAGTGGTGCTCAAACCCTAAACACTTGTTTTTTGGAACGCAGCAAGACAACATTGCAGATAAAATGTCTAAGAATAGACAAGCCAAAGGCGAGCAACAAGGGCATAGCAAACTGACGGAGGCGATGATTGCTGAAATACGGTCAAGAGCAAATGAAAGTTATCGCACGTTATGCCAAGAATTTGATTTAGTACCATCTACCGTATACAGGATTTGGCGCAACCAATCTTGGAAACACGTTTAAGGAAAATAAATGTTCGCCATTATCCAAAATAATCTTATCGCCCTCCTAGTCCCCGCTGGCACAGCCTTTGAGTGGGATGGTATTCAATACCCTGCCAATTGGTGCAACCTGTCTAGCCCCGAAGAAAAGGCGGCTATCGGCATGGTTGATGTCATTTATGGCACACCCGCTAACGACCAATACTATTGGGTCAGCCAAGACGCACCTGTGTACAACGGCACAGTCGTTGAGATCAACTACACCGCCACGCCTAAAGACTTGTTTGAGTGCCAATCAAACGCTGTCAACGCAACAAACGCAACAGCATACTCAATCCTTTTGCCTACCGACTGGATGGTGGTTAAGGCTGTTGAGACAGGCGGCACAGTAGCCCCTGCTTGGAACACATGGCGGCAAACCATTCGCACGCAAGCCGCTGACTACGTTGCGGTGATTAGTGCTTGTACGACTGTCGCTCAGTTAGCTGCGCTACCTTCTGTGCAATGGGCGAATGATCCTAACTACATACCGCCTGCTGGAGCTTAAATGATACTCTCGACTGAGCTCATTAACGCAGTCTTGAATTACCTCGGCAACCGGCCTTACGTCGAGGTCGCGAACCTCATCACAGCCATTCAGGCTGAGGCCGCAAAAACCAATGTAGAGAAAGAGGCAGAATGAAATGGATTCACAGACGCTGTTTAACATCGCCATCGGTTTGGCATCATTTTTCGGTGGCTGGGTTCTAAACAGCATCACCAAGGCTGTGGATCGCCTTGACGCTGACGTGCGTAAGTTCCCTACAACGTACATCGGTAAAGACGAGTATCACCGTGACATTGCTGACGTCAAGCTCATGCTGGGTAAGATTTTTGATAAACTCGATAATAAGGTGGACAAATAATGGACCCACTAACCATTCTTGCCGCGCTAGGACCGCTCGCCGTAGACCTTGGTAAAAGCCTCATCGGGCGCTTTATTCAAACCGACGTATACAAGCCGACCAACATCGCTGAGTACACACAGATGCGTCAAACCGATTTGGCGATGTTCCAAGCAATGAATAACGCTGGGGGTGGTGGAACTACCTATCCGTGGGTTGAAGCGATTGTGCGCCTCATGCGCCCTGCTGTTGGGGCTATTGTGCTTGGTACATGGTCGTTTATGATGCTGACCGGTCAAGAAAACCCCGCAGTCAACAACTTTGCAAGCGCCGTAGGATTTTACCTGTTCGGCGACCGCACCTTGTTCTACGCGCAGAAAAAATGATTACCGTAGAACTTCTGACTTTATCTCAAACCTGTACGCCAGCAATGGCTGATAAATGGCGTGTTGCACTGCAATATACTTGTGACAAGTTTGAGATAAACACACCTGATCGTGTAGCTGGTTTTCTTAGTCAATGCGGGCATGAGTCTGGTGGGTTTAGATTCACCTCTGAAGATTTGCATTATCGTGCAGAAGCGTTAACACGCATTTGGCCTCAAAGATTCCCACCGGGGATTGCCGAATCTTATGCCATGCAGCCTGAGCGAATTGCTAATCGTGCTTATGCTGACCGTATGGGAAATGGTGATGAGGCAAGTGGTGATGGCTGGAAGTACCGTGGGCGAGGTTTAATTCAGCTTACCGGCAAAGATAATTATGCTGCGTTTAGCTTGGAGTGTGACAACGAAGCCTTGGTTAAACCTAATCTCGTTGCAGAGCCTGAACTAGCCGCACTGTCTGCCGGTTGGTTTTGGAAGACAAATGGTTTAAATGCACTTGCTGACGCTAAGGATATTGTTGGCATGACACGCCGCATCAATGGCGGAACTAATGGACTAGATGACCGGCAGATGCGATACTCTCGTCTGATCAGTTGTTTAAACAGCGGGTAAATAATGCTCACTAAGTTGGCACTCCGCCCCGGCGTTAACAAAGAAAATACCCGCTACACAAGCGAGACGGGTTGGTACGTCTGTGACAAGATTCGGTTTCGGCAAGGCACACCGGAGTCTATCGGCGGCTGGGTAAGGATTTCTTCGGCGACATACCAAGGCGTTTGCCGTGCGTTATGGAACTGGATCACGCTGCAAGGTGCAAACCTTATGGCGGTTGGTACGAACCTGAAATATTACATTGAGAACGGCGGGCTGTACTACGACATTACGCCTATTCGCAAGACTACGACTGGCACGGCAACGTTTGCAGCGACTAATGGTTCGGCGGTACTAACTGTCACGGACGCTACACACGGGCTTGTCGTGGGCGACTTTGTAACCTACACACTTGCCGTATCTTTAGGTGGTGCAATTACTGCCACGGTACTTAACCAAGAGTATCAAATTGTCTCAGTACCCACAGCAAATACTTACACAATCAACGTCACGACCCTAGCCAATGCAAGCGATACGGGTAATGGTGGCGCAGCAACCGTAGCTAAATACCAGATCAACGTGGGTCCTGAAATCCAAATTCCACTCGTTGGTTGGGGTGCGGGTGCATGGGGTTCTGGCACATGGGGCGTGGGTGGCACGTCTGGGGTGTCATTGCGCCTTTGGTCGGAAAACAACTTTGGCGAAGATTTAATCTTTGGACCACGCGGCGGCGCGATGTATTATTGGAAAGCCTCGACGGGCTTAACCGTTAGAGGTGAAGCACTTACTGCTAAGGTAGGAGCATCTGATGTGCCAACCATACAAAATTACATTTTAGTCTCGGATGTATCTCGTTTTGTATTTGCGTTTGGTTGCAATGAACTAGGCAGTGCCACTCAAGACCCGCTGCTTGTACGCTGGTCAGATCAAGAATCAGCAGTCGATTGGACGCCTGCCCCAACGAACCAAGCAGGTAGCTTGCGGTTTTCACACGGCTCGGCAATTCAGACCGCAGTACAAGCCCGCCAAGAAGTTCTAGTTTTTACCGACACGGCGCTGTATTCCATGCAGTACGTGGGTGCGCCGATTGTGTGGGGTGCGACTCTACTTGGTGACAACGTATCGTGTATCGGACCCAACGCTGTATCTCTAGCGTCTGGCGTGGTGTACTGGATGGGTGTTGATAAGTTCTATAAATACGATGGTACAGTGCAGACTTTGAAGTGTGATTTGCGTCAACACGTATTTAGCAACATCAATTTGCAGCAAGCCTATCAAGTATTCTCAAGCACTAATGAGGCGTTTAATGAAGTCTGGTGGTTCTACTGTTCAGCAAACTCAAACACTGTAGATAAGTACGTCGTATTTAACTATGCCGAAAGCATCTGGTATTACGGCTCAATGGCGCGAACGGCTTGGATTGATAGCGGCACACGGAACAACCCCGTGGCGGCTACGTACAGCTACAACCTCGTCAATCATGAGTCTGGGGTAGACAACGGCGAGACCGCGACACTTACCGCCATCAATTCGTATATCGAATCGGCTGAGTGGGACCCCCAAGATGGGCATAAGTTTTCCTTCATCTATCGTATGCTGCCTGACATTACGTTCAGAAGCTCAACAAACGGGTCAAACCCGCAAGTTACGATGAGCATTATCCCCATGAAAAACTCTGGTTCAGGGTACAACAATCCGCAATCTTTGGGTGGTAGTAGTAGCGCAACCGTTGTACGGACAGCCATTGTGCCAATTGAAGAGTTTACGGGGCAGGTGTTTATTCGCGTTCGCGGCAGGCAGTTTATCTTTAAAGTAGAGGCTAATCAGCTAGGTACGGGCTGGCAATTAGGAAGCCCTCGCGTTGATCTGCGTCCAGATGGGATGAGGGGATAACATGGGATTACTAGCTAACCGTGCGCCACCGAATCCGCCGCTTCCGCCCGAAGAGTACAGCAAGCCGTACTTTGACCGTCTGGTTAACATCTTGAACCTGTTCTTTCAACAGATCAACGCTATACAACCGATTAGTATTGCTCAGTTAAACATCAATGTAGACACGTTACCAACCGATGCTGATTACGCAAATTTAAGGTCAGGTGATGTATACCGAGATACATCGGCGGGCGATGCATTAAAGATTAAGGTATGACACCAGAGTTTAAAATTGAGCATATTGGCGATGCTGTAGAAGAACTTGCGCCACTCACCGTGGATCACCACGCAGAAGTAAATTGTTTTTACGATACCGATTTGAACATTGATTGGGATAGGTACAAGAAAGCGCAACAGGTATATTGTTTTACAACCTGTAGGTTAGATGGCAGATTGATTGGCTGGGTTGGGTTTTTTGTGCATCCCCCTGTTCGGCATAAGGGTTATCTTGTAGCATATGAGGACTGGTATTACCTCAAGCCTGAGTATAGAGGTCGCGGCTGGGGCAAAGAATTGTTTAAGTATGCGGAAGATGCGCTTAGGCGTGGCGGTGTTAAACGAATTATGATGAGCTGCAAGTCGTACCAAGACTATACGCCGTTGCTAGAAAGCCTTGGTTATGTCCACTTTGAAAAGCATTTCACTAAAATATGAAATACACCTTAGACCTACTGCCGCTTAGAGCCTTTCAAGGACGTGGTACACCTGTCGGTGGGCGTGGTCTTCGGTTGTGTGGTGGCAGTGACGGTGGCGGGTATTGGTACGATCAACAAGCCGCTGATGATGCGGCGTATGAGGCGTATCACGCACCTGCGCCTACCGCCGATATAAATAGTTTATATCAGGAATTGTTAGGACGCGCACCTGACCCTACTGGTATCGCCGCAAACACAGGGGCTTCTGCGGACACGATTCGTGAAAGCATTTTGGCGTCTCCTGAGTACAACAACCAGAATATCAACACGATCTATCAAGACTTACTAGGTCGCGCACCCGATCCAACAGGAATTGCAGCCAACGCAGGTGCTACACCAGAACAAATCCGGCAAAGTATCTTTGGCTCAGCGGAGTACCAAAACCAAACTCCGCCTAGTGGTTTCTTTGATATGCCGGGGTATGGTGCAGAGGCTCCTGCACCGTATTCAATTGTTGGCGATATGCTCATGCAGGGCAATCAGTTGGTGTACAACGTTGCCCCAATCCAAGACGAAAACGGAAATGTTTCTGGCTATAAACGCGCTGATACGGGCGAGTACGTTGACTTAAATAAGCTCAACAAAAGCATCACAGGATATGACAAAGAGATCAATCAGTTGTACAACACCTTGCTTGGGCGTGCGCCAGACGTAAGTGAAGTCATTGCGTATAACAACCGGCTCAAAAGTGGTGAGATTGATCTAAACGATGTAATCCAAGGCTTTACTAATTCGCCTGAATACTTGCAAAAAACCATGCCGTTCCTTGACCCGAACGCCGATGTAAATACTAAGTTTGAGCAAGGCGTACGAGGGTTTGATGCTAAGGGATTAGTGCGCGGCGGTGCATATGAAGGCTTGCCTACGCATTACTTTGACCCCAAGACCGGCAAACTAGCTGCATGGTTTGGTACGTCTGGCGACTTAACCGGCACAGATGCGTACACATGGCATACGGCAGCAGAAGCCCAATTACCCGATGCACAGTTCCGTCTTGCTAAGGAATCCGAACGCGATGTAGGTAAAGACTGGCGCACGCTTGGCACAAAAGCGGCGGGAATTGTAGCGTCAATGGCTGCGCCCCAACTGATGGCGTATCTAGCCCCAACGTTGACAACCGGCAGCGTATTAGCCGATGCTGCAATTCAAAGCGCCGTTATGCAAGGCGGGAAGTCAGCATTATCGGGTGGAGATTTTACGGATATTCTGCGTGCGGCAGGAACGGGTGCAGCAACAAGCGTTGCGGGCGATGTGGCGGGTGACGTAATTGGCGATTACTTTTCAAGCGGTCTGTCGGACGCCCAAGCCAACGCCATGATGGGTGACTATACCTCTAGCCCCAATTATAACGATTACATTGACTACAAGAGTGCGGGCGATAGCGATATTGGCGACAGCGGTGAGGGTGCGGAATACATTGAACCTGCGGCTAATAAAGCTAAAAGCCCAGTGGAAGTTGAAACTGTACCAACAGCAAATCAGTTCTATGATGCACCACTAGCACCGGTACAACCAACGCAGATTGACGATTTGGTCATCCCCCCTGCCGAAAACTATGACATTCCTGAGGTTGATTTAACTGCGGGCGGGCCAGAGCAAAACCTAGCCGATCAGATCATTACTAATCCTGATGTGCCAATTAGTGACGTGTTGTCTAATCTAGATATCATTTCATTACTTAAAAGCGGCACGTCCACCGAAGGTATTGCAGGACTTATTGGCGCAATCGGTGGCGGTGCGGGCGGTGCGGGCGGTAGCTCGGGTAGTGGTTCGGGGTCAGGCACGGGCGTAGGTGGCGTAGGTGGAGTCGGGGGTGGCGGTATTGCAAGCATCATCAACGACATCTTTGGTAGCGCAGAAGAGTCCACTGACGATGACGAAACCAAGAAGAAAAAGAAGCAACAGCAAGCCGCAGCACTAGCCGCACTTGAGGAAATTTCAGCTAGAACCCCGCCGGGCGCACAGATTGACTATTTATACGATATTGGTGGTGAGAGTATCTTTGCCCCGATGCGCCAACAAACAACGAAACCCAAGCAAGACTGGGCTTATGAACCCAATGATCGGTTTGCACAGGGCGGCATGGTCGCGTTTGATGAGGGCGGTGGTGTAACCGAAGAAACCCGCGCATTGATGCACAATCCTAAATTGTCGCAGCGCGGCAAAGACAGAATGGAACGCGAGTACCCTGAAGACCCCTCAATGGTTGGCGAGATTGCGGCAGGGTTTCATCCTGTTATTGGACCCGCGCTATCGGTCAAAGATTTTAAAGAAGCTGCAGGTGAGGACGATTACCTTGGCATGGGCTTAGCTGCCCTTGGCATGATTCCGATTGCTGGCGGAGCTATCAAGGGCTACAACAGATTGGTTAAACCTGCCTTGCGCGAGCGTGCGTTTGAAAGAGAAATGGTTGAGCAGTATGGCAAGATACCAAAAGGCAAGCCTATTCCAGAAGGATATATAGGTGGACCCGATGCGCCTATCCCACGCTTTCCCAACGCTGAATCTCAGGCAGGATACTACTCGCAGCCAAAGTTTCAAACTGATTACGGGCGTGAATTTACGCATGACTTGGTTCATTCCTCGCCTAGCTCAAGCATTACTTCTTTTGACCCAACGCTTGGAATTGACAACAAAGGCAACCGCTTTGCTACACTAAACCCAGATAAGGCACGCGGGGCATCTGGCAATCCGTTGATGACTGGCGGGCATGCGGCTGACGATATCACCACATTTCTATCTAACAGCCCACACTATAGCCAGCAGTATTTGCCTTCTGATTTTATGATGCCAACAGGGGTTCCTTTGGTGCAAGGCATGCCCATCCCAAAAGAAACCTATAAGCCCGGCGCAACCATGTACCCAGTCAGCGCAAGACTGGGCAACGTATACGACCCAACAATGCCAGAAGCGGGCAAAATTGCAAATTCTTTTTTGGATTCGTTAACGCCGCCAAAGGGCATGAGCGACAAAGAGTTTAAATATTTCAAGCAACAATTCAGCCAAGGGCTTCGCAACGGTGAATGGCAGGCAATAGAAAGTGCGCCGTTTAGAAGCTTTCTCAAAGAACAAGGTTTTGATAGCTTTGCGTATTTAAAAGGCAATGGCAAAGAACAGGTTAAAAACTACGGCGTCTTTGAGCCTAGTAGAGTGCGCGGTAAATACGCAGAGTTCAACCCTGCTGCCGCGCATGAGTCAGACATTATGAAAGCCAATGGCGGCCTAATAGATTTGTTAAGGAGTAAATGATGAGTGCTGCGCTATTACAGACAGTGCAAGAGTCGCCCGTTTACGAGCGTGTTGAACCGCTGTATATGGAATTTGCCGAAGTTGATGATATTTGGGTTCGTGCATATGCCATAGAAAAGGCAGGCTCTGTCGCATCACAACACGTTCATCCGCACGATCACGTAACCTTAGTGTCTAGCGGCGCAGTTCGGGCATGGCAAGATGATGAGGACATGGGAGTGTTCCCTGCCCCATCAATGATTACGGTATTAGCAGGAAAAAAACATATGTTTGTTGCGTTAACAGACAATACTGTTTTGTGTTGTTTGCACAATCTTCGCGGCACAGGTCTTGAGTCGCCAGAAATAATTAAAGGAGTATAGCTATGCCAATGATGGATATTATTGATCTAGGACCCGGCGATGCGCCTGCCATCGACTGGGCTGATCTTTCTAAAAAATACGGTGCAAAAACTGCGGCATTGCTCGGTGCAGGGTTAGGCGCATCCGGTCTACTTAATAGCGGTCAACAAAAAACTGGCTATCAGGGCAAAATTCCAATACTTTCGGCGACGCGCCAACAGCTACCGATTGATTACAACGCGCCTCGTCGCCCCGGCAGCGGTGGCAGACGTTACTTTACCGACATGGCTTACGCACCCAAAGCGGGGATTGCGTCTGTAGCCCCTGCTGCGCCTGTTGTGGAAGCACCTGTTGCCCCTGTAAACCCAACGCCTACTGCGCCTGATGTGGTTGCCGCCGCGCAAGGTGGAATGATTGGCTATGCCCAAGGCGGGCTTGCTGATCTTGGCTACTACTTAGGCGGCAAAACAGATGGAATGGCTGATAAAATACCTGCAAAGATTGACGATAAACAGCAAGCAAAACTGAGTCACGGCGAATTTGTGATACCAAGCGATTGCGTCAGCGCCTTGGGCAGTGGAAACTCCAGCGCTGGGGCCAAAGTCTTATACGATATGATGGATCGCATTAGAAAGCACGCGCATGGCACTACGAAACAAATCAAGCCAGCCAATTTAAAAAAGGTCTTGCCGATATGAAACGAGGCGCACGTTACGAAGCAATGCAATTAGGCGAACCGCATTACATGGCAGACAAAGCATGTCAGCGCGGTCATCTTGCGTTGCGCGTAACGGCAACCGGAACTTGCACAGAATGTCGTCGATTGAAAGAAAAAGAGCGATATTATGAAAGCCATCAAAAGTCTTTAGCTACCGCTAGAAAGCATTACTACAGCAATCAAGAAGTTATCGTTAAAAAAGCACGAATTGCTAGAGCTACTGAGCCAGAAGAAAAGCGTGCTATTAGGCTAGAAAAGGCAAAACTTAAAGCGCGTTTGTGGAGGGCAAACAACCCAAAACATCGCAATGCCTTAACTACGGCGCACAAAAAAGTTGTTAAGCAGCGCACTCCAGCATGGGCGGACAGACAAAAGATTGTAGAGTTTTACAAGAATTGCCCAAAGGGGCATCAAGTTGACCATGTAATACCCTTGCGCGGCGAGCTTGTTTCTGGTTTTCATATTGCCGAAAATTTACAATATCTTACGGCAAAAGAGAATCGCAACAAATCCAACAAATACGATTTATCTTGAGGTGAATGATGGCTGAAGCTACTCCTGCAACTGCAACTCCTACAATCCCTGATCCACTAGCGGGCGCACAGCTTTCGACTGAATCTGCGCTATCTAATTGGGCGGGTCCTTACGTCACGGACATGCTTGGCAAAGGTCAGGCACTAAGTGAAACGCCGTATCAGGCGTATATGGGACCCCTGACTGCGGGTGCATCCAGCCTACAGAACCAAGCTTTTCAGGGCATAGCGGGGTTGGCGATGCCATCCACGATGGGTGGATATACGCCTCAGTCGTTTACAGCGCCCGGCACAGCACAGCAGTACATGAACCCGTACTTGCAGCAATCGCTTGACCCACAGCTTGCAGAGATTCGTAGGCAGTCTGACATTAACCGATTAGGTTATACGGGTAAGCTCACACAGGCGGGCGCGTACGGTGGTAGTCGCCAAGCCATTATGGATTCAGAAAATAACCGCAACCTTGCTACACAACTAGCAAAGACTACAGGCGAAGGCTATAACACCGCATACGATAAGGCTGCAAACCAGTTTAATACTGAGCAGGGTCTAGGCTTAAATGCTCAAAACTTGACCAATCAGTATGGGCTATCGGCATTAGGTAAAACGGCTGAACTCGGTGCAACTCAACGTGGCATTGAGAGTGAAGGTATCGCAGCGGACATGGCGCAGTTTAACCAAGAGCGTGACTTCCCCTACAAGCAAGTTCAGTATCAACAGTCGCTACTGCAAGGCATGCCGTTGGCTACGCAATCGTATACTTACCAACAACCTTCTACTGTTGCAAACGTTCAGGGTACGGCGGGCGGGTTGTCTAGTTTATATAAAACATTGTTCGGCTAAGGAAACATCATGTTCGGTATTGACCAACAAGTTCAGCAAAGAATAGATGCGTATCGCGGGAATCCGCAAAAACTTCAACAGCAGTACGCGCAAAAAAAGGACATTTTTGATCTTATTGCGTTAAACCGAATTACTGAAGAGCAAGAAAGTGCTGCCAATCAAATGAGATTGGATGCCGCAAAAAAAGGCACGTTGCCATCTATATACGCGCAAAAAGAATCGCAAGCACTAGACAACGCTAAGAAAGAAGTCATTGACGAGCAGGCTGGCATTATGCAGAACAAGATGAAGCAGATGCAAGAGGCGCAAAAGAAAGTCTTGCAAGCAGCCGGTGCGCCACAAATGCCCGGTCAAGCTACGCCACAACCACAAGAACCGCCCTCGGCAGGATTAGCCGGACTTGCTGCGCCAAACATTCAAGGCATGGCAGGGGGTGGTATTGTTGCGTTTGACCAAGGCGGTCAAGCGGGCGAAGAAGAAGCTCGCCGTGCGATGGAACAACGGCGTCAACAGCCCGCCCCGCAACAACAAACAGCGCCACAATCCGCACCAAGAGGCGGTATGCAATCCGGGTTAGATGCGCTTCTAGCAATTCGCCCTGAAGAAATTTATGAGCAACGCCGGATAGCAGCGGCTAGAGATACCAACTTTACACCTGAAGAACGTGCTGCCAAAGAACGGCAAATCCAAGAACGCTCTGCGGCTGACAAAGATGCGGAACTAATTAACTTTTTATTAGGCGGAGCAGGGCGCAGTACCAATGCCGGTGCAATTGCTGCTGGCGGCGCTGCGGCGCAAAATACGCGCAATCAAGCCCTTGCTGCACGCCACAGAGCCGAAGGGCAGTTAATTGACATTGGACCCGCATCACGCGCAGCAGGGCTTAAAGCGGGCGAGACTGCGTATGGTCACGCAATGCCGGGTCTGGTGTCAGGCGTTAAGGCTGGCGTGGATTTAGCCCAAGTAGGGGAAGCCGCTGCGGGAAGGCAATTGCGACAAGATGAATTAAGTCGAATTAAAGATTTAGAATTAGAAGAAAGGGTTCGGAACAATGTAAGCAACAATATTAAAAGTGATCGTTATATTCAGGGATGGGTTAAGCAATTGGAAAATTTAACTCCTAGCGATCCGTCATACCCTGCGATTAACCAAGCAATTTTTAATAGAGAAAATCAAATTAGGGCTGAAGCTGGTTTGCCGCCACGCTCTGCACCTCAGATGGTGGCAGACACAACACCCCCAAAGCCCCCTAGTTTTTTACAAAGAATTACTGGTAGCGGCGCAAGTAGAGTAGACACAAGCAATCCATTATTGCGCGGGAAATAAGCATGGCTAATTTGCTAGAAATTCTCAATGATCCAAATTACGTTAACGCAAACTTGGAAACCAAAAATGCTATTTTTCAAAAATACGCACCATCGGATGAGAATTACTCTAAAGCAAATTCGTCTACGCAAAGCGCAATTAAGGAAAAATTTGGGATTGGCGGCTTAGACGAACAAGGCAATGCACCGAACGTTTTTGGCGAGGTTGCCGCTAATGCTGTGCCTAGCGTAATTTCTGGTCTTGGCGGGCTTGCACAATTCCCCGGCAAGCTTGCAGACTTAGTTACAGGAACCGCGCCAGACGCAGAACCCGGTTTAATTCGCAAAGGTATTGGCGCATTCTTGCCTTTTGCGTCTACAGGCGCACGAGAAGCGGGCGGCAAACTGGAAGAGTTTGGCAAAGAGCTTAAAACCCCAACACTCCGCCGCAAAGAAAAAGAACGCGCAACCGCAGTCGAAGCGGCAGAAGGCGAGTTAAACAAGTTCAAAGTTGCTGGATTAGAAACAATCACCGATCCATCTTTGCTTAGTTCTTTTTTGTTTGAGCAAGCGCCTAATGCTTTGGGTTCAGCAGGCGTTGGTTTGCTCACTAAAGCCGGTCTAAAGTTAGCGTTTAAAAACTCTAGCCAAGCAACATTAAACGCCGCTGGAACAGGGGCATCTATTGCGACTCAAGTTGCTCAACAAGGCACTGATGTTGGCTATGACACATACAAATACATCTATGACGAGCTAGTTAAAGGCGGCATGAGCAAGGAGCAGGCTAACTCTATTGCAATTGAGAAAGGCCGCGTAGCTGCGTTAGAGGGCGGTGCTATATCTTATGCTCTATCCAGAATACCGGGTGCGCGTGAGTTTGAAAAGATGCTGTTTAGGGATGCGGCAAAAGCCGGAGTTAGCCCGGCAACTTTCTTGCAAGGCTTGCGTAGAGGTGCTGTGGGCGGCGGCGCGAGCGAGATGGGCGAAGAGGGTGGGGGTAAATTTGCCTCTAACGTTGGCATTCAAGAGGTATTCCCTGAGTATAAATTAAGCACAGGGCTTGGTGAAACGACTGCTATGGCTGGCATTGGCGGCAGCACGACTAGCGGCGTGTTTGGCGGGTTAAATGCGCGTGCAGAAGCCAAGGCAATTAAGCAGAATGAAGATGCTATAGCCAAAGCCAATGCGCCGTTTCAATACGTTGAGCCTCAGACCGGCACGACAATGACCGCATCGGTTACGGAATTAGATGACCCTAACTTAGTCTTTGTTGGCACGCAAGAAGTTGGCGGTCGGCAAGTCTATGTCTATGCACCTGCCGAAGGGGTAGGCACAGAAGAAGCGCCAGCAACTTCGCAAGCTGCACCAGAAGGCGATGTTGCTCAAAGCCGCGAACAAATGCTTGCGGAGTTTGAGGGCAGGCAATTGCCGCTTGCCGAGCAGCCTGTCGATCAAGCGCCTTCTGCCGTTGTCCAGCCAGACACTGAGGGTCTTAATGATGCCGATTTAGAGCTTCTTGCACAGGTTACAGAAACTCAGCCAGCCCAATTTACCGACCCCGATACCGGCGCAACCATAACAATTTCTCGCGCCCAAATAAACGACCCTGCGTTGATAGCAGGGGAAACGATTGTTTATGGCGGAAAAGCATATTACACCTATGCAAAGATTCCGCAAAAAGAGGCGGTGGGTCAATTAGATTTAACGCCAGTTAATCCTGAAGGTACGGTGCTTCCTACGCCCGCTCCTCCTGCCGCGCCTCCAGTCGCTCAATTGCCGCTTGCGCCAGTAAACCCAGAGGGTACGGTTATTGCACCGGCAAAGCCTGTTGACCCTAATGTAGAGGCGCAGCTTGCGGCAGTCGAGCCCGATGTAGAAGGAATGATTCCGAACTATCCTCCTCCTGCGCCAAAGGTTAAAGCCACTCGCACGCCTAAAGCCCCTGAAGCACCGCGCATTAACTATGGCGTAGATGTAGATGGCAATATTGGTGTTCCATTTGAAGATGGCGGATTACCGTTCCCTAACCGCGCCGCTGCCAAGAAAGCCAATAAATCTGGCATGAAGGTTGTTGCGGTTAAAGGCGGGTTTGCGTTAGCTGACAAGACAGAAAAAGATATTGCTAATGATCGGGTTAGAGCTAAGAACCTCAAGTCGGGTCCAAAAGGTTTTCTGTCGGCGCACGCATACATTGCATCGTTAGGCGGGCTAAATAAAAACGAAGCCGCCGAGCTTGACCCAGACGCAGCCAAGAGAAACATTCGCGTTGGTGGAAAGTACGTTTACGCATCCAAAGGTGGCCTATCTATGGGAGAGGTTGCAACGGCCTTGAAACAAGAAGGTTACATAGAAAACGAAGACAATAATGAAGCCCTTCGCGTATTGTCAGAGAGCATTAACAGCCCTGTTTACTCAATGCGCGATGCAGATGCTATAGCCGAGCAGCAGTTTGAGGCTAGAATCCAGCAAGAGGCTGATGAGTTTGCGCAAAAAGAAGCAGGAGCAGCCAAAGAAGCTCAGTTGGTTAGCCAAGAAAACTCTGAATATGCAAATTATTTAGCTATAGAAATGGAGTTTGGCGACTCCGCTCAGTCAATGTTGGACGCTGGCTTCTCGCAGCAAGACTTAAATGTTGTTGGATTTACAAAAGCTAGTCCAGAACTCAAGGCCGAAGTGGCTGCATTGATGGCGCAGATGGAAGCCATGGGTCTTGAAACTGCGGATATTCTTGCAGAAATTTCCTTTACACCAAACATCACTGACTTGGAGTATTACACTCGTGCAAAATCAGAACTCACCAAAGCAATTACCGCAGCAGCCAAGCAAGGAAGCAGTGGAAATGTTAGCCAAGCTAATGTATCGGCGGCATCAGAGGGAAATCAAGCAAAAAACAAAATAAAAACACGCACTATACCAACGGATAACTTTACTCGCGATCTTTCTGCCGAAACGGATACTTTATACAGAGAGATGAGCGGAGAAGGATTTTTAGATTTGCTTGGCGGCAATCAGCCGTTTGGCGTTCCTATTTTTATGTTTGCCGAGTCAAAAGATATGGCTCTTGGGCAAGGAAAAAACCGTGGGATAACAATTCAGATTGGCACGCAAGGATTGCGCGGCAGGCCAGTCTTTAACAAGCCAGCTCTAAAACAAGCATACTTAGATAACATGGGCGAGTTTGAGGTAAAAGCCCAGCCAAGCGAGTTGTTAAAAAACATTACATCTATTGATGTTGCCGCCAATGCTTTTGATGGCCTTACGAAAGGCCAACAATCTAATTTAAATAATATTTTAGACAGATTGGAGGCTAATGGCGTCAAGGTGAATAAGGCCGCCGGAGAGTTTGAACTTGGCAAATCGGCAGAAGATGATTTGTCTGGGCAAAAAGACATATCCGGTGGCGCAAGACAATTGCCCGAATTGGACACGACAGGATTAAAAATTCCTAAAGGTCGCAACCCGCAAGTCGTGGCTGCGGGCAAGCTATTCCAAGCAGGCAAAATGTCTAGGGAAGAGTTTAACGAATATGTAGCCCAATACACGCCAACCCAAGAAGTGCCGGTAGACAAGATAGAGCCGCCGACCCCGCTTGACAAAATCCTAGGTTTTTTCAAGTCGCCTAAAGAGGTTGATCGCGTACAGAAATCTATTCCTGATGGTACGCGCGTTGGCTTGCGAATGGACGTTCCTGCGCTCAATGCTGGGCTTCCTGTTGTATCTATCCACGAAGGCAAGGCAAATACCAATCCAAAGACCGGCAAGCCCTACGCATCGGCAGGCAGTGTAATTAAGTACGCTAGTACAGGCCATGTTAAGAACGTAACGTTCGCCCCAAGAAGTCAGGAAAAGAGCTTGGACATGGGGCTAAACCCCACCAAAGAGCCGCTACAGACCGTGGAAGGTGAGTGGGTTAACTCTACCCCTGAAGAAACATTTAAGCGCGTCAAGGATCTATCCAACGATAAGTCGTGGACACAAGTTGGGTTTGACCCTGCGCGACACGGTTACTTCTACGAACGCTCGACAGGGAATCCGGTTGCAAGCGCTAGCGAGGTCTATCAGGTCGGTAGATTCTTACTTGCCAAGGACGTTAAATACGCGCCAAAGTCAGACTTCTTGTACAGCAAGACTGCCGCACAACCGTCTGCTGGTGACAGAGCCAAGGTGTTGTCAGTCGCGGAGTCGGTTTCGGCAGACTGGACAAACGTGCCGGATGTTGTTGTAGTAGACAATATGCAGTCCGATGGTATCCCTCAAGAAGTCAAAGACTACGATAAGGCGCAGACTGGCGGCACGACAAAGAACCCAGAAGGATTCTTTTACAAGGGCAAGATTTATCTTTTAGCATCACAACTAAAAGATGAAGCGGATATTATTCGCGTGATGAACCATGAAGGGCTGGGTCATTACGGCCTGCGTGGTTTGTTTGGAGAGGCTTTAACGCCTATCCTAGATCAGTTGGCTAATGCTCGTCGCGATTTAGTTCAAGAGCGTGCAGATGCGTATGGTCTCGACATGAACGATCTAAATGATCGCAGACAAGCCGCCGAAGAAGCATTGGCTATCTTGGCGCAAACACGCCCAGAATTAGGCTTTGTTAAGCGTGCTGTTGCAGCAATCCGTACTTGGTTGCGCGAGCATGGATTTAAAAACTTAAAGCTCACTGACGATCAAATCATCAATGACTACATCATCCCTGCGCGTAATTTTATTGAGCGCGGAACACAATCGCCTAGCGAACAATTAAATGATATTCGTTATTCGCGAATAGACGATCAAACAAATACGTCCGCGTTTAAAAAATGGTTTGGCGACAGTAAAGTTGTTGATGAAAACGGCAACCCATTGGTTATGTACCACGGCACTACGGCTGACTTTACAGAATTTGACACTTCCAAGCGTGCAATAGCTGGTGAGGGTTCGTTTTTTAGCTCAACCCCTTCTAATTCATTTGCACAAGGGGAAGGCGGCAGAATGATTCCTGCATATCTGTCATTTAAAAATCCAAAAGTGATTGATTTAGCCAAAGAATCCGATGATATTTTAAAGAAAAAATTTATTAGCCAAGGTTACGATAGCGTTATTTTGATGCGGGATGGAGAAATAAAAACTGCAGTTGCGTTTTATCCAAACCAAATTAAATCCGCTATTGGCAATACTGGTGAATTTGACGCGCAAAACGCAGACATTCGTTATTCCAAGTCTGCCGCATCACTTCAAAAACCCAAACCTGCTGCCGTATGGACTGCGCCAGACATGAACCGTAAGGATACGTTCATTGGACTCATTCAAGACCGCAACATCAGCTTAAAGCGCGTGCAGCAAGTCATTGAAAAGTTGCCTACAGTTACGCAACTACAAGATAATCTAAACGCCTATCGTCTAGAAGACTTGGCGCATGGTCGTGTGCAGGTTCAGACTGATGATTTCTTGAAGTTTGAGTTTGCGCCGATCATCAAAGAAATGAACGACAACAAAGTTACCGAAGAGCAACTAACGGAATACTTGTTGAACCGTCATGCCAAAGAAGCCAACGAGTTAATTGCGAGCCGCAATCCCGGCAATCCTTTGATGCAAGACAAGGGTTCTAGCGTAACAACCAAGGACGCTCAAGACTACTTGAATAATCTTCCGCTTGCACAAAAAAGAGTTTTTGAATCTATTGCCAAGAAAGTCGACAAGATTATTGAAGGCACTCAAGATATTCTGCTGAACAATGGCATCATCTCTAAGGCAGAGCTTTTAGGTCCTGATAAAAATACGGCTGCTGAAAACAAACGTTTGAAGCTTGGCTGGCGCAACATGTTTGAGCATTACGTTCCGCTGCGCCGCGAAGAGACGGACTATGTGCTGCCATCCTCTAGTTTTAAAGAGATTGGCTCATATTCAAAGTCGCGCACAGGATCGCAAAAGAAAGTTACGGACATTCTGTCTAACGTTGGCATAGCCCGCGAGATCGCAATTGTTCGTTCAGAAAAAGAGAAAGCCAAACGTGCCGTTTATGGACTTGCAGTTGCTAATCCTAACCCTGAGTTCTGGATGGCGGTTAGCCCTGCTGCTGTACTAAATCAAAACTTGCTGATTCAAGAATTGAGTCAGATGGGATGGGACCCCGCCGATGCTAAAAACATCATGGCAGAACCCACGAAGGCTTATTTCAACAAAGACACAGGTTTGGTCGAGCATAAGATCAACACACAAAACCGTTATGCGGACTTTGTGTTGCCCGTTAAGATAAATGGTCAAGATAGGTTTGTATTTTTTAATCCCAACGACAAGCGTGCGGCAAGTGTCATCACCGCACTAAAGAAAGCTGATACGCAAAAACTCAACGCTATCAATAGTTATGTCGGCAACATCACGCGTTACTTTGCTGCTGTCAACACGCAATACAACTTGGTGTTTGGTGCATGGAACTTTGTGCGTGACGTTCAGGGCGCGATGCTTAACCTGACCACGACTCCTTTAAATGGCAAACAAGGGGCTGTGGCTAAAGGTACGTTTACCGCACTCAAAGACATTTACGCTGGCATCAAAGAAAAGAACCAAGGTACGTTGCAAAAAAATCCTGCCGATGGCTCATGGCAAGACTTCTTAGAAGCTGGCGGCAAGATTGGTTACAGGGATCAATTTGCCAAGATTAACGATACCTCTACCTTAGTGGCGCGTGAGCTTAAATCACTCAATCGTGGCAATGCGTATAAGGCCGCTAGGTCAATGTTGAACTGGGTATCAAGCGTCAACGATACTCTTGAAAACGCCGTTCGT
>Ga0222714_10002486_pt1 | contig 19446 bp, 16 predicted proteins | sample C33_3DmetaG_FD_165048 | JGI IMG/M metagenome (GOLD analysis project Ga0222714, IMG submission 165048) | Estuarine water microbial communities from San Francisco Bay, California, United States - C33_3D | ecosystem: Environmental > Aquatic > Marine > Unclassified | place: USA: California...
GCGAGGAACTGCGGATAATTTTTCAGGGCAATAGCTCTGCCGTAGCCAACACATTAAATCAGACAATCGCGAAGCATAACCGGCGCAATGCGGGCCAAGAGGTGTTGCAGATTAACTATGCGGCGGTCGATCCTATTCTGACTAATGAGGAATGCAGCTTTTGGCATTTCCGCTTCGACGCCCATGCCATCATGAAGCTAGACGTACTCACCGACTTTATGGCGATGAATGACGAGCTCAGCAGTGTCTACATCATCGGCCAAGACTATTCTTTCGGCCAAGTGGTCGCCGACAATACGATTAGGCTACTGGGCGAAAAGCGCCCCGACATCGAAATCGTCGGCAATGAATTTCATCCCATCGGTCAGGTTAAAGACTTTACGCCCTATGTAACTAAGATAGCCTCCTCGGGGGCCGACGCTGTGGTCACGGGTAATTTCGGCGCCGACATGGTTTCGCTCGCGCGCTCGATCATTGATTCTGGACTGGACGTGCCTATCTACACTTTCTACGCCGCCTACGACGGCATTACCGCGACGCTAGGTGCCGATGGTAAAGACCGCATTCGTCTCATCCACACAGACCGCGCAAACCCCCTTGCCAGCGATGAGCGACGCGAATTCTATCGGGCGTTTAAAGCTAAACACCCGGACTCAGATATCACTCAGTCGCGCCTTGCGAATGCACTCATGATGGTGGTTCAGGCGATGGAGCAAGCGCAAAGCACCGATCCATATGATATTGCCGTGCAACTCGAAGACATGCGGTTCACGAGCATCGCCGGCGACGAGCTATGGATGCGCGGCGAGGATCATCAACTCTTTCAACCCTTGTATATTTCGAAACAGACCGACGAAGGTATCGAATTCGACGCCGACAATTCAGGTTTCGGTCTTTTTACCGAATACGAGGTTAGCACAGATGAAACCATTACTGATCACAGTTGCCGCATGCGCCGGCCACGTCGTTAACCATGGCTGAAGTCTTCGTCTTTGCTACGCTAAACGGCCTCGTCACCGGTCTGCTATTATTCATGCTCGCAAGCGGACTGACGCTCATCTTCAGCATGATGGGTGTGCTGAATTTCGCCCACGCGAGCTTTTACATGCTCGGCGCCTACTTCGCCTACACCCTCAGTACCTTCATAGGCTTCTGGGGAGGCCTGTTAATCGCCCCGCTCATCGTTGGCTGTATCGGCGCTGCAATCGAACGCTTTGGGCTTCGACGTGTGCATCAATCAGGTCATGTGGCTGAGCTAGTATTCACCTTTGGCCTTGCCTTTTTGATCGAAGAAGCCGTGCAGTTTTTTTGGGGACGCGACACGAAAAACTATCAGTCGCCGGAGCTTTTCGATTTCGCCCTTTTCTCCCTTTTCGGGCAAGAGTTTTCGGCCTACCGAGGATTCATGATCGCCATCGCCTGCCTTATTTTCGCAGGACTCTATTTCATCCTTACGCGAAGCCGCGTCGGAATAATTATCCAGGCATCTATAAGTCATCCACAGACAGTTGCGAATCTCGGCCACAATGTTCCCCTTATCTTTATGTGTGTCTTTGGCGTAGGAACCGCGCTAGCGGGTGTTGCCGGTGTAATAGCCGGTCCTGTGTTAACAACCTTCCCCGGAATGGCGACCGTATTGGGCAGCATCGTCTTTGTTGTCGTGGTGATCGGCGGGCTTGGCAGCCTGCCCGGGGCGTTAATTGCTTCCCTGCTCGTCGGGCTCTTGCAGTCTTATGCGATAGCCGCTGATGTCGGTATGCCCGAGTTGCTCAACCTGTTCGGTGTGAGCTTTGACAGCAGTCACCCGCTCGACGACTTGTGGACTCTCAATTTGCCACAGATCGCTCCGGTGCTGCCTTACCTTCTTTTGGTTTTAGTGCTGATTTTTAAACCAACCGGGCTGATGGGCAATAGAGAACAATAATATGAAAAAGCAATTGCCTGTTTGGCTCGGATTCGCGCTCGCGCTTATTGTACTCCCTCAGATCTTCGATTCGGTATTAGGCATCTCGATTCTCAATCAGATGACCATATGGATTATCTTTGCCTTGAGCTACAACATGCTGCTTGGCCAAGGTGGCATGCTTTCGTTTGGGCACGCCGTTTATTTTGGTCTCGGAGGATTTATGAGCGTGCATGCGCTCAATCTCATCGCCGATGAAATAATTGTCTTTTCGATCACGCTAATCCCTCTCGTCGGTGGCGCGGTGGGTCTAATTGCCGCTGTATTTATTGGCAGCTTCTCAACGCGTAAATCAGGTACAGTGTTCGCCATGATCTCGCTAGGAATAGGCGAGCTGATCGTCGCGTCTTCGCTAATCTTTGCTGATTTTTTTGGAGGAGAAGCCGGCGTGACTGGCGATAGGACCTACGGCCCTCCCTTTTTTGGAATCGAGTTTTTACAAGACGCAGAAGTCTACTATCTAGGGGCGTTTTGGTTATTCGTTGCCACACTGTTTATGTATCTGTTTACGCAGACACCTGCGGGCCGAATGGCAAATGCCGTGCGCGATAATCCAGAACGCGCAGAGTTCATCGGTTACAGCACACGGCGGGTAAGATTTATCTCGTTTTGCGCTGCGGGACTCTTCGCCGGTGTCGCGGGCGGACTTTTTGCGATCAACTATGAATTCATTACCGAAGAGAATCTAAACGCACTCACGTCAGGGCGTGTGCTCCTTATGGCTTATATCGGTGGGCTCGGTTTTTTTATTGGGCCCATCGTTGGCGCAGTGATCCTAACGCTAATGAATTCACTGCTCAGTAATTACAGCGAGATGTGGATGCTCTACTTGGGCATCATGTTTTTACTGACCGTATTATTTTTGCCTCGCGGATTCGCAGGATTCATCATGATGCATCAGACCGCATGGCAAAACCACCGACTGGGAATGCTCATACTGCCCTATTTGATCACCGCGATTCCTTTGTCGCTTTTCTTGGCGGGCTTTGTCGGACTCATCGAACTTAGTCACAAAGGCGACGATATCCTCCCTTTCTTCGGCTTAAGTCTCGGCGCCGACTCAATGCTTAGCTGGGGAGTTTTGCTGACTCTCGCTGGTACCGGCGCTCTTGGCGTCAAGCTCTCACGCCCGCGTCTAAATGCTGCTTGGGCGGCTGCCAACACAGTGGCGAAAGACGCCGATGGTGACGCGCAATGAGTCTTCTGACCCTCGACTCCGTCTGCAAGAGCTTCGGTTCCACTCGCATAATCAATGACGTTTCACTCGACATCGAGGCAGGCGAGAAACATGCCATAATAGGCCCCAACGGCGCGGGAAAATCGACGCTATTTCACCTTATCTCCGGACGTTACAACGTCAGCTCAGGCACAATCGGCTTTCAGGGAAAAGCGATTCACAACCTGCCTCCCTACGAAATCGCGCGCCGCGGGATCGCCAGAAGCTTTCAGGTCACTAATATTTTCCCACGCATGAGCGTCTTCGAAAACATACGCTGCGCACTGCTCTGGTCGGAGGGTTATCGCTATTCTTTCTGGAAGCTCCTAGGACGTCAGAAACTGCTTAACGATAAGGCGTTCGATATACTCGAACAGATCGGCCTCAGCGACAAAGCTCAGTTGCCAAGCGGCGAACTCGCTTATGCGCAGCAGCGTGCGCTTGAGCTCGGGGTTGCTGTCGCGAGCGGAGCAGAATTGATTATGCTCGACGAACCCGTCGCAGGCATGAGCAATAGCGAAGCCGAAAATGCGGTTGCGTTGATTCGACGAATCACCGAAGGCAAGACGCTCATCATGGTCGAACATGACATGAACATCGTTTTCGATATTGCCGATCGCATAAGTGTTTTGGTTTACGGCGAAATTATTGCAACCGACACGCCCGAAAATATTCGCGGCAATGCGCGGGTACAAGAAGCCTATCTTGGAGAGGTGCCCAGCGATGCTTAAGGTGACTGATCTGCACGCATACTACGACAAAAGCCATATTTTGCAGGGTGTCAATTTCCATGTCGCAGCTGGTGAAATTGTTAGCCTGCTCGGCCGCAACGGCGTCGGACGCTCGACCACTGTTAAGACCATCATGGGCGAGGTCGAACCCAGAGGATCTATTCAATTCAAAGGTGAGGAAATCGCTGGCCTGAAGAGTTTTGAAATCGCTCACCGGGGGTTGGGTTATGTTCCAGAGAGCCGGGATATATTTCCAACGCTCACCGTGCGCCAGAATCTCACCCTTGGTCTTAAAGGCAGAGCCGAAAGCGGACGCTGGACTATCGATGAGATGTTTAAACTGTTTCCCAACCTTGCCGAGCGCGCCGATGTGCCCGGCGGGGTGCTGAGTGGCGGTGAACAGCAGATGCTATGCATGTGCCGCACGCTGATGGGGGATCCCGAGTTGATCATGATCGACGAGCCCACCGAGGGCCTAGCCCCCAAGGTAGTTGAACAGATAGGATTACTACTTCAGGAAATTGCGAATCGGGGCGTCTCAATTTTACTAGTCGAGCAAAAGCTGTCGATCGCACTCAAGATTTCCAGCCGCCTTTACGTGATGGGCCATGGTAAGATTGTTTACGAAGGCACACCTCAGAGTCTACTTGAGGCGCACGATGTGCGTGCCGAATGGCTTGAAGTCTAACCAAAACAGAGAACATCCGCATGACCCGCTCCATCCTCGCTAACTTTTTCCGCCTGACTCAGCCACCGAGTTGCGCCCAATCCTTCTTAGCTAGGCACAATGTTTTTTTGCGCGCATTGACGCTTTGTTTAGGCATTATGCAAATTCTGCTGCCCAGCTCTGCAGCGGCTTGGGATGAAACCGGGCACAGGCTTTCAGCGAGCGTCACGCTGCGATACTTAGACTTTGACACACAGCGCGAACTACTCACGCTTCTGCAGGAACATCCGCGCTATCAGCAAGATTTTGTCAGGCAAATGCCTGCCGAGCTCGTCGACGCGCCTCCCGAACGTCAGCTCGGCTGGCTGTTGGGGCAAGCCGCCTATTGGCCAGACATCGCGCGCGGATTCAACGACAGCGAACGCGAAAAATATAGCCGTCCAAGCTGGCACTATATCGATGGCGCTTGGCTACGAGATAGCGCCAACGTGCAGGGGAATATCTATGTTAACCGCCCGCCAGCGCCGGAGATTCAAGGCGCTGATAGTAGTGCGATCACATCCGAGCGCGATGCCGACAATATTGTCACGGCATTGGATTACAATACCCGCGTTCTCGCCGATGATGAGGCAGAGCCGGCACAGCGCGCAGTTGCACTTTGTTGGGTACTCCATCTCATGGGTGATATTCACCAACCTCTGCATTCTGGCTCACTCTACAGCGCGGAGCTCTTTGCAACTGGCGACCGCGGAGGAAACGCTATACGAGTCGGCGAGAGCAATCTCCATTCTGTGTGGGACCGAGCGATGCGCGGTGCCGACAAACAATCGCGAAACCTGCTATATGCCGCCACCTACGAAGATCTATCGGGTCGCGAATCTGACTGGACGCTTTGGCTTGCCGAAAGCCGAAAATTTTTAATACCTTCGGTTTATAACGACGCGTTGCTCGATGCGATAGCCAACGCCGACAGAATCGGCGCCGAGCGCTTGCCAAACCAATCGCTTAGCGACGACTACGTGGCCGAGATGATAAGCATTGCGAGCGATCGCCTTGGGCTTGCTGGTCTGAGACTCGCTATCTGGTTTCAGAATGAGCTGCCTGCTGAGGCGCCTAGCACAACTCGCGATCCCGATTGATTTGTCCAAGCTCGCGATCAATAATCAGGGCTCGTTAATAAAAGAAAAATAACAAAGTGGGAGCCTAGCTATGCCTTCGACACATCGCCAGAATACTCACTGCAGCACTCTGCAGCCACGCGCCTCAACGTCTCTACTGTCTCTGCTTGGTGTTTTCGCACTCACGACGGCGACGCTTTTGACACCATCAGTCGTCTTTGCTGATACAACAGTTGTAGCAGAGCGCGTGGGCATGTCAGGCGAGGGCCTCGCGAGGCTTGACGCGAATCTTGAAGCCTATGCCACGGACAATCGTCTGTCGGGGCAAGTGTATCTGGTTATGCGCCATGGAGAGGTGGTTGCACACGAGGCGAATGGACTGCAGGACGTCGCTCGCGGCATACCCATGACGACCGACACGATTTTCCGGATCGCCTCGCAGACCAAAGCGATTACGAGCCTTGCCATTATGATGCTGCAAGAGCGGGGACTGCTCGATATAAATCAGCCCCTGTCCAAGTATCTACCCGAGTGGAGTAATCCACAGGTTGCGGTGTCTGACGACTCTGGCGGCTACACCCTAGAACCCGCCCGCAATGAAATCACCCTGCGGCACCTGCTCACGCACACTGGCGGCATGAGCTATGGCACGGGGCGCAGTGCAGCGGAGTGGCAGCGAGCAAACATGCAAGGCTGGTATTTCGCCGACCGCAACGAGCCTATTCGAGAGACAATTGCACGCATGGCATCGCTTCCGCTCGATGCGCATCCCGGTGAAAGCTGGATCTATGGTTATAACACCGATATCCTCGGCGCAGTCGTCGAAGTCGTTAGCGGTGAGAATCTCGCCGATTTTTTCGCCAATAATATTTTCGCGCCCTTGGGGATGAACGACACGCATTTCTATCTTCCGGCTGCAAAACGCGAACGTCTCGCAACAGTTTACCGACCTCGAGACGGGGGCGGTATCGAAGCAATCCCCGAGACGAACGGCATGCAAAGCCAAGGCCTCTATGCCGAGGGGCCGCAACAGAGTTACTCCGGCGGCGCCGGTCTGCTCTCCACTGCAGGCGACTACGCGAAATTTTTGCAAATGACGTTAAACGGCGGCGAGCTTAATGGCGAACGCCTAGTGTCCCGCAAGACCATCGAACTCATGACAACGGATCACCTCGGTGAGATCGAATTTCGACCCGGTCAGGGCTTCGGCCTTGGTTTTTCGATTGCGACAGACCTCGGCCTGCGGGGCACGCTCGGATCTGAAGGCGAATATGCCTGGGGCGGCGCGTATCATTCGACCTACTGGGTAGATCCCATGGAAGGCCTCGTTGTCATCTACCTCACACAGATTATTCCTGCGACTGGGCTCGACGATCACATCACTCTTCGCAATGGTGTGTATCAGGCAATAGTAGATTAATCATGGCATTCACTTTATCCGTCCTCGATCAGTCTCCCGTGCGTGCCGGCAGCACTCCCTATGCCGCACTGCAGGAAACAATCGAGCTCGCTGGGCACGTGGATAAGCTTGGCTATCATCGCTACTGGGTATCTGAGCATCACGCATCAGGCGCGCTCGCCGGCTGCTCGCCCGAAGTATTGCTCGGCCGACTGGGCGCCGAGACAACGCGTATCAGGCTCGGCTCAGGCGGCGTGATGCTACCCCATTACAGCCCCTATAAAGTTGCTGAGAACTTTAAATTATTGCAGACACTCTATCCAAACCGCGTGGACCTTGGTGTCGGGCGCGCACCGGGCACAGATCCCTTTACCGCCGCCGCGATTCGCTATGGTTCACTCGTGGGGCCCGAGCACTTCCCCAATATGATCGCCGACCTTCAGGCGCTGTTGAATGACACCGATCCGCCGACCCCCGGCATGGAGAACGCACGCGCCTTCCCGCGGACCGAGGTGCCACCGGAGATGTGGATGCTAGGCTCTAGCGACGACAGCGCAACGCTTGCTGGACTCGCTGGATTGCCCTACAACTTCGCGTATTTTATTAACCCGAATATTAGCCCCGATATTTTTGACCTCTATCGCGCTCGGTTTAAACCAGGGCCGAATCTCGACAGGCCCCATACATGTCTCTCACTATTCGCTGTCTGTGCTGACACCGAAGAGGAGGCAAAACGACTCGCGAGCAGCCGTGACCTCTGGTATATCCGATTACTTCGAGGGAATCCTGGGCCTTTTCCTACGCCTGAAGAGGCGCTCGGTTATCCGTATTCCGCGAGCGAACTCGCACTCATTCACTCTAACCAAGACAAGCGCGCGGTAGGAACGCCTGCGCAGGTGCGCGCCAAGCTCGAGTCGCTTGCAGCTGAATTTGGTGTAGAGGAAGTCATGCTAGTGACTATCGTGCACGATCACCGAGCACGCCTACGCTCGTATGAATTACTCGCCAACGAATTTGAACTTGCGTCTATCGAGGAAAAGGCGGCATAGCACGCACTGCAACACAGACTCATTTAGCCGCGAGGCCTACGCCTCACCTGCTCGAGTAAAGTTTCTTTAGAGACCTTTAGGTTGCGGCGCGCCGCCTCGATACCGGCCAGATAGCCTGCGTAGGCGACCAGTGTCCAAATGAGCATAGAACCGTCCCAATAACTAAACCAGACGAATGCGGAGATCAGGTTACTCAACTGGTTCATGCCTAGGTTGAAGAGAAAGGAAACCAGCCCGTCGCCAAAGAGTACATCGAAGCCGGGGAAATTGAAGACGAAGCCTATGAGCTCACCCACCTCAATGACCAGGAATGTCCAGAGTGCTGCCAGACCGTAAAAGCCACTGCCAAAATACATCCATTTCTCGAAGACGAGGTCGGTTTTTGATTTTTCGGCGAATGTTTTTTTCTTCTCGCTCTTAAATGACGCTTTTATCTTCTTGACGCCGCGCTCGATCCCTTTCCGGTCCGCTTGTCGATCTAACTCACCGCTAAAGAACAGCCGCACAAAAATGAGCCAGCTGAGCAAGGCTAAGGGAAGCCCCAGTTCGATTATCGCTTTGAGAATATTGACGATCATGCGGCCGCCCTCTTCTAAATTACTTCGCGAACAGCTGCGAAGCGATATCCTTGAATCCCTTAAACTCTAACGCATTTCCGCTAGGGTCGCAGAAGAACATCGTGCCTTGCTCACCGACTTCACCCGCAAATCTTACATAGGGCTCGATCACAAATTCGTCAACGAATTCCCGCGCCCTTTCAGCAAAACGCTCCCAGTCATCGAACGCGAGCACAACGCCACAGTGTGGCACGGGAACCCCGTGTCCATCGACGGCATTCGCTATGCTGCGCACTGATCCCTGCGGACCAAGCTCACGATTCAGATGAACGACAAATTGATGTCCAAACATATCAAAGTCTATCCAGTCGGATGCGCTTCTTCCTTCGGCAAAGCCCATTTTCTGACCATAAAATTCTCGCGCCTCGTCTATGTCACGCACTTGTACGGCGATATGGAAAGGGGTAAGACTCATTTTTCTAACTCCATAATGTGCCCTAGAGTCTCTCTGCAATCGCTTCGAGGGACTCGCTGAGCAATTCGAAACGGTCGCGCGTTCTGCCGCGCATGGACTCCGCTTCGGTATCGAAGGACACGGCCAACGACCTGAGTTTACCCGCAACTCGCTCGTCGCGAACGTTGTTGTCTAAACGTTCCTGCGCATCGCTCAAGGCAGCGCTGAGGTCTTCTGCCCTATCCGATGTCACTACTTCGCTGCGTAGCAACTGATCGAGATAGGCACGTGCGACAACCGGCTCAGCAGGCCATACGTGCTGCTCTTGGCGCTGGGCATTAAACGTACCGCCTGAGCTTCGTAACGACGCAGCTGCGATTTCATTCTCGCTGATGAAGTCACTCGGCAAGAGTTCGAAAACATCGAAGCCGCGGGCGATTTCAGTACCATAAATGAGGCCTTCGAACCAATAGGCTGACCAATAACCGCCGAGAATTAGTTCCTCAGCATCGACCGGGCCGCGGTCGAAGAACGCGATTTCTCGGGGATTGGACGAGTCGGTAAAATCGAAAACCGAGATTCCACCCTGATACCAGGCCTGCACCATGATGTCGCGACCAGGGACAGGGATAAGCGAGCCATTGTGTGCGACGCAGTTTTCTTGATCAGTCTGCGGGGCGGGCATTTTAAAGTAGCTGCGGAACTGCATCTGGTTATCGACAATATCGTAAATCGCGTCGGCGCCCCAAGTTAGCGGGTCAGAGGCTCTGCAGCGCGGACGAGAACCGCCACCCCACTCGTCCGTGAAAACCACTTTTCGGCCGTCATTACTAAAAGTGGCCGAGTGCCAGTAGGCAAACCCTGGATCTATAACCTCAGCTAGCCGGGTGGGATTGGCAGGATCGGAGATATCTAACAGGATGCCATTGCCTGAACAGGCGCCCGCTGCGAGACCCACTTCGGGGTAGGCCGTAATATCGTGGCACTGATTTGTCTCGCTCGTCGTTTGGGTCCCAGGACCGTGGTCACCACCTTCCCACAAACCTGCAATAACACCAGAGGCGGGATCCGAAAATATTGTCGGCCTACTAACCACACGTGCCGAGGCGGGATCGTTGACGGGAATCTGAATAACATCAATGCGAAAAAGCGCTGACTCCGGATTCTCATAAGGCGATTCATCGTAGCAGCCCTCTAATTCTTCACCCGGACGCACGGAACTTGTTCCAGAGCCGTAAATATAGAGATTACCGGCGTCGTCAGGATCAGTAACGACTGTGTGGGTATGCGAGCCGCGACAGGTCTGTACCGCACCCACTTGAATAGGCATTCTAAAATCACTTATGTCAAAGATGCGAATTCCGCGGAAGCGCTCGGCACTTTCCGGCTCAGCCACACCTTGGAGACCGCAGTCCAGGCGACCACGTGTTTGCTCTACCGACATGATCAGCAGATTACCAATAACAGAGACGTCCCCCTGCCCGCCGGGGCAAACGACTGAGCTGAGTAACTTAGGCTCGCGCGGAAACGAAATATCGTAGGCGTTGAAGCCGTGATAGTTCCCCGCTACAACAACATCGTCGGCGAACACTAAATCGGTGTTTGCGAAGTTCATCAGACTGGGACGCGGCTCCGCCGTCTCGTCCTCTGTATCGGCAGGAACGACGCCTTCGTCTGCAGCGTTGGTCAGCGTTTCGATGGTCGAGTCGTCTTGAGTCTCATTGCCCTCAGCGCTAGTTGCCTCTTCTGAATCAGACGATCGTATTGCCTGAGGCCGCGCTCGACTCATAGGCAATCCTTGAGGATTATCTGGGTCGAAGAAGCCATCAGGCTTCGGCAAGGCAGCAAGCAAACGCATATTCAGGGCTGCCTGCCCGGCGTTGTCGTAACCGGGCTTGAGGTTTACTCGCGGGTCAGGGGAGAATCCGGCAAGCATCGCGCTCATGCGCTCGATTTCGCTAGTCTGGTCTGAGGTCACATCGGTGGTAAAGGCGAAAAGCACAGAATCTTGAGCGGTGCCAGGCTGATCGAGCAAACGGTCGACCATGGTTATTGCGCCCTCATGGTGTTTGATCATAAATTGAAGAAAGCGCGAATCGAATTCTTGATTGGTTAGTCCGGCGAGCTCGTTGAGCTCCGCTTCCGTCAGGATGCCCGGCATCATCTCGGGATTTGCAGCCATCGCCTGCATGTCCGCCATAGGCATAGTACGCGGTAAACCTCGCTCTGCCAGCCAGTCCTCCATCATCGCAATCTCGTCTTCTTGCGAGAGTGAGATGCGCAATGCCATTAGTTGAATGGCTTCACGAGAGCTTCGTGTCTCGACCATTTCGGCCATCTGCAGTGCTTGAGAATGATGCATGATCATCCCCTGCATAAATTTCACGTCGGCATCGGTATAGCTGAGGCTCGCAAGATCGGAAGCTTCCTCGATGGTTATTTGACGGCTCGGCTGACCCGGCGCGCCTGGCTGAATGATAGGCACCTGTGCCACTGCGCTCGACAGCAGCGCCACGCTAAGAACTAGAATAGAAAACGTTTTTATCGTCACCGAATTCTTCATTGTTTATCCTCCAGAAAAGCTCGCTTGCAGTGCCCACGGCCCGATAGATTGCGTAAAGCGCTCAGTCTACCTGCCAAGCCCTGCTCTTGGCAGCCTAATTTAGCGCGCATCGACTGACGCAAGCGTCGGCTCGGCTTGTGCTAGCGCCTCTAATGACAACGCTAGACGAGCAGTAAGAAAACCGTCGCCCGGCGTCGTTGTTTGCAAAAGCGTTGCGAAGTACAGCGGCTCTTTCGCTTCGCGCTCGAGCCACCCCACCGACCAACCGGTGTGCAGACCTTCCGCCGCTGTCGCCCAACCCGTTTTTCCATAAACTCTACCGTCATATTCATCGCGCTGCATTATCTGCTTAACCTGTGCCATAACCTCTTGCCTGAAGGGGAGATCAAAACGATAGAGACGCTGAAGAAACTCGAGCTGTTCGAGGGGCGTAATGCGCAGATCGCCGCTTATCCAAAACTGATCAACGCCCCCACCCATTGAGCGATTGCCGTAGCCTGCGTTGTCGAGATAGGACTGCATTCGCAAGGCACCAATTTCTCGCACTAAGTGCTGATAGTGGGGTAATGCCGACAGCGCGAAGGCGTTGGCAAAATCTAGGTCTCGGTTAATTTCCTCTCGCGTGCTTGTATAGCGAGGTAGACGGATGATTTGGTCTGTCGAGGCGACGACACCAGATTCAAGCGCGGCAAGCGAACTAAACACCTTAAAAGTAGATGCGGGGATGACTGCTCGCACGAGCCATTGCTCGTTCGTTGCGAACACATCACCCGACTCCCCGTCGAGCAAAAAAACACCCCCAGCAAAACCGCTGGCGACCCTCTGCGCATCATTGAGGGGTTTGACAATTGGCGCCGGCTTCGTCTCCAGCCCTTCTCTCTGCGCCACTCCCTGCCCTTCTCTCTGCACCACTCCCTGCTCAGTCGAACAGCTCGCAATCAGCGATAGCATGACGAGCAGCGCAGCGCGGCTTAGCCGTCTTGTTACCCGTCTTGCTAGCCGTCTTGCAGGCCACTTTACTACTGGCCATTCGACGCAAGGAACGCCAAGGTCTGTTTCGCTACGCTTACACATTTCTAACACTCGGTATGCCAACCGATAGCCTGCCCCAATGCGAAGTAGGCAGCAAGAAGGACTAACTTAGGTCGACCGCATAGCTTCGGAGGATCTCCATCGCGACAGTCTCTAGCGTTTTTAGGTGCGTGCGCCGAAGAAAAACACGTGGGGCTTTCCCCTCATTATGGGCTTCCAACCAACGCGATGCACACAAACACCAAGAGTCGCCCGCTTTGAGACCGGGAAAACCAAAGGCCGGCACAGGCGTGCTCAGATCATTACCCTGCGAGCGCGTGTAAGTCAGAAACTCATCGGTCACCGCCACGCAAACGGTGTGACAGCCATGGTCGATCTCACTCGTATTGCAGCATCCATCGCGAAAGAAGCCGGTGACCGGATCTGTTCCACAGGGCTCGAGGGGTTCGCCAAAAACATTGACCGACTCATCCATCTCCATGAAGTGAACCCTTTTCTAAAAGCCGTTTAAGCTCGCGTAACGATCTCGATGAAAAAGCGCATCGCCCAGAAAAGCCGACGCGACACGCGCGCGCTTCATATAAAAACCTATATCGTATTCGTCTGTCATACCGATACCTCCGTGCATTTGCACCGCCTCATTGCTTACGAGCGTCGCGACTTCGCTAAGCTTAGCTTTTGCGATACTCGCGAGCTCAGCGACTTGCGCATCGGTTTTTTCGGAGTCGTCCAGAGCAGAGAGTGCGGCGCGGACCGCCGATTTACACAATTCGATTTCGGAATACATTTCGGCGGCGCGGTGTTGCAGCCCCTGAAAAGAACCAATGAGTACGCCGAACTGCTCGCGCTGTTTTAGGTAGTCGAGGGTGATATCGAATGCCTGCTGCATGCTCCCGAGCATTTCAGCGGCGACACCAATACGGCCAATATCGAGGACCCGAGTTAGCCCCTGATATGCGTTCCCCTCAGCTCCTAGAAGCGAGTCGGAACCAACCTTCACATCGTTGAGGCTAAGCATTGCAGAGTTGCGACTGTCTACCATCCAGCTGCGATTGATCGACACGCCATCGGCATCCGCGTCAACCAGAAAGAGGCTAATGCCTGCCTCATCATCGATTGCACCCGACGTGCGCGCAACAACGATGAGCTTATTCGCGACATGCCCATCAAGCACAAAGGTTTTGCAGCCATTGAGCACATAGCCCTCGTCGGCTTTAACTGCTGACGTTTCAATTCGATTTGGCCGATGATGCGGCTTTTCATCAATCGCGAGCGCAAGTAGCAGCTCCCCACTGACAACTTGCGGCAAGAGCTCGCTTTTCTGCTCCTCCGAGCCGAGCTCGTTTATCGCAGACGCACCGAGCAGCACCGTAGCAATAAGTGGGGAACTGACAAGGGTACGACCTGACTCTTCGAGCACCACACCGAGACCGCCGTAACCGAATTCAAAGCCACCATACGCCTCGGGGATCGCCATACCCGCCCAGCCGAGTTCGAGCATCTGTCGCCAGAGGTTTTCATCATACCCCTTGTCGTCCTTACTATCGCGCAGCCCACGCAAAACCGATACCGGCGCGTTCTGATCGACGAATGCCTTCGCCGAATCCTTTAACAATTGTTGATCTTCGCTTAATACTAAACTCATATTTCTCTCTCGCTCGCAGGCTTTTGCCGCCGAGTTGATTCTCTATTTCTGTACCAGACTAAGCATGTCCGGCAGACCCAGTACACGTTTAGCGATAACGTTTAGCTGCACCTCCGAGGTACCGCCTTCGATCGAGTTCGCTTTAGAACGCAACCATTCTCGAGTCACGGCGATCTCATCGTTCGCGAAACCTTCTCCTTCCCAGCCAAGTGCCTGACTGCCAAGAGACGACAGAAGTAATTCGTAGCGTCGCTTATTAAGCTCACAGCCGTAGTTTTTGAGCATCGATGATGTCGCGTTTGGACCCTGACCTTGCTTCGACTCTTCGAGTGAGCGCTGTGAGGTTAGCGCGAACGCGGCGCTGTCTATTTTGAACTGTGCGATCTCATCGCGAAGACCAGGATCAGAAATCTTATCGGTATCACCACGGTAGTGCATCGCCGCGCGTTCGACGCTATCCATCGTCGATGTCGTTCCGCCGCGATCGCCTTGACTTCCTGCCAAACCAAAGCCGGAGATCATCGTGCGCTCGTGCTGCAACAACCGCTTAGCGATCGCCCATCCGTTATTGAGGCCGCCTACGAGGTTAGACGCTTTCGCACGCGCATTGTCAAAAAACGTTTCGCAGAAAGGCGACATTCCGCTGATAAGCTGAATAGGTTTCGTCGTTACCCCCGGTGTATCCATGTCGAAGAGGATAAAACTGATGCCTGCGTGCTTTGGCACTTCGCTATCGGTGCGTACGAGGCAGAAAATCCAATCCGCTTTGTCCGCGTAGGAGGTCCACACTTTGGAGCCGTTGATCACATACTCATCGCCGTCGAGAACGGCTTTCGTGTTTAGACTTGCCAGATCGGATCCTGAGCCTGGCTCAGAATACCCCTGACACCAGCGAATCTCTCCGCGGACAATCTTAGGAATGTGCTCCATTTTTTGCTCATGAGTGCCAGACTCAAGAAGTACTGGACCGAGCATACTGATACCGAAACTATTTAGCGGTGGACGCGCATTGATTCGAGCCATCTCCTGCGAGAGGATCATTGATTCCTCTTTGCTCAACCCGCCACCGCCGTATTCTGTTGGCCAAGTAGGTGTTGTCCACCCCTTCTCAGCCATGCGCTCTAGCCATATTTTGCTCTCTGGATTGACGAATGTAGCCTTGCGTCCTCCCCAAACAACTTCGGCGTCAACCATAGGCGTGCGCATTGAGGCCGGGCAGTTTGCCTCGAGCCATGCGCGCGTTTCTTGTCTGAAATCTTCTAACTGAGCAATCGCTTGCACCTTTCTACTCCTCTGCTGTGTTGTTGCCGCTAGCTATTTACGAGCACCTGACGGCCGCGCACCTTGCCCGCTTTGAGATCGGCAAGTGCTGCCTCTGCCTCGGCCAAAGGGCGCTCATGGATTTCGATCGGGTCTATTTTTCCAGCTCGCACCAATTCCATGAGTTCACTCATATCTTGCAGCGTGCCGACATAGCTTCCTTGAATAATGCGCGCGTTCATGGGCAGGAACGGAATCGGAATGTTAAGGGAACCACCATAGAGACCGACAATGATTATCATGCCGCCTTTGCGAAGACAGCCAAGTCCATAGTTAACCGAGGCTTCAGCGCCCACGAAGTCAAGCACCGCATAGGCGCCGCCAGTCGATTTACGTATTTCTTTGCCAGATTGCGGATCACTCGAATCGAATGTGCGCGTTACGCCCAATTCCCTCGCTGCGGCGAGTTTAGCTTCGTCGATATCGGCAACAATCGGATCTATTCCCTTAGACAAGGCGATCTGAATCGCCATCATACCGACGCCACCTGCACCGATGATCACAACCTCATCGCCCTTGCCCAATTCACCCAACTTGTTCAACGCGCTGTAGGCAGTTAGGCCCGAACAGGCATAAGTCGCTGCAAGGCTGTCGCTTACCTCGCCCTTGTCGAACAGATAGCGCGAATGCGGTACCGATACATACTCGGCGAAACCGCCTTTAGCCGCTATGCCTAACGCACGACCCGGCGTGCAGAGGTTTTCATCACCGCGCAAGCAGGAGGCGCATTCACCGCAGCCGATCCATGGATAAACCACTCGACGATCGCCAACCGCAGCGCCCTCACATTCGGGCCCAATGGCAACGACTTCACCAAATATTTCATGGCCCAAGACCATGCCGGGTCGTCCCACTTCTAGCTGTTTGCCGTGACCGAGATCGAACACCCCGTCGTGCATATGAATATCGGAATGGCACACACCGCAGGCCAACATTTTAACGATTACTTCGGTGCCCTGCGGCTGCGGAATATCAGATTCGACGGCGGCGAGAGGACCGCCGGGTGTAGTGGTTTCGAATGAGAGCATGATGACCTCCTGGCCTGTCTCGTAAAGAGGAGCTGTGCAGCGTTGGGTTGCGCCGCACAGCCATTAAGGTTCAGCGCAGAAATTACTCCTGTTCGGCTCCCCATTGCGCGAAGGTTTCACCTTCCTTCGCCAATTTTTCGAGCAGTGGCGCTGGTTTCCAGTAGTCTTCGCCATAGCGGTCTCGGAATTCACAGATCTTGTCGTAGACGTTTTTCAGACCCACGTGATCGGCGTAGTGCATTGGTCCGCCCTTAGGCGCTGGAAAGGCGTAACCGAACACATAGACAACGTCGATGTCGCTCGGCCGCTGGGCAATACCCTCTTCGAGAATGAGCGCGCCCTCGTTGATCAAAGGATAGAGACAGCGCTCAAGAATCTCTTGCTCGCTGACCTCGCGTTGCTCGACACCTAGGGCAGCCGCTTCTGATTTAATCAGTGCTTCAATCTCAGGATCATTCATGCGTGCACGAGTCGCAGGATCGTATTTATAGAAGCCCGCGCCTGTTTTTTGCCCGAAGCGATCCATTTCGACGAGCACCGTGCCCATACGGTAAAGCTTCGGATCGTTGGGAAGGTCTGTGCGTCCCTCGCGAGCTTTGTAGCCCACATCGAGACCAGCGAGGTCGCCCATCGCAAGGGGGCCCATCGCCATGCCGAAGCCTTCGAGTGCTGAGTCAACCTGCGCGGGCGTGCAACCATCGAGCAGCAGCATCTGTGACTCGCGGCCATAGCCTCCGAGCATACGGTTACCGATAAAGCCGTAGCAGACGCGTGACAGAGCACATACCTTGCCGATTTTCTTACCAATTGCCATCGCAGTTGCCAGTGCGTCGTCTGCAGTCTTCTCACCGCGCACAACTTCGAGCAATTTCATTACATTCGCCGGGCTAAAGAAATGCATACCCAGCACATCTTGTGGACGCTTAGTTGCAGCGGCGATCGCATCGATGTCTTGGTAGGAGGTGTTACTCGCAAGGATTGCTCCCGGCTTACAAACCACATCGAGCTTTGCGAATATTTCTTTTTTAAGCTCTAGGTTCTCGAAAACAGCCTCGATAACCAAATCAACATCTGCAAGATCGCCGTAGTCTGTGGTCCCGCATATTGCACCCATGCACTGCGCGACCTGCGCCTCGGTAAGCTTGCCTTTTTTCATCGTGATTGCGTAGTTCTTCTCGATGATGCCGAGACCGCGTGCGAGCGCCTCGTCATTAATCTCGACCATGACAACCTTGATGCCCACGTTCGCAAAACACATCGCTATGCCGCCGCCCATGGTGCCGCCGCCGATAACAGCAACTTTTTTAACCTCGCGCATAGGCGTGTCGCGCGGCAGATCCTTAATCTTTGCGGCCTGACGCTCGGCGAAGAAGATATGACGCATCGCAGCGGATTCGGGAGAACTTACTAACTCCATGAAAAGCTCGCGCTCACGGTCCAGACCCGCGTCCATTGATTGCCCAACCGCTGCCTCTATGCACGACACGATACGATCAGGCGCTATCTGACCGCGAGCTCGCGCGGCAAGCTGCTTACGCGCCGCGTCAAAAAATCCAGGTTCGACCGTAGCAGGATCGATAGTAATGTCGCGGATTCGCTTAAGCGGTGCGCCGGATGCGACGAGCTCTTTAGCATAGGCTATCGCTCCCGCCTGAACGTCATCACCTGCGACAACCTCGTCGATCAGATTGAGCGCTTTCGCTTTCTCAGCGCCAATTGGATTACCAGAGGTGATCATGTCGAGCGCGACTTTTACGCCGGCGATGCGAGGGACTCGCTGCGTCCCACCCGCGCCTGGGAGAAGCCCGAGCTTCACTTCTGGCAAGCCTACTTTTGCCGAAGCGATAGCGCAGCGGTAGTGACAAGCGAGCGATACTTCAAAACCGCCGCCGAGAGCCGTGCCGTGTATAGCTGCGATGACTGGCTTAGTCGAGTTTTCGATGGCGCCGAGCACCTCGGGTAAACCCGGGCCTTGCGGCGGCTTGCCAAATTCGGTGATATCGGCGCCGGCGATAAAAGTACGTCCCTCGCAGCGAAGAACTAAGGCGTCGGTCGCATCGTTTTGTGCCGCCGTGACCGCTCCGAGTATGCCTGCACGGACCACTTGCGCGAGGGCGTTGACGGGTGGATTGTTCACGCTGATAACGCCGATGTTGTCGACGACTTGATAGTTCACTACATTGGACATAGTACTAGTTCCCTTTTCTATTTAATTCTGAATTTTGTATTGCTGCTGTGCTCACTAGAGCGCTCCGCGCCCGATCTAGTCCAAGCGTTCGATAATTGCTGCGACGCCCTGCCCGATGCCGATGCATAGACTTATCGCCGCATAGCGGCCGCCGGTGCGCTCGAGATGACGCATCGTAGTAAGCGCAATGCGCGCACCGGACGCGCCAAGTGGGTGGCCGACGGCGATCGCACCACCGTTAGGATTTACGCGCGGATCAGTAAAGTCGACCTCAAGCATTTTGAGGCAACCCAGCACTTGGGTTGCAAAGGCTTCATTTATCTCGATTACATCCATGTCTGCGAGGGTTAGATTCGCTCGCGCGAGCGCTTTGCGAATCGCGAAAACAGGGCCCAGGCCCATTACTCGGGGTTCAACGCCAGCGACGGCGCCTGCGATGATACGAACACGTGGCTTGACGCCAAATTTCTCACCAACCTCGCGATTGCCGATCACGAGTGCCGCAGCACCGTCGTT
>Ga0222714_10002489_pt1 | contig 19441 bp, 21 predicted proteins | sample C33_3DmetaG_FD_165048 | JGI IMG/M metagenome (GOLD analysis project Ga0222714, IMG submission 165048) | Estuarine water microbial communities from San Francisco Bay, California, United States - C33_3D | ecosystem: Environmental > Aquatic > Marine > Unclassified | place: USA: California...
TTAGAAACATTGAAGGTTATTTCTTTATCATCTACTTCATCTACAAAGGCTTGATAAATATTTGGCACATTCTTAGATTTCATTAGTAATACCTTATGTTCCATAGCTTCCACCCAATATATTTGTGGAGGATTTATATTATGAGACATATAATCTCTTAATTCTTCACATTCATGAGCACCAACATGTAATATACCCGAAATTTTTAGTTTAAATTGTTTATAAATATCTTTAAAAGGGATCAACATCTTTATTAATATAAATAATTAATTATTTAAATAGTTATAATTTAAATACATTTATTTACAAAATATATAAGTATGAAAACTCTTATAATAAATCAGTATCATAAAAAAAATATAGAGGGTTTAATAGCTATTTTAAATTTTTTAAAATGGCCGTATCAGATAGGTAATATTAATCAAATTAATGATTTTGACTTAATTTTTTTACCATCACAACCTATTGATGCATCTAAATTTACTTTAAAAAAATTTATTTTTGGACCTCATTTTTCCGTTTTTCCTGATAATAAATTATTACAAATTAATAATACTTTTAATAATGCCATTTATATTCAACCGAGTGTTTGGGTTAAAAATTTATGGTTAAATTGTGGGGCAAAAAATATTCCAATTATTACATTTCCGTTTCCAGTAAATACAATTAAGTTTAATGTTAAAGAAAATACCTTAAAAGATAAAGTTTTGGTTTATTTTAAACATAGAAATCCCCAAGAATTAAATTTTTTGCAAATATTTTTAAATAATAAAAATATATCATATAAAATATTTAATTATGACACAAAATATCAAGAAAATGATTATGTACAATATTTACAACAATGTAAATATGGAATATTATTAGATGCACATGAAAGTCAAGGATTTGCAATTGAGGAAGCATTATCTTGTAATGTCCCATTATTAGTGTGGAATGCTAAAGTAATGTGCCAAGAATATGGTTCCAAATACCCTAATCACCCATGTTCTTCTATTCCTTATTGGAGTGAACAATGTGGAGAGGTATTTTATGAAAAAGAAGAATTAAATGAAGCATATGAAAGATTTATAAATAAATTAGATACATATGAACCAAGAAAATATATACTGGAAAATTTAAGTGTAGAAGTATGTGCCAAGAATTTGCAAAATTTAATTAGTCAGTAATAAAAGAATAAGTTTTATATTATAAATATTAAATAAATTATTTAAATAAAACAATTTATATAATTTATTATGAGTTATCCATGTTCTACATCTTGTGGTGAAATCGGTAAAATATTACATATTATATTAAATAATGTTTTACCATTTAAAAATGATGGATTGTTTATTGAAATTGGGGCAAATGACGGGAAAACAGGTTCATTTACCTATAATCTGGCTGAAATTGGATGGTTTGGGATAAATTTTGAACCTGTTCCTAGAATATATAACTTATGTTGTGAGAACCATAAACAACATAAAAATGTAAAAAATTTTAATCTTGCTCTAGGTGCTTCAAAAGGAGAAGTTAATATATTAGATGCAGGCACACTATCTACGATTGATAAAGATATAATTCAAGTATATGCAAATACTCCACAATTCGCTAATCATATTATTAATAATAACAAATATCATACTGTAAAATTAGATAGATTAAATAATTTGTTAGAAGAAAATAAAGTTACGAATATTGATATTCTAGTTTTAGATGTAGAAGGCTATGAAGTAAATGTATTAAAAGGATTTTCAGTAGAAAAATATAAGCCTACTATTTTTATAATTGAAATTAGTGATCAACATCCTGATTTTATTAATAATAATATAATGATGAATAAATATAAAATGTTAAGAGATTATTTTAAAACCAACAATTATAGTTTGTTGGTTAATGATATTGTTGATAATGTTTATATACATAATGATGTATTTGAAAAATTAGATATTAATTTTATAAATGGAGTAAGAAAACTTGTGAAATTTCCACAATATATTAATTTTGAATAGTTGAGTGAAACATTCCTAAGTTGCTTCCTTGTTTAAAAAATTCATCATTACTCCAATAATGTTTAAAATTGAAATTTTTTTCAAAAAAATTACACATATAATAATCCATTGGTACACCTAAATTTGTTTCTATATTATTCAACCAATATAAATATTTTACAATTGCATCATATTTCCATATAAAACTATCTGTGCATCTTGTATAAAATTTTCTTGATAATCTAAAACTATCTGTATTATTTGTAATATCTTCTATATAATTGTCATTATTATAAAAATTACGATTATTATAACCTGTGGATGATTTAAAATTTGGTGTTTGCCACATTCTATTATCAAACATTCCAATGTGGATCAAATCCCAATCTTTATCTTTTATAGTATTTAAAAATTCATTAAATTTATTTATATCTTTTCCAATCATTACATCGCTTTCAAATAGTAAAAAATTTCCTTCTTTATAATTTTTGACTATATATTCAAGATTAGCTTTATAATTTAAAAATAACGACAGTTCACCAAGTTTCATTGGAGTACTTCGCATTGTTTGAACTAATTGAGATGTAATATGTTTATTATAAATTTCTTGTGTTATTGTATGTTTATATGTAGGACTTATATATTTAATGAAACATTCATCTATTTGTTGTTTTTTAAATAAATCTTGTAACATCTTGTATCTTTCGGGTTCAAATTTGGGATTTGATACACAACAAATATGAGAAATATGATTCCAACATTTTTTACCAAACACACATTTAATATCATTTGCTATATTTTCAATTGTTCTTTCTAATTTATTTTCTTTATTAGGAAATATATTATTGTTAACTATTTTTAACCATTCGTTTGGATTTTCTTTTAAAAATTTAATTTTTTCAATTATTTCATAAGTATTATTTATATCTTTTAAATTTAAAAATCGATCTTTGTTAATATAATCGTTTACTTTTTCAGAACCCCAATATACAGGTATAATATTAGATAACAAACCATTTATTAATTTTTCAGTAATATATGTATCTTCTCTACTATTTTCCATAGTTATGATAAATTTAAATTGATTTACAAATGAATGATATTCTTTCGTATTATACATCGGTTTCAAAGCGCTTCCTATATTATTTTTATATCCACCAGCATAACATACTTTAAAGTGCTTTTCTAGTTCATTTAAAAATTGGGTTCGTTCTTTACCTCTTGGATTAGAAATAATAACACATACATCATTTTTGGGTACAGTAACAATTTCTTTTTTTGTTTCCAATACATTAACAAAGTCATTAGAATAAATATATGGAATAAATAAAGGTATATTTACAACATTTTTATGATTTCTCTCTCCCCATAATACACAAGTATAATCATTTTTATTGCATTTTAAAGTAGATTCACCTGAAAATAAATAAGTATGTTTCCATTTTTTATTTTTTACAAGAGACGATGAATTAATCAACATATCAAATTCACATAATATTTCACTTTCATTATGATTACCTTTTTGACAAGATTCTCCATAAACTGTTTCAAATAAATTCAAAAAAAAATCAATATGTAAACCGGGATTTGTTTTATCATCAAAACCACTGAACCAACCATTAAAACATATTTTCATTATATTATTTATATTGAAAATATATTTATATTATATATTTATATTATATAGTTATGATTACAACATTTGGAAGTTGTAGAGTTGATGGTATTAATGGTAATAATAATTTGAATAATTCTATATCTTATTTACATAATACGAAAGAAATGATTCAAATGATCAAGATATTAAACAAAGAAATTGTGCTGGAAGAACCATACAATATATTATGTTTTCGAACAGGTATTTTAAATAATAAACCTATAAATATAACAGACAACTATGTTAAAAAGTTTCAAAACTCAAAAATAGTATTATTGGAAATTTGTTCTATTAAAAAATATATACATAATGGCTATTATTTACATCATAATTCAGTTGTATCTGCAACAATAGAACGAAAACCTAATCCAAATACACCTAAAGATATAATTGAAAATTTTATTGTGATGGAACAAAATTATAATGAATTAGAAGATGATATACTGCAAATAAAGGAAATGCTTAAAGATAAATATTTGATTATAGTAACCCATTATAATTCTAAGTTACATGGTAGCTTTTTAAAATCAAGAAATATGTTAATAACAAATTTAGAAAACATTTGTAAAAAACATAATATAGTTTGTATTAATCCAACAAATATATTAAAAAAATTTAACCAAGATGACATTATTACAAATGATCTTGGACATTATACAAGTAAAGGAAAAACAGAAATTATAAAATATATTGATGAATTTATAAAATCAAACATAAGCAATTAATAAATCTTTTTCAATTACACCTTGAATAAAATCTATTTTATAGTTATTATTTATGTTTTTCAAACGATTTATCATTTCATTATAATAATTATCATATTGAGTTTCTCCCCATGGTGTCTTTGATTTAATATATCTAATATCATCAATACATATAACATGATCATTTCTAGAAAGTTTTTTAATTGATTCCAATTCAGCTATTACCGGACATTTAAATTTATAGTTAGTTTTTATTTCACTATTATCAACATGAGCATCTAAAAAAAATAAGGCTTTCTTATCTTCAAAATCCTTATTATTAATAATATATTTTTCTAAATTTGCACTATCATCGTGTATTAACATACATTTATTTGTATTTATATATTCTACTAATTGAGGATATGCATAATCTATCCATTTTTTTTCCAATTCAACACTATATACTTTGTCAAATTCACATCTTAATGCTTTATTAATACTTGAATTTTCATTAATTTTAAAAAGTCCAGTCTCTAAATATATTTGACAATTATGCTTATTTTTTATTTCTAAAAGATCTGATTTAAATGGCATTATATATTTATTATATATTCTTTATATTTATATAGATTCAAACTTATAATCAAACTTTTCTATATCTATACTAAAATAATTTTTTATTAATTGTATAGATTCGTCATTATAGTATGTATTATAAGGTTTATGTTCACTATTATTTAGTATTCGGTTAAAATTATGATCTACTAATTTATTTTTATTAAAAAAATCTATAATAATATTATTATTTTTACAAAAATCCTCATATTTTATAATTGTTATATTATCATTAATGTTACCATTTTCATAGCATAATAAATTTACTTGGTTACTAAAAATAAGTTCAAAATTGCTGATCATATCAATATTATTTGTTTTAATATTAACTATTTTGGAATTTTTCAATTTTTCTATATTTTCTGTGTAATTCCATTTTAACCATTTATTAAAATTTAAATCAATATCATCTTTTTGTGAAAACCATGGTACAATATTTCTATGATTTTTTAAACTATAAATGTAAAGTGATAACATTTTACTCCACGGGTTTCTTATAAATGAAAAAATAATAGTATTATTATTTATAATAGGATACAAATCTTTCCAAATTTTATAAGGATAATGTCCATAAAAAAAATTTTTTGAATTTTTTTTTAAGTTGTCTGTTATTAATTTTCCACAAGTTTTAGGTATGTGAATAAATAATATATCTCTATCTTTCAAAAACATAATTTATATAAATTAATATTCTTTTTTTAAATATTGATTATTGATTAATTTAAAATAATCGTAACATTTTTCGTTATTATGTAACGGAATTAATGAAAATAATAAACTTTTGGTAATTATTTTTAAAAAATTAAAATATTCTATTGAATAATAATTAATAAATAAATTTTTAAATATAGATATCATCTCTTCTTGGTATGTAACGCTTATATTTTTTTTATCTAATAATATAGAATCATAACCTATTAAAGATTGATATAATTTTGCCCAATCATATAAGAAGTCACCTTGTATTGTTAAGGTTTCATTTATTTTACCTCTCATATCTATAAATTTTATTTTGTTAAATTTATTTATAATAATATTTGTAAATACTGGATCTCCATGAATGTTTGTTTGGAAACCCTTTTTACTATTTTCATATATAGTTAATTCATTAATAATTTCTTCATATATTAATTTACTATTTTCAAACAAAGAATAATCAAATGATTCATATCTTTTTTTTACTTTTTGTGAATAATTAGCATAGATATTAATATTATCTTTTTCTATAATATCATTATTCTGAATTCTTTTTATACTTTCAAATATACATGTTAAAATATTTGATGTTAACAATTCAGATAAATATAAATCAGAAACAGAAACTCCATATATTTTTTCTATTTTATAAGAACTACTGGAATTACTACCTAAAAATATTGGAAACAAATCTTTTAAACTAGGAGGTATATTATTATAATAATATATTTCTCCAGTTAAATCATTACCAGTTTTTTTTATTATTTCAATATTTTCATTACTTATATTATTAAAATATCTTGGACTTATTTCAGTTAAATAAAATCCTATTTCTTTTTCTATGTCTTCAAATGCATTAATAGCTAAATCGTCAATATAAAAATCTGCATAAGGTTTTCCAAAATAAATTTCATCATATTCTATTTTAAATTTATCAAGTGTATCAAAAGTTATTTTTCCTATGTCAGCATATATTTTTCCAATATTTCCTTGATGAGTTTTCATTCGTCTAGAAGTATAAATAATTATTGTATTTCCCATTTTTTTTAGATACTTTAATAATTCTATATTTTTTTTTATAGGTTTTACTGTAGTATAATCATTTTCAACTTCAGGATAAGTTACTAAAGTATTATCCAAATCGAAGCATATTCTATTGGGACTAATATGTTTATTTTTATTATCACATCTAATAATAGGATAATTATTGTAAAATTGTTTTAATTGTAATGGGGTACCTAAACAAACAAAATTATTGATATCAATTTGGCTATTTTTTATTTCAATATTACACTCAAGCATTTCTTTTATAACACCACTTAGGTAATATTCTCCTTTTTGAGTAATATTTTTATTTAAAATAGCTGATGTATATTTTTTTAAAATATGTATTGATTCAAAACCATAAACACCTGTACAAGCATTATTAGATATTTTATTTTTTTCTTGAATATTTATTATATTATTATTTTCATCAATTTTCACATAAGAATAAATTGGAGCTTCTGATTCACTTTTAATAGTAAACACCATATTTTCTCCTTTCCAACTATTTAAAATATCAATTGTATAAAAGTTATCGCAATCAAAACTAATAACTGGGTCATTTTCATTAAGAGAGAAATGGTTTAACATAATATTAATAGTTTCAGCAGCTCCTCTTGTATTTTCAAGTTCTAAAAAAAAAAAATTTAAATGAGGATATTTTTTTTTCAAAACTGACTCAAAATTAAAATTTGTATATTCCTTATTATATGGTATATAAATTGAACTAATTTTTTCTAAGTTTAAATTATCAAGTAAATAAAATAATATAGGTTTTCCAAATAACTTGATTAATGCTTTTGGTAATTTATAACCATTTGTTTTAAATCTTTCTCCAGTTCCTCCTAATGGAATAATTAAAATCATTTATTATAATAAAAATAATAATATTTAAATACTAAATATTATTATTATTATTATGTACTCTATAAGAAATAATTGTGTTATATGTAATAATAATATACTGTATGAATTATATTGTTTTACTAATTTTCCAATTAAATTTACTCTAACAAATAAAGAAGGTATAGATTATATCATGGAAGATATATCAATAAATTTTTGTTCTATTTGTAACACTATACAAATAAATAAATTAATTAATTTAAATATTTTATATGATTCTCCTCATAATAATAATATTATCGGGAAAAAATGGCAAAATCATTATATTGAATTTTCAAAATTTATTATAAAAAACACAACTAATCTTAATAAAGTATTAGAAATAGGTTCAGGAACAGATAAAATTGTAAGATTTTTTAATAATGATTATTATGATAATTGGTTTTTAATGGATCCTAATATTAACCATTATAATAATTCCAAAATTAAGTATATAAATAAAATATTTGATGAAGATTTTAATACCACCAATAATAAATATAATACAATAATTAATAGTCATTTATTAGAACATTTACATACACCTCAACAAATTATAAAAAAAATGAATGAAGTATTGGAACCAAATGGTACAATGTTTATTAGTATTCCTAATTTAGAATATTATTCAATTGATAGCAACCCATTAATGGGATTAAATTTTGAACATACATATTTTATTAATGAAATGAATTTTATTTATCTAATGAATAGTAATAATTTTGAAATTTGTGATAAACAACTATATAATGATCATTCCATATTTTATTATGTTAAAAAAATAGATCAACCATTAATAGATAATATTGATTTAAAATTATTAAATATTTATAATAAGTCTTTTATTAATTTATTTAAAGATAAAATTGCTCAATATTCTAATTATATTAAATGTATTAATGATAATATTTCAAATAAATCCAATATATATTTATTTGCATGTCATCCTAATTCACAGTTTTTACTAAATATGGGTTTAAATATCATTAATATCCACTTTATATTAGATAATGATGAAAGTAAGCATGATAAAATTTTATATGGTACTAAATTAGTTTGTAAATCACCTAATATTATTTCTAATTTAAATAATCCTATAGTTATTTGTCCTCCAAGTCCTTATTTACAAGAAATTACATCTCAATTAAAATCAATTAATAAAAATATTATAATTATTTAGTTATTATAATTATTTAGTTATTATAATAAATTTTTTTTCATAATTTATTATAATGAAAATAGCTTGGTGTTTCTATGGTTTACCAAAAAAATTAGAAAATGGTTTTGATAATATTAATAATTATATTAATAAATATTCATTGGATGTTGATTTTTTCTGTCATGCTTGGTATTGTGGAGAATCAGAATATAATATACAATCACCATGGGCAATTAAAAGAGATGGTAATATTAGAATTACAATTGAACATTTAAATAATATTAAAAAATTATATAAACCTAAAAATTTTTTATTTGAAAAACAAAAATCTATGAATGAAGAAATAGATTTCCTTAAAAATACTATTATTTATAATAATAATCCACATAATATTTATAATGCATTATCTGTCTGTTATTCTACACAAAATGCAATTATGTTATTGAATGATTATATATCCAAAAATAATTGTAAATATGATTTTGTAATTGTATCTAGATATGATTTTTTAAAACCAATTAAATTAAATTTAAATGATATTGATATTACAAATAAATTTATATATTCAACTGATATACATTTTAAAACCAATAGAAATCTATTATCCCCTGCTTTATTATGTGGTGAATATGATATTATGAATAAATTATTAAATAACATATTTACAAATATATTTTTATATAAAAATGATAACTCTTTAAATACCTATATACAAAATAATTTTAAAGAAAACATGAAACTTAATCACGAAGAAATTATTTTATGCAATTTAATATATAATAAAATTAATATAAATTGTGTCAAATTTACTAATCTTATTCCTAATTTTATTTAATTAATTTATGTATTATCTTTTATAATATTATCCATTATCTTATAAAATTCATTATCATCTAATTTCATAGATGATATATTTAAACTTATACACCCATATTATCTATTTTTGTTTGAAATCTTTTATTTAACTCGTGATTTTTATTTATAAAACATACATCAACTTGAAATAATAATGTTTCATCACTTCTATGTTGATCTACTATATCATATGGTATAAACCCTAATTCATCTAATTTTTGTATATGTTCTAAAAAATTTGGTGTATTTTCATTATATTGACACATAAATGGCATTTCTAGTATAATAAATGAAGTATTTTTTATCAATTCTTTCCCACCTTCTAATACTTTTATTTCTGCTCCTTGGACATCGATTTTTATTAGATCAAATTTTTCATTTTTAAATAATGTGTCCAATTGTTTACATTCTTTTTTTACGGGTAAACAATTATTAAAATGGTGTGTTCTTTCTTTGTTTATTGAATCACCTGTATTTCTCATTTCATACCAATCAACTAGTCCATCATAATTATTTAATATTGTATTTATTACTGTAAATTTATCTAAATTATTTTTAAATTTATTTAATTCACTATAAGCAATTGGTTCAATTAAAGTATAACTACAAGAATTAAATGTTTGTAATGATGCTTCAGTCCAGCTTCCTCTTTCAGCACCTATATCTAATACTTTAGTTGGAATAAAATCCACCTTTTTTAAGCGTTGTAGAAATGATATCATTATAATAAAAATTATATGTTAGCTTTAAATTAATTTAACTTAATTTAAACAAGGTTGAATAAATAATTCATTAAACTTATCCATTATATTTTCAGGAGTATACATACTATATGCATTCCAGTCTTTTGTTTTAATTTCATCCAAATTATTTATAAAATATTGGAAAATATTATATAATTCATTTTCGTTTTCATAAGTAAAACATTTATTTTTCATTATTTTTAAATGTTCTAGATCAGGTCCTCTTTTACATGTAATCACTGGTTTATTTTTTATAGAAAATTCGGATACTGCTGCCCCGAAAGTTTCTCCCATTAGTCTTGCATGAATCATTGCATCACAAGTATTTATAAATTCGACTTTTTTATGTAAATCAATTATCTTTCCATAATGAATAATATTTGGTTTTTCTTTACAAAATTTATTAGTATTTACTAACAAAAAATATATTTTAGGATATTGATCAGTTATTTTATTTATTACATTATGTACATAACCTATATTAAATTCAGTCATTCCTCCATGGCGTCCAAATACTATTGCGTCCTCTGGTATATTTAATTCTTTTCTCATATCTGTATTAACATTTGGTAAATTAACCATATAGTTCACCACAGGATAATTTTGTCCAAAACAATTAGATATTTTACCATAAACATTTCCATGAGGTTTTTGAGTATTAAATACACAATGAATAATACTTTTACAAATATTTGGAGATGCCATTTTTCCATCCCATTCTCCGGCTTTTTGCATATATAAAATATCACACTTTTCTTCTTTTAATATTTGATCTGCTTCTTGTTGCCAATTGATATATGGTCTTAAGGTAAATTCTTTTTTAAATTTTTCTATTACTTCAGGCACATTTCTATGATCATTTCCAATATACATAATAATACTTTCATTTCCTAAGTAATATTTATTATAATATGCATAATCAAATAAAGATACGGTAGTACCTCGTTCACACATACAATTATCGTGGAATGCTATTTTTACCATTTAATTAAGTTAAATAAATTATAATATTTAAATCATTTAATAAATAAATTATAATATTTAAATTATATACCTTTTTTTTAAATCATTCACTTTCAAATTATTTCCTTTTGCATTAAATGCACTATCATTATGTATTCTATGTAATACTTGTATTTCATTCACATTGTAAAATCTCTTTCCTTCTTTCCATAATTTTAACCATAAATCATAATCCTCTAAATTTAAACTTCCATCCCATTTACATAATTCCTTTTTTAATAAACAACTACTATTTATTATTGGATTATAATTTAAAAAATTAAAATCACTCAGATCACCTATATGAATATTTGGACTCGTATTTAAATCTCCAAAATATTTACATTGTGTTCCTATCACATCATAATTATTCAAATAATTTACCTGTGATTCTATTTTTTTTGGCAACCATTTATCATCTACATCTAATAAGCTAACCCAATCATAATTACAATATTTTATCATTTCATTTAAAGTTTCTGATTTTCCCTTTATTTCATAAAAATCATATACCCTGATTCTTTTATCTTTTTCTTCCCATTTTTTTGCTTCTTTATATACATCTGAATCCTTTGGATGTCCATTGATTCCTATTATTAATTCCCACTCTTTATATGTTTGGTATAATATTGTCGGAACTGACTCACCAATAAATTCTATTCCATTATAAATCGGCATTAAAATACTAATCATTTTATAATTAATAATTAAATTATTTTTAAATCAAATATTAATTAAATTATCTAATTCTTTTTTTCTCTCAATTCAATATGTTTACATATGTTATTATCTCCTAAATGTCTTTTACCACATCTACATGTTAAAGGTAACTCCTCTAATCTTTCATAGAAATATTTTATAAAATTATTTACTCCTCCTACATTATCTATATTAATATGCATTCCTATTTGTTTTTTTGTAATTATTGGGTCTCTTTCAATTAGCTCAAAATCTAATACACATATTTTTATTCCATCTATTTCTATTATTTTATTATTATAAATATTACCGTTTATCATTTCTTCTTTAACATGTAATTTATAATCTGATGATATTATATAATTCATTAAATTTACTTGATCACTATAACTATTATTCTTTTTTTCAATCATATTTTTTAATACTTTTATAATAAAATTTAAACTTGTTAGTTTTATTATATAAAATCCACTACAAACACCTAATCCTAATTTATTACTACATTCTTTTGGAAAACTATCCTTTCCTCCTATTTCTGTTGAAATTATAAAATCATATGGTAAGTTTACTATTTCATCAATATCATTTTTTAAAATGATATCCATATCACAATGCACAACTGGTTTTTTTTCTTTAATTAATAAATTTATATTTTTTTTTAATCTTATACTATCCCAAAATGCATATTCTTTGGGGACTTTAATATCAGCTTGTAATATATTAGAATCATCCCATATTGTTAGCTTATTTTTTTTTATACAATTTTTATTTATCATTTTTTCCCAATGATCTCTTATTGTTGAAAACTTATTTCCAAAACAAATAGTTGTTATATTATACATTATTTATATATTGTTTATTTTCTCTTTATATCAAACCTTTTAATTTATTTATATTTTCTCTGTGTAATATTTCATCATTTATATTTAACCATGTTGAACCTCTATAATGAAATATACTATTATCATAAATTTCTGCAAAATATTTCCCATCTTTATTTCTTTTATCATTTTTTAAAAATTCTATTAACCTATTTTTGTTTTTTAAATTTTCTGGTAACTCTTCTATATTCCAACTTCCACTCCATAAATGCTTTATAAAATAAAATTTATCATTTTCATATTGTTTACTTGAATATCTTATATCTTCGCAATTAGGATAAACATAATCATATTTTTTTAACCATTTACTACTTGCTGAACCTGTATCTGCTCCATCTATATGTAAATTAAACTCATCTATATTTATATTCGAATTATTTATATTAATATAAAACAAATTCGGCCATATATATTTTCTATTTGGTCTTTCTTGCAATACACATGCACACATTTTCTCTCTATATTTGACTATATTAAGCGTATCTATCAAAAACATATCTCCATCTAATATTAAATATTCATCTTTATTAGCTATCATATACTCTCTCAACCTTATTAAAGAATCACTATGTCTTTGACTTGGATTATTATTATTTTTATGATGTTCGTTTGGTAAATTAAAATATTTTATATTCATTTCTTTACATTTTTTTTCTATTGCTTGTCTTCCATTTTCTTCTGGTTTAAAAAAATTTGTTGGGTCGGGCCAATATTTTCCATCATTAAATACTATATATTCATACTCTATATCACACAAATATTTTTTTAATGATAATTGTTGCAATTCAATAAAAATTGGATTATTAGTTATAATACTTAAAACTTTCATTAATATTTTTTAATTATTTACCTTTAAATAAATATAATATTAAAGATAATTTATTATTATTATTATTATATAATGGCAAAAAAACATGTTATTATTGCTTACTACAATGAAAATATCGATTGGATATCAAATATAGATACTAATTATAATGATATTTATCTATATAATAAATCTGGTAAAACATTGAATATTAATCCTATTATTAATGTTATTGAATTACCTAATATTGGTAGGGAATCTCATACATATTTATACCATATTATAAATAATTATTCAAATTTACCAAATGAATGTATTTTTTTACAAGGAAATCCATTTGATCATTCTATTCCGAAAGAAGAATTAATTAAAATAATTAATAATGCAAGTAATTCTACAGAAAAGTTTATATTTTTAACAAAATTCAAGCTATTCTTGGAAAAAAATCAAGATTTAACTTTTAAAGAACATGGATTTTTACACTGTTTTTGGCAGAATCAACATAATTTATCTAGTTGTATTGTTAAAATATATAATGAATTATATCCTAATTTTATATCTACTTTATTCGCTCCAGGAGCATTATTTTTAGTTAATAAAGAAAATATTTATAAAAATTCATTAGAATTTTATAAAAACTGTTTAAATATTTTATTAAATAGTGAAAATCCGACTGATCCACCAGAAGGGCATGCATTCGAAAGATTATGGTATTATATTTTTAATAATTGTTAGATATATTACCCAAAATAGTATAATCAACTTAAAAAACTTTGAAATACAAACCATCTATCTTTATTCATATTTTCTTCTTCTTTTAAACAAAATTCTTTTAAATTATTTGCTATACAATCTATAATTACATATTGATCATCCTTCACAAGAATATTATTATTAAAATATTCATATAGCCTATTATAATATATATTACTCCACCAATCTAGTTTTTCTTTATGACTTAAAAAAAATCCACCTGCTATACTGACTTGATTAACTGAAATTAAATTTTTTGGTAATCCTTTTTCGTTTTTATCTAATAGCATTCTAATATAATTATTTAAATCAGTTCGACTCCCTGGTAATCCATAATATATTTTTGAATTATTTAATTCAATAATCTTAGTATTATTAGGCCATTGTCTTATTTGTTCTGGAGTTAAATTATTTCCTCCTCTAAAATAGCCTATATCACACCATCCATACCATTCTGTATCAAATATTTTTTCATCTTTTACATGTTTTACAAAACTTATTTTCTCACTCCAAAGCATATTTAATTTCCAATCTGTATTCCATCGACTATTTTGATTAAGACTATTATTTTTTTCGTGATTTTTAATCCATATTTCTCTCTTTTCCCATGTTAAAAATTCACTGTATTCTTTAATAATTATTTTAATATTTGTATTATTTTTGTCAACTATAGATTCTATAAAACTGAAACTATCCTTATTAGTAAATATTACTAAGTTAAATTTTTTCACATTATTCAAAAAATTTGACATCCATATTTTATATGTATTTACATCAAATTTAGATTTCATATTATACCAACATGTCGCAAAAGTAATATTCATATAAATGTTTATTACTTTTAACTTTAAATATTTATATAATTATACATAAATTTAAATACAACATTTTTGTTTTCATGAAATTTTGCATCTATTATATATCTATCAGACCATCTTATAATATTTTTATATTCATTTTCTATAGAAGCATTATATTTAATTTGGTGTTCAGTTCCAAGATCTTTGTTTATTATAGAAACTATATTTAAATCTGGACCTATTATATCTGTATCTTTATATGTAACCCATTTTTCGTTATTTATATCATTATTCCATATTTGATCAATGCAATATAAATTTTCATAATAACTCTTTAATTCAGTTAATATTTTACTGTCCATTATTTCAGTTTTTTTATTTAATTTTACTAAATTATCCCATTCTAATAAACCATTCAATGCTAATTTAAACTTATTTATTAAAATACCTATAAAACTTCCTTTCACTATATAACTACAAGTGGTATTACTATTTAAAAGTTTATAAAATCCAAACCCCAAATTTTTATCATAAGAAATTACTCTATTTGTTCCAGATAATACTATTATATCCGGTAAATGATATCTAATAACATTAGATAAATGAATCCAATACTCATCATATTTAGCTTTGTCATATATTACAATATCGTCTTCTAATATCATAAAATAAGTATTTTCTATATTTGAATAATTATTTTGTATATATTCTAATAATGCTATATGAGATTGTGAACATCCTATATGTCCATATTCATTTTTAATTGCATTAAATCTATTTAATTTTAAATTAAAATTATTTTTTTCTATATTATTTTTTCTCTCTATTGATTCTTCTAAGTTTATATAAAATGCATCTTTCAAAATAAACTTATTTATTTTGCATAACGGATTATAAATAATCTGTGATTTATAAACTAATTCATTTTTTAAATTCGTCATGTGGTTTTTAATAAAAAATATTTTTTCTACTATAGTTTTTAATTCATGTTGTTCCATTTCCATAAAAGTTTTTAATTTATTTATATATACTTCGTTCTTTTCATTAATATATTTATTCATAGCCTTTAATTTAACTGAATTCAATTTTGTAATAATAATAATATCTTGTTGTATTCTTTCCATATTTAAAAATTATATATTTTTTATATTTAAATATTTAACTTATATGAAACATTTTTTTGAACTATATCACTATATCCTTCTCCTTGTTTAGTTATATGTGGATGCACACAATAACAAGGAAACTGATTCTGAATAATTGTTGAATAAAATACATCTATTTCTCTCTGATAATTTACCATATTTTTTACAATAAATTTAATTACTGATTTATTAATTATATATCTATCAGACCATCTTATAATATTTATATATTCATTTTCTATAGAAGCATTATATTTTATGGGTAGGCATATATATTATTGAATTATTTTTTCATAAAATAAAAAAAATGAAGTGTAATACTTAAACAAATAAGAATTACATTATTAAATAAAGATGAGTGAATTAAACGCAACAGAAGAAAATACGCAATTAATAATTATTAATAAGGGGACTGGTGCTGGTGGTGCGAATACAAATTATTATGGGAAAAAATTTGAAGAAAAAACTAATAATCAGAAAAGATTATTAGAAATGGGATACACCAAAAATAGTTTTACAGAAAAACCCAAAAAAACATATGACTATTATTTATCAAAAACATTTGAAGATAAAACAATCGTGTTTGTATTACAAAATGGACTAAAAATGTATATGAAAAATAAATATAATATTGATTTGTTTAGATGTCCCGATGAAGCGTATATTATTGAATATACAAGCGGTAGAAAAGTAATAAAAATATTAGAAAAAAAAGAACAAAATGTAGAGGGTTCAGTAGAGACTAAATTATGGTCTGGGCCTTCGCTTAAAAGAGAGTATGAATTAGTTTTGGGTGCAGAGTTTGAGGTGTTTTATGGATTTTGCATAAGCGAGTTTTTGAAAAATAAACTTATTTCAAACGAAAAAAAATATACAATATTAAATACAATATTGAATGAAACTAATATTGCGGTTTTATTTGGCGATGATGAAAACTATTTTGAAACATTTGATACATGGTTTAATAATTCTTTATAATAACTTCTTTTGCTTTTGCGTCTGGATTTTTGGAATTAATTGACCTTTTACATAAAATTGATAATGTGCTATATTTTTCATTTGTAAAGTTTTCACGCACTAAACTCACATCAGCATTACTTAACATTATTTTTTTATTTGTATCGGTTAAAATATGTATTAATTTAAATAAATTGTTATGGTTTTCTATGTTAAACCCATTTTCAGTATATCCTACAAATGAAGTATCTGTTTCGGGAGCATATGGAGGGTCAAGATATACAAAATCATTCGGTTCTACAATTGTTAGTGATGTATTAAAATCACAGCATTCAAATACTACATTTTGAATTAAATTATGTATTTCTTCTAAATGTTCTTTATTTATAATTTCTGGATTTTTATAGTGTCCGTATGGAACATTAAATCCTTTTGGACCAACCCTAAATACACCTCTAAAACAAGTTTTATTTAAGAATATAAACATAGCAGAACCTAATATACTTTTTTTATCGGTTAAGCATAATTTATTATATTCACTTCTTATCCAATAATAGTAATTTTCTTTTGCGATTTTTGCTTCTGCTATATTTGTGGGTGTTCTATTTATTTCTCCATTTCCACATTCGTTAAAATCCGTAATAATAGTTTGCAGTATATCATATAATTCATTATGGCATGTTTGAATGTTTTTGTAGATATAAATTAATGGTTCATTCAAATCATACGCATATATATTACCTTGTATCTTTATAATCCCACTTTTTACATAAGATAATAAAGTTAATAAAACACTACCTCCTCCTAAAAATGCTTCACGATAATTATTTATTTCAACTGGAAAATCCGAAATAAGTTTATCTATTATTTGGGTTTTTCCACCAACCCACTTTAAAATCGGTTTGGGGATATGTATTTTTTTCGTAGGGACATCTTTAACGAGTTTATTATCATAAACAATTTCAATATTGTTAATTATATCGCTTGGTGAAGTTTTTTTAATTTCAATTAATTTTTCTTTAACAGCATTATCTATCATTTCTTTTATTTTACTTTCAACCACACACGGATTTTTTTTATTAGTATGTGTTGTATAGTGAGATTTTTGGTTAAACTCTTTCCCGCACTTTTCGCAATTGTATTTACCCATTTTTAGTTATGTATATAACATAATATAATATTTTTAAATCAATTTTTAAATATAGAGTTTATTATACCCAAAAATACCTAAATATAGTTATTCCTTAATTATTTCAATAAAATTACAATTTACATTTTAGACAAAATCGGCACTTGAAATGTAAAAAGGTGTAAAAATTATATATTTTTTATATTTAAATATTTAACTTATATGAAACATTTTTTTGAACTATATCACTATACCCATCTCCTTGTTTGGTGATATGTGGATGCACACAATAACAAGGAAACTGATTCTGAATAATAGTAGAATAAAATACATCTATTTCTCTTGGATAATTTACCATATTCTTTACTATAAATTTCATTGCAGATTTATTAATTATATAACTTCCTGTAGTTAATGTTCCTTTTACTCTATTTACATTTTCACTTTTTTTTTGCAATTGTGCACCTCTATGATTACCTGCTAAATAAAACAATCCAAAATTTAAATTATCTAACTGATTTTTCATCATATCTATTACTTGTTCATACCTTATACCATTTCCTATTTGAAATTCGGTATCATCTTCCAATATCAATACATTGTTATATTTTCTCTCTATACATAACTTTATTATTTCCAAATGACTTAACATACATCCTAATGCTCCTATCTTATATTTATTTTCATCTCCTCCTGTTTTTTTAAACCACTCTGGTATTGGATTTAAAAAATTAGGATTCCATTCTTGCACCATTTCTTCCGTTGGTTTTATAGCTTTAAATATCTCATAATTATTTAATCCAACACGTTGTAATTCACTAATAATCTTTTTCTTTCTGTCTCCTCTATGCTCTAAATTTATTACAAAAATCTTATCAATATTCATTATATTTTTAATATAAATATTTGTTTTTATATTAAAATTATCTTCTTTTAAATAAATTATTCATATTT
>Ga0222714_10002490_pt1 | contig 19440 bp, 16 predicted proteins | sample C33_3DmetaG_FD_165048 | JGI IMG/M metagenome (GOLD analysis project Ga0222714, IMG submission 165048) | Estuarine water microbial communities from San Francisco Bay, California, United States - C33_3D | ecosystem: Environmental > Aquatic > Marine > Unclassified | place: USA: California...
CATTTCCTCCTGAATATTTTCCCACTTGGTCAATTTCAATTGAAGTTCGGACTTGTTAGCCTGATATCGGTCGAAGAAGGCTGGATCTGACACTGTCTTGTCATAATTTGTTTCCAAAGCAACATCGGCAGTTTTAATTTCAGACTCCAAATCCGCAATCTCGCGTTCCACTTTACTCAGTTTATTGAGTAAGGATTTTTTGAGCTTTTGGGATTCATACGACAATTTGTTTTCCTTAGATAATTTTGTTGGAGCAGTTGGTTGTTTCATTTCTAATTCACGCAGTTGTTCCATTTGGCGTTGCTCCAAATAACTCTCAATCCCACCTAGGTGAATTTTCACTTTCTGATCCTTAAATTCATGGACCGAAGTCGTTAGTCCCATCAAAAAATCACGGTCGTGAGAAACTAAGATCAAGGTGCCTTCAAAATTTCTTAAGGCCGATTTCAACACCTCTTTGGAAACCATATCCAAGTGATTGGTTGGCTCATCCATAACCAATACGTTGAAGGGCTGTAACAACAACTTGGCCAATGCCAGTCGATTTCGTTCACCCCCAGAAAGCACCCTGACATATTTATCTACGGCTTCCCCTCGAAACAAAAACGCCCCCAAAATATCTCTTACTTTACTTCGATTGGTCTCATTGGCTGCATTGATCATAGTCTCCAAAACAGTCAAACTACCGTCCAAATAGTCCGATTGATTTTGAGCAAAATAACCGATCTGAACATTGTGACCCAAAGCAATGCGCCCTTCATGATCCAAATCGCCTACTAAAATTTTAGCCAAAGTAGATTTGCCTTGACCATTTTGACCCACGAAGGCTATTTTATCTTGACGGGCTACCAACATGTCTATTCCAGAAAGTACTTTCAGGGAGCCATAACTCTTAGAAATCTGTTCGGCTTCAATCACAACCTTTCCGGGGTTTATGGATACTGGGAAACTAAGGTTCATCGCTCTGTTGTCATCAGCCTCGACCTCTACCCGATCCATGCGGTCGAGTTTCTTGATGAGTGATTGAGCCATGGTCGCCTTGGAAGCCTTAGCCCTGAATTTTTCAATCAATTTTTCAGTATGGGCAATTTCCTTTTCTTGGTTTTTTTGACGGGCCAACTGCTGTTCACGTTGGACTTCTCTCAAGGCCATATATTGGGAGTAAGGTTTCGCAAAGTCATACATTTGACCCAAAAGAATCTCAATGGTTCTATTGGTGATGTGATCCAAAAACAAACGGTCGTGAGAAACTACCACTACAGCTCCGACATAGTTCTGCAAATAACTCTCCAACCAGATGATAGAGTCCATATCCAAGTGGTTGGTTGGCTCATCGAGCAACAAAATATCGTTGTTTTGAAGTAACAGCTTGGCCAACTCTACCCTCATACGCCAGCCGCCACTGAAGGTCTCCGTGAGCTTATCAAAATCCGATTGCTTGAAACCCAAACCTTTTAACACCCGTTCTGTTGAGCCTTGATACTGATAACCGCCTTTCATATTAAAAGCAGTTTGTACCTCACTCATCTGATCTAACAGTTCGGTGTAAGCGTCACTTTCGTAATCTGTTCTTTCGGTCAATTCAATATTAATGGCTGTAAGTCGTTCCTCCAATTCGAGGATTTCTTTAAAAGCCAAATTGGCTTCCTCACGAACCGTTCTTCCTTTTTCGAACTCCAGATCCTGTCTCAAAAACCCTATTGTAATGCCCTTGTCCAGAGCAACAACCCCAGTATCTGGTGACAATTGTCCAGATATAATTTTCAATAATGTGGATTTCCCCGCTCCGTTTTTTCCAATCAAACCAATGCGTTCGCCCTTCCCAATTCTAAAAGACAGGTCTTCAAAGAGATACTCTCCTTGAAATGATAAAGACACTTGATGAGCGTTGAGCATGTTGTTTTGACGCTTTAGATTTACCTAACTTTATGGCGCCACGAAAATAGGACTTTCATGATGTATAAAAAAGGGAAAAAGCTATATAGTATTTTAGGAGGACTTTGCCCAAAATGTCAAGAGGAATCCATGTATGTGGAATCGAATGCTTACCGATTGGGCAGCACTCTAAAAATGCATGACCGCTGCAGTCATTGTGGGGTCAAATACAAGATGGAGCCTTCGTTTTTTTATGGTGCCATGTACGTGAGCTATGGCCTCGGAACTGCCATAGCAATTGCCGTGTTTATCATTTCATTTGTGTTTTGTTCCTTGAGTCTAATGGCTACTTTTGCCGCTATCGTCACAGTATTAATGGCTTTGTTCCCTCTCATCATGCGCTGGTCACGCAACATTTGGATCAATCTCTTTATTACTTATAATCCCAAATGGAAAGAAAAGGGAAATTAAAATAACTCTTGGTATCGCATCAGCGATATCTCTAGCGGAATGTCCATTTGATGCTCAATTGAATTGTAAAGCATATTGGCCATCATCGGCCCATGCAAAACTCCCCTTGACCCGAAACCGTTCAGCACATGAATCATCGAAAATTGAGGATGAGTGCCAATGATTGGCCGCCGATCGGGCACAGTTGGTCTAAAGCCTGCCTGTTGACCAATGACCTCATAGTCGCACAATATCAAGGCTTCCAGTTTTTCCAATAAAATGGCTTTAGCCTCTTCGGTAGGTGCAGGATTTTGATCAAATCTGTTGTAAGTCGCACCGACCAAATACTGCTCATTACCCAGTGGAATAATAAAAATATCCGATTTGTAAATGCCTTCAAGTTTTAGGTCTGGAGCGCTAATTTTAAGATATTCCCCTTTATTAGCCTGAACTGGCAATTGATTAAAATAAGGATTTTGAGCGATCCCCATACCCTCGGCGCAAACTAGATGTTTGTAAGTCCTATCTGAATAACTCACACAATCCTCATGCACTGACAATTGTTGATAGTCAAAATTCTCCTGAATGAGGATACCTTCGGTCAACAAATAACTTTTGAAAGCATCCAATAAATTTTCAATATCCAGCCGACCTCCTTCTGTGACTTCTCCAAATCCAAAATCTGCCTTGAGGTAAGGATTGGTGTTTGACTTGAACTGGACAGATAAAAATGTTTCAAGCTCAGGTTCATCGGCTGCCGTTGTCCAATGGTTGATTTCGCTAGGACTAGCGATGCGTCGATAGATGGCGTCTTCATAAAGCCACTTGGCTTGAAGCAAATCCTCCAAACGCCGATAAACTGGTTTGGCTATGGCCAAGGCTGTTTTGGCTTCCCAGACCGCTTTAAAACGCTTTAGAACGACGGGGTTATACAAACCGCCTGCCACTTTCGAAGCACTTGGTTGATGTCCGTCTATAACGACAAAAGATCGTCCAGCATTAAGCAGTTGCTCGCAAAACAACAATCCCGCAATGCCACATCCGACGACCAGATATTCTTTATCAAAAGGAGTTGATGAATTCATACAAAAAAGGCGCTCACATTACTGCAAGCGCCTGTATTTAGTTTTATGACAGTGTTACCATGACCACATGTCGTGCTCCAGGTTTCTGATTTTGTCTCTTATTCTATCCGATTCCAGTAGTCTCAACAACGCATTTTTTGGAATGTACTTCTCAATCTCGCGATCTTGATAAACGTTATCTTCTTTATAGATGTATCCAGAAAATCGATGCGCATTGATCAGATCATCAAATGAAATTGGACGCGATGTGTTTTTTTCATTAAAAGCATCGGCCTTGTAAAGCACCTCTCTTACATCGGGATAGAATACCCAAAAGAGTGCAGCAAAAGCTTCTTCGGCTGCAGGATTATCCTTTTGATCCGCTTTTGATCTTGGAGTTTGAATGACTGGCCCAATGGCAATAGGACGGTATTTTAAATCCCCTAATTTGCCATCGAAATACCATATTCCCTTGACACGGATTTCTACAATATCGGAGTAATCAAAAATTTCCTCAGAATACTCTTCCTCGCGAAGGAGATTGTTCTCAAAAATGAGTTCTGTCATCGCCTGATCAAATTCTCCCAATTCCTTGTCGCTCATTTGAGTTTGATCAACATTCTGATATTCACTAGGAATAGTTACACCATAGTTAAGCAAAAAATTGTATTTATTTCCAGCTTCAATACTGATCCTTTCTTCGCCAATGCCTTCGCCTTCGCCCTTTCTAATTTTCTTGTATTTCAAGCTCCGATCGAGTTGTTCACGCGTCATCTTGTCCTTCAAATTATCTTCAAGATAGTAATCTGGGATTTGTCCAGTCAGGATACCATTGAGCAGATAGTGCACTAATGGGCGACGTTCCTTTCCTACAAGTGAAGTATCGGCAGGGAAAAACAACGGAAAATTAACCCTTTCATCAACATCAATAATTTCCCAAATGGTTTTTGAAAAAAGGATATCCTTATCCGCAACAAAACCATATTCCAAAGGCTTGTTGTTGTCAAATTTGTCTTGCTCAGGCGTTGTCACTCCAATCTCGCTTGGGGATTTGGCGTTCAAAATATTGGCCTGGCCGAAAAACAAAGTCGGCGAAGCGGTGAAAAAGAAAATCGCGATGAGCTGTTTCATGATAAGTCTAATTTGTCAATTTTACAGTTACTGGGGCTGCTTCTGGAATTTGAACCGTCACACCTCTTGCACGGACTCTAATGTTGTCAATGACCACAATAGAATTACGAGGAGCAGAGTTAATCGCCGCTTGAGCCTCTGCATTCAATCGATCACCGGCAACTCTAATGGGTGATTTACCCGAAACGGTTACTTCAAACGAATAGACACTGGTTTCTAAATCGTAAACAAAGTCTCCAAAATCTGCCAGTATTCTAGAGGTACTAACATCTCTCTTATTTAAAGAAATGGTCCCCTTTTTGCCAGCGATTTTACCAATAGGTGAAGGAATATTTTTGATTCTAAAAACGCGCTTGTCATTAACTTTTGAGCCGTCATCTAAGGTTGCTGTGACATTGACTGTTACTTCGCTTCCAGTAGTTGGATTGATGACATACTTGCCATTACCAGTTTTACTTAAGCCAGGGGCTGAAGCCACAGTTTTGTTGTCAGGAACGCCAGGAAATGCAATTGTCATTGGGTTTTCCAAGCCACGGTAAACTACGTTCATTTTATCAGCGGAAACAGAGGCTGAGTTTGGTCTTGGCACTACAACATAGTTGGCTTCGAAAGGAATGTCAAGATCTTTTCCATCTTCTAGGAAGGTAAAAACACCTTCGAAAGTATGTTCTCCAACATTGCCAACATTGAAACTCACCAATGCGGCCCCAGTAGAATCAATAGCGCCAGATAAGTCGTAAGGCTTTCCTTCAATGGACAAGGCTTTTGGCGTTACATTGGCATATTTGCCCAACACCACACGGCCCTTGAACTGTTCTCCAGCAAAAAATGCGGATTTGTCAGCCAAAACAATTGCGTTGTAGTTTTTTAAGGTAATGGCCTCATCGAGTGTGTTACCGATAAAGAGGTTATATAAGTTCGTTTCTGTGACCTTGACATCATTTTGAATTGCAGACATTTTTGCATAGGATGCAATTGCTGGAAAACCTTTGAAGTTGTAGTCCAACCAGTGCAATGACTTACCATCCTTCAACGTGACTTGATCGCTCAAATCGAATCTTCGATCAAACACCTCCAGTGCCTTAATGTATTTGGCGTCAGAAGCTTGATTATTAATACTATCGTATCCAATGATTTTTCTGATGTCATTTTTGTATTTCGTAATCCTCGCATAAACCTCCTCGCCAGGAACACTCAATCGGTCGCCCGTAAACCATTTTTCATCCAAAATAGAAGTTTTGTCCATGGCTTCGTAATTCAATTCCCCAGTCTTAGGATCGACTTCATAATTTCCATCGGCGAGCAAGTCGCGTTTCAAAGATTCCATGAAGTTATAGAAATCATTGGACACCGCACTGATTTGCTCTGCCTTATTGGCAACAAAAGCAAACTCCTCGGGTTTCTCCTCTGCTTTTTGTTTTAAATCTGCAATTAATCTCTCGTTGGTTTCTGTTGCTAATGCATTTACTTCAACGAATTTTTTTTCAAAATTTCCAAATGCCGAAAGAACGTCTTTGGATACATTCATCGCGATCATTGCGATGAAGACCAAATACATCAAGTTGATCATCTTCTGCCTTGGTGATAATTTTCCGCCTCCTGCCATAATTTTCTATTTCAGTATTATATTAATTATGTTAGAATTTATCTTGTATTCATTGCAGAAAGCATGCCGCCATACACTCCATTTAAAGAGGATAAGTTTGTGGCCAAAGAAGCCATTTGCTCTTTTAGTTTTCCTGCGTTATCAGACACTTGTTCGGTCATTTCTGATTGGCGATTAAAGCTTTCCATTTGGACTTTGTACAAGTTATTCAAAGCTTCCATTTGTGTCGCAGCTAAAGCCATTTCTTCACTGTATTTTTTTGAAGCAGCCATAGACTCCTTTGTTGGATTAAGCTCTTTCGCCGCACTTTCAAAATTTCGTAAACTGTCTCCAAGGCTAGTGACTAGGGCAGCATCAATTTTTGCCTCTTTCAACAACGCATCCATCTTTTTAGATAAAACTCCCTCCGCATCAGCTGAACTGCCTTCTACAGTATTGGCTTTACCTCCTTTGAGTTGAGGATATACTAATGACCAATCGAGGTCTGCTTGTTGTCTTTCAAGTGCCGAGTATCCGAATACCAATGCTTCCACGATCATCCCTAAAGTCAAAATCTCAGAACCAAATGGCCAGTGTTGTATTTTGAAAAGAGCTCCTAGAATTACAATTGCTGCTCCAAAACCATAAACCATATTGGTTGCCGTTCTTTTTCCCTGTGCTGCCATACTTTAAAATTTAATTGTTGTTTTTGTTGTTGTTTATTGACTGTGGCTCCATTAATTGGTAGCCTTGTTAGGGGTGATGTCGGTCCCCAAATAATCTTGAATTGTTCTAAAACCGATATAACTAGTTTTGATAGAGTCATATTCGTAATCTCTAGAACTAACTTGAAGGAAATAAGCCACATCCTTCCAACTTCCACCGCGCACTACTTTTCGGTGGTTCTTAGGATCATTTACATTGGGGTTCATCGTTGAGCTATAGGTGTAAGAAGCTGCGTCATAGGATGAATTTGTCCATTCAGAAACATTACCAGCCATGTTGTACAGCCCATAGTCGTTTGGTTCAAAGGATTCTGCTTCTACTGTATAGAGCGCTTGATCGGCTGCGTAGTCTCCACGAAGTGGTTTGAAATTGGCCAAGAAACATGCTCTGTCATTTTTTGTGTAAGGGCCTCCCCATGGAAAGGTTGCACCCTGAAGACCTCCTCGAGCAGCAAATTCCCATTCTGCTTCGGTTGGTAGTCTGAATTTGTTTTCAAAATGTTTGCCCTTGCTCTTTAGGTAACTGTTGCGATAATCTGTTCTCCAGTTACAAAACGCATTGGCCTGACTCCAACTCACTCCTACCACGGGGTATTCCGAATAGGCTTCATGCCAAAAGTAGTCGTTGTGCATGGGCTCGTTATAGGAATAATTAAAGTCTCTTACCCATGCTGTGGTGTCTGGATAAACCACTAAGGGATCCATGTTAACGATGACATCCCATCGCGTCAAACCTTCTCTAGCCGCTCTTTCAATGTCCAACAGTTTGTAATCATATTCGAACAAACTCACATCCCAAGTTCTTTGACCGTTGTAGCTTAAGTCCATCGGCAAGAACATTTCGTCCAATATTTCGGCATAGGGTTGATCGGGATAATCTTCCGTGTTGAAAAACAATTCTTGATCCCAGTTCAAGGTGGCATACTCTGGATTCGAGAACTTTTCGTCACCCTCGGCTCTGCGGTATTCAGTGTATGAAAATTCCTCTGTATCCAAGTCAGGGTCCGTCAGCATGCTGGTGGGATAATACATGCCAATTCCATTATCGAGTTCTTCGGCATCATTGGCAAGATTATCGCCTAAAACCTGAACTGCCTTTACAGCCAATCTCCTTCTAATGACAGAATCTCTTACCCAATCCACGAATTGACGGTATTCACTGTTCGTGATTTCTGTTTCGTCCATATAATAGGATCTCACAGTAACAGTTTTTGTTGGGGCATCATTAATTCCTAGCAAATCATCGTCAGATTTTCCCATAATAAAGGAACCACCTGGTATTAGGGTCATGCCAAAAGGTTTTTCAGCATGATATTTCTTTCCCCGAGCTCCTACCAACTGTCCACGATCTCCAGAATTACAACCTGTAATTAGGGCCAATAAAACGAGTAATCCAATGTTTTTCATATTACTAAAACTCATGTGTTTTAACGTTCTTCCAAACGCAAGCGTAAACATATCTATATATTTTATCATACGCAACTTATTTTAATTGAGATTATCTAAAAACAAGATCATCGTCAATTCGGTCTAAACGTTATTCTTTCTACAAACTTTTAACCAACGCTCGGGAATTATACCCATGCCAGCATCGTCATAATCGCTTTGCATACATGGTAACAACGAGTGTTGTTTGAGTTTATTATTTTGTAAAGTTAAAAAAGGTATTTCAATCCACCATCTCCCAGAAGTCAGGCTTTTGAAAAAAACAAGTTCTTGATTTTCAACTAGAACAGTAAATTTCTGAAAATTGCGATCCTCAACGTTTGGTAATTCTTCAATTCTATAGTTTACTCCTTCGATAAAATACCACATCATTTGGGCCAACAATTCCGACGTCACTTCATCTTCTTCAAAAGATCTGTATTGAAAAATCCCAAATGAAGAGACCCTGCTACTGATGCCGGCATATCGGGCCAATGCGCAAATTTCTCGACTGTCAAAACCGTTCGGCGATTGTTGCTGCCGCACCCCTAACTCCGAGGCCTTGATGGCATCCATGTCCACAACAACCATATCGGCATCACGCATCATTGGTTCAGCGCTACTGATGTCCTTAATCAATGATCCCAAACGGTAGGACTCGAAAAACAATTTGTCCATTAGGTCTATTTCTTCTTGAGGATTCAAGTAGGTTTGATACCCCAGAACGGTAAAATTGAACAGGTTAAAAGGTTTCTCTGTAATGATTTTGCCCATATAATTCCTGTTATTAATGGGTTTTGTGTCGTCCGACAGGTCAAATCTGGAGTCAATGTTGACTACATTCAACATAGGTTTTATCTCATCGTAGGCTCTATACATCGCAAAACTGAGGTCCTGAGATCCTCCAATGACAATTGGAATAATGCGCTCCATGATCAAGTCAATCATGACCGATTTCAGGGCGTGGTAGGTGTCAGCGGGGGTTGCTCCAACGATCAAATCGCCCAAATCTGCGATTTGGCAATTCCAATTGCCTTGATACAATTGGTAAAATGCCTTTCTCACTCCATTGAGATCGTAGGTAGTCCCTATATAGTCAACATCATTTCTGTTTTCCGGCACTCCTATAACGGCAATTTTTACGCCTGGTAATTCGGGCAGGCCTGACTGTGTGGTGTGAATACGAATTCTTGCTCCAATTGAATTAGATCCCAGCAATTGGCTATGCGCTAAAACAGTATCCTTGACCGGTGTCAAACAATCCAATGTAAACATGCGCTCTATTTCTTTTTTGGACGGGTATTTTTGGGCTTTTTCGTTTTTGCAGATTTTTGCTCTAAGATCGCTTGGGCCTGCTCTAACGTCATGCTTGAAACATCGAAGTTTTTGTCCAATTCTATTTTAATTTTTCCTTTCAGTAAATTATGGCGACCCCACCGTGCTTTTTCAACCCTAATTCCAGCATCGGCCCAATTGTGAATCAATTTGTCTTGTTCCTTCTGCAGCTTGTCTTCTATCAGTTCGACGACGTCTTGTTCAGACAAATTATCCCAGTCATATTTTTTATTGACATTTATAAACATGCCATTCCATTTGATAAAAGGCCCAAATCTACCCTTGCCTTTTTGAACAGGCAACTCATTGTAGTGCGCAATTGGCGCATCGGCACGATTCTTCTCCTTTATAATTGAAGCTGCAAAATCCAATTCAATATCAATAGGGTTAACACCTTTGGGAAGAGAAACAAATTCCTCTCCATACTTAACGTAAGGACCATATCGTCCATTGTTTACTTCAACCGTTTTGCCTTCATATTCTCCCAGAGTTTTAGGCAGTTGAAAGAGCGCTAAAGCATCTTCAAAAGTAATATTCGACAGTTGCATGTCTTGTGGCACACTGGCAAATAAGGGTTTGTCCTCATCTTCGTTTGTTCCGATTTGCACCATTGGCCCAAATTTGCCCAAACGCACACTAACTTGTCGACCACTTTCAGGGTGTTCTCCTAATATTCTTTCGCCAGATTCACGATCGGCATTTTCCATGACATTGTCAACCTGAGGATGAAAGCTGCTGTAAAAGTTTTTGGTGACGTGTTTCCAATCTTTCTTTCCTTCTGCAATTTTATCAAAATCGGCTTCCAAATTCGCCGTAAAATTATAGTCCAGTATTTCCTCAAAATGATTGACCAAAAAGTCAGTCACAATCTTTCCAATGTCTGTAGGAACAAGTTTGCCTTTGTCAGAATTGACAATTTCTTTTGATTTCTTAGCACTAATTTGACCCGAAACCAAAGACAGCTGAGTGTACATGCGTTCTACGCCTTCCAAATTTCCCTTTTCAACATATCCTCTGTTTTGAATTGTAGAAATCGTTGGCGCATAGGTAGATGGCCGGCCAATACCCAACTCCTCCAATTTTTTAACCAAAGAGGCTTCAGTATATCGGTATGGCGGTCTCGTAAAGCGCTCTGTAGCAGAAATCGATTGATTACTGAGCGGCTGACCTATTGAAAGAGGAGGCAACATCCCTTCTTGCTCAGAGTCCTCGTCATCATTGCTTTCTAGATATACTTTGAGGAATCCGTCGAAAACAATAATTTCTCCGCTTGCTCCAAACAATTGATTGTGTGTAGAAGCTGCAATTTTAACATTAGTGCGCTCCAACTTGGCGTCACTCATTTGAGAGGCTATGGCCCGTTTCCAAATCAAATCGTACAAGCGCGATTGGTCTCTGTCTCCAGAAATACTGAGTTGAGCAAAATTGGTTGGACGAATGGCCTCATGAGCTTCTTGAGCCCCTTTAGATTTGCCTTTGTAATTCCTTGTTTTGACATATTTAGAACCAAAAGCTGTTTCAATTTGCGCTGCCGCAGCATTTTTTGCCTCAGCAGAGAGATTGACACTGTCAGTTCTCATATAGGTTATAAATCCTTGCTCATAGAGTCGTTGGGCAATGGTCATTGTTTTACTTACCGAAAAATATAATTTTCGTGACGCCTCCTGCTGTAATGTGGATGTTGTAAAAGGTGCGGCTGGGCTTTTAATTCCTGGATTTTTTTCCAGAGCGTCTACCTTAAATGTGGCTCCAATGTTATTTTTCAAAAATTGTTCTGCTTCAGCAATGGTTTCAAAATTGCTCGCAAGCTTAGCCTTAATAATTTTACCGTCTTCGGTTTTAAATTCGGCATCAATTCGAAATGAGCCCGCAGTAACAAAATCTTCAATATCGCGCTCTCTTTCCACTATTAATCGGACCGAAACTGATTGTACCCTACCAGCCGACAAGCCCGTTCTGATTTTTCTCCACAAAACAGGAGACAATTCGTACCCGACTATGCGATCCAATACCCGACGGGCTTGTTGTGCATCAACCAGATTATAGTCAATTTCTCTAGGGTTTTCAATGGCCTTTAAAATAGCCGTTTTGGTTATTTCACTAAAAACAATTCTTTTTGTTTTGGCTTGATCTAACTGGAGCGTTTCGGCCAAATGCCAGGCAATAGCCTCTCCTTCCCGGTCCTCATCACTGGCAAGCCAAACGCATTCGGCCTTTTTGGACAGGTTCATTAAATTTTTTACAATCTCCTTTTTGGCTTGGCTAACCAAATAATTTGGTTTGAAGTCACCCTTCACATCAATACCCAATTCTCGAGATGGCAAATCAGAAATGTGCCCAAAACTAGAGGCTACTTTGAAGTCGGGTCCCAAAAACTTTTCAATAGTTTTTGCCTTAGCAGGCGACTCAACAATGACTAAATTTTTCGACATGCCGTAGATTTAAAGGCCACAAAGGTATGCGATTTTTTTATTACGTTACCACTAGGTAATATTCCCCTATCTAAAAAAACGTGTTAAAACCGTCAAAAAAATTAGTCGGTCATTACAACATTGGCCTTGGTTCTGAGCACTTGACCAATACTGTAGGTGGCCGTTCTGATGATTTGATTCATGTTGTTTACGTCCATAATTCCAGCTTCATCATCGACCTTGTGGTAAAAGTCATAATTTTTAAAATCAAAAGATGACAAAGTATGACAGGGCACGCCAAAGGCGTTATAAAAAGCGTAGTTGTCTGATCTTTTGAACAAGTTATAACCTTCAGCCTCTGGCAGAAAAGTCACGAAATTTGGGGTATGTTGATTCATCAATGCAGGGAGATTGGACAACTTAAAGCCGGTCATATAAACTTGATTAGCTCCCGTGGTTAAAGTTTTTCCAATCATTTCAAAATTGAACATCAATTGCAAATTCACTTGCTCCTGCTTAAAACGATCCGCCAAATGCTTGGCGCCCAAAAGTCCTCGCTCTTCTGCCGCAAACAAGGCGACCACTATATTTTGATCCCATTGATACTTAGACAGGACTTTTGCAATTTGAAGTACTGCTGTGCTTCCACTGGCATTGTCGTTTGCACCATTATATATGGAGTCGGTCGTTTTAGTGTTGATGCCAATATGATCGAGATGAGCTCCAATCAAAACAGTTGGTCTGTTTGGGAGATATTCACCCAATCGTGCCACAACGTTGTACGAAGACACGTCGTTTAGAGTAAAGTTGTCATCAAATCCTGATTGATAAAACGGTTCAATTCCGTTGGATTTGAAAAATTCCTTGACATAATTTGCGGCTAAGGGAAATCCCCCGCTCTCCATATCTCTTCCTAACATGTCATCAGAAGCGAGACTAAACAAAATATCATGCGTTTCGTTTACCGATTGCAGCTTAGCGATTTCTCTTGGGCTTGGCGTTTTAGAAATTGAACATTGAAAAAACAAGAATGAAATGCTCAGTACTGCAAAAAAATGCTTCATAATTTGAATTAAAGAGTTATTGAACTTCAGAATTTTCCATTTGGTCAAAACCAATGACCGACTTGTAAACAAAATAGGATGGCAAAACGGTAAAAGATGCGGTCAAGAAAATACCAACAATACACATCAATAGCCCAATGATTGTTGACAATAGGCCAGAGACAATCAATAGTCCCATGGTGATTCCCCATTTTTTGTGACCGAGGGTAAATGCGACCTTAATGATTTCTCCTAACGTCAAATCTGGATTAAAGGCGAAAACAAAGGTGCACAAAGTCAACCCGACTGCAACATAAATTATGGGAAAAACACACAAAATCAGAGCAAGTATGGCTATGCCAAATGTCGCTACAGCCAAAGCCATTGCCTTAAAAATATAATCACTTTTAAAATAAAAGAACAAGTCTGAGGCGTCTGGTTCTTGACTGTGATCAATATTCCTAACAATTCTCAAAAAACCAGAAAGTAAAAGGATTGACAGGCTCGCCGTTACAAAGGAACCCACGAAAGTCATCAACAAGTAAAGCCCAATGGATGAACCGTCAAAAACTGAAGGATCACTCCAAATTTCGGGATTTTCCAAATTGCGAATCATGACCAAATAAGTTGGATTGGTAAAGAAAGATATACCAAGTGAAATGATCATTATGATAACATAATATAGGAATCCATAGACCCAAGTTTTTTTAAACAGTTCGATAGAATCGCTAAAAATGGTTCCGAAGTCTAGTCTTGGAGCTTCGGAAATCTTTTTGAGTAGGTAGTCTAATCTGGCCATGAGTTTAGTTTTAATTATTTAGGCTAAATTTAAAGTTAAAAACAGACCGAAACAAGCAGTCTGCCAATTTGTCATATAATAAAATTAGTACTATATTTGCCGCCACAGAAAAACCCATCCAAACGGGTATATCATGGAGAAAATTATCGTAGAATCGGATCAAGGTAAAGTGCTTGATAAGCCTAGTAACCCCCAAAATCAACGCAAGTTGTATTTGGAAAGTTACGGTTGTCAAATGAATTTCAGCGACAGTGAAATCGTTGCTTCAATTTTAGCGACCGCAGGATTCGACACAACCAATCATTTGGAAGAGGCCGACCTTATCCTACTCAACACTTGTTCTATAAGAGACAAGGCCGAACAAACGGTAAGAAAAAGACTGGGCACTTTTAACGGATTAAAAAAACAAAAACCTCAACTCAAGGTCGGTGTTTTGGGCTGTATGGCAGAGCGATTGAAACATCAATTTTTGGAAGAAGAAAAAATAGTAGATTTGGTTGTAGGGCCAGATGCCTACAAAGATTTGCCCAATTTGATTGCAGAAGTCGACGATGGTCAAAATGCGGTCAATGTTTTGCTTTCCAAAGACGAGACTTATGGCGATGTTAGTCCAGTGAGGCTCAACACCAACGGCGTGAACGCCTTTGTTTCCATAACTAGAGGGTGCGACAACATGTGCACCTTTTGTGTAGTCCCGTTCACCAGAGGAAGAGAAAGAAGCAGAGACCCTCAGAGTATTATCGAAGAAATTAATGATTTGTGGAATCAAGGATTTAAGGAAGTGACGCTATTAGGGCAAAATGTAGACAGCTATTTGTGGTATGGAGGAGGGCTTAAAAAGGACTTTGACAAGGCCAGTGAATTTCAAAAAGCTACTGCAGTTAATTTTGCTAGCTTATTAGAAATGTGTGCTTTAGCTCAGCCAAAAATGAGATTTAGATTCTCCACATCCAATCCTCAAGACATGTCTTTGGACGTGATTCAGACCATGGCCAAGTTTGAAAACATTCCTAATTACATACATCTTCCAGTTCAAAGTGGAAGTGACCGCATATTGAAAGCCATGAATCGTCAGCATACGCGACAGGAATACATGACTTTGATTGACAACATCAGAAAAATTATACCCGACTGCTCCATTAGTCAAGACATGATTGCAGGATTTCCTGGTGAAACTGAAGAGGACCACCAAGACACTTTAGCCCTTATGGATTATGTCAAATACGACTATGGATTCATGTTTTCATATTCCGAAAGACCAGGAACCATGGCCGCTAGAAAGTTGACTGACGACATCCCTGAAGAAACCAAACAACGAAGACTTCAAGAAATTATTGACCTTCAACGCTCCCACAGTCATTATCGAACCAAGCAACATTTAGGTCAAATCGAGGAGGTTTTAATAGAAAAAACATCTAAGCGAAGTGAGGTGCATTGGTCGGGACGCAATCCTCAAAATACCGTAGTTGTTTTTCCAAAAGATCATTTCAAAATCGGCGATTTTGTTATGGTAAAAATCACAGACTGTACCAGTGCTACATTGATTGGGCATGGTATTGAACTTTCGGATAAATCGAATTAGTATGAGTACAATAGACCTTCAATCCATCAAACAACGATTTGGGATAGTTGGAAATGACCCAGGGTTAAATCGCGCCCTCGAAAAAGCAATTCGCGTGGCTCCAACTGACATTTCTGTACTGGTAACAGGTGAAAGTGGGGTTGGGAAAGAAACCATTCCAAAAATTACCCACCAATTGTCACATCGCAAACACGCGAAATATATTGCCGTAAATTGCGGCGCTATTCCCGAAGGAACCATTGATAGTGAACTATTTGGTCATGAAAAAGGGGCTTTTACTGGTGCTACACAAACTAGAAATGGCTATTTTGAGGAAGCAGACGGCGGAACTATTTTTCTTGATGAAGTAGGAGAACTTCCGTTGACTACTCAGGTTCGACTGTTGCGTGTTTTAGAAAATGGCGAATTCATCAAGGTAGGGTCAAGTACCGTACAGAAAACCAATGTTCGAATCGTGGCAGCGACCAACCTTAACATGTCCGTTGCTATTGAAAAAGACAAGTTTAGAGAAGATCTTTATTACAGATTAAGTACCATAGAAATACACCTACCTTCTCTGCGGCATCGCCAAGGAGACATTCATTTACTGTTTAGAAAATTTGCTGCGGATTTTGCTGCGAAATACAAAATGCCTGCTATCAATCTGTCCGAAGATGCTGTTGAAGTCTTGTTGGCTTATCCTTGGGCTGGGAACATCAGACAATTGCGCAACATCGCTGAGCAAATATCAGTAGTTGAGAGGCTTCGACTCATCAATGCAGAAATGCTCAAGTCCTACCTTCCGCAGAAATCGAATCTTCCAATGGTTGTCAAAAAAGAATCTGGCGATGCTGAATTTACTTCGGAGCGAGAAATTCTTTACAAAGTGTTGTTTGACATGAAAAGCGATTTGAACGACTTGAAAAAACTGACCCTCGAACTGATGAAAACGGACAATCGCGGGGATGTAGAAAAAAATCACACCGATTTGGTGAGAAAAATCTATGGAGATGAAGACAACTTCCAAGATAAAAAACCAGTTTTAACCATCGAGAACAAACGACCAGCGGTAACTCTATCGGAAATGGAGGAAGACTCAGAGGAATATGACTATGTTGAAGCCATTGAGCCAGAAGAAACCTTATCTTTACATGACAAAGAGCTTGAATTAATCAAACGTTCTCTTGAACGACATAAAGGAAAACGCAAGTTGGCCGCTTCCGAATTAGGCATTAGTGAAAGAACTTTGTACCGAAAAATCAAACAATTTGATCTGTGAATAGAGCATTATACATCAGAGCATTTCTGATTGCGTTAGGGTTGACTGTGGAAAGCTGCGGTCATTATTCTTTTACTGGAGCTTCTATTTCCAATGACACTAACACCTTTCAGGTCAATTATTTCCAAAACAATGCCGCCCTTGTCGAACCTGGTTTGGACCGAGACTTTACCAACGCTTTGACCGATTTAATTCTCAACCAAACCCGTTTAAGTCTGGTGAAATTTAACGCCGATTTGGTTTATGAAGGAGAAATCACCGAATACAGAATTTCTCCCACTACAGCTACCTCTAGCAATACTGCCGCTCAAAACAGATTGAGTGTTTCAGTTAACGTCAGATTTTTTAATTTAAAAGATCCAGAGCAAGATTTGGAGCAAAGATTCTCCTTTTTCTACGACTATGCCGGCGGTGATCAACTGATAGGAGCCCAAAAAGATGTAGCTCACGAGGCCATTTTTGAGCGCTTAACCCAAGATATCTTTAATGCCACGTTGGCCAAATGGTAAACAGCAATGACAATTGACACTTTTGCATATTGCATTGAAAACACCGACAAAATCAGTGTTCAAGAGACCAAAGAGTTGCGAGACATGGTGGACAGATTTCCCTATTTTCAGGCAGCAAGAGCATTGTATTTGAAAGGACTTAAAAATTCTGGAAGTTTTAGATATGCACACGCCCTAAAATCGACAGCTATCCAAACTACAGATAGAAGGCAATTGTTTGAGTTGATTCATCCAATTCAAAAAGTAGACATTCAAGATGTTAAGAGTCGTGAAACCGTCAACATCAAAGAAATAGAAATCGTTGGAATTGAAGACATTTCTACTCAAGCCAGCAAAGCTGTTGACAAAGCCATCAGACTGAAAATCAAAGAAGGAAACTCCCAATTCCATTTCGAATTAGAGGGACAAATCATCGACAAATCAACTAATGATCTACCTCATTCTAACGAGAAGCGAAGTTTTTCGGCTTGGCTTAGCGCTTCAGATTTTACGCCAATTGACCGTTCTGTAGAACCATCACCCACTCAGACAAAGAATTTTGACATCATCAATAATTTTATAGCCCTCAATCCTAAAATCAAGCCGATGTCCGACCACACCATTGGGACGGAGAGATCTGGCGGAGGATCGACCATGCAATCAACATGGATGACTGAGACCTTGGCAAAAATTTATGAAGAGCAAAAAAATTACGATAAAGCCATTAGAGCATATCGCATTTTAAGTTTGAAATATCCCGAAAAAAGTGCGTACTTTGCGCGGCAAATTAAGACATTGACAGCGTTAAAAGCGCAAAATAACACATAAGCATGAGTACTTTTTCTATTTTCCTGATTCTGATTGTAATTGTTGCCTTTTTATTGGTGGTTGTTATCATGGTACAAAACCCTAAAGGTGGCGGACTCGCATCTTCTTTCGGAGGAGGCGGAACTCAACAACTGGGTGGCGTCAAGAAAACTACCGATTTCTTAGACAAGAGTACTTGGACTTTGGCAGGTTTGCTATTGATTTTGATTCTGTTATCTAACGTCGCTATTCCTAAGAGTGGTGGCAACGCCGAGTCTAAGGCACTTGACAACGGAACTGCGACAGAACAACCGCTACCTGAAACTACAGAGCAGCCCTTGCCTGCTGACCCTCTTCCTGCTGGAGACAATCAGTAATATTTAACACTAATAATTCGAAACATGACTACAAACTGCAAGTTTGTCAGTCTTAACTGCGTGGCACAGTTTGTGTCTTTATAGTCAATCAATAACTAAAATATTTTTTTTATGGCATTACATATTAAACCTCTAGCCGATAGGGTGTTGGTACAACCCTTGGAAGCTGAAACTACTACGGCATCGGGGATAATCATACCCGACAATGCACAAGAAAAACCTCAAAAAGGAAAGATCGTGGCCACTGGACCAGGAACAAAAGACAATCCAGTTACCGTAAAGGTTGGCGACACAGTGCTGTATGGTAAGTATTCTGGCACTGAGTTAAAGCTTGATGGAAAAGACTATTTGATGATGCGTGAAAGCGATTTACTCGCTACAGTTTAATTTTAAAACTTAAAAAAATGGCAAAAGACATAAAATTTGATATCGACGCGAGAGACGGCCTTAAAAGAGGCGTCGACGCCTTGGCCAATGCTGTAAAAGTAACTCTTGGACCCAAAGGAAGAAATGTAATCATTAGCAAATCTTATGGAGCACCTCAAGTGACCAAAGATGGTGTGACAGTGGCCAAGGAAATTGAGCTTGAAGATCCACTCGAAAACATGGGCGCACAGATGGTAAAGGAAGTCGCTTCGAAGACCAACGACTTGGCTGGAGATGGAACAACTACCGCAACGGTATTGGCCCAAGCAATAGTCAAAGCAGGACTGAAGAATGTTGCCGCCGGAGCCAATCCAATGGACCTCAAAAGAGGAATTGATAAAGCCGTTTTGGCTGTTACAGAAGAGCTGGAAAAACGCTCTACTGCGGTAGGTGATTCTTCAAAGAAAATTGAACAAATTGCCTCTATTTCAGCTAATAACGACAACAGCATTGGAGAATTGATTGCTCAGGCTTTTGACAAAGTTGGCAAAGAAGGAGTTATTACAGTCGAAGAGGCAAAAGGAACAGACACTTATGTTGATGTTGTTGAAGGCATGCAATTTGACCGAGGTTATTTGTCGCCCTATTTCGTAACTGATGCAGACAAGATGACTGCCGATTTGAGCAATCCGTATATTTTACTTTTTGACAAGAAAATT
>Ga0222714_10002492_pt1 | contig 19425 bp, 17 predicted proteins | sample C33_3DmetaG_FD_165048 | JGI IMG/M metagenome (GOLD analysis project Ga0222714, IMG submission 165048) | Estuarine water microbial communities from San Francisco Bay, California, United States - C33_3D | ecosystem: Environmental > Aquatic > Marine > Unclassified | place: USA: California...
ATTGTTGTATCAAATGCGGATGAATTAAAAGACGGCGTGGAATGTGAAGAGCAAGGAATTGCTTTTTGCCAATCAATATTTGGCAAGAATACAAAATGGAGAAAAACAAGTTACAACGGAAAAGTCAGAGGAAATTATGCTGGAATTGGATATAGTTATGATCCGATCAAAGATGCTTTTGTTCCTCCCAAGCCTTATCCAAGTTGGATTTTGAACGATAAAAGTCAATGGTCACCTCCAATTCCATACCCAGATGATGGCAAGATGTACGCATGGAAGGAAGAAACTCAATCTTGGCTTGAAGTGGTGATGCCAAATAATTTGGAAGGTATGAGTTTGGAAAAATCATTTAGGGATATGACACCAGAAGAACTAGTACAAAATAATACATAATATTGAGGTGAAAGATGAGTGATTTAAGAGATGTTCCAAGCAATAGAGAATACATGATTTTCTCTGTTACAGAGATAGACAAGATTGACTTTTCACAGGTTTTGGAAACTGGTCCTGACACTTTGAGAAAGAATGTGGATGAAACCAAGACATTCGTGAAATGGAATGGTTCGGTTCCATCATCTGTCGAAGCTTTGGAAACCAAAGAGGGTCCGTATTCTTACGAAGAAATTTTGGTAATTCTAAGTGGACCAGATTGGACTGCCCCTATGCCAACTCCTGAAATGCGTTAAGTATGGGATTAACAACTGGAAACAGCGTAGTCTTAACTGGACTTGCAATTGAACTGGATATCGCAAATCCCAAAAGCTACGCTGTTTTTGGTGGTGCAAAAGGTTATTCTCTTGGTGGTTACAGCGGAGCTTCTGTAAATACTGCCGATAAAATCACTTATTCAAACGACACATCTGCTGCCCAAACAACTGCCAATCTTTCTGTGGCAAGATATGGAATAGCTTCCATGTCAGAAGGAAATACAAAAGGATATTCAGTAGGAGGCTATTCAAGTGCCGCTACGGTTACTGCCGATAAAACTTTTTACGCTTCTGACATAACAACGGCTTCAACAAGCGCAAATATACCAACAGCGACACAGTATTGCCTAGGACTTTCAACATATGTCCAAAAAGGTTATGTCATGGGTGGAAATACCGGCGCACTCGTAAATTCCATTCAGTTTTTATATTTCTCAAATGATACAACAGTAGCTCAAACAACCACAACCATGAGTTCCACAAGATACGATGGAACAACAATATCCCAGCCAAACCTAAAAGGTTATTATTTCGGTGGAACAAGTTCTATAAATTTCAATTATAGTTTTTCTAATGTTGCAGACAAAATGATTTATGCAACAGATAGTAATTCAGCACAAGCAAGTGCTAATCTAGCTGCTGTTAAAGAAGCTCCTTCTGGTTTATCTGAATGCTCTACAAAAGGATATGTTGCGGGTGGTTATACAAGTGCTACAAATCCTGTTGCAACAACAGAAAAAATTACTTTTGCTACTGATACAACTACATCTCAAACAACTGCAAATCTTTCTGTTGGAAAAACTTATGCAGGTCGTCCTTCCCAAGGCTCTGCTAAAGGATATTATTTAGGAGGTCTTACTACTTGGTCTGGTAGTTTGCAAACAGCCGTATCAGAAAAAGTTACTTTTAGTACAGACACAACAGCAACACAGTCATCTGCAAATCTTTCAAGTGCAAGAGGCATAGCATCATCTCTTGATAATATTTATTCACAAACCATTAGCGACATAGCTGGCGGCGTAAACAACGCCACAATCAATAATTTAACAACTTATTCCAGAGAAAATGGTGGTTGTTTAATATTCAACGGCAGTATTGATTATCCAAATACGGCAACTATTGCTGCAAATAGTTCATATGCATTTGGAACTGGTGATTTTACTTATGAAATCTGGTTCAACGCTGCTAGCTTTGCATCTGGAAATAATTATATTTTAGACTTAGGCACTAATTCTGGAGTACTTCGTTCAGATGGCGTAAAATTAATATACTACAACAGCACTGCCGGAACTGGATCTAATTTATACACTAAGGGACCAGCTATCACTCCCGGTAACTGGTATCATTGTGTGATAACAAGATTGTCTGGAACAACCTACATTTATTTAAATGGGAATTTTATAACTTCCGGTTCAGATACTCACAATTATAGTGCTCCAGCAGTTACAATAGGCAACTATGGTGCCGGTGGCAAATATGGCTGGAATGGCAAGATTGCTCTTTTCAGGCTTTATAGTGGCAAAGGACTATCTGCAACTGAAGTGCTTCAAAACTATAACGCTACTAAAAACAGATTCTTGATTCCTAGCCCTGTAATTGATTCCAATCTTCTCCTAAATTTAGATGCAAGCAACAGGTTAAGTTTTGCAAGATATGGTGGAAGTAAAGCCTATTTTTCCGGTGGTTCATATTCAGCAAATAATGTTGCAACAGACAAACTTACTTATTCAAATGACACTACCGTTGCACAAACTTCTGCAAATCTACCATCAAATCACGGATATGGAACGCCGTTATCTGATGGTTATTCAAAAGGATATGTTTGTGGTGATTATCCCACTTCTGTAGCAACAGACAAAGTAATTTACTCGACAGAAACGGCAGTAGCAGCTACGACTGCCAATCTTTCTCAAGGCAGAGGGTTCGGAACTGGACTATCCGATTATAGAACAAAAGGATTTGTTCTTGGAGGGTACAACAATTACGCAAACGCTGATAAAATCGCATATGCGACAGATACTGCAAACGCTGTTTCTAGCGCACAATTAGGAACAGCTAAATTTAATGGCGCACAAAGACTTTATGATGGGTCGGCAAATGGTTATTATCTTGGTGGAGCTTCTGGGTCAGATGTTGTTCAATCAGCAATTCAAAAAATAGTATATTCTACCGAAGTAACAAGCACTATACAAAATACCATTTCGGTTGCAAGACATCTTGGTGGTGGCAACGCAAACTTTGGATTTAATGGTTACATTTCTGGAGGGTATACAGGTGCTCCAACATATTATGCCGTAAACGCAGATAAATTTGTATTCAGTAACGAATTTTCATCTGCATTAGCCTCTGCAAATCTTACCGTTGGTAGATATGGAGTTGGGGCTGCTGCTGATGGCGTTTCAAAAGGATTCGTTGTTGGTGGATATAGCGCAGGCAGCGTAGCAACAGCAGACAAAATCACATACTCGACAGAAACAACAACAGCACAAGCTTCAGCAAATTTGACTGGCTCAAGATATATGCCATGCGGTCTGGAAGAAGTCTATAATACTTCTTCTACAACTTGGTTTGATACTACAACAAGCAACAATTCTGGGACTTTAACGAATGGACCAACCTATGATTTAATACAACCAGCGATAATATTTGATGGCACTAATGATTATGCTCCTTTAAACACAGCAAATTTGATAAACCCAACGCAAGGCACGATAGCCGCATGGGTAAAATACAATGATATTACATCTAATAAAGTGTGTGTTGCTTACGGAGGAAATGGAACAGATACAGGATTTCTTTTACATAACGAAAATCAAGCAATAAATAAAATTTGCTTTTCCGCTTTCGGCAAAGGAACAGCAAGTTCTACAAGTAATATTTCAAACAATTTTTTAAATGCTTGGGTGTACCAAGTTGGCGTTTATACACAAACATCGTTAAAATTATATTTAAATGGATACTTAATATCTCAAAACATACATGCATCTGCAAATTTATCTAATTCAAGCACTTTGTGGTTGGCTGGAGAGCCAAGTAGAAGTTATTTTTTAAATGGAAGCATTGCACAGGTATCTTATTACAACAGAGCCTTAAATGACTTGGAAGTACTACAAAATTACAATTATTATGTAAACAAATTAGCCATAGCTACTATAGGAACGAGCAAAGACTTTCCAGCACCATCTGGTGTTGCAATTAAAAATGTCAATCCATACGCACAAACAGGATATTATTGGCTAAGTGTTGGAGGAACAACAAGCCAATATTGGATTGACATGGACTATGACGGTGGAGGATGGGTTCTAGTAATTAACAACAACATAAACACTAATGGTATGACAAATCTAACTTATGCAAATGCAACAAGCTACAATGTAAACACTCGAAACAACTTTGGATCAGATTACACTCCAGCTAACTTTAACTGCTTTGTGGGATTGCCTGCATGGAAAACAATAGCCGATGCTGCCGCTGGTTCTAATACAGTTGTTATGTTTGTTGCCACAACCTATAGAACTTTGGGAAATATTGCCAACCACACCAAACGAGCAAGATTCACATGGACAGGATGGTCTGCTACTTATGCTTGGCAAGGCGCAGCAAGCTATACCAATGAAGTCGGTTCGACTACGGCTGGTCTTTGGTCATATCATATCACAAATGGATATAACCTGACTACTTATGACCAAGACCAAGATTCATATGGCAGTAATTGTTCATTGCTGTATAACAACAATCCTTGGTGGTATGGAGCGTGTTGGGATGGAAACTTTTTAGCTGGCGGTGCTGGTTATCAAGATGCTCCATATTGGTCCGGTTCGGGTGGAGATTATCACAACTACGGTGCAATATATGTACGCTAAAAAACAAGTTGTTGACATCCTCCCCCGGCTAAAGCCGGGAGATTCCCGCTCCGAATGAAACGAGTGGTTCTTGGTTCTCCGACGAAACTTGCCCTAGAATTCTTTCGTTTTCTAAAGTAGAGGCTTCGTCTCCCCAAGCGTTACTTCCCGTATGCCCTACGGTAGTTAATCCTAACTGTAAGATATTGACAGCAGCATTATGATCTCTGCAAGTTTTTAAACCACAGAATTCACAATTATGCACTCTATCTTTCAATTCTTTTGGTTTGTTTGGCAATTTGCCACATTTAGAACATCTTTGGCTAGTATTTTTTGGATCGACTGCAACTACAATCTTTCCAAATTTGTTACCAAAGTGTTCCAAACATGACTTAAACAATCCCCAACCTACATCGGAGATGCTTCTGGAATACTTGCCTTTAACCATATTACGCACTTGAAGCTTTTCAACTGCCACGAAATCGTTAGATTCCACTACGCACCTTGCCGTCTTTACAGCAAAGTCTTTACGCTGACGAGCTACCTTCAAATGCTTTCTTGCTAATCGTTTTTGTGCTTTTCTTCTGTTAGCACTTCCTTTCGTCTTGTCACTATGCTGTCTACTCAAACGCCTTAACTTCACCAAAGATTTCTTTAGAAATCTTGGATTTTCAACCTTGTTTCCATTTGAATCTGTATAGAATGATTCAAGTCCGAAATCTAAGCCAATAGTATTGCCGGTTGGTTCAACATATTCGGTGCAAGGAACATCAATACAAAATTGACAATAATATTTGTCTGCTTTTTTAACAATCCTGACACGCTTTATTTTTTCAATATATTCTTCTAATATCGGTCTTCCACCTTTTAATTTAAGCCAGCCAATATCAAAGCATTTTGGAGATTTAACATTACCAAAATATATTTGCTTATTATTATTTCTTAAAAGCCATCCTGATTTCTTAAATTCAACACTTCTACAAATTTTTTGAAATTTAGGGTAACCTTTTTTACCTTTAGTTTTCTTTTTACATTTATCGTAAAAATTAGCAATAGAAGACCAAGCTCTTTCAGCAGATGCTTGTCTTGCAGTGGAATTCAATTTCGCACACCAATCGTATTTCTCAGCTAGAACAGCACAATGTTTATTTAAATCATATTTGTTAATCTTTTTAGAGTCCATCCATAATCTTAGACAGGTATTACGAATGAACTTAGTTGTACGGATAGATTCATCAATTCTTGTGAATTGATTTTCATTCCCATACAGTCTAAATTCTAAAACTAACATGTTTGTGCTAATTCTCCTAGCACAATTATATACGCTTTGGCTTACAAAATGTTTGAAAATTTCCTCAAAAATACTAAATATTTTAAACCAACTTAAAGAGCCAATTCATCCCCCGACTAAAGCAGGGTGGTTTTCTTGGCTCAAGGATCATAATTAATCACAAAAAAGAATGTTGTTTTATTATTGAAAATGTAGAGGTAATATGGCAATAGGCATAGGTTCAGACAATGTGGAATCTGGTTTGGTTTTGGCAATAGATTTTGCCAATCCCAAATCGTATCCGGGTTCTGGAACTACAGTCTATGACCTTTCTGGAAATGGTTATAACGGCACTCTCACAAATGGTCCAACTTTTTCCACAGAATATGGTGGAGCTTGTGTTCTTGACGGAAGTAATGACTATATTCAATTTGCAAATACTTTATTGAGTGGCACTGGTGAATTTACAGTAAGCATGTGGTTTAGATGGACTGCCAACGCATATGCCTTATTTGCAAATTATCCGGCTGGCAATCTTGAAATGCTATTCAGCTCGGCTTATATTGGGCTTTTTCTTGGCAATGGCAATTTGTATTCAGATGCAACATCTAATTTTACTAGAAATCCGCTGAACATGGTCATCAAGAGGTCTGGAACAACAACTTATTTGGTCATCAACAATGTTCAAGTTATGACTGCAACACAAAGTGCGGATATTGGTTCGACAACGAATTTTAGAATAGGAGCCAACACAAGTGGAGGAGAGGTTCTTGGCGGTTATATTTATTCATGCGCCGTTTACAACAGAGCCTTATCAACGGCAGAAATAGCACAAAACTACAACGCAGAGGTCAGAAGATTTCTTCCAACTATACCAGTAATCGACAGTAGTTTAATTTTAAATTTAGATGCTGGAAACAGATTGAGTTTTTTAAATTATGGGGGAAGTAAAAGTTATTGGTGTGGCGGTTCTTACAACAATACTAATGTTACAGACAAATTAACTTATTCCAATGATACAACGGCTGCTCAAACTAGTGCAAATCTTACTGCTGCAAGAGGTTATCCAGTAGGTAATTCAGACGGAGCAACTAAGGGCTATATTTCTGGGGATATATCTCCGACAGCTGCAACAGACAAGCTTACTTTCTCCTCAGACACTACAGCTGCACAGACAACCGCTAATTTATCGGCTGCAAGAGGTGCGTGTGGCGGTGCATCTAATTACTCAACGAAAGCATTTGCTGTTGGCGGGTATGGTGCGCCAAGTTTAACAACATCTGACAGAATAGTTTTTTCTACTGATACTACATCTGCTGCAACAAGCGCAAATTTATCGACTGGCAAATCGCAAATGACAAGTAATTTAACTGATATCAACACCAAGGGATATTTTGCTGGAGGATCAACTAGTGGCGATGTGGTGACAGCGTTGACTGATAAAATTACTTTTGCCAACGATCTTACTATTGCAATTTCTACAGGAAATATCGCTACAGCAAAAAGAAATCCAGCAGGTTTAAGTGCTATATCTGGTAGAGGTTATATTGCTGGTGGATATTCTACAGCTGCAACAAATAATTTTGAAAAAATAACATTTGCGAATGATACAACTTCCGCTGTCTCAACAGCAACATTAAGCCAATCAAGGTGGGGGCCAAATGGAGCTAGTGAAGCAAGCTCCAAAGGCTTCATTTGCGGTGGCTATGTGTCTGGAGGGGTTGCTACAGCAGACAAAATTACTTTTGTTACAGAAACATGTGCTGCACAATCTAGCGCAAATCTCTCTGTTGGAAGATATTTACCAGCAGCAATCGAAGAAATCTATAACACAAGCAGCACATCCATTTTAGATTCAAGCGGAAACAATAATACAGGGACTTTAACGAATGGAGTTTCGTTTGGACTATCAAATCAAGGTAGTCTGAGTTTTGATGGTTCAAATGATTATGTAAGTATTGGAAGTCAGAGTTTAGTTGGTTCTGGCACAAAAACTTTTACAGTTGAGATGTGGTTTTACAACACAAAAACTTGGTCTGCTGGACAATACACGATGTTTGCAAGAGTCAAACAAGATACAGAATTTTTCACTTCTTTGTATAATAGTGGAGGCACATTATACGCAAATAATATATTTAGAAGTTATACACAATATGGAACTCCACTTACAACAACCATAAGTGATTATGTAAATAAATGGATTCACATGGTTGTTGTTTACAATGGAGGCAACAAAGATACAGCTGCTGCTTACAACACATATATTAATGGCAGCGCAATAGCTCAAGGAACGGTAAATTTTGGTGCTGCTGGTGGTACTGGTTCTAATTGCAACATAATAGGGGCTGATGGTACTTCTGGCTGTAATGCTTCATCAGTTTTTCACCAAGGAAATATTGGAATCTACAGAATTTATACAAGAGTTCTTGCAGCAACAGAAATCCTACAAAATTTCAATGCAGACAGGCAAAGGTTTGGGGTTTGACGATAAATACAATTAAAGGTTTAAAATATGCCACAAGATATTGTTATAACACCAAATAGAGGAAGCACAACATCTGGTGCCCAAATAGCATTTACAGGTTATTCTGGTGCCACAAGCATTTATTTAAAAGTTCTCCCAGATTCCAGCCTTTCTTTTGAAGGTTCTGCCGGTCAGCTATTTTCCATCACAGATAACCTAAGCTCTGGAACCATATTCTCCGTAAATGATATTACAGGCATTCCAAGTTTTGATGTAAACGCTAACGGATTGGTAAGACTTGCTCCTTATGCTGGATTTACTGCTGTAGGTGGAACCTATGCTAGTGGTGAGTTGCATGTTTTCACAAGCAGTCCATCTGTTGTTGGGCAAATAATACAAACAACTTCCGGGCAAACAGCTAACTCCTTAGAAATAAGAAACACATCTGGTTTTGTTGGAGGATTTGGACCAGATGGAACTCTTTATACTAGCTACAGAACTGGAAATCTTGGAACTGTTACAAATATAAATGGAAGTGCAAGCTCTAGTGGAAGTCAATTGGTTGTCATAGGATATTCCGCAAGCTCAACTGGCACTACCAATAATGGTGTTGCTGTTGGCTGGAATTCTAATGTGCAAGCAAATGGTACTGTAGCCGTTGGCGCTGGTGCAAGCGCCACAGGGCTTTACAGTCTTGCTTTGGGACTTTCATCTACAGCTGCCGGTACAGCCTCTCTTGCATTAGGATTTGGTGCTTCCGCTCCATTCAGCAGATCTGTAGCTATTGGCAGATCCGCATCTGCACTTGCTGCTGGTGATTTTGTATATGGCGATGATGTAAATGATAAAAAATTTGTAATACAAAGAGGTACTAATACAGGCACTTATAGATATCAAGCATCTTGGGCTGCTTTTTGGATAGACAGTACGGATGCAACTCATGCTGCCAGAGCAACATTTAATACATATTACGCTACTACTGCTCAAGAAGCCATAAGAATAGATTCTGCTTCAGATCTTGCTAGGGTCGGAATCGGTGGTGCAGCATCTGGCAGACTTTGTGTTTATACAGGTGTTGCTGGCAATAAGGGTATAGTAGTACAAGGATTTACATCACAATCCGCAAACCTCCAAGAATGGCAAAATAGCGCATCGACCAATCTTGCATATATGAATGCTAGCGGCGCAATTATTGCAAATTACGGTGGTTTTGGCGGTGCAATACCAAGTGGGACATTTAAACTTGATGTTACTGGTTTGGCAAACATAGGAGGTACCACTTTTGACGGCAACGGAGGAGTATCTTTCCCCAGCACTTCCGCAGGTGGTTACAACACATCCGTTACTGTAAACAATACCACCAAAGGATATGGAGTTTATGTATCCAAAAACCAAGGCGGGGATGTTGACAGTAGCATATCTGCTTTCTATGCAACAGTAACAAATACATATGCAAATAATCCAGCATGTTATATTGGTGTAAGTAACTCACCGGGATGTAAAATATTTATCGCAAGAGGCTCTTCTACTCAAACTGCAAATCTAAGCGAATGGCAAAACAGCGCAGGCACTGTAATTGCAAGTATTAATGCATCTGGCGCATTTAATGGATTACTAGCCTCTGGAGTAGTTACAAGCGGAGAAATAGGAAATGCGGCTGTAGTATCCGGAAATATTGCATCTGGCGCAGTTGGAGCATACCATTTCAACGCCACAGGACTTGCATCTGGCAAAACACTATCAACAGATGGAACAGGCGTTCTTTCTTGGGCAACAGGCGGTGGCGGTGGACCCACTATTTCTGATGACACAAGCACCAACGCAACTAGATATGTGAACTTTGCAGCAGCTACAACTGGAACTCTTTCGACAATCTACACTTCATCAACAAAACTAACATTTAATCCAAGCACAGGCGATTTCACAGCTGGTGGCAACATAACAGCAAACTCTGACATAAAGATTAAAAAAGACATAAAAACTATTGAAAATGCTCTGGAAAAAGTGAAAAGCCTCAGAGGCGTTTCATTCACAAGGATTGGAACAGACATCAAGAATGTTGGTGTTATTGCACAGGAAGTCGAAGCTGTTGTTCCAGAACTTGTCAGAGAAAGTGATGGACTGAAGAGTGTAGCTTACGGCAACATTACTGCTTTACTTATAGAAGCAATCAAAGAACAAAACAAAAAAATAGAAGAATTGGAGGCTAAATTATGCCAGTTAACATCCAGCCAATCGTAAGTGCCGACCCAGTAGTAACAGAAACAGTTGCATCAAAAACCTATGATACTTGGTTTTTGACTGATTTTAATCTCTATGCCAAGCCCGACAGAACTTTCAATGCAAAAGTCTCTTGGAAACTTGGCAAACTCAATGAAGATGGTAGCTCCGAGCTTAGTAATAAAACCGGATTTTGCATGTTGGAAGATTTGTTGAGTGAAACAACATTAACAGAAAATCCAGAAGTGGCTGCTGTATTAGGACAGTTTTTAAGCGCATTAGAAGCTGTAAGCAAGAGAAAAGGAGCAATTAATTAATGCCTTTTATTTCCGCTGGCGATGGTGATCTAAAATCTGTTTTTGTAACAGATTCTTGGCTTATTGATCAGTTTGTGGGGAACAGATTTTTTACTTGGGGATTCAACAGTAATGGGCAATTGGGAGATAATACTGCATCCGACAAATATACTCCTATACAAACAGTAGCAGTTGGCACTAATTGGAAATATTGTTTTGGTGGAGTTTATGCTACAGGAGGAATAAAAACAGACGGAACTTTGTGGTTATGGGGATGGAATGATAACGGACAACTTGGGGACAATACTGTTGCAAACAAAAGTTCTCCTATACAAACTATTACCGGAGGCAATAATTGGGTTTCAGCAGATTTAGGACAAAGATTTGCTGCTGGAATAAAGACAGATGGCACACTTTGGTGTTGGGGAAACAACGCTGCCGGTCAAATAGGAGATAATACTGTCACAAACAAGAGTTCTCCGGTACAAACAATCACATATAACAACAATTGGGTTCAAGTAAGTTGCGGATATAGGCATACAGGCGCAATTAAGACAGACGGAACACTATGGATGTGGGGTCTAAATCAGTACGGAGCTTTAGGTAACAACAACTCCGCTTCTTGTTCTTCTCCAGTTCAAACAGTAGCTGGAGGAAATAACTGGAAGCAAGTAGAATGCGGTGATTATGAAACATATGCAATAAAAACGGACGGAACCTTATGGGTTTGGGGATATAACTCCGATGGAAGACTAGGAGATAACACATTAACTAGCAGAAGTTCTCCTGTACAAACTGTATGTTTGGGAACAAACTGGAAATCTATTTCAGAAAGAGCAAGCTTAGTTGCTGCAATAAAGACGGATGGAACTCTTTGGTTATGGGGTTACAACAATGTAGGACAATTAGGAGATAATACTACTATTCATAGGAGTTCTCCAGTACAAACGGTGTCAGGAGGCACTAATTGGAAATCTGTATCGTGTTGTTTTTACAACACAGCAGCGATCAAAACAGATGGCAGCTTATGGACTTGGGGACACAATAGTTGGGGGCAGTTGGGAGACAACACTACTACGCATCGTAGCTCTCCAATACAAACTGCCCTTGGTGGTTATAATTGGAAGCAAGTTGGTTTGGGGTACAGAAGTTCAGCAGCAGTAACATACGGGGATTAAAATGTACGCAATAGTTCATAACAATTTTGTTATTCTTACACAACCAAATTGGAATACCAGAATGTTTACAAATATTTTGGCAGAAGAGTGCAATGTCGAAAGAAGAATACTACTTGCAGATGAACAGAATGTGCCAATAATACTAAATGAAAATACTAAAATACTTAAAGTTAATTTAACCACTCCTGAATACAATCCAAAAATTGAATGGTTAGACGGACCCATATTTGACATCCAAGAAAATATTGTAAATGCAACCTATGCAGTAAAACCTCTGGATTTAATCCTAGCCAAAGGAAATCTAATAGATAAACTTCCAGCACTAAGATACGAAAAAGAAAAGAAATCAATAGACATAAAAATACAAGATTTAAACATCAATATTTCAACGGACAGAGAAACCAGAGCAGTATTCACCAACAAATTATTAGCTATTGGAGAAAATACAATCAATTTCAAATTCAAAGAGGGGTGGCTTAATCTAACCAAAACTGATTTGGAATATATTATTCAGCAAATTGATTTTGCTGTACAAGAGGCGTTTGATTGGGAATTGTCAAAAACAAATGAAATTAATTCATGCAAAACATTAGAAGAAATAAATAATATTGTTTTGATTAAACAAGAATTACCCAAATTACTTATTGGAGTCTAATGGCTGTTACAGGAACTATTACCACAAGATTTATTGATGAAAAAGGCGTTGATCTAGGAAGACAACTTGTCGAAAAAGATTATTTAATTTCTGTATATCCTAATTTAGTTCCACAATTAAAAAGTGCCGGTCTATTCGTTTGGGGAAGTAATAGTAATGGACGAATTGGAGACAATACTATTATTGACCGCAGTAGTCCAGTCCAAACTATTTCAGCGAGTGCAATTTGGAGACAAACAAGCAGCGGAAATAACCATATGGGATGTATAAAATCTGACGGTACTCTTTGGATGTGGGGATTCAATCAGTTTGCTCAATTGGGTGACAATTCTGTGGTGCATCGAAGTTCCCCTGTGCAGACAGCAGCTGGAGGAACTAATTGGCAGCAACTTTCTTGCGGATATGGTCATAACGGAGCAATAAAAACAGACGGCACACTTTGGATGTGGGGAGTTGGAGGAAATGGAAATTTAGGAGATAACACAACAACAGCTAAGAGTTCTCCAGTGCAAACAGTTACTGGAGGTACAAACTGGAATCAAATAGCATGTGGAGCTTCTTTTACTGGTGCTATTAAAAATGACGGCACACTTTGGATGTGGGGATTCAATGCATTTGGAATGCTGGGTAACAATTCTGTTGCTCAAATAAGCTCTCCAGTACAAACAGCAGCTGGAGGAACTAATTGGAAACAACTTTCTTGCGGAAACAGACTTACAGCAGCAATTAAACAGGATGGCACATTGTGGTGCTGGGGCTACAATGCAGAGGGACAATTAGGCGATAATACCGTTGTAGACAAAAGTTCACCAGTACAAACCATAACTGGAGGAACTAATTGGAAACAAGTTTCCTGTGGTCTTTACTTTACAGCAGCAATAAAAACAGACGGCACACTTTGGATGTGGGGCAGAAATGCATATGGACAACTAGGCAGAAATTCTTTGACATTTATATCTTCTCCTATACAAACAATTACTGGTGGAACCAATTGGAAACAAGTAAGTTGCAGTAGAGGAGGTCATGTAGCAGCACTAAAAACAGATGGCACCTTGTGGGCATGGGGAAATGGTACGCTTGGACGATTAGGAAACAATGATACTACAAACAAAAGCTCCCCCATACAGATAACAAACTATGGAACAAACTGGAAACAAGTTGATGCTGGAGAAAGAGGAACAGCAGCAATACTAGATTTTAATTACTAATATAAATGTATGTTTATACACATAGAAAAATTTTACGAAAAGCCAAATGAGCTTTTTGAAATAATCTCAAAACTTGATTTCAAAGAAAACCTATATGGAGATGAAATCAAGGATTTTAACATGATTTCCCAAGGCATAGAAAATGCCTTCTCTGCTATACTAAACCAAAAAGTAGCAGTAACAAAAGATTCAGGCAGATTCAGAAAGCCTTATGCTCCAATTCACTTTGAAAATTTCAATGAAAACTCTCTTTACACAGCTATAGTCGCTTTGGAAGATACTAATATTAAAACTTACAAACACAAAGAAACTAGATATACTAATGTATTTCCTATAACAGAAGATCTAAATACATTTATCAAGGAAAATTGCTTCCAACCTGAAAAATGGGATGTGGTTGCAGATATTAACCTTCATGCTGGGAACATGATTTTGATAAAACCTTGGATCTGGCATAGTTTGGATAATAAATTGGTAAAAGTATTTTATCTAGAAAAGGCGACTGATGGCGACGAAGTTCAGGTTCAACTACAACAACCAGACAGTTGATTTCGATGATTATTATGTAAGAAGTGATATATTCACACAAGGAAACTTGTGGAGTTGGGGTGCTGGCGCTAACGCTCAGCTAGCAGATAACGCAGCTGTCAAAAGAAGCTCTCCTGTTCAAACTGTTGCACAAGCTCTTATCTGGAGACAAATAGGAGGCTTCGGACAATATAATGGCGGAGGTATAAAGTCTGACGGTACTCTCTGGATGTGGGGGGCAAACAGTTTCGGAAATATTGGAGATAATAATTTTTTGGACAGAAGCTCTCCTGTTCAGACCGTTACGGGAGGCACAACTTGGAGTTATATTGCCACAAGTTGCAAGGCATCTCATGTTGCTGCTATAAAGTATGATGGTACTTTATGGTTGTGGGGAAGAAACAATGCTGGACAAATTGGTGATAACACCGTTGTGAGTAAAAGCTCGCCTGTACAGTCTATATCTACTACATCAGATTGGTTGCAAGTAAATCTTGCAAGTGGAGCCACAGGTGCAATTAAAACAGATGGCAGCCTTTGGACATGGGGCGATGGATTTGGAGGAGTGTTGGGAGACAACACTAGTGCCAGCAAAAGCTCTCCTGTACAAACCATTGCAGGTGGAACAAACTGGAAACAAGTAGCTATGGGTGCTTTCCATTGTGGAGCAATAAAAACTGACGGCTCTCTTTGGACTTGGGGATACAACCTATACGGAAATATAGGAGACAATACTGTTGTACATCGCAGTTCTCCTGTACAAACTGTATCTTCTGGTACAAACTGGAAACAAGTTGCTGCTGGAGGCAATCACATGGCAGCGATAAAGACGGACGGAACCCTTTGGACTTGGGGCAGAAATGCTTATGGACAGCTGGGGAATAACACTACCGTGAATGTATCCTCTCCCGTACAAACCACCGCTTTTGGAAACAACTGGAAACAAGTTGCTTGCGGATATAATTTTACTTGTGCAGTAAAAACAGATGGTACGCTTTGGACTTGGGGTATTAATTCCTTTTTTGGTACTCCCATAGGTTGTTTGGGAGACAATACAGGAACAAATAGGAGTTCTCCAGTTCAGACAGTCATGGGTGGGACTAACTGGAAGCAAGTTGCATGTGCAGATCAACACGCTCATGCATTAACCTATATCAATCCTTGATTTGCATATAATTTAATATGCAGAATTTTCAACAATGTGGAGAATGCACAGCTTGCTGCACTTGGCTGCATGGTGTTGCACATGGAGTTCCATTTGGCGGAGGCAAGTCTTGTGTTTTTCTAAAAAATAAATGTTCAATTTATCCAGTAAGACCAGACTTTTGCAAAAAGTTTCAATGTGCTTTCACACAAAATCTTTTCCCGCAAGAATGGATGCGACCAGACAAATGCGGTGCCCTTGTCATGGTTCAAGACTGGTCAAAAGGACAATATCTTAAAATTGTCGAAACTGGCAGAAAAATGACAGATGAAGCTTTGCTAGAAATAACAAATTTTTGTAAAAAACATAACACTCCATATATCATGCAATATAATGGGCAATGGAGCATTCACGGACCCCAAGAATTTATCGAAGAAGAAAACAAAAAAGCCACACCCAAATAAGTGTGGCTTTTTTAAATTTTAAAAATTCTTAGATGCTGCCTTCACGCTTGCTGATTGCCTCCAAGGCACTTAGGAATCCGGGTAGAACCTGAAGAATTTCAGGATGTTTGGCAAGTTGTGCATCGCCTAAAAGGTCACGAACATAGCAATTACGACGAGTATCACTTAGCTCAGAAGAGTTAGTTGTTACAGTCTCCATGACAGTCTCGGTTACAGTCTCAACAACATCTTCCATGACCGGCTCTCCATTTTCATCAAGAACAGGACTTCCGGTTTCATCAAGTTTTGGTTTGGAAACAGTCTTTTCAACTGTTTTCTCGACTGGCACTTCCTGAGTCAAGGTAATAATTCTGCCCAAAGCCCAGAAGACTTCAGCATCAAATTTGCGCTCTGGTGTCGCAACTAGACGGAAATCAGTAAGAAACCAAGTATCAAATGTCTTGGCTTCAACTGGACTTTGTACTACTGGATTTGTAGCTACTACTGGTGGAATCTCAATTGGCATGTTTGCTCCTTAAATAATATATTTATTAGGTTTCAGATGATTTACATTGCTGGAGCAGCTGCTGCCATAGCAGTTGCGTCAACCATAGCAAGATCATTCTTAATTTTCAGAAGCTGGTCACATGCTCTTGCAAGCAGTTCATGATCCAACTTTTGGATGTCCACATTAAATGTGTCCTTCTTAAGAACAAAATTATTCTCGCTATCCAAAGTTCCAAATGTGCAGGTAAGCTTGAGTTCTAGAGGAATTACGGTCATGGTTTTCTCCTATTAAAAACAACTAAAATAATTTAGTGACAACTTAAAAAATTCATATAATTTAGTATGATTACCGCAGCATACACGATTTGCAAAAATGAAATCAACAGAGTCGATAGATGGCTTGAATACACCAAAGATTTCGACTACAGAGTTATCCTTGATTGTGGTTCAACTGATGGTACATATGAAGCACTTAAAAAAGTACCCAAAATAATTATTGATCAATATATCGTTGACCCGGAAGAATGGAGATTCGATATTCCAAGAAACATAAATTTAAATATGGTTCCCAAGGACTGCGACTGGATTTGTTCTCCTGATATGGACGAATGGTTTTCAATCAATATTTTTGATGAAATAGAAAAAACAATCAAAGAACATCCCAAAGTAACCAACATCGCTTGCACAAGACTGGACATTTACAGCAAACAAGTTTTTGTCGGCCCTCCAAAACATATTGGCACAAACAAAATCCACAAAAGGCACGATTACGATTGGAAACAACCAATTTATGAACATCTATCTTATATTGGCAAGGAACAAGAATTAGAAATTTTTAATGACCAAGTATTCTTAATCCATGATCAAGACACCTCAAAGCCAAGAAGCACACATTACATGAAATTGTTGCAAAAGGAATATAAAGCAAATCCAAAAAACAGTTGGAACAGTTGGTTTCTTGCAAATGAATACTATAGAAACCAAGATTTAGAAAATTTTGTACTAGTTGGATTAGATTTTATAGCAAATGCTAACAGGCATGGTGATGGGAAATGGAATGAAGTTTGTTCTGCTCTAAATCAAATCAAGAACGCAACAAATGTTCCAGATGAAATAAGAGCTAAAATTAAAAATAAATTTTATGTTTTAGGAATTTTTTAAGCGCAAACAAGTTTATTGTGAATTCGCATCAAGCCTTCGTCTTTTTTCTTGTCATCCTTGTCCCAAGATGTGCTCTGGCCATCAGCCATATCAAACGCATAAATTCCCATTTGAACCTGACAATAAATGTCACTTCTAATTCCAACATCGATTCCTGTGTGTATGCCACTCAGAATCATGTCTCCTAGTAGTCTTCTGGCAACCATCGGATCGATGCTATAAGCATGGGTTCTTAAAATAAACCTGTAATTTTCATTCAATTGACCCATGATGGCAATTGGATTGCTGTAGAAGTTATTCCTTACTTGCTCTTCGCATCCCAAATAAACGATTGTGTTAATTGCACTATGATGCGTATACTTTTGCAAAAACACACCGTCATGCTCAAGAACTACTATTGGACGATCTAACTCTACACAGTGTGCCCAAAGGCTTATATGGCCCAAAATCATAGCCACTTCACTCTTTGCCAAAGCTGGATTTGTTACCTTGATCCATTTGAGCCAAGATTTTTCTTTCAAATGATCTGGGACAAGTATTTCACCTTTGGTTCCGTCAAAAGTTTCCCATCGTTTCCAAGGCATTCCTACCTTGTCGCAAGATTTGGCGCATCGTGCAGACATCCTTTCACTAAGTTCATGATCTTTTATTGTAATAATATAAGCGGATTCAACTTCGGTGTTCCATGCGAAATTCAAACTTTTATCAAGCTTATCCATTTGAAACGCCTTTATTTACAAAAGCCTCTGGAATGGTGCTTTCTCCCGGCAAATCCATAGCATAAATGCCAAAACACAAAATACTGTATTTTTGAACATTCATCATTACATCAACAGCGGTGTAAATGCCTTTTTCTATTGCATCGCTTATCAAATTTTTGGCACAAATAGGATCAACACTATAGGCGTGAGTTCTAAGAATGTATCTGTAATCTGGACAAAGTTGGGCATGAGGAGGAATCGGATTCCAATAATTGTTACGCACCATTTCGTTGCTACCCAAGTAAACCAAGGCGTTGATTGCCATGTGCTCCCTAAATGGTTGAAGCATAAGGGCATCATGTTCTAAGGCAATCAACGGCTGATCTTCTTCAACACATTTTACCCAAAGTGCAAAGTGTGAAAGAAAACAACATATTTCGGGCTTTGAAAGTGTTGTATTTACTAATTTCAGCCATTTAATCCAATCTTTGTTGCGGCTGTGTTCAGGAATAATAATGTCGGGATTGAGCTTGCCAGTTCCGTCGAAAGCATCAAATATCTCGGCTGGCTGACCTACTTTTTGGCAAGACTCTAAACATCTAGCTGCCATTTTTTCGCTATTTTCATGACCTTTGATGGTTATGATATGCGCTTTGCTAGTTTTAATATTATAAGACCAGTTTAGTGTTTCTTTTAGTATTTCCATCAGTACACCAAATTGAACTGACTGTAGTAATTTGCGAGGAATGGACCAAGTATCTCAACAGCTGGCGTACTTGTCTTTTTAAGTTGTGGCCTAATTTTGTGTAGATTCTCTAATCCCCAAGCAGCATCTTTGTCTTCAGCACAGGCATTGTGTATGTTTGTAAATTGATGATTATCGTAATAAGAAACACCAAGAAAAGAATAAATCTTTTCTAGTTCTTGATTTGGATTTGCAACTAATTGGTCATACTCGACAATATGCAAATTATCTCTGTGGTTTTCTAATCCAAAAAGCATGCTTTGATACGGATCGCTAATATAATTTTCCCACAAAACTTTGGCACGATTTGCAGTATTTATATGCATGTTTTTTTTGCGAAGATCATTATCAACAAA
>Ga0222714_10002493_pt1 | contig 19413 bp, 40 predicted proteins | sample C33_3DmetaG_FD_165048 | JGI IMG/M metagenome (GOLD analysis project Ga0222714, IMG submission 165048) | Estuarine water microbial communities from San Francisco Bay, California, United States - C33_3D | ecosystem: Environmental > Aquatic > Marine > Unclassified | place: USA: California...
AAAATTACTTTTTTCATATTTAAATTTAATTACATTAATTTATTTTAATGTAGTGGAGAATATCGGAGTCGAACCGATGACCTCTTGAATGCAAATCAAGCGCTCTAGCCAGCTGAGCTAATCCCCCAAGAGTATATAATTATATATTATTTATTTTTTTAATTATTTCTTCTGATATCACCTTATGTCCTTGATTAGATAGGTGTGATGTTTTACCATCTAACATATCGTTTAAGGTAGACCATATTAACATAGAATACTCAGAATCTATATTAAAAAAATTTCTACTCTCAAGCTCTTTTTTGTTTATTACGGGTTCTTGCCAATATATAAAAAGTATTTTATTATTTGTAAAATTTATAACTTTTTGTAAAATATCAACATCTAACATTAATTGATTGAACTCGTTTTTTTCATTAAACATATACTTCAAATATGTTTTGTAAAATTGACGTAGTGTGTTATAAGTAACATCATCCAATCCACTATTTTTCTTATCTCGTATTCCCTTTATCTGAATACCTCCATGTTTTGCAGGATGGTTGTTTTCATAATCAACATCAAAAATTACTTTAGAGTTTTTAATTTCAGGAGTAACGTTTACCATAAATGGTTGGAATTCTAATTTTTTTTCATTAATATTACAAAACATACCTAACCTATGTAGATATGTAAGTTGACAAATAAATAATGAATTGGTTACTCCATTTTGAATCTGTTCATAAATTGAGTTTAATATAGATTTATTAGATTGACCAGGCCAAGATAAATTTACTACATCTAATTTATAATAGTCTTTCAGATATTCTGAATAACTTCCAGTACCCATATTGTATGAATACGAATCTCCACTAATAATAATTTTATCCATTTACTTTATTTAATAGATAATCCATATTAGAATATCCACCATCTTTATATTGATGATTATTTTTTATATAATTTGCTAAATTATAATTGTGCTCTACGATTGGTAACATTTCTTTATATACATCTGTACATTTTTCTATACTCCAAGAAGATATATCTAAAATTAATTTTTTAATAGATTCCATTCTTAAATCTGAATTTTCTATTTTATCATATCTTTCATCCCACCATTTATCAAAAGTTTTGAATCCTATTCGTTTCATTGTTTCTAAAAAGTTACAAGAACCTCCTATTATAAATGGTTGTTTTGCGAAAAGAGCTTTATCTAGTTTTTCTGTAAAGAAAACATAATTTTCTTCAAAATATGTTTCCATAACTATATTACAAAATGTATAGTTATGATAATCTTTTATTTTTGATTGTTCTAATTCAAATGAATCTCTTATAGGAATATCTTCTAAAGATTTATAATCTACATGATTTGGTTCGCTTGATGCAAAACTATATTCAAATTTATTTAAAAGATTGCTATCTTTTAACCAATAAAACAAATTTTCTCTACTTTTATTTCTTCCTCGTATTTGAAGTAAAAAGTTTTTTGTAAACTTTTTAGAATTGATATCAACTGTAATTTTTGATTTACCAATCCAAAAAACAGTAGGTATATGATTTATATTATCATATTTTATTGATAAATTATTTGTTTTAAATATTAATTTATGTTTAATATTATTCTTTTTAAAAAAATCAATTATTGGAGCTATGTGTGGCCACACTTTCGCAGCATCTGCTTTTTTTGAATTGTTTATTAAATTATAAGCCTCACCTAAAACATTATATATAAACTTTCTATCGTAATAATGTTTAGTTATTTTCTTTAAAAATAAAAATAAATCTTTATGTGATAACCAGATTAATGGGGTATCATCTACCATAATATTATTTAATATAATATTTCCATCATCATCAAATACTTCGTTTTTTACATGAACTCCCTCTGGCAGAAAAACCTCATTTATTTTTTGAACATCCATTATATTCTCGAATCTGGATACCAATCATCTTCATTGGAATCCCATCTATTATTTTTAGGTTTTCTTTTATAATCTTTTTTAGATTTATGAACTCTCTCGGTCATCTTCTTACCAATATGGTGTGAAGCTTCACCATGGGTCATATCATCCCAATCCAACTTCTCTCGATAGTGATTCTTTTTCTTTTGTGGTTTCATTACTAATTAATTCCATTACACAATTAGGTCTGTGTCTCGTATATTGTTGTTCTGTCCATTCGGGGGTTCTATCTGTAATAAACTCTAACCCATAAGGTTTTTGGTTTGGTTCAGTAACCCTATAAACTAATTTTCTCATTCGTAATCTTGTGGATTATTTTTCTTATCTTCTAAATATTCTAAATAAGCGTTTTCAATATCACTTTTTAACTCATTATTTTCTTCCCACATCTGGTCACGAAGTTCATCATCTTCCCACAAATCTTCTGAATCATATGGGTGGTCTAAATCTTCGATATCATCCCAATCTTTTGCGTATAAGAATACACCGACTGGGTCATAATCTTCGTGTTCATAATCACCAATCAAATAACAATCTTCTTTGATATCGGTTATAACTTTTGTTAATCCTTCGAGTAATTGTTGTGGAACTGAATATGCTGCTCTGAGAATAAATGTTCCTTCTTCAGCACCTTCATCCATATAGAACTCTTCACCATTAACCCACTTAGGGCCCATCATCTTGTCCCATTCTTCGTTGGTAGGAAAATCAGTTTCTTTGTTCCAATTTTCTTTTTCGTTATCATAGGAAAAGTTCTTCCCATAGATACGATTGATTAACTCAATAGAATTAACATCATAACTACCTTCACTTGGTGTGAAGATTTCTTTTAGTTTTTGATAAACTACTTTGTTGGCTTTCTTAACCGTAACAAAGGATGTCATTTCACTTGCCATAACTATATCTGTTTATTTAAAACTGCTCTTAAGTTAAGTTCTTTTGTAAGTTCATTAACTGCTGAGATTAGATGCATGAGATTGTGTTTTATTAAACTATCTGACATATCTTTATCTCCATAGATTTTTAAACTATTGTGTGCAATTTCTACACTTGATTTTACTTCTTCTATATCCATAACTTATGCTTTATCTACTGAAGTTTCTCTTACTTCAAATCCACCCATCTTTCTCCACTCATCATTTGGTTCACCTATATCCAACCACTCTTGTGCGTATTTATCACGAGTATCTGAATACACATCCATATCACAAGATTCGAATGTTAAACCATAAGCAGCATCTTCACCATAAACTTCTTTATTGGTTTCATCTTCAGCCCAGTCGTAGTTATATAAAACATTCTCTTGTAAATAATCTAACAGTTCTTTTTCTGTTTCACCCTCATAAGGAGGTACACAATTACGAAGTTTTTCTACATTAACTTCGATTGGTTCAGAAGCTTCCCATTGGGTAAACCTCTCACATTTTCTTACATAAACTTTACTCATTTTAATTAATTGATTTTAAAATTTCTAAGATTTTTAGTAGTAATACTACGTTAGTTACCAACAAAGATATTGCGGTAACTTGTACTAATTTAAACCAAAATGGTTTTTTTAAATATGATATTATTTTCATGTTTACAAATATACGAAATTATTTTTAATTATCCAAATTTATTTTAAATAAGATAATACTTTTTCTATGGTATCAACATCACTACCTGATTCTTGTCCATAGTTACCAAATCCTTTAAAAGCAACAAAAGTTGGTATGTGTGTAAACTCTACCAAATCTCTGCTATTGGGAAACTTATCAGCATCAACGTAAAGAAATGGTATATCTTTATTTTCATCTGATAGTTTTTTGAATATTGGATTAGCATCATCACAATCACCACACCAATCTGCTCCAATCATTACTAACGTTGATTCGTTTTTATCCAAAATTTCTTCCAAGTTATCTTCTTGTAATTCTAAAAACATAATACTTTTTTATTTTATATAGATAAGTGTCCTAATTTTTCGTGTATTCGTTTCATGTGTTTACATGGGGTATATGCTCTAAAAGAACGAGCAGGACATTCACAATCAACAATCTTATAATCAGTAACTTTTACTTGGTAGTAAGATAACTTACCAGTCTTTTTATTTCGAGAACCCATTTCTCTGTAATACCAACTATGATTTTCCATAACCAACAAATTTATAAGGAACTGCATCTCTAACAACATTCTGTTTAACTGCATAATCCCATTCATCGTTTAACCAATAGTTCTGAACCATAGTGATTTCTTCTAAACAAGATTCGTACATTTCATCGATATCATATCCACTACCGAATTTAATACCACCACATAGTGTTACTAATTCGTTTATCTTTTTTTTGTTTTTAGATGAATATGCTGATTCAAGTTGATGTTGAATTTCATCTTTCATTAATTCAGAAACCTTGTCATTGTATTCATACATTTCGGTTGACCAAGGTTTTGTTATTTTAGGTTTTATTAATACTTTCATATCTTAATTATTTACTATGTAAATATACGAAAAATATTTGAATTATCCAAACTTTTTTATGAAATATTCAAATAATGAATTTTCTGAATATATTTTATTCATAAACTCATTGTGCAGTTTTGTATTCCATTCTTTAATAATATTATAGTTTTCATTAAACGAAGAATTAAAATCTATAATAAAATTATTAATTAATTCTGGATTAACAGATATAGTTTTGATATCATCTTCAAATGGGTATGCTTCAATATCAAATATAGTATATATCATATTAAGTGTATTATAATTTGTAGGAATGAATGGTATATTTGCTAATATCAATCCATATGTTTTCTCAGTTAACCAATCGAATTTTTGCTTATTTACTTTATCTGAATGTGTTTCATCTAATAAAACTATTTTAGATTTTGGTAAAACTCTGAAAAAATAATCTAAATCAAAATTAAAATCATCAGGTCTTGGATGTATTTTTAATAGGTTATCAAAATCATAATGACCTATCCAATCATTTAATTGTGTATATTTAATCGATTTGTTATATTGTTCATTTTTAAAATGATTTATAAAACAAAAATCGTTATTAGATAGTAGGTTTCCAAGTGAAATTCTAAATTTATTTTTTCTTAATATAAAATATCCAAATCTATATTCATGATTCATATTATCATATATTGATTTAAATTCGTAAAACCAACGGATTCCTGCTATTTTATTCCATTTAAAAATAGTTTGTGAAAATAAATAATTTGTATTTTCAGAAAAATTATCTGTAAATAAAGTATTGTATTTATTATTTGCTTCTTCAAAAGCTTTACAATATTCTCCCTCAATTATAATTGCGTATTCTGTAAATAAAGAATTTGGTAATGATTCAGTTAAATGAATTTTTTCAAAAAAGTTATAATAAGTTATATTTGGGTTTTTAGAATCAAATTCTATTTTAAATTTATGATTTTTATAAACTACATCATATAAATTTTCGTTATATGATAAAACCTTTACATTATGAAATAAAACATCCCAAGTGTGTTTGCTAAATTTATTTGCAATCCTTAATTCAAGCATAATTTAATTTGAAACAATTATTTCACCAACATTCCAACTTGGAATATAATACCTAAATCCATGTTCATCTAACATATCTTGAACTAATCTACCCATCTTAGATGAATTACCCACAATGATTCTACATTGGAATAATGGGTCTTGTGATTCCATCAACACAAAGTTTTCAGCTGCAAATACAGCTTCATCGTGAGTGAATCCATGTAAATCTAATTCGTTCATTTTCCTGGCCACAAACCTTGTATTAATAATATTCCCATGGCTAATAATAATTGTGCACCAATCTTCCATGTTATTCCTTGGTTAAAAAACCAAGAGGTAAGAACCGCATATACAAATATACCAATTGAAAATCCTATGAATCTATTAGACCATATTGCTCCATCAAATCCTTCAACAGTATATTTTGTTCCCATTAAAAATAACCATGTAAGTGGTATTGATAATACATACCAACCCCACCATGTAGGTCCATACTCTGTATATTTGAATTGTAGGTTGTGTTGCGCCCATGCACCACCTTGTGCAAAGAAAGTTAAAAATGCACCAATTAGTACATAACTCCAATTTATTTTATCCATTTATATTATATTTTTTATAATTTTATTTTTATATATTTGATTATGTTTTATTATTTTTCTATAAAAATATATTTCAGTTTTCATATATTTTTCTATAACATTGTATTTTTCATGTTTTTTTAAATACGGATATAAAACATTAATCATTTTACTCCAATTATGATTTCTGTGTGCTTCTGTTATTTTAAATTTTTTAGATTTGGTATCGATACCTAATATATTAAAATATTTAGAAAGATGGCTTGTATCAATTATATCAACATTATTATTTTGTATAAATTCATGAATTTTTTCATGATAATTATTACTTAAAGTTGGTGAATTTTTTGCATCAATAAAATCTATAACAGAATTAATTATATAATCAATAAACTTGTCTAAATCAGGTAATTTTATTTTATCTATATCAAGATAATATTTTCCTTTATTCAAAAATACACTATTTTTTAAATTGTTAAACAAGACTAAAGTATCTTTATTTTTAAAAATATCTAAATCAAATCCATCTTTGTGCTCTACATCACTATTGATAATATGATGTAATTGCTTAAACGTTCGTTCTATTATGAAACTTTTTATTCTTGATATTGGATTTCTAATTAAAATATGAGTTTTTAAATTTTTTGATTTGATAATTTTATCATCTAATAATATGTTATAATATATATCATCTTTTTGTACTTCTATTGGTTTATCATAAAACATAGTGATAAGACTAGAGGCTATTTTTCTATCAAATAAAATGTAAATATTTTTCTTAGAACTATACGAACCTATTAAATATCTATTTATCATATCTATTAAAACCAATCTCTAAATGGATGCGTTTCCATTTCGTACTGTCTTTTTTTCTCCTCTATTTCTTCTAATTTAATTTTTTTCTCTTCCTCCGTTTCAGGTGGAGGGGGCGTATCCCATTGAATTGAATTTAAATAAGATTTATAATCACCTTTATGAACTACCCAAAGTTGGTATTCCATGATTTGCTGAGGTGTTTTATATTTTTTAGAGTAGATATCCGATTCTAACTCATATGGGTCATCGTAATCAAAATCCATTAAAATAAATTAGAAGTAGTTAATATTGGAAATTGTAATGTATATCGTTTCCCCCTTTTAATTTCAGAAACACCATGTGGTATTGTGGCATCAAGTATATTTAAGTTACCTTTTTTTAAATCAATTATATCTCCATTTAAAGTAAAATCTCCACCATCGAATTCATCTGAGTTAGATACCAATACTAATCCTGTTCTCCATCTTGGATATTCAGTAATGTTATCAACATGAGGTTTCAAATACATACCCTCTAAATATTCTATTATTTGTATCCAATGTCCTAATTTATATGAAGGACCTAAAATACTAATTAACTTAGTTTGTAGTGATTCAATAACTTCTTTTTGTAATTGAGAATTATCATAACTCTTATCAATAGGAATTTTATAAACGTTCATTACGTTTTTATTATAATTACGAAATTGTTCAATACCAATTTTTTTTACATTTTTAATATAAAATTCACATTCAGATTCAGATAAAAATTTGTAATTATCCATTATTTTAACCATAAATTATAAACATAATCATAAGAAGTTTTAAGGTTCTCAGCTAACTTAGCAAATAACCTTTCTCTGATTATACTATCACCTACACCGAAGTAATTGTAAACATCACCTCCGATAAATAATTCATTTAACAAACCTTCAAAGTTCGCATCATCATTAATTTCAACACCCAACTCATCAGTTGGATAGTTTTTCAAATAAAATTCTTTAAGTGTCATAGTTTTAAGTTTTATAAATAGTTTGGTCCGTAAAATTCCCACTTATCAGTTCCATCAAAAATGTTACCTCTTGAATGTTTAGCGGCTTGTTGCCAAGTGGCTGGTTTCATCAAATCACCTTTCTTAATTGGAACACCTTTGTGTTCTCCTTCGAACATGGAAACAAATGCCCATACTGAAGTTCCATCGATAAGTTTCATGAATTTATTTCCTTTTTTAACCTTTAGGGGTTCGTAGGGTTTGTGAGTGAAAGTCTTATCCCAATAATCCTTTCTTTGTTGGTCAACTTTTTCTAACCAGATTTCAAATTGAGTTTTCATATCTTTTATATCTTAATCATTTACATAGTAAATATACGAAAAAAATATGAGAAATCCAAATATTTTAACAATTATTTTTTTAAATGATTTGTCATATTTTCTAGCCACAATTCTGATAATTCTTTTTGACAATCTACTTTATAGTGGTGATGCTCTCCTTCTTCAAGTAAATCGAATTCTTGTAAAACAGCTAAGTAAGATTGTTGATTTCCCCACATTATATGATTTGCGGTTTCTAATTCTGTTGGAATATCTATCATTTCAATCCATCTACCATTTACTCCCTTGGTTATATTTGAAATAAAGCAAGAAGTAGTTGGTATTCCTTTATTGTGTAGATTTTTTATTATAGGATTAATAATATTTCTAAAAAGTTTTATTGTATATTGTTTATTAAATCCATCTGATTCATTTATTAAAAACTGCATATACTCGTTTGTTTCAATACCATGTTCTTCATAACTTTTATTTGGTTGAGTATATATTTGATTAAAACTTTGTACTTTATGTTCTTTATTAACAAATGATGTTCTTGGAAAAAAACTCCAATTAAACATAATTCTATCTCCCTCTTTTATATAATTTAAATGTTCTATTAAATCATATAATATCAAATCGTTTGAATTACCAGCTACACACATATGCTTTAATTCTAAATTATAATAATCTGCTATATACGAAGAAAATCCTTTAGGAGCAGTTCCCCATAATCCAAATGAATCGCCAAAATGCCAAAGAGTATTACCCATTCCACTTTTGTCCAAAAAATTCATAGTTCTTTTTTACATACTCATCTGTACCATCTTTTTCAATAGCATAATGTTCATCGGGATATATAGCATCCACAGGGCATTCAGGTAAACAAGCACCACAATCTATACATTCTTCTGGATTAATATAAAGTTGTTTACCTTGGATGTCCTCTTTTGACATTCCCTCAACTTCTTTACCTCTACCATTAATATCAATAGGTCCATGAATACAATCCACAGGACAAACATGAACACAGGCGGTATCACAAGTACTTACACAAGGACTTCCAATTATATAACTCATAGTTCTCCCATATCAGATAATTGTTGTTGTAACAAATCTCTTCTTTCTATAATTTTACTAATAAGAGATTGATATGCTTTACCAACTCTATTTTCAGATTGTAGTTTAAGATAAGTATGAATTTGATTATTAAGTTCTTTCAAATCTTCTTTCATTTGAGGTATGTTAATTTTTTCTTCTTTCACCTATATTTTGTTTGTGTGATTTTGTATTTGCATCTATGTGTGATTTTATTATTGCACATAGTTCATACTCTTCTACTGATTCATTATATGATAATAAATATTGTACCCAATTAATATCAAACGCATCTACGAATTGAGCTATGTGTTTATCACCATAATGTATATATTGTTTAAGATATGCTTGAGTAATATCTGCTAAATCTTCATCAGTAGGTTCACCAAAGAATTCCCTCCACTCTTCTAATGATGGTGGAAATTCAAGATGTCGAACCATATTGATTTTTAACATTTCTTTTTCTCTATCTCGTAATCTATCAAAGTATGAATTTCTATGGTTACCATCATCCCCATTGAATTCATCTTCGTTATCATCCCAATTGTTAAAGTTCATAATATAGTATTTCAATTAATTTTGATTTATTATTCATTCCTTAGAATCTTATATGAATTAATAAGTTCTACATATGCATTTGTCTCACTATCTATGTAATTATTTAAATATGAGTTTACTTCTGAATGATTCTTCGCATATAACCATTCTAATAATTTGTCTACTTTATCATATAAATGTTTGTTTGATGACATGTGATTAGTGTTATGCCAACTTACTTTAGATAAATCTTCTAATACTATATTTTTACTAAAAGAAGTATTTAAAAAATCAATTACATCATTATGATACCAACTCAAATGAGTATCTGTTTTCATTATTTTAAGTAAAATATTTTCTACTTCTTCAAACGAATTAAAACTACTAAATTTACTATCAACAAAAAATAATTGAGCAAGGGCACTTTTTAATCTTTCTAAGGGATTTCTTATAACAACATATTTTTTAGACATTAATGGTCCTGTTACGATAAATTTTTTTATTTCAAAATCATTATATACACTATCGGATATGTTACTATACATTTCGGAATTTTCAAATTTAAATTCTTTTTTTTCCTTTTTTATATCTAAAGTAAAATCTGCCATTGTACAAATAAATCTACTTGCTATCTTTGGAGCACAAATTCGTATTTCTGGTATTCTATCCCGATTTTCATTTCTAATCGTTCTTTTGTATGCATGGTATGTAATATACATCATTCTATTTTAAGAAAAAAGATACAACCCATAACCAACTAATAGGTTAAAGTTGATAACCACCAAGTTCCATTGTTTAGCTAACCAAACTTGTGGTAGGGATAGAACCGCACCAATCAAGTAAGTATATGCCCCAATGTTATCGTAGGGGAGGAGGTAAGGGGAACTCATAATAAAAGCAGAACCCATATACCCCAATCGGTTTCCCAACCTCTCTTGTGGTGATAATCTTCGTTGGTGAACTAACAATCTAAGGAATTTTCTCCAATATCTCGTTTCACATTTCAGACAAGTTTTCTTATCATCGTGTTTAAATTTGGAATATCTCTTTTCCTTTCCACAAACATTACATTCTCTTCTTTGTTCCATAATCGAGGTTGTTAATATCTTTTTTATATTTTTTTAATTTATTTTTTCAAAAACGCAATAGTTATAGACACTCCAGACAACTTAAAAAGAAAAAGGTTGAAACAAAAATAAACAACCTCTAACTAAGACACTAAAGACGTGTCGGTTTTTTAAAAATTTTTTCATTCGTCGTTCAGGTCGATTTTTCTCCTTCTTTCTATTGATAGTAATTTATATAGATGAATTCCTATTATAATTAAATTCATTACCCATACAGAAGGTTCTCCAACTATCAAGCCCCATACCATCCATAATCCACATCCAATGGAACTAACCCATCTTAACCATTTACCATCTAAAGTAAATGAAGTTAGAACCACCAAAGTAGCCATCCAACTCAGTAGAGTTACAAGTTCCATAAACCTGCTATTAGGGTTAAGAACGAGAGTATCTCTACCCAGAAGATAAAGTCTCCCTTATCCTTTCTCCCACCCCATAGGAAGAATCCTAAGATAAGAAAACTCAGTAAAGGTATCCATACCCCATTGAGGAGTAAACCTATAAAGGCACCTCCTATACCTATGATTGCTCCCATATAATGGAGTAATCCTTTTTCTGTTACATTCTCATCTCTGAATTGTACTTGAGTTCCTACCCAAAAGAAACCCATACCTGAGAAGAAGAATATAGGGGAGTGTATGTATTGTAGTATTGTACCTATACCTAAAAAGAAAGTGAATAAAGTAAATAGTATCTCTTCATGTTGTTCTTTACTCTTTAGAAGGTAATAACTATCTGATATACTATGGAGAGGTTTCCATTTGTTTCTCCATACGATGTATAGTGTGTATATAGGGAATGATATACTCATCCATATTAATCCCCCAAATGATGCTAATATTTCTGTGAATGTATTCATGATTGTATCCGTTCTTAATTGTTATATTATAATTACCGAATTTCTTTTATTAATGTATTAATACTATTTTTTAAACTATGTACCGAAATTGTTGCTCCACTTATCGCATCAACAAAAGGTTTGGGTTCTTTCACACCTATCCATTGCCTTAACCATCGTCTACTTCCTATCTCCCCACCATAGTTCTCTCTATATACCAATACTTTGACTAACTTGATTGTTTTATCTTTATTAAATAAAACCATAAATTCGAAATCTTCAAACTTACTTCTTGATGTTCCTATATAAACAATATCGGTTTGATTTGGTATATAATATAATTTACCATTAAGGATATCTCCTTGTTCTATAAGGAATATCTCTTTATCGTAATACTTACCCAAATGCTTTTCTGCCTTGGATTCTAACTTAGAAGTAAATAAAGAAAGTAAGATAAGTAACTTAATCATATAGTTCTATTCGGATTTCTTTTTCTAAATCCCTACCTTTTTCGAATGCTTCTTTCTCCCATTCTCTTTCGTTATAGGGAATCGAGGTTATATCATTTATTATATTACCATTCCATTGAACGTTTGCTCCTTCTAACTTAACTAACTTACCACTCTTGTATTGTTGTAGGTGAATCAATTCATGTGCTAATATCTTTATAGCCGTTCCTCTTGAAAGAGATTCTTTTGTATAGATGACAGATTGAAAGGCATTACCTATAATGAATGCTTCGGTTGAGTATTCATCATCTATCTTAATAGAACCTTCTTGAGGTCTTATCTGTACCGAATATCCACCAATACCTAATTTATCTAATCCCACCATTACTATTGTATCTAAATAAGTTTTAGATTGTACGTTATTCTGTACATAGTTTGCGTTTAATGGAATGTATGTTCTAAATGGTTCTTCTTTCTTTACTACCAACAATATCAATCCAATGATTGATAGGATTAGTAGGATTATTAATAGTGTGTTTTTGTTTTTCATTTCACTATTTTTTACCCGTCATAAAAGTTAAAACGATATAAGGTAAGATTGTTGCCGGTCCTAATGTGATTAACAACGCTCTCCACAATATTGGGTCTATTCTTGTATGGTAACCCAGTCCACCACAAATACCACTTATGTATTTGTTTCTTGTACTTCTATAAAATTTCTTCATAATTCTTTTGTTAAAATATTTTTTTCTATTACGTTAATATAAGTTTTGATATCTTCTACGTTATCAAATACCAAGTCCTCGTTTATATCCCATGCATAAACTTTCCATTCACCTTTACCGAGTTCATCAGATGAGTTAGATAATAAACTACCACATCCACTTTCACCATTTAAATCATAAAAGTAATAGTGGAATTTTTCACCATCATCATCGATATCACATCTTTCGAATCCTAAATCAAGTAAATCTTGTTCAGTCATTAGTATATTCTGTTATAACAAGTTTCACATAATTGTCCTGCACCTTCAACATAGTGATATCTGTTAAAGATGTTTTCATTTAATCTGTATGGAGTATCTTCTCCACAACTTACACACTTTTCAATAGTGTCAGGTATCATATCCATAATAATCATTTTAGTGGTTATTTATACAAATATACGAAATTAATTTGAATTATCCAAATTATTTTTCATAATTCTTAATAAATCATAACTTAATATTTCTAATTCTAATAACTTTACAATATCACGACCAGTTTGTCTTTTTTCTCTTTCTAAGAATATTCTTTTTATAATATCTTTAGTAAATCCTCCAACGTTTTTTTTACCTAGCTTTTCACCTACACCCACCAGATATTTACTAAATACATCATCTAAATTTGTTTCATCTATATCAACAATCTTGACTTTATTTAAATTTTTATTGTTTGATAGTAGTAATATAATGTTTTGATGATGTATTTGATTATGTAAGCTGAATATTGATTCATTGGATTTATCCCACATCGTAATTACTTCTTCTAAAATTTTTTGAAAAATACTTAAAAATATTTCAAAATCTTGAGGAGAGTGTTTAAACTTTGTTTTCAATTTGGATTCATCTACATCAAGATTTATATCAGAGATGAGTTCTTTATTAGTGTACCACCATAATATATCTGCATCACTAGAATCTATATTTTTTAAAATACTTAAAACAAAAAACCATACATGAAACTTATTATGTTTAGTAAATAATCCTTTGATATTATCTTGGTTAAACGCAGATATAAATCTTTCATATGGATTTCTGATTAAAATAATAACATCTTTGATTATAGTACCATTTAAAAAAGAATCCAATACTTCATATTCACTTTTGAGATTGGGATTACTTAAATCATCATCTGCTCGTATCCATTTATTATCTTTAAATTCTAAGTTGACTCGTATATCGCCCATCAATACAGCGTTCGATATATTTCCACTTCTTTTTTGTTCCAACTCTTTAAAGCGCCCTAAATATTGAGTACCCACCTTCATATGAGTTAATACTAAACTAAATTTTGTATTAATAAATCTTATTTGCATTTTTTTAAAAATTCATATGAATCAATTTCCGTTCTTAATAATTTATTAATAAAAACTTCCGTATTTTTAAATCTAGGTGTATCCATTAAATCTTTAACTATTTCAGTAAAATAAGTTCCTTCATTTTTTTTTAGTAAATTCATTTTTGTTCGTGATGAATTTGCTGGTTTATATAAATCAAGAACAGAGTTTAAATTCATTTCATCTATATCTATAATTCTATAATTTGCTTTCTTTTTTCTTACAATAGCATCTATTACTGAATGGTAAAGGGAGTTGTGATTATCCCAAAATCTTAACTGATTAGATTGTAACATTTGAATGTAGTTAGTTAAAATACCTCTAATAAATACTTTTATATAAGGTGTGTATTTAAAAGATTCTTCAATCAATCTATCATCACCATTATACTCTTTAAATGGATATTTATCATATTGTATATTAAATGTTCTAAATTCTTTTAATAAGTGTGGTTGTATTGATTCATATTTTAAAACAATTTCTAAAAAAAATTTTATATAAACTGTATTGATTTCAAACCAAGTTTTAATAAAATCTTGAACAAATGCAGATACCCATCGTTTATATGGATTTCTGATTAATATTAAAACATCTTTATCTAATTCATTGTTAAATAATTTTGTAAAATCATCATTTACATTATTTGATGATTTGTTTTTATCATTGATACTAACACTATGTTTCAAATCACCTTCCATAAAAATAGTAACATCGGTTAGATGTCCATAATTCCATATTCTATAATAATCTCTTATGTAGGATGAGGCTATTTTTGGACCAGTTATTATTAACAAGTTTTCAGCCGAATGGCATGATAGTAAGTGTCTCATTTTTTTAATATTTCGTTACATAAATCATCCATACCCTTTTCATATCCACCCTCTCCAATATACTGACCCATGATTAGAACACCATCATCGTGGAAGTATCCAAGTTCGTGTGCAAACTCGTGGGCAATGACCCATTTACGAAATTCGGTGGTGGATTTAAGAATATCTTTATTGAGAGAGATTAAAACTTTTCTTGGAGTACCAGTTCCTTCTGCAATACCCCAAAGGTTAGGTATCATGCAATCATCAATGGAAACCATAAATGATTCACTGCCTATCTGATGTAATGGAACACCTCGTTTATAAAACCCCTTTATCACATCGTTTACATCCTCTTCTACTCGTTCATCGATATACAATTTATCAGAACGAAAGAAAAGATAGTATTCCCAATTAGTGGATGCTAAAATATTTAGATACCCAAGAATGAGAATAACCGAGATTGTAACTTTTTGGAATTTTGATGTAACCATTGCTTTAATGTAAAATACATTAATCTTATAAAATAATAAACGATGAGTACAAGATTCTCTAATATTCTACCAAGAATCACAAAGGTTAAATATAACTTTTGTTCCCAACTAAGTGGGTTATATCTCATAGATATAAATATCACATAAGTTCTTTTATATGTCTATTATCAAAATGTATTATCTTTCCAAGGTGAAGTTCCCATCTATCTGTTAACTTTTTATCTTTTACTTCAACTACCATATGCGATGGGTTTTTGTGGTAAGCATACTGAAAGAATATCCATTTGATATCTTTATCCTTTAACCTTTTTTCCCAATAAGGAGTTTTATCTCTATACTCTATTTTCTTTATTCCTTTAGCAATTCTTTCAAATGGGTCTTTCATTAAAACCAAGTGTAAACATTCTTTATCTTTCCACTTCATATTTCTATATCTTCAAATCCCATTTTCTTTTATACTTGAACATAATTTAAGTATCTATATGCAATATTATCACTTTGTAAATAATCATTTATAGAATCAACTAAATGTAATGGTATTCTACAAAGTGCATTTTCAAACGATTTATTAAAAAATTCATTACTTCTTTTAGGTACATTTGTGTTTGATATAGTCTTTCCTAATATTTTTTCTAATTTTAATCTAAGATTCGAATTATCTATGTTTATAAAAAATATATTATCATTTCTTGCAATCTGTTTGATATAAAGATAATAAATTAAATAGGGTTTTGTGTGAGATTCAAATATTTTTTTATTATTTGACCAGATATTTAAACAATATATAATAATATCTGTAAACATATCTGTAAAATCTTCTATATTGATTTTACGATTTCCCAGCTCAATCAACGCAATTTCTTCATAGAGTAAATCCAAACTACCTTCGCATCTTTTGAATATCTCAATAAATTCTTTTATTTTATCATTTTGATACATTCTACTTAAAATGATATGTATTGTGGATGGGTTATCATTAAAAGAAAATAAAAAATCAATCACTTCTTGTATAAATCCACTTCTAAATCTATACTTTGGGTTTCTATATAGGAATACTGCTTTTTGATTTGTTTTACTATTTAGTATGTTGTGTGTATTTTGGCAGGATTTTTGAAAAAGTTCTAATGAAGAATAGTAATCTTGTATGTTTTCATTATATATAGTTTCTGCTGTATCATCAAAATAAGCTACTCCTTGAACTTTAGATGGTGATTCACCAAATTTAGTGTATGGTGGTTTTGGAAAATCTTTATCAATGGGTTTTATAGCTAATCTTAAATCAAATAACTCTGATTCAAATGTAGTAGATAACCACCTTGTTGCAACTTTCCTAGTTGTAAAAATTGTTAAATCATCTAATTGAAGTACTCTTGGGCTATATGGATAATCAAAATCATGATTCCATCTATATAAAGTATCTTCGTTTTTATTAATCATTATCTTTGATTTCTATTATCTTTTCCCATTGATTTCCAATACGAGTTTCGGTAGTACCACGATAAATTTCACCTGTTTCTGTATCTTGGAGAATGTATTTATGAGGTACTTTGGTGTTTACGATTAAAGCCATTGGTTCATCTAGCTCAATCAAAGGTCTACCATCTAATGTTTTTCTAATTTTGATAGGTTCTTCTTTAATCTCTAAATAAGTTATAGTATCAGTATGAACAACTTCATTATCATCAATAAGTTTTTGAGCTGCTTTACGATTTTTCATACCCATCATTTTGATGGTATCATCCATGTATAGTATTTTACCCATTTTTCTTTTTGTGTTCTATGTATTCACTTCTCATCAGATTAAGGAACTCTGCCTCATCTTCGTAGTAGTAACCTTTCTTTTCAATTTTATCAATCAAAGTACGAACCTCCATAGCAGTTTTTATTTCTACTTCAGATTGCCAAGGTTCATTACTCAACCACTTATCCATTTCTTTTAGAAACTTTAGTTGTTGGGATGTTATGAAAGTTGCGTTGTTTCTACTCATAAATATAATTTTTATATTTAATTTTTTCTTATTACATTACCATCCCATTCCCATCTATAAATATCTTGTCTATCATATGTGGTTCTGATATTTGATAAGGAAAGATAACCATCATTATCAAAGTCTATAAATGTTGTTGGGTTAAGATTATATCCATTGGTTTTATAATTATCTTCAATTAAATATGTTATATCTATTAATTCTTTTTCATCTAATTTTAAAAGTTGAATATAAAACCCATTTAGGCCTGAGTGAGCAGTATTCCAATCTGTACCAAAATCTCTAACTACTACTAATTCTTTAATTCCATCATTATTATAATCCCATGGTTCTATCGTATCAATTAACATCCACCCATCTACACTTGGTATTAGGGTTTGATTATCCATTGAATACTTTTCTTCACTACCCCATAGTATTTTATTTTTTCTTACAAGTATATCTTTTACTTGCTGAGGTTCTTGACCTGACCAAAAGTCTATTGGTGTGTTCCACAATATATCTATAAATCCATCGTTATTAATATCTTCAAATAAAATAGAATTACCATCACCTTCATCGTAGAATGTAAGTTGTAGGAAATCGATTGAATCATAATACTCAAATCTACTTTCATCTAAGGTAAAGTTAAAATTACCTTCGTTAATTAAGAATACAGGTTTGTTCTGATAAACTAAATCATTCTCTTGTATTACAAAAATATCTAAATCACCATCTCCATCTATATCAACAGTTGCGGTTTCATTCTTTTGTATAAAGTTAGATAAATCATGAGGAATAAACGTACCATCTACTGAATAGTTATTTTCCAATATCCATACTTTATCAAAATTGCCTGTATTGTGGTCCTCATATCCACCAAACAATAAATCAGGATCTCCATCTGAATCAAAATCACCAATTAATTTAATTCCATTTCTATTTAATATTTCATCGGAACTATGAGTAAACTTCATTTCTTCATAGTAAAAATCTTTTGTATTCGGGTCGTAAAGATACAATTCTGGTTTAGCTCCCTCACAAGTCCAACAATGTGTAACTTGTACTGCAGCAATAAAATCTTCATAACCATCCCCATTCCAATCTGCAAATGCAGCTCCCATATTATCTGGTCCAATTACATCTAAATTTCTACCTAATGATATCATAACATCATGGGCATTAATCCAAGATATGGGAGAGTTTCTTGTTATGTGATGTGGTTGATTGTAATTTCTGTTTGTGGGTGAGAAGTTGAATTTATCATCTGTGGTTGATGAATCAACATTTACATTGTTAATCTGTATTTCATTTTGTACAGTATTTAATAATGTTTCAATATCATCATCTTTTGTACAAGCTGATAATAAAGTTAAGATTAATAATAGTTTATATTTCATGTTTTAAAGTTTTAGTGAACCCGATACGATTCGAACGTATGACCGTCTGCTTAGAAGGCAGATGCTCTATCCAGCTGAGCTACGGGTCCTAATAATTAATCCTCTCGTTTACTATATTTCTTAGCTAACTTTTTTTGGATTTCATCATTATTGTACTCCAATTCCCAATTAGATTTATATTTGTTTAATTCGGATTCTGTGATTCTACCATTCTCAAAATCAATACGAGCTACGTTGTAAAGTAATCTTGCGGTAGTTAAGTAAATAGGTTTTTTCATATTTTGTTTATTTACTACAAATATACGAAAATTATTTTAATTATCCAAATTTAATTGTAAAAATTTTTACATCATTCATATTGCCATATCTCTAGGAATATTCATTTTTTGTAAAAAACTATCTGCTATTATTTTGTGAACCGCAACTCCTTTGTGAAATAAATCTCTGGATCTACGTTGTGTTACATCAG
>Ga0222714_10002495_pt1 | contig 19406 bp, 32 predicted proteins | sample C33_3DmetaG_FD_165048 | JGI IMG/M metagenome (GOLD analysis project Ga0222714, IMG submission 165048) | Estuarine water microbial communities from San Francisco Bay, California, United States - C33_3D | ecosystem: Environmental > Aquatic > Marine > Unclassified | place: USA: California...
CGAAGTGACTGCGCGACAATGACAGCGGGTTTGGTATTGCTGGACGAGGCAGCAGTCAGGCGCTTAAACAAAGCGGTAGGTTCTAACTCGGACTTGCTAGCTTATCTTGGCGAATGGCTGCTGCATCTGAATCTGTTCACAGATGCGCAAACCTATGATATTCTCAGGTTTGTAAAATCTGGAATTGAGCAGTTTGAACTCGAATCGAAGCCGATCCCGACAACGCTTGGTGTCCATGACTCTAGATATGTGTCGTTTTCCAGGAACAACAAATTCTTGGACACGCAAAACGCAGAAGAAGTTGAAGAGATGCCGCACGCGGCGCTTACCCATATCTTCTGCGACATAGTTGCGTTGCAAGAACGCATGACATACAGGCAGGGAAGATTCGATGCGAGCAGAAGAAGCGGCAACAAACCTGCTGAGGCAGATGGTAAAGCAGGCTAACTCAAGCCTGTCAAAACCTTTGGCACCAAAAGCAGTGCAGCGAGCGCTGCTCTTGTCTGAGGAATCGTTTGCGACACCGTTGTTCTTGCTTGTCATGGACCAATACGGTCCTGAAGCAATGCAATGGTCTCCTGAAACGATCCGTCTGGAGCTCGAGCAGGACTTCCATTTGAAGCTGCCAAAAGCTACGCTAGATAAGATCATGGCTGCGATATCCATCGTCACCACAAACGTTTTCTACAAGGACGTGACACGGTTTATCGAGCTATGCAACATCCTCTCTGGCGACGATTTTCAGCCGGACGAGTTTGAACCAGCTGACGCCGAGGAGATGCTTATTGCCATCACCGAGGCGTTGCTGCTTTGGCCGCCAGATGACGATCCAGAGGACACGGAGTTCTCACCTGAAATCAGGGAGTACATTAGGCAGGTTTTGGGCCAACAAGGCATACTAAAACCTTTTGATGTATTGCGCTTGGCTTTCAGCAAGGATGAGGCGTCTAAAGTAGATGTTGAGTACGCAGACGATCCGGAAATGTATTCCGCGATCTATGAAACTCAACAAAACAAAACAGATGAACTAAAGTTGGTTTATCTGGAAAACATGTCGGCCTTGACGCAACAGTTGCAATTGCTACCGTTGCAGGAAGGCACGACTGAGAACGCAGTTCGTCAACTGTTGTCTCTGGTTCAGCGTGCCGGAGTGGCACCTGTTTCATAGGAAAGGTTTCCCATGCGCAATTTCTTTTTCGCTGCTGTTGCTACCGTTTTCGGGCTTACCGCTGTTCACGCCGGTGACAAGGGCCAAGCTGCCCCTGCCAAAGCCGAGCCGAATACCGTGCTGGTCCCCAAGACTGTCTTGAAAAAAGAGACCGTGCTGGTCCCCAAGACTGTCTTGAAAAAAGAGACCGTCCTGGTCCCCGTCAAGGTCGTCGAGTGCGAGACCTGTGCCATTGTGCGCCGTGAGCATCGCCTCGGTAGCCGCCTGCGTCGCACTGCCAGCAACTGCTGCTGCGAATAACTTCTGTTATCAGCTGTAAATCTTTACGGGACCGGCACTTGTGTGCCGGTCCTTTCTTTTTAAACCAGAGGAAACTAAGCTATGTCTCACCTAGAGAGTGGTTTCTGCGTTACGGATATCGAGGCTTTGGCCCTGACAGTTAAAGAAAAGTGCCCTGACCTGGAGATGGTCAAGCAAAAAACTTACAGGACCTGGGCCACAGACCACGGGCGTCTGGTAGGTGACTACCCGTTGCCGCCGGTCTACCAGATCAAGCTGATGGCCGCATTGAAGCGCCAAGGCGTAGACGTCCACGCTAAGGCCAAAGAGCAAGGGGTAGACTTACCTCCGAACTTATTGGATTTAGAGAAAAAACCGTGGACGCTGGAACAGCAGAGAAAGTTGTTTCAGGATGACACATTCAACAAGGCGTACCAAACTTTGTCCAAAGACGTGGTCGGACAAGACGCCGAGTATGTCATCAAGTACAAGGCTGGCAAAGGCCCAGCCCAAGCGTACGAGATCGGCCTAGTGCCGCACCCGGTACGAAAAGGTGAATTCCTGATGATGACTGACTTTTACAACCAAGGGCAAGGGCTTCTCAACGCCAAAGGTGTTGGGAAACACAAAGAAAACCAACAGGGAGCCGACAGTTGGGGCGGCGAACTCAAACAGGCTTATGCGGCCAAGGCCGCAGAGCGAACCATCGTCAGTCAGATTCAGGCCGGCAACCCTGAGTTTGGCAACTACACCAAGACCGTTCTTCCAGACGGTCGCATCAAGATTGAAGTCACCCCGAGGATCAGCTAATGAGCAAGAAGATTGTCGTGACGATTGACCCCGAAGGCCAGACTCAAGTTGAAGCCTTCGGGTATAAAGGGGGTACATGCGTCAAGGCGACAGCGCCTTTGACACAAGCCCTAATCGGCGGATTGCCTGACCAGTCAGTCAAGAAGCCTGAGTTCTTTCAAGGCGACGCCACAGTCAAGGTACGAGAGACTGAATGATGTTTCCCAAGCCGCCCTTGCAAAAGCAAATTCAAAACGCGTTTCCGGACATGCGTGACCGGGATTTTGATTATTACGCGTGTGATTTGTATGTGCGTGGGCGGCCCGATGTTTTTTCTTGGCTGATGATCAACTACAGCGGGTGGTGCGATGTCACTGCCTGCGTCAGCCGTGCTCCTAACGAATCCGGTCACCGGGAAAAATGGCTTTTAATCCCGTATGCCGGTTATTGGCAAAATTTCAGACAATAGAAAGGTTAACATGACGATCATTGAGAAACTGACCAACTATTTTGCGGCTGGTCAGAGCGGACTCGTTTTGACTTCGGTCGAGCCCGAAGAGGTTCTGACCGAGTTGGCGGAATCCGCCCGTGCCAGCAAAGCTACCGACGAGCGCTGGCAGGTTATGTTCTGGGACGCAGCGGACTCGCTGACCGACGAGAACGGAATGCAGGTCACCTTCCAGCCGGAAGAGAGCCCTGACTCCGACATCGCCGCGCTGGGCCTGGGCGGCAACAAGCCAATGAAGATTGGTTTGCACGAGACGTTTGATGCCACTCTGGCAACAATCCGTGCGCGTCGGTTTCGCGAAGAAGCCGAGCAAAAGCAGGAAGGTGACGACGACCTGCGCATCTTGGTGGTGCGTAACTTCGACCGGCATCTCCAGCCCAACGGTCCTCAAGGCCAGGTGGACAGCATGCTGCTGGCCCAGGCTCAAAAGATTATCTCTGAAGGCCAGGCAGCCAACTGCTACCTGATCCTTCAGACCTCGCCACAATTCGAGCTTCCCATCGAGCTTGAGTCTCTGTGTGAGTACGTCAACCATGAGCTTCCTAGCTCGGAGGAGCGCACACGCATCGTGTGTGATCTGGGCGTAGAGGAAGACCAAATTAGCCAGACGATGCTCAACGCTACCGCTGGCCTGTGTCGTTCCAAAACGGCACAGTACGTGGCCGAGACCATCGCCACCTACGGCTACGCCAACCCCATGGCGGTGTTCCGTAAGAAAGCGATGCACCTGGCCAAGGCATCCAAGCTGGACGTCTGGTCCCCGGAGTTTGTCCAGAGCGTCAAGCTTTGGCCGACTCCTGATGCCGAGGAATTCCGCGACTGCACCGACATGACGATGGTGCAGGAGGAAACTATCGGCAAAAAGCTCAAGGCTGGCGAAGTCCACGTCCGCGTTCGTTACGTGGACGGCAAGGGCAAAAAGATCGAGCGCTGGCTCGACCCCATGCCCAAGGAGCAGTTTGAGAAGAACTTCAGGCCTGAGCGTGATTTCTACTCGCTCAAGTCTGTCGTCGGTCTCGGCGGCCTGAAGGATTTCCTTAAGCGTGGCTTCCGTCCTGAGGTGCCTGATCGCGCCAAGATGAAACACGTACTGATGCTGGGCGTACCCGGCACCGGTAAGTCTTTCACCATGCAGTGCTGCTCCGGTGAGTTCAACTCGCCTTTGAGCAGCATGCAGGCCAGTAACCTGTACAGCAAATGGTTGGGTGATACGGACAAGATTCTTGCCCGTATGCTTAGCACCGTTGAGATGATCGGTGGCATTCTTGCCATCGACGAGTTTCAACGGTTCTTGCCGCAGTCTGGTCCTGGTGGCGAGTCCGGCGGCGTGGAGAATCGTCTCCTTGGCACGCTGCTGACCTGGTTCAACAACCAGAACAGCAACTTCGTGCTGTCGGCAGCCAACAACATCAGCAACCTGCCGGACGAGATTACTCGCTCTGGTCGTGTGGATGCCTTGATGTTCGTCGGCTTCCCCGGTCGCGAATCCAAGGATGCTGCTTGGCGTATGTACCTGCGACGGCACGAACTGCCCGAGCAGGAATTACCCAAGGACGAGTATTGGACTCCTGCCGACATCATGTCGTGCTGCCGCTTGGCAGAGCTTCAGGGTGTCAGCGTGGTTCACGCAAGTCGCTGGGTCACTCCCAGCTACGAGAAGAACCCGCGCCAGATGGACGAGTTGATGAAGTGGGCTGAGAATGCCGGCTGCATCTGCGCCGAAACTGGCGAGCGGTTCCGTCATCCCAAGAACCAAATCTCTGCGAGTCCTTCTACCTCCAAGAAGGTAACCCGCAAGATTCGTAAGGCTGACGAGGCCTCTTCGGATGAGTAAGCGGGTAGACGCATATCGCGTCTACTACAACGCTGATTGCAACGGTCACGCGGTCCGGGTAACACTGGCACCGCGTGACCGTTGGGTCGGTCACGATTATTGGCGTTACGTTGAAACGTGGACGCCGCGACGCATCGACCGCGCATTGCGTGTCATGCAAATTCTGGAATTTAAACAACAAACCAGTCGGTATTGGTATCGGCTGGCTCAGTCTATTGCATTGGCAGAACTTGCTGGTCGTAAGGATTCGACCGGCATTTCCGTTTTATCGAAGGAATCAGGAAAATGAGCGAAGTTAGCAACACCGTCGTTGACACCAACAACACCATCGACAAGAGCGTGACCTACTGCTCGGTTAAATTTACTATTGGCTGGCTGCCCGGTTGCCTCGGTTTCACCGAGCAGGCCAAGGCCGCATTGGCTGCCACGATGGGCGTGGACAAGCGCATCATCCGGGGCAACTATTCCATTCTCGGCAGCAGTCGCGATCCTTTGATCCAGGAGGGTGCCGCTCTCAAGCGCCTCCTGATCACCATCCGGGATACTTACACTATCCCCGAGTACACTCTGGTGGCTTCGGCTACCGACAAGGACAGCCTTCGCAGCGCAAAGGTTGCTGGCTCTTACCTGATCGAGGCAGTTAAAGTCGAGGAGTTCCTCACCCGCTTCAACGAAGTCAGGGATCAGTACCTGGCCTGGGGTAAGCGTGTCGCGGACCCGGTTAACTACAACCGGATCAAGGACGCTGACAAGACTGCGCTCGGCAGCGACTGGGACATCATCCAGCAGAAGTATCCGACCGCCGAATACCTGGCGGACTCGGTTACCTGCGATATTCCCCGCATCGAGCCTTTCAACGCCAGCTTCACCTTGGCTGACGTGGCTCCTGCCACCGCCAAGCGTCTGCGTGAGCAGGCTGAGGCTCGCCTGATGGCTTCGGTCGAAGGCGCAACTGCCGAACTCATCCTCGAGTTCAAGAACATGATCGAGGGCGTGGCTCGTAGCTGCGGTCGTCGTGTTCGTTTGCTGCCTCCCTTGGGCCATGTTCGTCAGGACCTGCGCTATGCCGAGGTCCAGCAAATCCTTCGTCACTGCGACGAGGAGAACGTGCCGGAGGGCTCGCTGCTCGTTACTGTGCAGCCCTGCCGTCCCAAGGACACCGACGAGGACAAGTACATCCGCGTCGGTAAGGAAGAAGACATCCTCGTTACCGAAGCCGAGTACAAGGCGTTCTGCCCGTTTGAGACGGACGAGAACAAGGTCCTGACCCAATCAAGCTTTGATAACTTGCTGGCCCTGGCCAACAAGATCAGCAGCGTCAAGTCTATGCTGGGCAACAGCGACGAGACCAATGACTTGACCAAGCTGGCCGAGGAAGTGGCGTCCAAGCTGGGCGGCATGGGTGGCTCTGCTGCCGAGATCACCAAGCAGTTGCGCAACAGCAGCTATGCTCGTCAGCAAGCCAAGGCCACGTTCAACGATTTCTTGGGTCGCATCACGTCCCAGGAGATCGAGGTCAAGGCAAAGGCCAAGGTCCGCCGCAAGATCAAGGTTGGAGGCGGCAACATTGAGTAAGTCCGTCATCTTCATTGAAGAAGACGGCACGATATGCGGCCTTGCCAGTCCGATCACCCGGCTCTTGCAGCTGGGTGATCGGCGGCGGGTCAGCCATGTCGAACCCGTCAACAGAACGTTGCGCTGGCTGTTTCACGCCATCCGCAAACGTGTATCGGACAGTTCGCGAGTTGCGAACTTTACTCGCCGCTGGCCGTGCCGGTGGCAAGCTCGTGTGTTCAACGGCCCCGTGTTGGGGCCGTTTCGTTGTAGGCAAGCAGCAATTGACGCTGAGATTGCCTACATAAATTCCCAAATGGAAGGATTGCCCGATGAATAATGACCTTAGTTTCGTGGAATTGACCGCCCTGTCCAAGATCGTCGAAAAGGCGATCAAGGAAAAAAAGGACAGCGGCGAAACGCTGGCTCCTGGAAACTACGACTTCAACACGGACCTGCATTTGGAAGGCAGTTTGTCTCGTGGCAATGACACCAAGGCGAGTCCGCCATTTGCCATGGACAAGTTTCTCAAAGCGTTGCTTTTACGCTACGCCCAAGGCATGGCCGACCAAGGTCACGCTTGGCTGGTCAGCATCCTGAGCATTGATGGCGGCTTGGGTGCCGTGATCAAGATGGGGCCGGATGCCGTCATTAAGACGGTCAATCCGACTCTGGTGTCCGCCTGGGAAACCGCCGAGGACAACGCCAAGAAGTATTTTCAGGCAATCACGCCCAAGGCGGATCGTGCTGGCAACACGGTTGTGGCTGGCGGGCTGGAAAAACTGGCTGAGGTCAGAGTGACTTCAGCCAAGAAGAAACCCAAGAAGTAAGGAGCACGGCATGCTTGCTGCCGACATCGCACGCTGCACAGGAGAAAACTGCCCGCAGCGTGATCACTGTTTGCGCTACACGACCCCGCCAGTGCCTGGCCACCCAAGGCAAGCGTGGGTGTGCCCGCCAAAAGGCATTGAGACGGGGCGTGTTTGTGACTCGTTTATACCCGGAGGCACGCCGTATGGCGACGACGCCAAAACGAATCCACGAGAACACGTGGTGGAAGAAGTTTATTCCCAAGAAGAATCACCTCGATAACGAGGCTTCGTGGGACGGCTATATGTACGAAACATATGGCGACGAACTGGAATTTGTGCGTACCCAGCCGGACACGCACGTTTGGACATTCCTGCAAGCTGACGACAAGCACTATGTCGTCAGCGGCTATCACTTGGTCAATCGACTTGGGTATTTCGTCACCGAAAAACCTTGGGTCGAAGAAACACAATTCAGGGCTTAACCATGGACGATTTCAAAGAGTTTCGCATTTCGTGGACCGAATGCCCGACGGCCTACCGGTCACCGCAGGTTCTATTCGTCAAGGCTTTGAGTGTCATTGACGCCGAAGCCATTGCAAGGCGACACATCGAAAAGACGTACCACATTGAGTGGTTCACGATCAACTCAATCAAGGAAGTGAAACCGATACCTGCCGGAGAGGTGGTGTCAGCATGACTCCGTATGACCACGCCAAGTCGTCCGCCAAGAAGTTTGGCGGCGTACCGGAAGATTACACCGATATCCACAATTGGTTCGACGAAACCAAGGGATACACAGGTAACTGGACCCATCGGGCTCTGCGTCATCACGCAGCCGGTGTTGAATGGGCCATCGAAAAGTTTGGACACGCTATCATCACCGCTTGCGGTAAGCGCGTGCCGACCAAGGTAGTGGCCGAGCAACACGTCACCGAAGACTGCGGGTTTATTCCCACAGTCGCTGACTGGTTGTCCTGCTTGGCTGAAACTCCGAAAAGCTGGATGCTTCGCGTCGGAGTCAAACGTGTGGAAACAGCATTGGAAATCAAGGAGTAATCATGGACGAGCCAATTCAGCCTTTGCCTCGAAGCATTTACGACAAAGCAAAGGCCCACGGCATCGACCAAATCATGTTGTTTTTTAAGGGAGGCGACGATTCTGGATATTTAAATGTCGAGTTCGCCGCAAACAGCGACGATTTTGATCACGATTTTGGTCGAAAGTTTGAAGCCGAAGTCGAAGCTTGGGCTTGGACTGTTTACGAATACTCTGGAGCCGGCGAGGGCGTAGATTATGGCGACAACATAACCTACGACTTGGAAAAAAACACAGTTAAAACTCAGGCGTGGTATTACACCAAAAAGTACGACACACCTGAGAACTCCCAACTGGAAATCAGCGAAAGCAAACACGAGGACGACGAATGAACAGATGGCAAGTTCGCACAGGCATGAAAGTCCTGTTTGGCCGTGCAAACGGCGAGAAGACTCTTGGGGTCGTGGTGAAGTGCAACCCCTCCAAAGCCAAGATCATGACCTTGGAGCCGCGTGGCCAGACGGCACCCGGCGTGCATTGGAGCGTTCCATACAGTCTGATCGAAGCGTTCGATCAGACCGAAGTAGAAGCTGCGCAAGTTACCAAGACGGCTGTAAGTTACGCAGTTAAAAGATTGATTGACGAATATGGCAAACAAGCTGTTGCCGATGCGCTTGCTAATGTTTAGGTTTTACCACGAAAGCGACGGAGGTGGCATCGGTGGCGGTCCTGGCTACCGGTGTCACTACGTCGTCGATCGTTACGCTAACCCGCTGAGCAACCAACGTCGCACTGACGTTGGTTCTCGCGGCGAAGCCCGCAAGCTGGCCAAGGCGTGGAATCAAAACCCGCCTTGGTCAGCTTGGGACGATATCCAAGAAGCCAGGGACAAACAAGGAAGTTCCGATGAGCAAGCAATGTGACAACTGCGGTAGCGAAGAAGGTCCATTCCACTCTGTGCATTGGGAAAGCGTCGAGGAATGGGAAACTTACTGTGATGAGTGCTATCGCGAAGAAATCGATCCAATAGACGAGGCAGAAGACTTGCCGGAAGAACCGGAAGTTTTCCCAAACAACATACTGCAACTGTGAGACAAACATGCACTACACGTGGATCGTGAGAGACACTGGGCCACCCAGTGACATCATTGAAACCGCAGGCAGGATACTGGCAAACAGCTTTACTGCCAAGGAAACCTATAAAGCAACTTGGCTTGAGCATCTGCAATATTGCATTTGCGCTGAAAACAAAATGAGCGGGGTCCGGCTGTATGGGTTCTTTGGCTGGAACACGGATCAGTTACCCAAGGCTTTAATTCCGGCTTTTAGCCCGTTATGGCCTATCGAAGTTTTCCGTTCTACCAGACCGACGGAGAAGAAAAGAAAGAGCTTGCCGGAGGAATCGCTCGGCAAAAAGAAAAGAAAGAAGAGTGATGAGTGATGAGTGAAAACGTATCCGCCGATGTGACGATAAAAAGAATGTCAGAAAAAGCCTACTTCGTTGCAACAAAAGACAAGAAAGGCAAAGCGGTTGAGATTTGGATACCCAAGTCGCAGGTCGTGGAAACTGATTGCCTGGCCGAAGGTGACGAAGGTTACATGATCGTAAAACCTTGGTTTGCTGAGCAGGCAAACTTGATTGAGAGGAAAGAAGATGCCTAAGAAGACTTTTTCCTTTGCATACTGTCCTCAGGTCGAGTTGGACGAGGCAAGGAAAAAGCAGATCAAACAAGTCATCGCCAAGATACCGGACGAGGAGTTGAAATACGTCAACGCCTCGCTCCGGTATTTTAACGTCTCGACAACCGCACCAATTGAGTACCTACGTGACTTGCTTTACGCCTACACGGTCGATGCCGTGGGAATGAGAGGCCCAGAGGTCACGGAAATAACAATGGAAGGCGCTGAATGGGTTGCCATCGCTGCCGGCGGTATGTCGGAGCCGGGCGATACACCTACCAACGCTTTCCGCATCCTGCGAGTCATCGTTCACTTTGATGAACTGTGGGACCTTCTTGTACACATGAGCAAACAAGACTGGAGGAAAGAAAGTGGAAAGGGATTTTGAAATTTCCGTGGCTTGCTTTAAATGCCACAGAAGTGAATCGCTGTTTGTTTGCAAAAAAGATTTTGATGCCTGGGTTAGTTCCAGTGGTTTGATTCAAGAAGTCATGCCTTACCTCAACGCAGAAGAGCGCGAGTTGCTTATCAGCAACACGTGCAGTGTTTGTTGGAATGACATGTTTCCAGCAGATGCGTTTTTGCCCTGTCCGGTCGATGCTGATGTGACAACGAACGAAGAAGGCGTGCCGGAGATAAAAATAAAAGCACCGGACAACCAAGTAGCTATCATTTTGAACGACTTGTTGGTGTATGGCGACAGGAATAAAAATCCTAAGCGTTTTGCCAATACGTCTTTCAATTATCACGACATCGTTTCCAGCTGCAACTGGCAGCACGGAGACGACAAGAAGCTGGCAGAAAGGTTTTTACTTGAGCATGCCAATTTGCTAGAGCAGCATTTGAGGCAACATGGAAAAGCGTTTATAAACGAATTGCTTGTAACCTGGGAGGGACCGTCTAATGTCTAATAAGACCAAGAGAAAGCGACGCGGAACACCGCCATGGATTGGTTTGTTTACGTGCTGGTTTGTGCAGGTTCACAAGAAACTGGAAGGGTTTACAGCAGAAGAAGCCTATGAGGCTTATTGCAAGGCTAACCCGGACGAAAACTTGTGGCCTAGTTTTTCGGCGTTTAAATTGCACGCGAAAAGTTGCAACGTGCAATTTAAACCCCCTTTAAATTTGACGCGAAATGTTGCGCCAAGAAGGAAAGACAGGACGCGCACGCTAGCAGTGGTTCTCGGATCATTCTTTGAGGAACTGGAAGAGTTTATCCAGGCTAAGCTTGGTGAGACTGTTCGATTTGGTGAGCAAAGAAAGACAAGGGAAGTGTTGCTGCAAATTATCGAGGCAAGGGGTTTGTTTGCTCCGCCAAAAAATCAGAAGGCGGAGACAGAGCTTTGCGAAAACCAAGACAACGAGGAGGCTGAAAACGATGACGATTAAACCAGAAATAGCGACTCGACTGGCGCGCCGTTTCGGCATACCGGTCGAAGAGATTCACTGGTACAACGGCGGATTCTGTTACGACAGGTTGATTGTCACGACGAAGACCGCTGCCGACAGGGTTTCTGCGGTCGTTAAAGACCGTCGAGCAAACGGCGGTTGGTTTAACGGTATGCCGTTGGGCGGGCAAAGTCAGTTCAAAGCCAAAGACGGCACGTTGATGTACGAAGTGACTTGCTAAAAAACAAAGCCGCCCGAAGGCGGCCTTGTCTGTGACGGTAGTGACACAGGCTTAGCGGTACGCAGCCGCAATTGCCTCAAGCGTCTTGTCGTCGATGGGCTCAAACTCAGCTGCCTTGCTCAGCTGTGGACGTTGGCCAACTTCCGAAAGAAGGTGTTCCAACAGTTCCGCATCTGGGCGAGGCAGCGTGTGTGCAACTTCGGCCAATTTCTCCGGGTCAACATCGAGCCCGGTGCAAACTTCGTTGGCAAAGTCGTTGCCAAACAGGTTTGCCACGTCCTCACGAGCCAACTTGGACAACTGCTCCTTCTCGTACACGTTGCCGGTTTGCAAAGCGCAAAGCCGGGACATGTCGGAAGCAGCCTTGGTGTAAGTCACCTTGAAGATCACGTCTTCAGGCCGAGGCAGAATCTCTGTGTACTTGCCTTTGAGCCCGATAGCGTGGTCGATCATGTCCACGGTAGCAGCCAGCTTGACCAGTTCGTTGGGTTGAAGAGCAACGCGAGGTGTGCTCTTCACGGCACTGGCCAACTTCAGGATCGCATCCTTGTGGTCCTGCTTGCGAGCCAGAGCAGCGCGGTTCTCCAGCATGGAATAGACTTCCAGCGGATCAGGGATGCCGCGCCCAGCTTGCTTCTCAATAAAGTCGCTGAACTCGCCAAGGCCGGCACCAAACCGAGCAGCCTTTTCCAGAATCTTGTTGCCGATGACGTTGCGGTCGGCAAACGGGATGCGATCCTGGTTGTCGTGCAACCACTCAGCAGCAACCTTGACTTGCAAGGCATTAGTCATTGGATAGTAGCGTTCCTTGCTACCATCATTGGCTTGCCACACGTAAGCATAAGCACTGTCAGGCAACTGGTCGTTGCCACGCAGCGATTCTGCTTTTTTGACTACTTCGTCGTAAGCAGAGCGAATGCCAAAGAAGTTAGCAAACTTCTCAAAGCGTTCACAAATTCGCTCACGTTGCTTAGGATGATACTCCGCAGCCTTTTCGTGGAAGTAAACGGCAGATAACCATGTTGCAGCGGCGGAATGGCAAGCGTATTTTTGATGGACAGGGTCAGCATACGCTGTCACGGCGATCTGACCTGGGTTCATCGTGTTGTCGAGATCGGCAGACCTGACAAAGTTAGGAAAGTCGTATCGGCTAGCCAGCTTGACAAGTTCAGTCTTGTTCTTGTCGCCAGCTGGATCAAGGATTACGGAAGGGGATGGCATCAGTGAGTCTCCTCGACATCCATGCGGGGTTGTCTTACACAGCGATAGCCCCATTTATCGGGCTTCAGCCAACCGCAAAAAATCCTGTAGCGGCTGAGTGTCCTTACTGCAAGGCACACGCTTGGGCCATCCATAAGGATAACAGGAACCTTGAAGAATGGCATTATTGCTCCCAGTGTAAAGTCAACGGGAGCGTTCTGGCAATGGCAGCAGAACGTTTAAATATGACGCAAACTGAAGCTATACAATATCTAGCTGAAAGACTGCATCAAGAATTGCCAGAAGAATTGCTGCTGGCGTACAAAAAGTCAGTAAGTGCCACCAAGAGATACGAAGAATTTTGGGAAATTGCGCACAACAACATGCGCAAGATGCCGGTGGAATATCGGCAAGTAATTCATAACTTGGGTTGGAATTTTCCGGCTCACATAGATTCAGATCGAATAATGTCCGGGCCTGCTCGTTTGTTTGGTATAGCTGGACCAAAGATTACCAACCAATATTTGAAACGAAATTTTCTGATAAAAGCTGGCGCTGTTGCAGTTGTGCCTTTCTACAAGACGCCGCATCAAGTCGCGTCTTTCATTTGTTTCAGCAAAGGGGACGCATTTGGTGTCAATCGTGCTGGAGAGATGGGGTTTGCTGGTTTGCAATTTTTGTGGGAAATGCAGTCGTCCGCCATCGTTGCAACATCAATGGTGCAGCAAATGGTCACCTTACACATGCACAACTTTTCATCCAGCGTAACACCTTTACCTATCGTTGCTTGGCGTTCCGGTTTACACGAAGGCCCAAACAAGTGCTGGTCGGCGTTTGGCGGTAGAAAAATTGTGATTTGGGAATCGAAACCTACTGCGGCAGTGTTAGAACAAGCGCTAATGACAGACGCTAACCTGGCTTTTGTTGGCCCTGAAGTAATCAGGCAAAATCCATTTAAAGTTAGTTCAACGCACTGGCATCAATGGATTCACCACGCGTCAGCTTTGGAAATTTGGCGCAGGATCGTCAAAACCGCTAAGCCAATAGAAATGGCTTTGAAAAATTGGGCGAGAAATGCCGACCTTGCTACAAGAACAAGGCTTTTGCAAGACGCCGAAGAACACTCTTCAAGCGTTTCTGCCTTAGTTCGTTCCGTGATTGCACCATCTATTCGCACATCAATTGGTCGTCGTATAACCGTGCCGACCACAGGAAACTGCGGAACATACAGCGGAAGTGGACACACTGTTGTCATTGAAAAAGGTTTCAAATGGTACAACCTAAAAGGTCAAGTACGTTGGCCTGCCATTGTGCGTGTAACACACATCGTTGTGCGTCAAGACAAGAAGAGAGAACTGATCGGTTACATCCAAAACGAGAAAACAAAAACAAATTTTCGCGTGCTGGAGTCCGAAGCCGATAGCGGTTGGTTGCGCCGATTTGGCACAGATAACGGCATGATCATGCTTGCCGAAACTGGTACAAACATTTTTCGCGGCAAGAAAACCGAGAACTTCAACCCCTTTGACGCAGCCATGCGTTTTGAAGAACCGCAAATTGTGGTAGGCCTTGAACGTGTGGGCTGGGATGGCTCTGGTTTCCAGTTCGTTAACTGCAAGCTAAGCGAAGGCTATTTTCATTTAATTCCGGATTTTACGCTGCCCGCTAAATCGCCAGGACCTCGACAAAGTTATTGCCAGTGGCGAGAAGAAGTCAAACACGCTCTGAAGCGTGAGTGCGTTGAGATGGAAATAGCTTGGGCAACAGCGATAGCCTTGTGCGCTCAGGTGACCGCACCGGCCATTGGCTTACAGCCTTACGGTGTCTGCATTCAAAGAAACGAGCACGATCCCATAACTAAAGCTTTGTTCCTGCGTTTTGAAATAGACAACGGGCCGTACGAAGATTGGAAACACAACTGGCCTCGCAGGTTAAACAATATCCACAAAGCCGTGCGCGAAGACGACACAGGAATGTTCCTGGTCCGTGTGAACCAGTCAGAGTACAAGAAACATAGTCAGTTAACTCTGATAGAAGCTAATGACCCTGACCTGGAACCCAGAAACATATCACACAGCATGGACAAAGCTGTGTTGCAATACCTCAAAGAATTTACCAGGCAAAAGCACGAACCCGTGTACGAGTGGGAAACGTGGTTAGCCCAGACGATTGAGCGCTTTCAAATGTTGTTTGCAGAACTGCGCAGCGAATCTTTGCAGAATTGCGTACGCAGATTGCATGTTCACTGATTCCAATTCAAATTTTGATTATCTTCGATTGAAGACAGAAGCTCGTCACTGACATGTATGTCGGTGTAGAGAGACAGGTCAGGCCAGCGGTTGACAAACTTGAACAGCATCAACGTTCCCATTGTTACGGCTTGAGCAAAATCGTCAGGACCGGAAGGGTCTCTCAAGATTTTGTAATTGTCTTTGCCTGTGCCCGATTCAGCCTTGTCTTCAATCAAATTTAAAAAATCATGCAAAAGCCCAGGGTCGCTAGCACCCTTGTAGTCGTACTGGAAGAATCGCACGACACCGGATTTGATGAATTGACAGGTGTAGCTTAAAGCTCGGTTTCGATCCATCGTGTAATGCGGTCTGGGGTGACGCTGCGTTGGAGGTTTTAGCACAATTAGACCGCCTTTGACCGGACCTGTATAAGTCACAGGTAACATCAGTTCCAAAGGCACACCCGCTTGACGCATGATTGTTTCGCGAACGCTACCAGCGCCCGTGTAGTCGTGGACAACGTGGCTACAACGGAATTTAGCCATAATTCCAAGTATCATCCTGGCTTCGCGTTCGTGGTCGTTTGGAGTAAGGCTTCGGTAGCCGTAGATGATGTCTACTTGACCATTTGGCGTCATGCCGCAAACGGCTATTGAAGTGTAAGACTGCAAAGCCAAATCACTTTTGCCTTTGCTGACGCCGCCTCCACCCCAATCTATTGCCACAAATCTGGCAATGTAGTCTTCAACGTGCTCTTCGGCTTCTTCGACAACACAACGCCAAGGCAAAGATGCGGCTCTTTTCAAATCTGTGACAGTAACCAGCTTGGAGCCGCTGTCCCACGACTCTCCGCAAACTTCGTTGTAGAAGACGTGGATTGGCGTGTTGCCCTTGCCGTTCTTTTTGTCTACGAGTTTTTGCCACTTTTCAACGCTGGCGTAGTGCATCGGCATAATGACTTGCGGCACGTGATAACCGGCAAATGACCAGCGTTTATCCTCGTACCTATGTAGCCAACGACCAGTTCCTCCCTGCGTATAAGGTCGAGGATTGATTGGTTTTTGGCACTTCGCACACACAACACCAGGACACTTTTCACCGATATCTTCGTGGACAGGACCGATCATTTTGATCAGGTCGTATTCAAGTGCCGGGATATTCCAATGCCCGCAACCACCGTGCTGGCAATGAATAACCCACTCAGCCATCGAACTGTCCAGCCAAAGTCGCTCTATGGTGTTGTCTAAAGTCTTCGGTGTACCCGCGTACTGAATCAGACCCCAGTCACGGGAAGCCGATATCGTCTCATGGATAATCGGCAAAAAGCTGATATCCATGTCCTGAACTTCGTCTATGACGTTCTTGTCCGCAGAAATACCGCGTGTACGTTCTGCGTCAAGGTAGGCGAAGGAGAAAATCATCTGCGACCGATTCTTGAACGAACGCTGTAACACATTGTTCATTGTTGATTCACCGGAAAACAAGTTTCCCACTGGGCTCGTTTCAATGAAAGGAGCCACATAGTTCTGGGAAAACCGGCGGATCATTTCAAACAGCGGCGTGATGTAAAGCGTCGAAAAGTACGGTATGCAGTTACTAAACAACACTCCCTGTGCCGCTAATGATGTTGATTTGGAAACCTGACGTCCGGTTTTCAACAACGTTATTCGCGGCATTCTTGTTCTGAAAAACGGTGCGAAAGGGAAGTGGTCGTGAAGATGGTATGGTTTTCCTCTGATGGCTAGCAGCAATGGCAACAACGGCGTAAGAGTCGTGTAACCAGACTGCTGCATGACGAAACGAGCCATGTCTAAGGCTCGAGTTATTTGGTCGCTGCTTTTGCTGGGTTTGTACCCTGCCAGCAGTGGCGACTGAAGAATCTTCTTTTCGTCTAGTTTGTAAGGATTATTAGCCATCTCAGCGGCAAGGACTTCTTTTGAAGTCTTGCGCACCGGCTTTGTTTTGTCACTCATGGAGAACTCGCATGGACAGAGAAGTAAAGCCTAGCGATATAGTAAAGCATATGATGCTCAACGTCGTGGCGATAACAGGTTCGACTCTGGCATTTACCGGCAAAATGATAAAGGCAGCCGGTGACTATGTTGTTAAACTGGGTACTTCCAAATAACTTTATCTTGGGGAGAGACCGCGATGCCGTCTCGCAGCGCCTGGGCCTTTATGCGCCGGAAGCAAATGCGACCGCTGGATTGGCCGTCGCCAACGTTTGCTCCAGGTCAACTACTGATCCATCAGTATCCTGATCCGTCAGGAAAACCGTTGGGTGAGCTAGTTGCAGGTGAAGGCGCACCCCCGCCAGATAGAGTTAAACTCAACTCGTGGAATTCTCCTCTGCCGCAAGCGGAGTAGAAAATTGCAATCCGAGATGGCCGTTGTGTGCTTGTGTTGTTTGATTTCGGTTGTGGTAATGTTTATTACAGGGCATATTGGGCTGACCATGTTGGCTTGTGTCATCCTGTACTTGGCATTGAACGCAGCCGAGGAATAACGTGAGCGCGTTTGAGTTAATTGTTGCGGCGTTGGCGACCTGGCAAATTGTAGAGATTTGGCATCATTCGCTACTGTTTGCCGACTGGCGATCAATCACCGAGATGTGGGACAACAAGCTAGGCGAATTGCTTGGCTGTCCCTGGTGCTTGTCCGTGTGGGTCGGCTTTCTTTGTTGCGGTGCTCTGCGTCTCACAAGCTTTGAGCTAATTGGTCCGTGTGTTGAAATCGTCTTGTACGGTTTTGCCGCATCGCGTTTGGCCAACTTATGCAATGATTTGTTCAAAAGTTATTGTCGTACGCCCAAGGTCACGGTTGACTTTGACAGCATAACGACAGAAGCAACGGAAGAGAATGAGTGATGTCAGATCAGCTGCCAGCCTCGAACGAAGAACAAAAACTGATGTTCGATGAAAAGTTGAACAACAAATTTCGCGAAACAGCGCATCAGGCGTTTCTTGAAGTGCCTGAACTTCGCAGCGTGATTGTTGTTTACGATTACTACAGAACCTTGAACGATCTTCCAAACATCAGCAAGGGTCTGTGGCTGGCAGCTGACGGCAACAAAGATAAAACTGTTGATTCTGTGATGGGTTCTTACGGAGCCATATTGCAGAGTGCAGCGCACATCTTGGACGAATTGTTCCAGAAGCACGCAGAATTGCAATTACAACTTACAGAGACGAGTAAACAACTTTTGGAGAAAAAGCGTGAGCTTGAAAACCTCAGGTGAGCTTTTTGAAGCTCTCCTGGAAAGGTTGGGTATAAAAAATTGGGACTTGTTGCTTGTGGGCGACGGTTCCGGTTCGCACTGGGGTAAAGAGTGCGGATGGGGCTGTGTGTCTGTTGAAAGAGAAACGCTCCATCGTCGAGTTTGGTTTGGAGCCATGAACGATGGCACTATAAACCTTGCCGAAGTTTTGGCGTATTTACAACCCTTAACGTGGTACACGTCACAAGAATTGGCAAAAAGAAAACAAGGTCACAAAATTGAGTTGAAGCACGTGCATGTGCTGACAGACTCGGCCTATACAGCTAACTCATCTGCCGACTTAAAAAGCCACAACGCAATGTTGTGGCAGTTGTTCAAACAATTTGCCTCCCAAGGCATCATGATTCAGTGGCACTGGGTACGGCGTGAAAGCGTCGATCTCAATTTGTTTGCTGATCAGCTGAGCAAAGAAGCTCGGTTGAATGTGAAAGGCAAGGATTTGCCAAAACAAGCAGCAGATAAATACGCAGTTGAATCTGCTTACGACTTCAATCCTTGGGGGTGATTGTGAATCAGTGGTGGCAGTATTGGCAGAGTCGATTCAATTCAGACTACTGCGACAAGATTATTGAGTTAGCTAAACAATTGCCTGCCGTTGACGCAACTATTGGTCACGGCAGCGACAAGTCTGTGACTGACAAAAGTTACAGGCGTAGTCAAGTCAGGTGGTTACCCAGATTTGACGGCAGGTTTTTCGGTTTGTTTGGCGACATGGAACTAATGTTTCGTGAAGCCAACAAAAACGCTTTTGGTTTTGACCTCAGTCTGTTCCATGAAATTCAGTTCACGGAATATCACGGAACAAACGAAGGTCACTACGATTGGCACCACGACACCTTTTGGACCGGAAACAAGCTTTCAAGACGAAAGCTTAGTATGGTCATTCAATTAAGCGATCCGGCTGATTACGACGGCGGCCGGTTTGAAGTTTGCCCTAGAGATTGCGATTGTCCGCCCGATGCAAACGCAATTGTCAATCGAGGTACCGTCATAGTCTTTCCCTCATTCCTGCATCATCGTGTCACACCTGTGACTCGAGGTACCAGGTACTCTCTGGTTAGCTGGTACGAGGGACCATGTTTTAGGTAGGAGACCCATGGAAGAGCTAGACAACTTGTTGAGCGAACTGCTCAACAAACCGGAACCTCAGCCGCAAAAGGCTGAGGTTTCTTCGTTTAAAGAAGAAAAGACTCATCCACCAGAAAAGCCGACACCCCAAGAACCCGAACGGATTGACGAAGAAGAGATTGTCCAGGAAAAGAATTGCGACGACTTGGTCTACAAGGAAGTCCCGCCTACCCACGTCAGCTTGCGATGCCAATCGTGTCAAAGCGACATGGAGCCTGGTGAAAAACACTGGTATTACAACCACGAAGACAAAGTGTACTGGTGGTGTACGACCTGCGGTT
>Ga0222714_10002497_pt1 | contig 19385 bp, 15 predicted proteins | sample C33_3DmetaG_FD_165048 | JGI IMG/M metagenome (GOLD analysis project Ga0222714, IMG submission 165048) | Estuarine water microbial communities from San Francisco Bay, California, United States - C33_3D | ecosystem: Environmental > Aquatic > Marine > Unclassified | place: USA: California...
CAAGACCGCCAGCAGCAGCAGCATGCCGACCAGAGCGTCGCCCGCGGTTGGCCCCGGAGCGAGGTCACCGGAAAGAGCCGAGGCCAGGTAGGCGACCGCGGCCAGTGTGCCGGCGGTGACCGAGACCGGAAACAGCAGGTTCACCGGCCGGTTCCGGAAGAAGGTGGTGAGGTAGCGCAGGTGCTCTGGCAGGAAGTCTGCGCTGTGATTGGGGACGCCGAGGAACAGGTTCAGCTTGGCGCTGTGCCTCATGACCCAGAGCACCAGGAAGGCTTCCAGCCCGGTTTTGTTGGGCTCCGCCCAGTGCAGCCAGACGAGGATCCCACAGGTGGCTGCCAGCAGCAGCTCGTGGTGCAGGATGGCAGCCACCCCGTGACCGAAGTGCTTCCATCCATTACATCCGGGTGGGCAGGCGTGCCGGCGTGGGCCGGTAACCAGTCCGGTCAGAAAAGCCAGTTCGAGGCAGCCCCAGATCGTCAGCGCTGCGACGAAGCCGGTGTAGTGCCCGGTGAGGCTGTCATGGCCGGCAGCCCATCCAGAGGCAACCAGGGCCAGGCCCAGCAGCAGCGCTGCCCCGGACAGGCTCCAGCGATAGCTGCCGCGGGGCATGCGGTCGAGTGCCAGCACCAGGGCGGTTCCCAGCCACCAGCCAGCAATGGCTACCAGCGCTGCTACCACGATCAGGATGCCCACCGGGAGGCCGCTTCCCGCCTACCAGGCCGGTGCCACCCGGATTGACTCCGGGAGCCGGTTGGGTAGCGTGGGCAGCAGGTACAGGCGCAGGAAGGCCAGGGCTCCGGCTGCGCCGCAGGCAGCCACCCGCAGGCGCCCGAGCAGGCCTCCGCGAGCCCGCGCGGCCTCAGCGCGCTCGGACAAGATCCGCAGCCGCTCGAGGCCAGCCCTGAACGCCGGATGATCGAGATCAAGAGTCAGCGGGAACACCTGGCGGGAGATCTCCGAGGTGATCCTGAAGACCTCGAAGTCGTAGTCAGTCGGATCCACCCCGAAGGCTTTGTGCAACTCGGGACGGGCATGGTCGCGTACGTACATGGTGGCGAAGACTGCCAGCAGGAAAAAGCGGATCCACAGGCGGTTGGGGCCCTGCAACAGCGCCGGATCGGCGCGCATCAGCAGCGCGAAGGCTTCACCGTGCCGGAACTCATCGTTACACCAGCGTTCGAACCAGCGAAAGATCGGATGGAAGCGCCGCTCCGGATGGCGCTCCAGCTCGCGGAAGATGCGGATGTAGCGCGCGTAGCCAATCTTCTCGGAAAGATAGGTGGCGTAGAAGATGTACTTGGGTTTGAAGTAGGTGTACTTCTTGGCCTTCTTCAGGAAGGTCAGGTCCAGCCCCAGGCCGAAGTCCTTCAGGGCCATGTTGATGAAGTTGGCGTGACGGGCCTCGTCACGCGCCATGAAGGCCATCAGCTCGCGCACGTCGGGATTCTTCACCTTGCGCCGGATGTCGTTGTAGAGCACGCAACCCGAGTACTCCGAGGTACAACTGCTGACCAGGAAGTCCAGGAATTCTTCCTTGAGGGCCGGCGGCAGGTCATGGATCTCGGCGACGAAATCGTCGGTACGTTGGAAATGGTTGCGGTTGGAGTCGTTCCTGAATTCGTTCATCAGCGCGTCCCACTCCCGCCGGATCGGCGTCGGGTCGAGACGATCCATGGCCGCGAAGTCGGTGGTGTAGAAGCGGGGCGCCAGGAGGTTTTCGGTCTGCGCCTTGCGGGTGCAATCCTCGACACTGGTGAAGGTTGTGGCTTGGCTCATGGCGGGCTCCTCAGGGCGATTCCGATCCCAGTTGGGCGCTGCGAAGGGGTAGCGTCAACAGGCTGGCGAAGGCAGCCAGGTTGTCAGCGCCGAATGCGGCGAGGTCGATCGACTGGCCCGTGGCCGGATCGCTCAACGAGAAGCGGCCGTCACTCCAGCGGGTCAGCTCAAACGGCACTTCGGGGCCGATGCCCCGCAAGCGCCGCTCCCTGGCCAGACCGCGCAGCGCGCCGCGAATGAAACCGTCACTCCCGGGCTCGATGACGCTCAGGATGTCGGCCTGCTCAAGCACCACGATGCTGCCATTGGCGCCGTCCTCGAAACGCAGGGCCCGGCTTTCCAGGGGAGCCGACGCGACCGGGGTGGTAGTGCCCACCCCGGTCAGCCTGCCTAGTCCGGCCAGGGTCAGCGCAGTCACCACCAGGGCGAGCGAGGACAGGGTCATGAATCGCGGAATGGGCCGGTCAGCGAACGGGTTGCTCATGACTCCTCCTCAGGCTACGGCCGCCGAACCATTGGCGACCAGGGATTCGCTGCGGCGAACCTGGCCATTCTCCCTTTCCAGGGCCTGGACCAGCAGTGCGCCGACCTGTTCGGCCTTCGGCACCGAGCGCAGCATCGGCCCTGCCTTGCCGCCCCTGCCAAGCCGGACATGCGGCCAGGTCACGACGTAACCCAGCCGCTGTCCCTCGATGAGCTGCAGCGGCAGGTCACCGCAGCCATTGCCGAACAGCCGGATCGAGGCTGAGTCCACCATCCGGTAGGGCACGTTGACCGACATGGGCAAGGCGATGCCGAAGCGCATCACCAGCCGCCGATTGGTCAGCGTGTACAGGGTGGAGCCGGCGCTGAGCCGGGCCAGCAGCATGACCAGTCCCAGTGCCAGCAAGGCGAGCGGCAGCAATCCGCTGGCATCCGCCGCCGCCTCGACCGTCGTCGAGCCAGCCCGGATCGACTCCAGCGCCCGGAGTGCCATCAGCAGCCCGAAGTAGATGGCCAGCTTACGCACGTGAAAGGCGCGTACCGCCAGACTGGTCCAGCGCGGTGCACCCTGCCAGAGGATGTGTTCACCCTCTGGCAGGCGCTCCGGCAGGCCGAGGACCGGTTCGCCCTCGTGATCATGGTCGCTCATATCAGCGGCTCGGCTCGCGACGGCTCTGCATACAGCAGGCCGCCAGCGTAGTAAGCGCTGATCCGGTCCTCTTCGGCCAGCGTGACCTGCTCGGGGCTGGCATGAGCGGGCACTCCCGCGAACTGGTCACCTAGGATCGAATTGACCTGTACCTTGTTGAGGCGACGGTCCACCTTGGCCATGTAGATCGGCAGCAGCACGTTGCGACCGTCACCGACGGTGACTTCCAGGTAGCGCACCTGGGGCTCCGAGCGGTCGACCCAGATGTCGCGGATCGTGCCACCGCTGACGCCGTCGGCGCCGTAGACAGACATGCCCCGGGGATCGGGATCGCGTTGATCGACCACGTAGTCCGTGGCCACCCGCAGCGGCACGATCTTCGGTGCGCCGGCGATGGTCAGGTCTGGTGTGTCAGCCCGCTCCGCCCATGAAGCAGGGCCTACTCCGTCGCCCATCCCGTTGCCGGTGGGACGATAGGGCGAGCCGGGATAGCGCGAGGTGGGCTCTATCGCCAGCGAGCGCTGCTCGCGCCTGGCCCGTGGTGCCTGCACGCTGCCTCCGTGTGGCAGCAGGAAGGTCTTGGGTTCAGGCATCGCCGGGAATCCCTGAATCAGGATCCGCTGATCGCGATCGCTCTGGTCCGACTCCAGGGGATAGCCCTCGCGCTTGTCCTCGCGGCGCAGGTAGAAAATCAGACCTGCAAAAAAGATCCAGAAGATGTACAGCAATATCTGCGCTACGTCGATGTAGCCGGTAAACGCACCCGTTTGCATGACGAGACCTCCTTAACAGTCCAAGACTCCAGACCCAGACGACTAGCCGGGGAACTCGGCCAGACCAAACCTGCCGGGCGGTGACCGCACCGGCGTAAAACCACGCTGCCCAACCAGTGGCCCGATGGCAGCCAGGCTGGCGAACAACAAGCCCACTTCGAGGTGATAAACGAACGCATAGCCGGCCACCACGGGATCGAGGCCCCCACCCAGGTGACCCGCTGCGGCCAGTTGGCCGAAGACGTCGCGCAGCGCACCGCCCAAGGCGATGCCGAGTCCGGCCGCTGTCGCCTGCGCCGCACCCCAGGCACCCAGAGCCAGCCCATGATCGGCGCCGCCGGTTTCCAGGTTCATGGCTGCCGTCAGCGAGCCCACGGCGAACCAACCTGCGCCGAGACCGATGAGCGTGGTGCCGACCCTGAACAATCCCGGTGAGTGCAGTGTTGCGGCGAAGATCACTGCCGAGAAGGCCACGATTCCGGTCAGCGATCCCCAGGCCGCCAGCCGCAGGGGGTCGCCTCCGCGACCCAGCAGCCGGGCCGCAATAATGAAAGCCAGCAGCGACCCGCCGGCCATGAATGCGGTCAGCAGGGTAGTGGCACCGACCGACAGGCCGAGCACCTCACCGCCGTAGGGCTCCAGCAGAACGTCCTGCATGCTGAAGCCGGCAGTGCCGAGGGCGACGGCCAGCAGGAAGCGCCGCGCGCGCGCTGCTTGCCCGAAGCGCCGCCAGGCCTCACCAAATTCGTTGCCCCGCGCGTCCTCGCCGCCGGCTTGAGCAGGCCGTCGCCGCTCCTGCTGCCAGAGCGCGACGACGTTGAGCACCAGGGTGACCACCGCGGAACCCTGCACCACCTGGATCAGGCGGAGCTGGGTGAAGTCGGACAGCAGCCAGCCGAAGGCCAAAGCGCTGGCCACCATGCCGCCAAGCAACATGACGTAGAGCAGTGCCACTACGCGGGGCCGTAACTCTGCAGGCGCAAGATCGGCAGCCAGCGCGAGACCCGCGGTCTGCGTGGTGTGCAGACCGGCGCCGACCAGCAGGAAGGCCAGTCCGGCGGCCATCGGGCCAATCCACAGGGGCCCGTGGGTGTCGCCGGATAGGATCAGGAGCGCGAAGGGCATGATGGCCAGCCCACCGTACTGCAGTAGCGTGCCCATCCAGATGTAGGGCACGCGGCGCAGGCCGAATACGGATCGATGGGTGTCCGACTTGAAGCCGATGAGTGCGCGCAGTGGAGCGAACACCAGCGGCAGGGACACCATCAGTGCCACCAGCCATGCCGGCACCCCGAGTTCCAGGATCATGACCCGATTAAGCGTCCCGGTGAGCAGGACCGTGGCCATGCCCACCGAAACCTGGAACAGAGCGAGTCGCAGCAGGCGGCTCAGCGGCAGCGCGTCGCTGCCGGCGTCGGCAAAGGGCAGCCAGGACAGACCGGTCCTGGCCCAGCGTCTGCTCGGGTTGCCGACGGAGAGGTTCACGTCAACACCAACTCCAGGGCCTGCGAGGTGTAGAAACCGCTGGCGATACGCTCGCTCCTGCCTGTCCACCACTGATCCAGGCCCGAATGGCCGGCGATCAGGGTGAGCAGTCGATGCGGGGCAATCGGCTCGATCGACGGCGCGCGATCGCTGCGGGGAAACCATCGCCCGGCCGCATGCATCAGGCTGAGCGCCGGCGTACGGGGCGCGAAGGTGAACAGCATCTTCTGGCGCGTCCGCCTGGCCAGCTCGCCGAGCGCTGCCACCACGTCAACGTCGGGGTAATGGATCAGGGAATCCATGGCCACTACGTAGTCGAAGTGGCCGAGGTGCGGGTCCAGCATGTCACCGACCCGGAACGATACCCTGCCGGCGCCGAGATCACCGGGCATGCGCTCGCCCGCCAATTGCACCAGGGTTGGAGAGATATCGACTGCTACCACCTCGGCGCCACGTCGGGCGGCCTCGATCGCCAGTGCGCCGGTACCGCAGCCCGCATCCAGCAGCCGGGCCCCACGCAGGTCGTCAGGGAGCCAGCTGAGTAGCGTGCCACGCATGCGATCGCGTCCGGCGCGCACGGTAGCCCGGATGCGGCTCACCGGCGCGTCTGAGGTCAGCCTGGACCAGGCCTCAGCGGCCGTGCGGTCGAAGTATTCCTCCAACTGCCCGCGGCGGCGGGTGTAACGGGTGCTTTCCATCAGTCGAACCCCAGCAGGTCGAAGATTTCCCGGTCCTTCAGCGGCTCGGCCACCAGTGGCTCGGTCCCTGCCCACAAGGTAGCCGCCAGCTTGAGGTATTCCTTTTGGACCGCCTCCAGCTCGGGCGAAGGCTCCATCTCGAACAGCGTGGATTTCTTGAGTCGGCTACGACGAATCACGTCGAGGTCGGGGAAGTGGGCGAGGGTGCTCAGGCCCACGCGGTCGTTGAAACGCTGGATCTGATCGGTGTCCTGGCTGCGGTTGGCCACTACGCCGCCGAGGCGCACCGCGTAGTTTTTTGACTTGGCGAGAATGGCGGCAACGATGCGGTTCATCGCGAAAATGGAATCGAAGTCGTTAGCTGCCACCACCAATGCACGCTGGGCATGCTGAAGGGGTGCGGCAAAACCGCCGCACACGACGTCGCCCAGCACGTCGAAGATCACCACGTCGGTGTCCTCGAGCAGGTGATGCTCCTTGAGCAGCTTCACCGTCTGGCCCACCACGTAACCTCCGCAACCGGTGCCCGCGGGCGGGCCGCCGGCCTCGACGCACATGACGCCGTTGTAGCCCTCGTAAACGAAGTCCTCGAGGCGCAGTTCCTCCGGATGGAAGTCAACCGACTCGAGCGCGTCGATCACCGTCGGCACCAGTTTCTTGGTCAGGGTGAAGGTCGAGTCGTGCTTGGGATCGCAACCGATCTGCAGGACTCGCTTGCCCAGTTTGGAAAAGGCCGCGGACAAGTTGGAGGACGTCGTGCTCTTGCCGATGCCCCCCTTGCCGTACACCGCGAATACCTTCGCCGTGCCGATGCTCACCGATGGGTCCTGGTGGACCTGGACGCTGCCTTCCCCGTCTGGAGCTGACGCCCGCCGCTTCAATGCGCTGACGGGTACCGTGGTGGTCATCATGCTGCTACCTCCGCTCCGACTCCTTCGAGCCGATCCTCAAGTTCCTCACCGGCTCGCCTCAGTGCTGCCAGCGTCGCCTCATCGGGCGTCCAGTACGATCGCTCATGGGCCTCGATCAACCGGTTTGCCACCCTTACCGAAGCGGTCGGGTTGAGCGCCGCGAGGCGCTCCCGCATCGCGTCGTCAAGTACGTAGGTCTGGGTTAGTTGCTGGTAGACCCAGGGTGCCACCTGTCCGGTGGTGGCCGACCAGCCGAGCATGTTGGTTACATGCTGCTCGATCTGTCGGACGCCTTCGAAGCCATGCTTCAGCATGCCCTCGTACCAGCGGGGATTGAGCATACGAGTGCGGGTCTCAATAGCGACCTGCTCGGACAGGCTGCGAACCTGCCCGTCACCGCGCGTCTGGTCGCCGATGTAGACCGGCACCGTTTCACCAGAGGCCCGCTGCACCGCCCTGCTGATGCCACCAAGGGTGTCAAAGTAGTGATCGACGGTGGTGACGCCGAGCTCGACCGAGTCAAGGTTCTGGTAGGCCAGGTCGACCTGGCCAAGAACCGACTTCAGGAGGCCGGCCTGCTGGGTTGGCCGACCCTTGCATCCGTACGCAAAGCTCTTGCGCCGGGTGTAGGTCTCGGCCAGTTCCTCCTCATGGTCCCACAAGCCGGAATCCACCAGGTGGTTGACGTTCGAACCATAGGTGGAGTCTGCGTTACTGAATACCCGCAATGCCGCAGTCTCGAGGTCGCATCCGGTTTCCTGCTGGTAAGCAAGCGCGTGTCGGCGGACGAAGTTCAGTTCCGGCGGTTCGTCCGCGGCAGCCGCCAGCAGGCAGGCCTCGGCCAGCATGCGGATCTGCAGAGGGAGGAGGTCGCGGAAGATGCCGGACAGGGTGATCACCACGTCGATGCGCGGCCGACCGAGCTCCTCGAGTGGAATCAACTCGGCGCCAGCGAGGCGACCATAGGTATCAAAGCGCGGGCGTGCACCAAGCAGCGCCAGTGCCTGGGCGATCGGACCGCCGCCGCTCTTCAGGTTGTCGGTGCCCCACAGCACCATGGCAACGGACTCTGGCGCTGCGTGCCCGTCGTCGAGGTTGCGCCTGAGCAGTTTCTCCACCTGACGCATACCTTCGCGCACGGCAAACTGAGTGGGCATCCGGAACGGATCGAAGCCATGGATATTCCGCCCGGTGGGCAGCACTTCCTGGTTGTGGAGCAGGTCACCGCCCGGGGCTGGCCGGATGTAGCGGCCGTCCAGCGCGCGGATCAGGGCTGGCAGTTCGGCGTTGCCGGCCAGCCTGCGATCGATTTCAGCGAGCTTCACTAGCCGCGGATCCCCGGCGTCTGGCGCCTCGCCGGCGACCAGCGCCTCGACCGACTCGCGTGACAGCGGCTCGCCATCGTCATCGGCGGTCATCGCCAGCAGGATGTCGGCTCTCTCGCTCGCGGCGGGGGCCTCACCCAGCACATGCAGGCCGCAGGGAATCAGGGTGTGCTCCAGTTCGAGCACCCGCAGGCGCAACGCCTCGATGGCATCGCCACTGGTAGCATCCCATTCGTCAGCAGTTGCCATCAGGTCCAGTGTCACGGCCTGGGCCTGGATCAGTCGGGCGGCCTCGCTGCGTTCCGCCTCCCGGGCGGGCTCGAGGCCACGCCAGTGCTCTAGGGTATCTTTCAGTTCCAGCAGCCCGCGATACAGGCCGGCCTCGGTTACCGACGGCGTGAGGTAGCTGACCAGCGTGGCAAGCGAACGCCGCCGCGCGATCGCCCCCTCGGAGGGATTGTTGCAGGCGTAGAGATAGACGTTCGGCAAGTCGCCGATGAGCCGATCCGGCCAGCAACGGCCAGACAGCCCGACTTGCTTGCCCGGCATGAACTCTAGCGCGCCATGCGTACCAAAGTGCAGCAGGACGTCGGCGCCGAAGTCCTCGCGCAGGTAGCGATAGAACGCCGAGAAGGCGTGGGTCGGCGCAAAATTGCCATCGAACAGCAGCTGCATTGGGTCACCTTCATAGCCGAAGGCGGGCTGCAGGCCGACGAACACATTGCCGAAACGCTCTCCCAGCACCAACAGGGAGCTGCCGTCGCTCTGCTGCCTGCCTGGAGCGGGTCCCCACTGCGCCTCGATCTCCTCGAGCCATCGCTCGCGCCGGACGTGGTCGCTGGCGGGGATGCGGTGATGCACGTTCGCTGTGGTGCCGAACTTGGCCGAGTTGCCGCCCAGGATGGCTGCCTTGAGCGCGGCTTCATCCTCCGGGACGTCTACCGAGTAACCCTCGGCAGCCATCGTGCGCAGCAGGTTCAGCAGCGAGGCGAACACTCCGAGATGGGCCGCCGTGCCCGCGCTGCCGGCGTTGGGCGGGAAGTTGAACAGTACGATCCCGACCTTGCGTTCGGCCCGCTCCCCGCGGCGCAAGGCCACCAGCTTCGCCATGCGGTCGGCCAGCGCTTCCACCCGTTCCGGATCAGGCAGCATGTCGCGCCCGCTGCTGCTGGTCGCGTCCGGGTTGCGGCCGCCGAACACCATGGAACCGGTGGATCCATCCAGCTCCGGAATGGCCACCATGATGGTGGACTCCACGGGCATCAGGCCGCGCTGTGACCCCTGCCATTGTTCGAGAGACTGGAATTCCACCGCCATCGCGCTCAGGCAGGGTACGTCGAGCCGGGCCAGCATGTCCTCGGCGGCGCGGGCATCGTTGTAGGCCGGACCACCTACCAGGGAAAAGCCAGTCAGCGACAGCATCGCATCAATGGCGCTTCTGCCGTCGCGCATGAAATAACGCTCGACCGCGGGGCGAGCGTCCAGCCCGGTTGCGAAGCTGGTGATCACCTTGAGTCCGCGCGCTTCAAGAGCCGCGATCACCGCGTCGTAATGTGCGGTGTTTCCGGCCAGCAGGTAGGAGCGCATGACCAGAAGCCCGACTGTGCCGCGACAGTCCCCCGGCGGACCGGGCAGGGCTGCCGGACTCTCCGTGATGCGACCCTTTATTTGCGGGTGATAGAGGCCGGTTGACGGGTAGTCGGCAGGGGCGTCCGCCTTCAGAGTGCCTTTGAGGCTGGCGCGCGCTCCACCGGCGTAGCGGTCGACCAGGAACCTCACCAGCGATACCAGATTGTCATCCGAACCCGCGAACAGGTATTGCATGGTCAGGAAATAGGCCCTGACGTCCTGCGCCGGGCCGGGCACGAAGCGCAGGATCTTGGGAATTCGCTTCAGCATGCGCAGCTGCTGCTCGCCCACGGTGGCCGAGCGTTGGCGATTGCCGCGCAGTTTTTTCAACAGCGCCAGGGGCCCGCCCTGGCTGCTGCTCATGTCGAAGCGTCCGAGGCGGGTCAGGCGCACCACCTCGGCCGCAGACATGCAAGCCACGATCGCATCGCAGTTAGCGCGACGGGCCTCCAGGGCGGGTAGCACTGCCCTGATGTGATCCTCCAGGAACATCATGTTCACCACGATGATGTCTGCCGCAGCAATGTCCTCGAGGCAGCGCTCGAGCGATCCTGCCTCGTCCTCCCACTCCGCGGCGGCGTGAAGGGCCAGCCTCAGTCCGGGCATCGACCTAAGTAGCTGGTGCTGGGCACGCTCAGCCGCACTGGCCATGTGGCTGTCCAGTGTGATCAGCACCACCCGGATCATGGGTGATTCAGCGGCCGAAGTGCGCTTTTGCCTCATACAGCGTGTCGGTGGTGATGACTTGGATACCGCGCTCCCGCGCGAACAGTTCGGTGTTGCGGCGAGCCTTGTTGCGGACGAAAAAGGGAATCTTGCGCAGCTCCTGCTCGCCGTCGATTGACCATGCCAGCCCGTCTTCGCCTGCTGAAGCCGGCGCATCGGTGGCTGCGGGCGCCGGGCTGCCGGCCGGCAGGTGCGAGGCTGCCGCCCTGTCATGGAACTCGAAGTCGTCACGGAACATCGCCAGCAAGTGCTCTTCCAGGCCCATCATCAGGGGATGGATCCAGCTGTCGAACAGCACGTTGGCACCCTCGAAGCCGTATACCGGGCTGTATCGCGCCGGCACATCCTGGACGTGAATGGGACTGGAAATCACTGCGCAGGCGATGCCCAGGCGCTTGGCGATGTGCCGCTCCATCTGCGTGCCGAGCACCAGTTCTGGCGCGGCCGCCGTGATGGCCCGTTCCACCTCGAGATAGTCGTCGGTGATCAGGGCCTCTATGCCGTAGCCGGCGGCCGCCTCGCGCAACTCCCGGGCAAATTCGCGGCTGTAGCTGCCAAGGCCGCAGACCTCAAAACCCATTTCTGTGGCGGCGACCCTGGCGGCGGCGATGGCGTGGGTGGCATCACCGAAGATGAAGACCCGCTTACCCGTCAGGTAGGTGGAGTCTACCGAGCGTGAATACCAGGGCAGGCGCGAGGCTTTCGAGGCGAGGAAGGCACTCGGATCGACACCCGCCAGAGCGGCTGCTTCCATGACAAAGTCGCGTGTGGCACCCGCGCCCATCGGGATCACGGTGGTATGTGGCATGCCCAGCGACCGCTTGAGCCAGGCACAGGCACTGCGGGAGACTTCCGGGTATAGATCCACGTTGAAGTCGGCGTCAGGTACCCTCCGCAGGTCTTCCACCGTCGCTCCCAGCGGGACGATCGTGTTGACCTCGATGCCCAACTCCTCAAGCAGACTACTGACCTCGCGCACGTCATCGCGGCAGCGGAAGCCGAGGCGGGTCGGCCCAAGGATGTTGGCTCTTGGCTTGGTTCCCGCGATACGTTCCCGGCGTGCCGGGCGCGCACCGAGCACGCCGCGCAGCAGTTGATACAGCGTCTCAGCCGTCCCCCAGTTTTCCTTCTTGGAGTAGGCTGGCAGTTCGAGGGGAATGACCGGTACCGGCAAGCCCAGGCTGGCGGCTAGCGTGCCTGCCTGGTCCTGGATCAGTTCCGCGGTGCAGGATTCACCCACCAGCAGGGCATCCGGCTGGAATCGTTCGAAGGCAGCCCGGGTCGCGTCTTTCACCAGTCCGGCCGTGTCGCCACCGAGGTCACGGGCCTGGAAAGTGGTGTAGGACACCGGGGGGCGCCGGTCCTGCCGTTCGATCATGGTGAATAGCAGGTCTGCATAGGTGTCGCCCTGTGGTGCGTGCAGGACGTAGTGCACGCCATGCATCGAGCTGGCAACGCGCATGGCGCCGATGTGCGGCGGTCCCTCATAGGTCCATAGCGTCAGCTGCATAAACTGGGCCTCATACAGCGAGCCTCGCCTTGCGCTCCAGGGGCCGTGCGAAAAGTCCGGCGAGGTCGGCCGCCTGCTCGTAGCCCTGGATGGGCGTGAACACCAGCTCTATGGACCACTTGGTCGAAAGCCCCTCGGCCTCCAGCGGATTGGCCAGGCCCAGTCCACAGACTGTCAGGTCGGGCCGCTCTTGCCGGACTCGATCCAGCTGGCGCTCGACATCCTGGCCTTCGCTCACCAGAACTCCCTCGGGCAGCAGGCCGAGTTCTGCATCAACCATCTGTCGATCCAGGTAGGGCGTACCCACCTCGACCAGTTGCATGTCGAGTTCCCGGTGAAGGAAGCGGGCAATGGGTATCTCCAGCTGCGAATCGGGCATCAGGAACAGGCGTTGACCGGCCAGCTGCCGACGGTGAGGCCGGAGGGCCGCTGTGGCACGCTCGCGACCCGCGCGGGTCACTTGTTCGAAAGTGGACTGGGGGACGCCCCATTCGCGGGCCGCGGCGGATAACCAGGCCGTCGTACCTTCCACGCCCAGCGGGTAGGGTGCAGAGAGGAGCCGCGCGCCGCGCGCGGTCAGGGCTCTTCCCGTCTCGCCGTTGAATGGCTGGGCCATCAGCACCCGTGTGCCGTTGCCCACGAAGGGCAATTCGGCGGCGCGGCGTGCCGGCAGGAAGTTCACAGGACCGATTCCCAACTGGTCGAACAGCCTCCGGAACTGGTCCTCCACGACATCGGCCACGCAGCCCACCACCAGCAGCTGCCGGGCGTCGTCACGGGGGCAGGTTTCCACCATGGCCCGCAGCGCATTGTCCTCGCCCTGGGTGAAGGTGGTCTCGATGCCGGAACCGGAATAGCTGAGCACCCGTACCTGTGGCAGGAAACGGCCGCTCAGTCGCTCGGCGGCCTTGGCCAGATCGAGCTTGATGACCTCGGATGGACAGGAGCCCACCAGGAACAGGGTCTTGATGTCCGGCCGTCGCTCGAGCAGGGTCGCACACACGCGGTCCAGTTCGTCGTTGGCATCGGCAAGCCCCGCCAGGTCGCGATCGGTGAGGATCGCCGTGCCGAAGCGCGGCTCAGCGAAGATCATCACCCCGGCTGCCGACTGGATCAGGTGCGCGCAGGTCCTCGAGCCCACCACCAGGAAAAACGCATCCTGCATCTTTCTATGCAGCCATACGATGCCGGTCAGGCCGCAGAACACCTCGCGCTGTCCACGTTCCCTCAGGATCGGGCGGGCCTCAGGCAGGCAGGAAGTGGCTGCCACAGTCACCGCACGATTCCCGAGCCGATGTTGGACAGGCTGCGCACCCCGACCAGCTCCGAGCGCGACATGTGCAGCTTGCGCAGGAATTGCCCCGCATTCACCACGTAGGCCGCGTAAGCCGCCAGGGCGGTGAGCATCTGCTCACGCGGCTCGATGCCGAGCCACAGTGCGCCGAGATAGGCGGTATGCAGCGCGATCACCAACATGCTCACCACGTCTTCCCAGAAAAACGCAGGAGCAAACAGGTACCGGCCGAAGACGTCGCGCTCCCACAGTGCGCCCGTCACCATGATGGAATAAAGCACGGCGGTCTTGGCTACCACCGACAGGGTGGCGGCCTCGTATCCGGCGCCGCTGAGCAGGTAGCGGAGCACCAGCGAGAGGCTCACAAGGAACACCACAAACTGGGTGATGGCCAGTACGCCCTGCACACGGGTCCAGGGCGAGGCGTCTCGGCGGATCCGCTGCTCGGTCGTGTACAGGACAGCCGTCCTGCCGCGACGGCTCGAGGCGTCCCTCATATATATGTCTACTCCCCCTGAATCCCGCGATAACCACTGTAGGCACGGGCTGGAAACCTGTCAACAAAAAATGACGTAAATAAAAGTTGACACAAATCGTCCCGGCAGAGGATGATTTCTCGGAGCGGTGTCCCATGAGCCGGTTCATGTTGCGTTGCAACATAGGAGTTGTGTCTTTTTAGGTTGACGCATGATGTCAACCCATGAGAGACAGGAAGACCGAGGGGCTCTGCGGGGAGGCGGGCCATGAGCGAGTTTGGGGGTGATGGGATAGGCGGCAGTTCTGGCCCAGCCTGGAACGGTCCGCACGTGCATGGAATAGTCGAGTGGGAGGTTGTTCCCCGGCTCGCTACTGCCCATGGGGTGCGGAGCCCGACCGCGGACGCCGCGTGGATACGCCGTGAAGACGTCGAGTTCTTTACCCGCTGCGCCGTAGAGCGGGACGCGCTCGCCCTGCACGATTTCCTGGAATCGTTGCGCCTGGCGGGTGCCAGTCACCAAACCCTCTTGCTGGAAGTGATAGCCCCAGCGGCGCGAGCGCTCGGCGTGCAGTGGGAACAGGACAGCTGCGATTTCGCAGCGGTCACGGTCGGCGTCGGGCGCATGCAGCAGGCCATGCGGATGCTGACGCCCGACAGCCTGGTGCCGTCACTCGAGGGTGTGGTCGCCCCGCGGCGTGCCTGGCTGTCGGTGGGGCCGGGCGAACAACACACTTTGGCGGTAGGGATCCTGAGTCACTGCCTGCGTGGCGCGGGCTGGCAGGTGGATGGGCCGGGTGCCGCCGATACGGCGAGTCAACCCCTGCGTGCGCTTAGCGAGCACTGGTACGACATGGTCGGCCTGTCGGTGCAATGCCACCGTTTCCTGGAGGACCTCAGCCGGCAGATCGAGCGATTGCGCGACTGCTCCCGTAACGAAAACCTCAGCATCATGGTTGGAGGAATGCCCTTTCTCAGCGACCCTGGCCTGGCCGCCGAGGTGGGCGCCGACCTGACCGCGATCGATGCGCGCGAAGCGGTGTGCGCTGCCGATGAACTGGCTGTCAACCGCGCCAAACAAGACTGAATGGATCGAGGTGAAATTGTCGAGCAATTCCCAGGTTGAGCCAGTGAACCGGCCGACCGCATCGAGTGAAATCAAAGTAGTGCAGGCCGGAGTGACCGGTTTTTCTGCCGCAGAAACCTCGTTGTCCGGACTGACTGCCGACGACTCGGGACGCGTGTTGGAGGCGACCAGCGACGTGGCGCTGGTCATCGATGAGCGCGGCCTGATCCAGGACCTCGCTTTTGGCACTGAAGAGATGTCGGCCGAGGGTTTCGAGGGCTGGCTTGGCAGGCCGTGGATCGATACCGTCACGGTGGAAAGCCGCCCCAAGATTGAGGCTATGCTCGCCGACGCCGGAGTGGGCCGTCCTCCGCGCTGGAGACAGGTGAATCATCCGACACCGGCGGGCGTGGACGTGCCGGTCATGTACTCGGCAGTCCCCTGTGGTCGGACCGGGCGGATCATTGCAGTGGGGCGTGACTTGCGCGGCATTGCACAGCTTCAGCAGCGCCTGGTCGATGCCCAGCAGGCCATCGAGCAGGATTATTGGCGCCTGCGCCATGCTGAGACCCGCTATCGCTTGCTGTTCGAGATGGCCAGCGAGGCGCTGCTGATCATCGACGCGTCAAATCGCAAGATCGTCGAGGTGAATCCTGCTGCAGCGGCCCTGCTTGGCGAGCCGGCGAGGCGCCTGACCGGCCAGTCCTTCCCGCGCGCACTTGATCCGGAAGGCTCGCGCATCGTCGGCGACCTGCTCGACGCCGTGAAAGTTGCCGGCCGGGCTGACGCGGTACAGGTCAGGCAGGCTGATCGGCCAGGTACGTTATCCGTGTCCGCTTCAGTCTTCCAGCAGGATGGCACGGCGCTGTTTCTGGTGCGCTTGAGTCTTCAACGGGGTGCCGGCGAGGCGCCGGCACAGGATGCTGCCAAGCTGCGTTTGCTGCAGGTCATTGAAAGCTCGCCGGATGCGATGGTGGTGACCGACCTCGATGGCAAGGTCATTCTCGCCAACCGGTCTTTCCTCGACCTGTCGCAGGTTTCCCACCTCGAACAAGCCCGGGGCCAGTCGCTGGATCGCTGGTTCGGTCGGCCGGGCGTTGACCTGAACGTGTTGCTGGCCAACCTGCGTCGGCATGGCTCAGTGAAGCTGTTTGCCACGACCCTGCGGGGCGAATTTGGCGCGGCCAGCGAGGTCGAGATATCGGCCGTTGCAGTCACCGATCCGGACACACCCTGTCACGGGTTCGTGATTCGTAACGTTGGCCCGAGGCTTGGGCGGGATACCCGCACCGAGGGCCATCTCCCGCGCTCGGTCCAGCAGCTCACCGAGCTGGTCGGACGTGTTTCCCTCAAGGAGTTGGTCCGCGAGGCAACCGACGTGATTGAACGGCTATGCATTGAAGCCGCGCTCGAGGTCACCGGTAATAACCGCGCCTCTGCCGCCGAGATGCTCGGCCTCAGTCGCCAGAGCCTTTACGTCAAGCTCCGCCGTTACGGGCTCGGCGAGTCGGGCGACGCCCAGGAGGAGTAGTACGTGTCGCGTCCGGCCGAGCTGGCGGCAGTCCCCACCCGCCCTTCGCCAGCTGCCGTTCTCGAGCTGCTGAAGCCGATCACCTGGTTCCCGCCCATGTGGGCCTTCGCCTGTGGAGCCATCTCGGCGGGGGTGCCGCTCGCCGGCAAGGCCTGGTTAATAGTGGCCGGCATCCTGCTCGCGGGGCCCCTGGTGTGCGGTACCAGCCAGGCGGTGAACGACTGGTTCGACCGCGAGGTGGATGCCATCAACGAGCCGAACCGGCCGATTCCCTCCGGGCGCTTGCCCGGGCGCTGGGGGCTCATGGTCGCGCTTGGTTGGACTGGCCTGTCACTGGTGCTTGCCAGCCTGCTGGGCCAGTGGGTGCTATGGGCCAGCATGGCGGGACTCGCGCTGGCCTGGGCCTACAGTGCACCGCCGCTGCGCCTGAAGCGCAATGGCTGGTGGGGCAACCTGGCGGTCGGCGTGTCATACGAGGGGTTGGCCTGGGTGACCGGTGCTGCGGTGATGCTCAACGGCCTGATGCCGGGCGTGGATATCTGGCTGTTTGCGCTCCTCTACAGTCTCGGTGCCCACGGCATCATGACGCTCAACGATTTCAAGTCCATCGAGGGTGATCGCCGCATGAATGTGGCCTCCCTGCCGGTTCAGCTCGGCGTGCAGGGGGCTGCCCGTTTCGCCTGCCTCGCCATGGCCTTGCCGCAGTGCGTGGTGGTCACTCTGCTCGTGTCCTGGGGTCGGCCCGCCCACGCGCTGGCGGTGGCCGGCCTCCTGCTGCTGCAGGCTGCCCTGATGCCTAGATTCCTGCAGCAGCCGAGGGCTCGGGCGGTGTGGTTCAGTGGTGTCGGCGTGGCGCTTTACGTCTCCGGCATGATGGTCAGCGCCTGGGCGCTGCGTGGACTGGGGATGGCTGCGTGAGCGCCGCGCCCCTTGGTTGGCCCGGCATCATCCGTCTGGGCCTGGTCCAGAGTTCGCTGGGCGCGGTGGTAGTCCTGACGACCTCCACCCTCAATCGTGTGATGGTCGTCGAGCTCATGCTGCCGGCCCTGGTGCCGGGTCTCATGGTGGCACTGCACCACGTCATCCAGCTTCTCCGCCCTCGCTTCGGTTACGGCTCGGATGTCGGTGGCCGACGCACGCCGTGGATCATCGGTGGCATGGCGGTATTGTGCGCCGGCGGATTGCTGGCGGCGGTGGCCACGGCGATGATTCCCAACTACCCGGGCCTCGGCCTCGCACTGGCGCTGGCCGGCTTTGCCGCCGTCGGCGTGGGGGTCGGCGCAGCCGGGACCTCGCTGCTCGTACTGCTGGCCAAGCGGGTGCAACCCGAGCGGCGTGCGGCAGCTGCCACAACCGTCTGGATCATGATGATCGCCGGTTTTGTGCTGACCGCGGGCGTGGCGGGTGCGTTACTTGAACCCTTCAGCTTGCCCCGCATGGTCGCCGTGTCGGCGGGCGTGGTCGGCATGGCGTGGCTGGTGGCCACGCTGGCAGTCTGGGGTGTCGAGGGGGACGCGCCGGCGATACCGGAGCCGGAGACCATGCCGGCCTTCCGGTCGGCCCTGCGCGAGGTCTGGGCCGAGACCCGGGCGCGACGGCTGACGGTCTTCATCTTTGTGTCGATGTTGGCCTATTCCGCCCAGGACCTGATCCTGGAGCCATTTGCCGGATCGATCTTCGGACTGAGTCCCGGGGAGTCCACCCAACTGTCCGGCATTCAGAACGCGGGTGTCCTGCTCGGCATGCTGCTGGTTGCTGGGCTGGCGCGGTCCGGTGCGGGCCGCGGGTACGGCAGCCTGACGGCCTGGTGCGTGGGCGGTTGCCTGGCTTCTGGCGTCGCGCTGTTTGGCCTGTCAGTCGCGGGTTACCTGCCTGCCAGTTGGCCTCTGGCGCCCTCGGTCTTTGCATTGGGCGCTGCCAATGGCGCTTTTTCGGTGGCTGCCATCGGCTCAATGATGGCGATGGTGGCGGAAGGCGCGCGCGCACGCGAGGGCGTGCGCATGGGCCTGTGGGGTGCGGCCCAGGCGATCGCCTTTGCCGCTGGCGGAATCGCTGGTACGGGTCTCGTAGATCTCATCCGGTTGGTCAGTGGTTCGGCGTTGACGGCTTACTCCATGGTGTTTTTCCTTGAGGGGTTTGTGTTCCTGGTCGCTGCTTATCTGGCGAGGTATATCGGCCCGTCGTCAGTCATGGCGCAGGCCCGGACCTGGATAGGGCGGGGGGCCGCCACCGTCTCGGCGGGGGGGAGGTAACAGATGCAGACTGAAAATTTCGACGTGGTGGTGGTGGGCGGTGGCCCGGCCGGCGCGACCGCTGCCGACGACCTTGCCCGTCGGGGGCTGAGTGTTGCCCTGCTGGATCGGGCGGGTCGCATCAAGCCCTGCGGCGGCGCCATTCCCCCGCAGGCCATGACCGAGTTTGACTTGCCGGAATCGCTGCTGGTTGCACGCATCAGGTCGGCGCGAATGGTCTCGCCGACTTCCGTAAGTGTCGACATGCATATCGAGGGCGGCTACGTCGGCATGGTCGACCGGGAAAGCTTCGACGAGTGGTTGCGCGAGCGGGCGGCTGCGCATGGAGCCGTCAGGCTCACCGGCCAGTTCGATCGTCTCGATTACCTCGAGGACGGTGTCATCGAACTCAGCTATGACGTGCGGGGAGCCGACCAGGCGCCGACGAGCCGCAGAGTGACCGCCCGAGCAGTGATCGGCGCGGATGGGGCGCGCTCCGCGGTGGCGAGGCAGTGCATTCCGGATGCGGGTCGGGTGCCCTACGTGGCGGCCTATCACGAGATTGTCCGCTCGCCGGCCACCGGTGCCGATTACGACGGCCAGCGCTGCGACGTGTATTACCAGGGCAGGTTATCCCCGGACTTTTACGCATGGGTCTTCCCCCACGGGGAGACCGTCAGTGTGGGAGTTGGTAGCGCACTCAAGGGTTTTTCGCTCCGTAACGCGGTGGCGGACCTGCGCAGCGTGACCGGTCTCGATCTCAGCGATACGGTTCGCAAGGAAGGTGCGCCGATTCCGTTGCGCCCCCTGCGGCGTTGGGATG
>Ga0222714_10002499_pt1 | contig 19376 bp, 14 predicted proteins | sample C33_3DmetaG_FD_165048 | JGI IMG/M metagenome (GOLD analysis project Ga0222714, IMG submission 165048) | Estuarine water microbial communities from San Francisco Bay, California, United States - C33_3D | ecosystem: Environmental > Aquatic > Marine > Unclassified | place: USA: California...
GTCGATCACCAGCGCGGTCGCGAGCGAGGGCGCGACGTAGGTCGGGTCGCCAAATCGCTGGTGGTCGACGTCCGTGCGTCCCCGACGCGTGCGCACCACCACGGCCAGCCGCCCACCGTCTTCGGTCATGTCCGCGATCTGCGGAGAGCGCACGTCCAGCGCCAGCTCCGTCGTGAAGCGGGCCACCTGCGCGGACGCCGACGACGACGCCGCAAGGCCGAGAACGACCGTGACGAGCAGGGTGACGCCGACCGGCCCGCGGGCAGGCGCGCTATCGGAACATCGTGCGCGACGAGCGCGACGGTTGCGGACGGGGTACGAGCGGGCGGGGGCGGATCGGCTGCGGGCGTGCATCTTGGACTCCTGGCGCGGACGCCGACGGGAACGGAACCCGCAATATGCCGTCAGCCGGGTCGGCGGCAATCGCGCGGGCAACGCTGCCGGGCGCGCTCTTCCGCCTCGATCTCGGAGAAGAACGCATTCCATTCCGTCACGCCAAACATCTCAGACAATCTCAGGTGCGGATCCGCCGTCCCACCTTGTCTACGATGACACCCGCCACGCCTGGCGTCGACTCGAGGAGCGCGGCGCCCGCGTGCGGCCCGAGCACCATCACCGCGGTGGAGAGCGCATCGGCCTGCATCGCCGAAGGTGCCACGACGCTGGCCGAACTCAGCGCCTCCGGAGACCGCCCGGTGCGGGGGTCGACGATGTGGTGATACCGCCGGTCACGCGTGAACGACTGCTGGTAGTCACCCGAAGTCGCGACGCATTCGCCCGCGAGGCGGACCACGTCCACGACTTCGCCCGGGCGGTGCGGGTCCTGGATCCCGACGCTCCACGGCTCTCGGAGCGAACCCTCGCCTGCCGTCGCCATGTCCCCTCCGGCGTCAACGAGAACCCGGTCCGCGCCGCGCGCCACGAGGGTCTCGATCGCGCGGTCCACCACGAACCCCTTGGCGATCCCGTCCAGCGACAGGGCCATTCCGGCCTGCGCGAAGGCGATTCGGTCGTCGCTCACGTCGAGGCGGCGGTAACCGACGAGGCGGCGCGTCGTCTCGATGGCGTCGTCCGAGGGCGGGCGGCCCGTGGCCGTGAAGGACGCCTCCCAGAGGCGGACCAGAGGAAGCACGGTCACGTCGAACGCCCCTGCACTGGCGCGTGAGACGGACCGGGCGTGCGCGAGGACCGCCACGAGTTCCGCCGGAGGTCGCTCCAACGACCCGGTGACGTTGAGCGTGGCCACGGGCGTGTCCGGGCGATGTCGGCTCAGGATCGACTCGAGCCGGAGCATCTCCGCGAAGCCCGCGCCGATCATGCGCCGAGCCTCGCCGGCTTCGGGATGGACGACGGTGAGCGTGACGATGGTGCCCATGAGCGAACGTGTCTCGCTGACCCGATGCAGGCCCAGCTGGCGCCAGAGCGCGGTGGCGATGCCACCCCCGAACGCCACCGCGACGCCCGTGACGGCGGTGATGCGCAGGGCCTCGCGGCGTGTCACGCGACCCCCGCGGTCGGACGACCCGCGGGTCATGCCTCGCCCCCCGCTCCGGCCGTGACCGTCAGCTGCACCAGTCGAGGCCGGATCGTCTCCATGTCGTGTCGGCACGTGCCCGTGCGGTCCCGGAGCTGGACCTCGCACACGTTGCACCGCACGCACTCCGGAAAGTCGATCTCGGCGCGCCGGATGGCGCCGGTCGGGCACTTCTGCTCGCACACGGTGCACAGGGTGCACTGCTCCACCCGCCCGATGCGGCGGAGCGAGACGAAGGAGAGCAGACCGAGCGCGGCTCCCAGCGGACAGGCGTAGCGGCAGTAGAAGCGCGGAACCACGACCGAAGCCCCGAGAAAGGCGAGCGCGATGGTCCAGAGGAGCAACGACGGGCTCCGGAAGAAGACGGTGCCGAACGGCTCGAAGTACTGGTAGAGGCTCACGTGACTCCCGGCGAGGGCCGGCAGGACGATGACCGCGAGGATCACGTACTTCACCCATCGGGCGCGATCGTGGATCGGGCTCGGAAGCGGGCGCTTCCACGTTCGCGGCACGAAACGGTCGATGAAGTCCTGCAGTGCCCCGAACGGACAGAGGAACCCGCAGAAGACGCGGCCCCACACCAGGGTGGTGACGAGCGTGAACGTCACCATGAGCAGAAGGGGAAGATCCCGGGCGTAGACCCCGACACCCGCCCAGATGCCGCTGGTGATGTGGGACACCGACAGGAATCCCCCGTCCCCGAACCCGAGAACCAGGAGCGTCACCGTCAGTGCGATCCAGCGCAGCGCGACGATCTTGGTGAAGAACGCGGCGACGGCGAGCGCGAGGACGAGTGCCATGAGGCCGACGCGGGTCCACGAGGTGCCGGCGAGAGTGCGCTGAAGGAGGGTCTCGTCCTGCGTCAGCACGAAGTCGGGAAGGGCGAGGGGCTCGAGAGGCTCGCCGCCCGCGTACGCCGTGGATCCGCCCCCGGGGGCGCCGTCCGTGGAGGACACGACGGCAGCCTCCGGCTCAACCGCTCCCGGTTCGTCGTCGGTCACGGCCGGCTCCACTCCCGCGCCGACCCGCTCGGGCTCCACGCGCCCGCCCTCGACCTCCCCTGCGCGCGCCTCGTCCAAGGGGGCAGCCTCGGTGGCCATGGCTGTGGCCTGCGCCGCAGCTTCCGCCTCCGCGATCGCGCGGCGGGCCTCCTGACTCCTGTACTCGAGGGCGTGTACGCCGAGTGCGCCGAGGTCGTAGACGAAGGTGAACGGTCGCGAGACGTCGACCGCGGAATCGACGAGCATGATTCCGACCATCGTGGCCTCGCCCGCAACGATGCCTCCGGACGGAAGACCCAGCGAGATGACGTTGCGCGGATCCACGGCCGTCGTGTCCCCGTCCTGCTCGATCGACCAGCCCTGCTGTCGGAAAAGCCTCAGCCGGGAGCCGTCGATGGCATACAGCATAAGGTTGTCCGCACCGCCCCGGCGCGCCGACGATGCCTGGGCCCGCTCGTAGAGCTGGCTTCCAAAGTAGTACGCTCCGAGACGGTCGTTCTCGATGAATGCGAGCGCGATGCCGGCCGAGCCCTCGCCGGGCTCCGTGACCTCGAACCGGCGCACGAAGCCTCGCTGCCGGAGGTCGAACCAGGAAAGGCCGACCGGGTCGACGAGTGCTTCGCCGGCCTCGAATTCCGGCGCATCGCCGTACGCGGCCGCGACCCGGCGCGCCGAGTCGCGCACACCGCGTGAAAGCGCACGCACGCTGATGGAGACGCGAGAGATGCCCTCGATGTCGCCCCACAGCTGGAAGGGATCACCGATGTGCTTGCCCGCGAACTGCTCCTGGAAGCCCGGGGTGCTCAGGAAGTCGCCCATGCTGCGCATGTACGACTCCATGTAATCGGTCACGTGGATTCCGGTGAGCGTGCCGTCGGGGCGCATGCCCACGAGCGCCTCGATCGGGCCGCTGTAGCCGAACTGCTCCGGCGGGAGATCGGACGTAAGAAATACGTACCCGTAGAGGGTTTCGGCCCCCTGGCTCGACGTCCGATAGGCGCGGATCACGGGCGGGTCGCCGTCCACCCCGGCGAAGCGCTGGGCCTCCGGCATCACTTCGCGGAATAGCGCCTCGGGAACGCCTCGCACACGCTGCGCGGACGCATCGCCCGCTGCAGCGAGGAGCGCGACCGCGACGACGCAGAGTCGCCCGGCTCGAGCCCGGAGGCGCGCGGAGAGATGCGGCATGGCGCGACGTTACGGGTCTGCCGCGCCCACGGCAATCCGGACCCCGCTCCATGCCGCGCGGGGTCCGTCGCCTGAGTTGCCGTCCCGCGCCGCGGCCCTACGACTCGCTACGCAGAGATCGCGTTACGAACCGCCGCCATCGTTTTAGTCCGCCCATCGTCGCACTTCGGCCCGCCGGGTCTTCCGACCCGAACGGTCACCCCTCCGTCAGCCTCCGAACGAGCGCCGGGGCGGACGGCACTCTGGCCACGCGCCGAACGCGGCTGACGCCTGGTTGCGCAGCGTGGTGCGCTGCGGTCCCTGCGGGCGCGTGTCGGGCAGGAGGCGCGTGTCCCGTGGGACCCGGTCCGGATCTTCGGACGCCATGTACGCGACCATCGCCGCGAGGGTCGCGTTGTTGCGCAGATCGTCGAAGACGACCTTGTCGAACGTGTCGATGCCCGTATGCCACGTGTACTGCCGGTAGTCCGGGTAATTCGACTGGAAACGGAAGGCCGGGACGGGCTTGCAGATGAAGGACATATGGTCGCTGCCCCCGGATTCCGGCATGCCCGGCACGTCCAGCTCGATGTGGTCCGTGATCTCGCTGGGAAGGGCGGAGAACCAGCGCGCGAAGTGCTCCCCGGCTCCCGTGAAGCCCATCATGCGGATGTAGTCGACGCGCCAGGTGCCATTGTCCTGGTTGAAGGCCGCCTGCATGCCGTCGATGACCGCGGGGTTGTCCGCCGCGAACGCCGTCGAGCCGATGAGGCCCTGCTCCTCGGCACTCCAGTGCCCGACCACGATCGTGCGCCGCGGGTCGGGATATGCCGCCTTCAGAATGCGCATGGCCTCGAGCATCATGATCGTGCCCGTGCCGTTGTCCGTGGCACCCGACGCGCCGTCCCACGAGTCGAAGTGCGCGCCGAGCAGTACGTACTCGTCGGGCAGCTCGGTGCCCCGGATCATCCCGACGACGTTGAACGCCGGGACGTCGCCGAGGAACTCGGAGCGGGCGTCGAGCCGGACCTTCGGTGACTGCTCGTTCTGGGAGAGCCGCATGACGAGGCCGTAGTCCTCACAGCTCAGGTGCACGTTGGGGATCTCCGACGTCGCCGCGTCGAAGATCTTGTCCGCGCCCCATCCGTCCGACCACTGGGCGGAGAAGATCGCCACCGCGCCGGCTTCTTCGAGACGGCGTGCCATGCGACCCTCGGCTCCGCCGCCGCCCTGCCCGAGGGCCGCGGATAGCGAACGGACCCACGCCAGCCGGCCCTGGGCACGCTGCTGCTGCATGCTGGCCCACGACGCTTCCGTCGCGAATGCCTCCCACGATTCCGGCGCCCGGCACGAGGGCTCGGCATACGACACGCCCACGATCCGGCCGCGCGCCCGAGGGAGCCACGCCTCGAAGTCCGCGTCGCTGGAGAAGACGGGAAGGGCGACGAATTCGGCCTCCACGGGACCCTCGGTCCCCGGGCTCCACGCCAGCATCGTCGCGTTCAGCGTCCGGACGCGTGGCTCGACGAGGTCCACGTGCGTTGTGCCGCGGTCCCACCCGCGCCACGTTCCGTACTCCTGCTTCTCGGCGTCGATGCCCCACTGGGCGTACTTCGACAGGAGCCAGTCGCCCGCCGCGGCGTACTGGGGGGAGCCCGTGAGCCTCGGTCCGATCGAGTCGAGGAGCGCCTGCGCGAGCTCCCAAGCCTGCGAGCCCTCTCCCATCCCCTCCTGCCACATCCGCCGAATGACCGGATCATCGGTCGGGAAGGTCTGCGCCTCTCCCACGGAGGCGGTCGTGAGTGCGAGCCCGAGCGCCACGAGCCACGGCTTCGTCATGTTCTTCCTCTTCGGTTCCTGTACGAAAACGCGCCTCGTCCGGTCGGACACTCCGCCGCTACTGAGGGCCAGGCCGGCCTTCCACCGATCGGATCGCATCGGAGCGGTGCCGGAACGATCAAGTGGCCCGCCACCGGGCGACGTGTCAACCGCAGGCGTCCCCGAACGCCTCCGGTTCGAGGACCGGGGAACGAGACGGCTGCGTGACGCGAGCACCCGGACACCCGGTCTCACGGGACGAGGATCGTCGAACCGACGGTCTGCCTCGCCTCGAGATGCCGATGCGCCTCCTGTACCTCGCGCAGCGCGTGACGCGCGCCGATGTGGGGGCTCACCGCCCCGCTCGCGATCATTTCGAAGAGGGCACCGATGCCGTCGGCGGTCTCCCGGGGCGTGGCGTAGTAATCCGCGAGGCGGGGCCGCGTGAGGAAGACCGAGCCCTGTTGGGCCAGTGCGAGCGGCGCGATCGGCGGGACCGGCCCGGAGGCGTTGCCGAACGTGACCATCATGCCCCGCGGAGCGAGCGAGGCGAGGCACGGTTCGAACGTGGCGGCGCCCACGGAGTCGTAGGCGACACGGCACATGGCGCCGTCGGTGATCTCGCGGACGCGATCGGTGATGCTCTCGTCGCGGTACAGGATCGTGTGCGTGCAACCGTTCGCTCGAGCCAGATCGGCCTTCTCCTCCGAGCCCACGGCCCCGATCACGTTGGCGCCGATGGCGCTGAGCCACTGGCAGGCGATGAGCCCGACGCCGCCCGCGGCGGCGGTGAGCAGTACGTTGTCCCCGGCCTGGACAGGGTACGTTCGCCGCACGAGGTACTCGACGGTCGCACCCTTCAACATCACCGCGGCGGCGACGTCGTCCGGGATCGTCTCCGGCAAGCGGACGAGGCGCCGGCGCGGGAGCACACGGGCTTCGCAGTACGATCCGATGGGGCCGTTGCTCGTGTAGGCGACGCGGTCCCCCGCGGACAGGTCGTCGACACCCTCGCCGACGGCCTCGACCACGCCGGCCGCCTCCGCACCGGGCGTGAAGGGCAGCGGCTGCGGGTAGAGTCCTGTACGATGATACACATCGATGAAGTTCAGTCCGACCGCCGTGTGCCGGACCAGAACCTCTCCGGCCCCGGGAAGACCCGGGTCCCGGTCGACCCATTCGAGCACCTCCGGCCCGCCCGGTCGGCTCACGACAATGGCACCCTTCATCGAACGCTCCTGTACAAATCCGTCGAAAGACGGAATCTATGCATCTTCCGCCGAACGTGACGCGTCCCCTCCTCGGAACCTCCCCATGAAGCCCAGACCCGTTTCGCACCGCATGACCCCGATCCTGCCCTCGTGGCGCTCGCTCTTCCCCGTCGCGCTCGTCGCAGTGGCGAGCCTCGTGCTCCCACGACCCGGACAGGCTCAGGTGCGCTGGGAAGCCGTGGCGGACGGGTACCCCCGGACGGCCGCCGAAGCCAACGGCTTCAGCGCGCACACGCGACACGCCGAGATGTGGTCGTATCTCGAGGCGCTGCGAGCGATGAGCGCCGACATGCGCCTGGGGGTCTACGGCGAGACCCGTCAGGGGCGTCAGCTGCCGTACGCGATCTTCAGCAAGCCGCTCGTGAGCGAGCCCTGGGAGGCGATGGCGCTCGACCGACCGATCGTCCTCCTCGCCGCGAACGTGCACGGCGGAGAGCGTACGTTCCGCGAGGGGCTCATGATCCTCATGCGCGACCTCGCCACCCCCGGCACGCCCGCCAACGCGCTGCTCGACCGGGTAACGGTCCTCGTGGCGCCGCAGATCAACCCGGACGGATTCGAGGCGAGCGCCGGAGGCCAGAGGGGCAACGCGTGGGGCATCGACCTCAACCGCGACTACGTGAAACTCGAGCACCCGACCATCCAGGGATACGTCCAGAACCTCATCGGCCGCTGGCGCCCGCACCTCTTCGTCGACGGCCACAACGGCGGCGCCCGTCCCTACAACCTCAACTACCAGTGCACGAGCCACTACGATGCCGCCATCGAGCTCACACTGATCTGTGACGACGAGATCTTCCCGGCGATCGACGCCCGGCTCGGGGGCGAGGGCATGAGCGCGTGGTACTACCAGCGCGGGGACGAGCAGGAGTGGAACACCGGGGGGTCGGAGGTGCGCATCGGGCGCAACTACGGCGGCATGGTGAACAGCGTCGGGATCCTCTTCGAGGCGCCCCAGCAGGCGCTCGAGACGGGCGCGCGCGCAGGGTACCTCGGCTACCTGGCGGTTCTCGAGTGGGTGGTAGCGAACGACGACCACCTGGTCGGCACGGTGGAGGCGGCACGAGCCGAGACGGTCGCCATGGGTGCCGCGCCGCGCGGCCAGATCGCGGTCGAGATGGAGTACGCGGCCGAAGACGAACCGGTCGACTACCTGCTCGTCCGGGGCGGAGGGTTCAACGACCCGCCGGGCACGCCCGTCGACACCGTGCACGTGACGGGCGCCCGGCTGATGAAGAAGCCCGTCGCGACCCGTCTCCGTGATCGGCCGTGGGCCTACCTTCTGCCGCGTGACGCGGAGGACGCCGTGGCGCTGTTACGGCGACACGGGATCACGGTGGAGCAGCTCACCGCACCCGCGTCGCTGGAAGTCCAGGCGTACACCGTCTCCGGCGTCCAGCACGAAGAGCAGTACAACCACGTAGCGGTCACGCGCATCCAGGTGGGCGAGGTGGTCGACCGCACCATGGACTTCCCCGTCGGCACGTACCTCGTTCCGACCGCGCAGTACCTCGGCCGCCTTGCGGCCCACATGCTCGAGGTCGAGACCCAGGACAACGTCGTGTACTGGAACCGGATGGACGCGTGGGTGCCCCGGCCCACGGCCGGCGACTCGGAGGCCCCGCTGGCGCCGATCTACAAGCTCATGACGCCCACCACGCTCAGCTCCCGGCTCGTGGGCGGCTGAACACCGCGAACCCGGGGCGCCGGCCTGCCTCCGTGGAGGCCGGCGCCCGTCAGCGCGGTACGCGCTGGCAGTTCTCCAGGGACAGACACGTCACGCGGAACTGCCCGCGCTGGGCTGGCGGCAGCGCGAGGATCGAAACCGCGGCCACCGCCTCACGGATGTCGATCTCCATGGCCGGCCGGAAGTACACCACGACGCGCCACTGGGGGCTCACGTCACCCGACGGCGGAACCAGCTCGTGGCGCAGCAGCCAGTCGACCGCGTCGAACTCCCGTTGCAGCGCGACCTCGTCGGCGGGCCCCGAGGGTCCCGAGCCGAGCGGGATCTCGAAACCCTCGCCCGAGGCCGGGTGGTTCATGCGCCACCGGTTGAGCCACTCGTTCACCTGCCTGTAGTCGGCGTTGGTGGTGAAGAGGTGCTGGGCGTACGCCCGCAGAATGATGTCGTTGTGCTTCGCGTGCTTGTCGAGCAGCGCCGTCTCGAGATGGCGCCGGAAGCCCGCCACGTCGCCCGCTTTCAGCGCTTCGAGGGCGAGGAGGTAGTCGGTATCGACGTCGCCCGGATTGATCCGGGCCACCACATCCGCCATGCGCGACCACTCCTCCGTCTCGGGGTCGACGGCGGGGCGGTTTCTGGCCAGCACGAACTCCCGCATTCCAAAGACCATCGCGATCACGTAGATCCCGAGCAGCATCCGGAAGCGGCGGTACCAGGGAGCATCGTCGGGCGCGAGTGCCATGAGCGGGACCGGGTCAGAGACCGGACTGGGTCTGTCTGTCCGAGACCTTCCAGATGAACGAGTCCAGATAGTAGTGCATCAGGCCGTAGGCGTAGATCATCATCTGGGAGAACAGCGCGTATCCGCTCGAGTAGTCGAGCGCCGGAATGCCGAACTCCGGAATCGCCGGGTACGGAGCGAAGTTGACGACTCCGAAGCCGAACTCGTCGAGCGGCCGGTTGATGACCAGCTGGAACGCCACCGCGTAGACGACGCCACCGGCCAGAAACCACTTGAGATTGCCCGGTCCCGTGAGCTTCGTCCAGAAGCCCTCTCGGAACGTACCCTTCGCCCGGCTCTTCAGCATGAACGAGTACACCATCACCATGTACTGGACGCCGTGCATCAGGCGGTGCGCCACGGCGTAGAGCAGAATCGAGTTGGTGTGCCAGGCGACGAAGTACCACAGGAAGTAGCTCGCGGCGATGAACGCGTACTTCAACGGATTGATGACCGCGCCCTGCCGGTACGTCTGGACCAGGTGCCAGCCGTAGACGATCAGGTAGCCGACGAGCACCACCTGACTCAGGGCGAGGAGCCCGCTGACGAAGTCCACGGACAGGGGCACGCGCATCCGGTGCAGCTCGCGGATCCACAGGAACCTGAACATGGGAGCGTTCAGGAACATGTACGCGTAGAGCACGCAGTGCAGCGCGAGGTCGTAGCGCCGAGTGTTCCTGAGGCCCGCGCCCGCCTTGAAGTCGTAGATCCGCGCGAGGCCGTGCTGCTGCATGATGCTGTGCTGGTGGTCCCACGCGGTCACCAGCAGAAGCAGCGTGATGGGAGCGAACTGGAGACCGAGGACCGTGAATCCCACGATCGCCACCGGCCCGATGATGAGACGGTCCTTGAAGCGGTCCCAGACGTCGGGCATGCCGTAGGAGCGGACCCACCCGGCGTAGTGGTGCGGGATCGTGATCCAGAGGTTGATGGAGGCGATCGCCACGTACGGGAGCCAGGCCTGAAAACCCAGGGCCAGCGCCACGGCGAAGAAAGGGAGCCCCAGGAACCAGACTAGGTCTGCCTTGGGGTTCAGGATGTAACCGGTCTTGAACATGTACCGCCGGAGGACACGATCTGCACGCGGTTCGGACCCGGACAAGGTAATGTCCGCCGCGCGGGAGCGGGACCGCACCGACATCGAACGACGGGTGCCCGCACGCAGGGAGGTGACCCGGCCCGGGCGGCCCCCGTGCGCGCCGCGCGGCGCGAACCTCCGGGCACCCCGCGCGGGCCGCGGTGTCAGGCCCGCGGGAAGGTCAGCGCTCGCCCGCCGTCGCCACCGCCCGGATGAGGTCGCCCAGCCGCACCAGGTCTCGCAGGTCGAGGACCTCGCCGGGCGAGTGGCTGTAGCGGCCGGGCCATGACAGTCCCTGGTTCGGGGCGCCCCAGAAGGTGAACTGTGTGCCGTCCGTGCCGCCCTGCGTGAGGCCCATCTGAAGCTCGATGCCGGCATCGCGCGCGGCCCGGCGGACCCGCGCACGCTCCGCGTCGGGCGACACCCCGGAGTTCTCGGTGGCGCGCAGAACCGGCCCGTTTCCGAGCGGCGCGTACGCGAAGTGCGGCGACTCGAGCGGCGTGTCGGACGACACGAAGGTGTCGATCGAGTAGATGCGCCGCGTCGTGCTCCCGAAGCGGCTGGCCATCGCGCCGGCACCCGTGAGCCCGCCCTCCTCGTGTACGGACCAGGCGAAGATGACCTTGCCGGGCAGCGCGTCGGGGTCGATCCCGTTGATGGCCATGAGGAGCGCGGTCGTGCCGGCCCGATCGTCGAGGGCGCGCGCGACGAAGCGGTGCTGCCCCAGTCGAAGTCCCTCCTTCAAGCTCGTCACCTGGAGGCCGGGGCGCACGCCGGCCGCCTCCATCGCGGCCCGGTCCATCCCGAACCATGCCCGGTCCTCGCCCGGGTCCTTTCGGTCCGCGTCGTCGCGCGTCAGGAAGACACCTCGCAACGGAGCCCGCGGCGCGGTCGCGCGCATCGACTCGTCCTTCCACCGACTCGACGTGTCCGCCCCGTCGGCATTCTGCGTGCTCGGTGCCCCCGCCGGATCGAAGTGCAGAAGCGCGGTCTGGCCCTCCCACGCAGAAGACACCGCCCCGCCCTGACGCCGGAGGGTGACCGTTCCATCCGCGGCGATCGACGCGACCTCGTAGCCCACCTCGTCCATGTGCGCCATGAAGACGGTGGTGTCGCGATCCGGGCCCGCCGCGACCCAGATGTCGCCGATGTCGTCGACGACGGCTCGGTCGCGTGCCCACGCCGGCAGGTGCTCGAGTACGTACCTGCGCACCGCCCACTCGTGCCCCGACACCCCGTACAGCTCGACGAGCTCCTTCAGCATCGACGCAGCCGCCGCGAGGGCAACGTCCCCAGTCGCAGCCGAGGCGAGGGGTACGCGCGCGGGTGCGGCCATCCAGCGCACGCCCGACGCGTCCGAGCGCCCGGCTGCGACGGCGGCTTCGTGAAGGAGTCGCGTGGCCTCGGGCCCGGCGATCACCTCCATGTGCGCGCCCGGGGAGCGGACTTCGGGGGCCACCCACCGAGCCGACGCGAGGCCGGCCCGCTGCAGCACCTCTCCGGCCCGACCGAACGCCGCGGCGGGTCGCACCTCCGCCTCGGCGGCGTCCGCACCCGGCGCGAGGATCGTCAGCGCGTCGAACGCGCCCCCGCGCGCGACGTACGAAGACAGGCCCACCCAGCCGAAGCCCTCCTGCGCGCTCATCACGAAGTGCGTCTCCCCGCCTCCGCTCCGCCCGGAGGCCGCCATGGACTCGGCGACCGACGCCACGGCCGCGCACCCGGCGCGTCGACCGACATCCGGGCCAGCAGCCGCCCCCGCGATCGCCCAGGCGGGAAGGTGCCGCACGATGGGGTCGAGAAGGCCGATGCCGAGTGCCTCCACGTCCGCGCGGGAGGCGGCACCAACGTCGACCCAGAGATCGTCGGCCCCGACGACCGCCGTCTCTCGGCGATGCTGCTGCGCGAAGTGGCCGTTGCTCCGGGCGACGACCCCCGCCACGGGCCCCGCAGGGGTGAGCACGCGCACCTGCTGCGCCTCGAAGGCCTGGTCCCAAAGCGGGTGGCGAGAGCCCCGTCCGATCCGGTGCACGCGCAGGTACCCGTCATCGGTGATCTGGCTGGCCGACAGCCCCGGCCGGTCGAGCGCACAGGCCACGATCCGTCGAGGCGACCCCGAGCCCACGACGCGAACCAGGTTGCCCCAGGCGTCCACAGACCACCCTGGCATTCCGGTCGCGAGGGCCGGCGCCAGGCGCGTCTCGTAGCCGGTCACAACGTCGGGAACGACCCAGGACGCGATCGCCTCGAGATCCGGGCCGGACTGGGCGAGGGACGGGGACGGGACGAGGAGCACCGTCGCGAGGAACGCGACGGCGAAGGAATGGATCGGGGAGCGGCGCATGGTGAACCGGGGGATCAGGCGAACGGGGGCAGACCGGGAGCCGCCGGCAACGCGGCTAGCGCATTCTGCGATATACCGCGTGGCTGACGCCGGTGACCTTTCCGTTCTCGTCGAGGCGCACGTACTCGTTGCTGATCGTGTTCCCGTCTTCGGACAGCGTATTGATGATCACCTGGGTGACCCGGCCGCCGCGGGCATTGGATATGCGCGTCGTGCGGGCGTCCACCCACTCGACCGCGGTCTCCGCGTTCTCCTGCCCCCACACCTCGCGAAGTTCGCCATCGAACAGCGTGTTGTAGCCCCACGCCGAATCTTCGCCACGCGCGTTGGTCGCCTCGACCTTGATGGACATGCCGCCGTCACCCCACGGCTCGTACGTCATGATGTTGATGAAAGGCGGAGGATTGTCCGAGTCCATCTGCCAGCGCCCGAAGCGCGTCGCCGGATCCTGGGCCTGGGCCTCGGCCGCCATGGCCACGACTGCGACGAGGGCTGCCATCCCCGAAAGGAACGTTCTGGTCGACATGCGTCTGCACTCCTGAGGTTCGTGGATCGCTGCGACGGGCCGGTCACGAAGCGGAGCCGACATCCCTTCGCCCCGAGGTCGCCAACATGGGACGCGAACGAGCCGCCGGGAAGACCCCGAGCGGCTCGCCGAAGATCTCCGGGGCGAATCGCGTTGCTCGCTAGCGGATCACCTTGAACTCGACCGGAAAAGCGACCCACACCGGGACCTTGGCATCGCGGTTGAGGGCGGGCGAAAAGCGGTAGAGGCTCGCCACGGCGAGCGCCGCGTTATCCAGCTGCTCGTACCCGGACGTCTCCTGAACACGCGTACTGCGGACCACGCCGGTGTCGTCGATGAAGAAGAAGACCTTCACGACTCCGCCGATCCCCGCGTCCCGCAGCAGTGGGGGATACGCGCGCGACAGTGCGGTGATGATCTCACCGCGATTCAGGATCTCGGGTGCCACGGTAAACGGTGTGAAGCGTGGCGCGTCCTCGATCGCGACCACCTTCTCCTCGAGCTGCGGTGGCGGCGGCAGCGCGTCCACCGGATTCGTGGCGAAGGTCGTCGGGGCGATCGTGATGTCCTCGTTAACCTCGGTGGTCGCGATGACGGGCGTTGCCGGTCTGGCAATGGCCTTGGGCGGCGGGGGCACCTCGATCTCCGGAGGGAGCTCGAACACCATCAGCTCTTCCACTTCGACGGAGAAGTCCTCCGCGGTCAGCTCCGGCCAATACACGAAGGCGCCGAAATGGACGGTCGTCGCGACAATGATCGAGCTCCAGAACAGCGCCCGGAAGCGTCCCTTGAGACGATTGTTGGCAGAATCGCTGTCGTCGTAGCGGGGCACCGCATGCTGAGCGGTCATGGCTGCACCTCCCTGAGTCCTTCTCGAGACTCCCCGCAGGTCGGCCGCCCCGACCGCACGAGCCTGTAGAGAAAGGTGTGCACCTCAGCCTCCGCGCGGGTGTCAGGAGGCGGTGGAAGCCTCCTGTGGGGATTCTCCCCGGTCCCTGCGCCGGGCCGTCCGACTCCACCGCTCCGGAATCCCTCGAACATCTTCGCGATCGCCCGGTCGATAGCCTTCGCCATCACGTCGGGGTTCGTCAGCGCCCGCGTCATGTCGAACCGGGACCAACCGCGCCACACGATGGCCCCGCTCTCCGGCCCGTCCTGATCGTCAGGCGCTGCCCACGCGAAGTGCGACGTACGCCACGTACAGAACGAGCAGCGCGAACGCCTCGTGACGCTGAATCCCCTTGCGACGCACGAGGAACACGAGGAGCGCGGCGATCACGGCCGCGGCAGCGGGCAGGTCGAAGACGAGGATCCCGCGATCGACCCGCAGCGGGTGCAGCGCGGCCCCGACGCCGACAGGCACCAGAAGATCGAAAATGTTGCTGCCGATGACGTTGCCGACGGAGAGACTGCCATGGCGTTCGGTGACGGCGCGGATCGACAGGGCGAGTTCCGGAAGGCTCGTGCCGGCCCCCACGAAGATCACGGCCAGGAGCGTCTGGTCGAGGCGCAGGAGTTCCGCGAGCGCGAGCCCGCCCTCGAGCACCAGATGCGCGCTTCCGGCCACGATCACGAGCCCCGCCACGGTTGCCTGCGTCGCGCTCAGGCGTCCAGGCGGAGGCAGCTCGGACACCTCTTCCTCGACCTGTTCGGTACGGTACAGCGTGCCGAAGTACAGGCCGTAGGCCAGCAGCATCACCGCGCCATCGACCCGGCTCACCGACCCGTCGAACCAGAGCGCCGCGGCGAGCGCGAGCGCGAGCACGAGCGCGACCCCGTCTCGCCGAACCATCCTCGGCCCGGAGGGCAGGTACCCAAACAGTCCGGCGATCCCGAGCACGAGGCTCCCCTGCACGATGGCGCTGCCCACCGCCGCGCCCGTGATCATCCCAGACGCGTCGACCCCCTGAATCTCCCTGATCCCCCCGCCCACGGCGACCACCAGCTCCGGCAGGTCCGTCCCGATGGCGAGGACGGCGAGCCCCACGAAGCCGTGTGACAGCCCGAACCTCTCGCTCAGGCCCACCGCGCCGCGCACGGCGAGCAGCGTGCCGGCCCAGAGGCCGGCGAGCCCGAAGAGCAGGAAGGAGAGAGGAACCAACGCTCAGCGCCCGGGCGGCGTACCGTAGGGATAGAGCAAGGAGAGATCCACGTTTTCCCATGGAAGCGCGTCGAGGTACGTCGTGCCGACGAACGGACCTGGCGCCTCCACCACGACGATGGTGCGCGCGAAACCCGTCTCGTCGAAGCCGCGCCGGAAATGCACGCGCGACTTGAGCACGAAGACGTCGAAGTCTCCCGGATCCAGGGGGCCGAACCGGAAGGCCTCCGGGTCGGTGATCTGCGTGTAGGCGGGCACCACGATAACCGCGCTGCCCTCGCCGTAGCCCACCACCGCCACGGTCTCGTATCCCTGCCAAGGGCCGAGATACAGGAGCGTTCCCGTGATCCGGACCGGCGTCCCGCCCGACGGCGTGAATCCACCGACGGCCTGGTCGAAGGGATCGCCTGGCGCGGCTCCGGCGCCGGCCAGCGACTCGAGAACCGTCGGGTCGCTGATCGCACCGTGGAGCGTCCTTCCGATTCCCGCCGCCTCGAACGCGCGCAGGATGTGCGTCGCGTCTCCGGGCCGGTCGCTGTGGTCGCCCACCGCCACCGGGGTCTCGCCCGCGGTGACGGCGCGCGCGACGATCCGCGCCGCCTCGTCCGGCAGCGGGTACGATCCCACGGCGAACTCCTCCCGAACGCGCCACATGAAGTCGTTCATGTCGTCGGCGATCTCGTCGGCCAGGGCCTGGTCTCCGTTGGTCATGACGTGCACGGTTGCGCCGACGTCGGGCACGTCCGACCAAGGGTAGCCGTAGAAGACGCTCACGAAGACGTCCGGCTCCCGGGCCTCCCAGCGCCGCGCCCGCTCCATGATGTCCATGGAGGGCGACTGCCCCGTCCACTGGTGCACGGTCGCCGTGATGATGCCAGGCTTGCGGGTCGCGCTCACCGGGTTGTAGGTCCCTCGCGCCACGCGATGGATGGCGCGGGCCGCGCGTGCGCCCTGGATGCCCGCGTCGTAGTGGGGATAGCGCTTGGTGACGAAGGCGAAGTCCGCGTGCTCGAGGAATGCCTCGTCCTCGTTGCCGTGCAGGTCGAAGGACCCGGCGATCGGCACGTCGGGTCCGACGACTTCCCGCACGCGACGCGCGATCTCCGCCTCGGGCCGCGGAACGTCGCGGACCGCCATAGCGCCGTGGAGCGCCAGATACACGCCGTCGACGGGCATCGCGGCGCGCAGGTCCTCGGTCATCGCATCCACGAAGACGTCGAACGACTCCTTCGTGTTCCAGCTCCGCGAGGAGCCCCCGAAGACGTCCACGGGCGAGCGCAGACCGACGAGCTCCATGTCGCCGTAGTCCTCTGCCTGTGCCACGAAGCCCCGCACGTAGGGGCCGGAGGTCAGGACCTCGTCGCCGGCGAGGTGGCGCTGCCAGTCGTCGATCCCGATGTCGCCCCCGGGGCAGAACGTGCACGTCTCGTGCTGGTACGAGGCGACCGCGATGCGGAGCGGCTCCGGGCTGGCCGGCCCGGAGCACGCGGCCAGGGCCAGGGCGAAGGCGAGGCCGAACGCGGGGACCGTGGCGGACAGCCGGCGGGCGGGGAGATGCGAAGGAGGCATGACGACGTTTCCGGTGGCAGTGACGCCAGGGCCGGTCCCCGGCGCGTTCCTGAAGTTGTGGCGCGCCGGCGGGACGCGCCAACTCGCTGACGTCCGTGCCGGTCGCAGCCTTCGATCGTACTCTTCACGCATCAACACCATCCCCTTCGACGCGCGCCGGCCGTACCGCTGGTCTGTCGCCATGCTCGTGATCGAGGCAGCGTCGGGCGGCTGGCGCCCGTCGACCTGTTCAGGTGCCGCCCCCGCTTGAATATCTTTCTTCCTGTGGGAATGGGTGGGGACGTGGCACGACTCGATCAACGGACTGAACTAGACATGAAGCGACTTTCGGTATTTGCCCTGGCCGGGATGCTCGCGGCCTGCGGTGGCAGCGAGCCCGCGGCGGATGCACCTTCGACCACCCCGGCGGCTGAACCCATGGCGGCGGCTCCCGCCCCGGCCGCGTTCGACGCGGCCGCGACCTTCAATACGGTGTGCTCCACCTGCCACGGCTCGACCGGGATGGGTGACGGGCCCGCCGGCATGGCACTTGATCCGCGCCCTGCCAGCTTCGCGGACGTCGCATTCTGGGAGACCCGCGATGACGAGCACATCTTCAAGGTGATCAAGGAGGGCGGCGCGGCCGTCGGGCGCTCGCCTCTCATGGTCGGCTGGGGCGCCATGTACAGCGACGACCAGATCCACGAGCTCGTCGAGCACGTAAAGGGGTTCAAGCCGGAGTAGGCTGCCGCGCGTTCGATACTCAGGTGGGGGTCCGGGGCCATGCGGCTCCGGACCCCTGTTTCTAGCTGGGTGGTCGTGCAGCGCGGGTACGAGCGCCGCCAGCCACCGCACTGGGATTCCGCTCCCGCCCCCGGCATGTTGTACGGACCGAATCGTCACCTGACACATCGCCGCCCCACGTGCCGAACAGCCCGCTCACCCCATCGACCCGTCTGCGCTCCGGCCTGGTCCGGGACGTGATCCCCATGGGCGGGGACGTCTGGGATTCGGTTGGTCCAGCATGGCGCGGCCTGTTCGACGCCACGTCCGAGTCGTCGGCGTTCCTCAGCCCGTCGTGGGTCGAGACCTGGCTGGAATGCTTCGGGGTGCGCGCGGGGGCATGGGCCATCGTCTGGAGAGACGGGGGCGGCGAGCCGGTCGGATGTCTCGTCCTCGCACCCGAGGTCGGGCGCGCCGGCCCGTTTCGCGTGACCCGGACGCATCTCAACACGCCCGGCTTCGCCGTGATGCCCGAGCACAACGACGTTCTGACACGTCCGGAGCACAGAGCGGCCGTGCTGGACGATGTCGTCGAGCTTCTGCTCGACACCGGCACGGACGAATGCATGATGGACGGCGTGCGCGATGAGCTCTTCAACGAGCTCCGATCCCGGTGGCCGGGCCTCGCGTCGGGCTCCGTCCGAAGCGAGTCGCCGTACGTGGACCTGGCGCGGGTGAGGGCGGCCGGAGGCGGCTACCTCGGCGTGCTGTCTTCCAACACCCGATCGCAGATCCGGCGCAGCATGCGCCTGTACGCCCGGCGGTACGGCGACCTCGTACTCGAGGTGGCGCAGGGCGCCGATCAGACGCTGCAGTGGCTGGCCGACCTCGTCGACCTGCACGAAGCGGTCTGGCAAGCCCGGGGCGAGGGCGGCGCCTTCGGGCCCGACGCCCGGAGATTCCACGAGCGGCTGATCGAGCGCGGGCGCGCCGAGCGGACCGACGGCGGCGGCGACCTAGAGATCGAGATCGCGCGGGTCCGGGCAGGCGACCACACCATCGGCATGCTGTATCATCTCGTCTGCCGGGGCCGCGTGCACTTCCTCCAGTCGGGCTTCCGGTACGAGGAGGACGCCCGGCTCAAGCCGGGCCTGGTCTCGCACTGCATGTCGATCGAAGCCTGCCTCGAGCGCGGTCTGGCCGAGTACGACTTCCTCGGGGGCGAGCCGCGCTCGGTCCGCTACAAACGGTCGCTGAGCACGGACGCGCGGAAGCTCTACTGGGCCCAGCTGCCGGCGCCGAGCGTGAAGATGCGCGTGCTGGAGATCCTGAGGCAGAGCAAGCACCGCTTCCGGGTCGGAGGCCGGGCGACCGACGAGCTCTGAGGCTCGCCTCGGCGCACGCCCGGAGCGTCTACTTCCGCCGGGAGGCTTGGCGCGCTCGGACGAGGTGTGTCCACCCGGTGGCGGCGGCCGGAACTCCTGGGCCGCCGCTGGCCTATTCCTTTTGCGCCGATGGCCCTCTTCACCGCCGCCAATCCCAAACGCACGAGTCCCGCATGATCTGCCGCCCCCCGTCGCGTCACACGCTTTCGCTCCTCCTCGCCGCCACCGCCATGCCGCTCGCGGCCCAGGACCCCGCCCCCCCGCCCCTCGAGACCGTCCGAAACTTCCAGATCGTCTCCGACCGTCTCGCATCCTCCGGCCAGATCGGGTACGACCAGATTCCGCTCATCGCGGAGCAGGGCTACGAGGTGGTCATCAACCTCGCCATCGCGGCCGAGGCGCGGAACGGACAGGA
>Ga0222714_10002500_pt1 | contig 19376 bp, 16 predicted proteins | sample C33_3DmetaG_FD_165048 | JGI IMG/M metagenome (GOLD analysis project Ga0222714, IMG submission 165048) | Estuarine water microbial communities from San Francisco Bay, California, United States - C33_3D | ecosystem: Environmental > Aquatic > Marine > Unclassified | place: USA: California...
ATTCGAGCGCGCGCGCGAGAGAGAGACACCCCAATTCGCGAGCAAAGTGGATAAGCGCGCAATCGATGACGTACGTGGGTGCCACCGATGCCCGCGGCGCCTTGGAACTTGGAATCAACCATACCGCGACCGCGAGTGATGTCTTGCTGGTCATCAGAGATATCCATATCCATACCCTTCCAGCGGGACATTTCAACCTTCGAGCCGTTCGAGACCGAGGACACGCGGGCACCCATGAAGCCAGACTTCGGGGCGATCGCGCGCTTGCTCACGGCGGTGGCCTGATTGGACGAATGACGACGATGCGAACGCAAGGTTAGTGCCTACACCCGTACACGCGCGCGTACACGATGACAATAATTATCCCACATCCATCGCGCACGTTTCGCGCATCGCGTCTCGCCCGCGCGACGCGTCTCACGCGCGCCGCGAATCCCCGCGCGCACGCATGCGCGCGCGCGCCCCCAAGCCCCCTTTGGCGCATCGCGCGAATGCGCGATCGGCGCGCCTGGCGACGCCCCGATCGCGCGAACGCGCGCGATGTGAACGCGCCGACGCGCGTTCGCGATCGTTATTCGCCGCGCACCTTGACCCCGCATTGGATGTTCATAACGGTAGACATCGTTATCGTGTCGTCGTGTCGTGTTGTGACGCCGATGCCGACGCAGCGCGCGACCTCGACCACGAAACGACCTCGACGTGCGACCGCGCGGGGTGTGGATCGCGATGTCGCTAGTCGCGGGCCCAAAACGCGTATCACGCGCGATTTACGCGTGCGTGATGGGCGCACCACTGACGCGCACATGGTCCTTGTGTGCGCTAACTATGGTCTATGACGCGTGGACGCGGTCGTATATGGTGACCCCCCCTTCGTGTGCGGGGGGTACACGCACATACACAGCGTCGTCGTCGGGGGTACACACACACGCGACGACGGGTGGACGACAACTCGCCACGTGGCACCTACCGTCGCGTCCACGCGCGATGCGCGATGCGTCTCTCGGTCGTCGGCACTTCGCGGCGGCTGACGCGTGTACCCGCGCGCGCCCGGCATGAAGCGCTTGTTCGGCGCGAAGAAAGCACCCGGAGCGCCGGCGAAGACGCTGAGTGACACCGCCACGGGGCTCGAGCAACGCACGCGCGCGCTCGATGCGAAAATCGCCGCGCTCGACCGGGAATTGGCGACGCATCGGGATGCGATTAAGCGCGCGAGACCTGGGGCGGGGCAGGATGCGGCGAAACGACGTGCGTTGGTGGTGTTGAAGCAACGCAAGTTGTATGAACAGCAGCGAGAGCAGTTGTATGGGCAGAGATTTAACGTGGAACAGGTGGCGTTTGCGAGCGAGCAAGCCAAGGAGACGGTGGAGACGGTGCGAGCGATGCAAAGCGCGTCGAAAGAGTTGAAATCAGCGTTTAAATCACCGGCGTTTGATTTGAATGAGATTGATAAATTGAATGATGACATGGCGGAATTGTTGGATTTAGGGGAAGAGGTACAGAACACGCTCGGGAGGTCGTACAACGTGCCAGACGATTTGGACGAGGACGACTTGTTGGACGAGCTCGACGCGCTCGAGTTAGACATGCTAGACGAAGAGACCGAGTTGGCTGGGGCTGTGCCGAGTTATTTGCAAGATGAACCGTTACCTGCGGCGCCTGAAGGTGCGCCGGTGGTGCTTCCAGAGGCGGGCATGACGCCCGCGGAGGCGGCGGCGGGGGCAAAGGAGGAGATTCGCTCGACGGCGTAGCCGAAGGACTGCTAGGTATGGTGTGCTGTAACATTTTGTACTAATACTACGTAATAATGCAATGCGTTTTGACTACTATCGCCTCACGCACGGTCCGGCAAAGCCCTCGATGGAAATACCACCGTCAACGTTGATTGTTTGTCCCGTGACGTACGAGGCGGCGGGAAGCGCGAGAAACGCCACGACTGCGGCGATTTCATGCGGCTCCGCAGCTCGACCCAATGGCGTGGCGCGCTCTGCACGCTCGAGCGCGCGCTGCTGTTCTACATCACCCGCGATGGCGTTTGCCAACATGGGCGTTTTCGTCACCCACGGAGCGACCGCGTTGACGCGAATGCCTCGCGTCGCCCACTCGCACGCGAGCGTCTTCGTCAACGATACGAGCGCTGCCTTACTCATACCATACGCCGCACCTGAACCGGTAGATAGCACGCCCGCTAAACTCGACACATTAATCACACACCGGTGTGGACCAGAACTTAATTGGGAAAATATACGACACATATTATACGCCGCGTCGACGTTTATATCCATGATTCGCCTGTAATCATCTTCGCGAGCGTCGTCCACAGGCGCGCGCACGTTCACGCCCGCGCAGTTCACCAGAATGCCATAATGCAAACCAATCGTGGGTTCAATGAGCAGTTTCAAATATCGAGCAAAGTCGTCCGCGTCGGTGGTGAGGTCGCCAATCCAGTATTCCAAACGTTCGAGTTCGTTGTACACAGCTTCTGCCTTCTCTTTGTCGCGACCGGTGATCACGACCGTGGCACCGAGCGAAATGAGTTCTTTCGCGATGGCGAAACCAATGCCCGAACTACCGCCGGTCACGACGGCGACGGTTCCGCGCGGGATGGTCCACCGACTCGATGCGTTTTGCGCCATGGCGACGTGTGAGGCGCAAGCAGAGCCAGGCGAGCGCTCGCGTACACAGTAGCGTGGATTGTTCGCGTACGGCGCGCAGAGGACGCTAGTGTTGGATAATATACATAACAACGAAATATACTTGTGCGTGCGTGTTCTTTTCTCTACTACGTGCTAATCTCGCGTGATGGCGAAGACGCTCTCCTGGGCGCGACGCCAGAGTAACATGGAACACTCGAGCCACTGTGGAGTGACGCAATGACAACCACGTTTGCGCGCCTGCTTGACTTTGTCCGTAGACAATGTCATACCTATGACGTGTGTGGTACTGTCGTCGAACTTTGTTGAACATTCAGCACCGAAATCCTCTGCTAAGATCCAAAGTGGATGTTGCTTTGGATCGCAATCGAGCGGGAAAACACGACTAAATACAATTCGCACGCCAGCGAGCACACGTTCGCGGTGTTGCTGTAATATGTCCTGAATTTTTGGCGGTGTTTTGTTTCCTGACTCGAGGTAACACTTGAAATAGTGTTCGTGTATGGATTTCATCAGCCTCATGGCGGTCGCCAGCATGCCTTCTTCCTCGCTTTCGTCTTGGCCCACATCCAGCAACGACATTCCTGGTAGACCAAACTGTTTTCGTGCTTGCGGGAAAAATAAGTAACGCTCGCATGTGATCAGATTCTTGCGATGCGATGCCCAGACACTTGCGGTATCGTCGAAGATTAAGCACGCGTCTTTTAGTTCTCGCAATGGTCCATCCAGACTCTTCTCCGTCGGCGCAATTAACACGCCATCCTCCAGTTCGCCGAGGCCTTTGATAGTGCCCTTGATCCATTCACGGTTTGGATCGAGTAAATTGACCATATGGACGGCATAAGCTGGCGAACCCATCGTATTGACATGAAGCTCAAACAGTTGCGACGCCGATTCCAGGAAACGTCTCACGCCCGGCCTGAGCTTGGTCAGCAACTCCAAATGGGGAAGATGGAACACACTTCGTTGCAGTGCATTGCCGGACTTTTCAGCACGAGCGACATCTGCATCTAATAACTTCATCGCGTTTTGGAGCGCATACAGGCTCTGTCGCAACTCCGGCACAAATACGCTGTTCAACAGCGTATGATCCAAATCTAAAACCAACGGAAGTTTCCGATTTTTGAGCAAAGTAAGGTATGCATCGCTGAGTTTCAAAATTGGTTCATCCGGTGCGCTTGTCGACACTACATTCGACATTGATGCACGCTTTTTGAAGTGCGGTGAATTGACGTTATTGAATACGTTTGTTTCGTCGATGTCTTCGCGTTGCCGAACCAAGTTATCAATCGAATCGAACTCGCCACCACCCGTCAGTTCATGTTCAGTTACGTCCGCTGCCGGTTTCGCAAACGGAGGCGTGCCTGGTTCTTCGTCATCTGTCGATGCTTCCGTGTTTCTAGGCGGCATGTACAGCGCCACGAGTCTTGGTAACTCGCCGTCTTCGACTTCTGAGTCCTCGTCTTCCGAAGACTCAGGCTTTGGCAGCGGCTTTTTCTTCAGCGGATACTTCGTTTCCATAAACCCGACCGGCGGCTCGCCTTCTGGTGGTCTCGGCGGTCTCGGCGGCGGTGGCTTTGACGGTCTTGGCGGCGGTGGTTTCGGCGGAGGAGGCTTTGGCGAGTTCGACTTGCTTGGCGAGGCAACCGCCTTTGTAGCCTTTTTCACTATAGACTTCGCCTCCGTCGTCTCACTATCCTGCTTCCGCTGCCGGGTGTTACGCGCCGGTGACGCCGTTCCAGCGACGTCCTCATCATCCCTCACCACGATATTCCGCGCTTCTTTCGTCTTTGTCTTCGCGGGCGACGCCGTCGCCTTGCGCACCGTCCCGCGCGTCTTCGCCTTGGTTTCCACACCCGCGCTCGTCGTCTTCGCCTTGGACTTCTGCACCAACGCCTCTGGCGGCGCGATCAGAGGCGCTCGTGGCGGTGGCGGCGGCGGCTTTTTCCCTACATTCGCAACCGTCGCCGTCGGCGGCGGAGGCGGCGGAGGCGTCCCGGCGGTCCCGCGCGGCGGAGGCGGAGGCCGTCCAGCCACTGCCGGCGGCCCAGGCGGCGTGCGCGCGCCCGTACGCGCCGGCGGCGGCGGCGCCACACGCGCTTGTGGTGCAAGCGGCGGCGGCGGCGGCGGCGCGCGCGTCTCTCGCGGCATTGGCGCACGAAATCCTCCTCGGCGTGCTCCAACGTCCACCACGCGTCGTCTCCACGTTCGTCCTCACCACCGCTCGCGCGCGCGCGTCTCACCCGTGCTCACGCCACGCGCGCGTTCACGCAGTCTTCATCTCGCGTTTTCCGGCGCCTGGCGCGGCGTTGAGCTCGGCCGCGGCGGGTGTGCGCGACGGTGTGTGGCGTCTGGCGCATTCAAAAAGTGGCGCACGTTCGCGCGCGCGACGCTCGCGCGCGTCACACGCCCGCGCGCGCGCGAGCGACGACTCGCCGACGGCGCACGCGATCGTAATGGACATCGACCGTGATGTCATCGCCCGCGCCAAGGTGTTGATGATCGGTGCGGGCGGCATCGGGTGTGAGCTCATGAAGACGCTCGCGTGCAGTGGATTTCAAAACATCACCGCGATTGATTTGGACACCATCGACGTGTCGAATTTGAATCGGCAATTTCTGTTCCGTAAGCGACACGTGGGGATGGCGAAATCTATCGTGGCGAAGGAGTCGGTGGAGAAGTTTCGACCTGGGGTGACGATTGAAGCGATGAAGGCCAACGTGAAGGAGTCGCGCTTCGACGCGACGTACTTTAAAGGCTTTGACGTGGTGTTGAATGGATTGGATAACTTGGAGGCGCGGCGGCACGTGAATCGGTTGTGTTTAGCGGCGGAAGTACCACTGGTGGAGTCGGGGACGACGGGGTATGTTGGGCAGGTCACGGTGCACGCCAGAGGAACGTGCGCGTGCTTTGAGTGCACGGAGAAACCGACGCCGAAGAGTTATCCGATTTGTACGCTGCGCGACACGCCCGACAAGCCCGTGCATTGCATCGTATATGCGAAAGAATTATTATTTAGTAAGCTTTTTGGCGATACGAGTAAAGGAAGCGACTTGGATGAGGAAGACGCGGTGGAAGCCGGAGCGTTTCGCCGAAACGACGGCGAAAGCGCGCACGACTTTGCGAAACGGGTGTTCGAGTACGTCTTCGGGACGAAGATTCAGGCGTTGCTGCTCAAGGATGATATGTGGAAGAATCGTACAAAACCCACGGCGCTGACGCTCGCGGGTGCAGAGCTCGAAGGCGAGTTCTCGGAGAGCGATCCGTCAGCCAAGAGCGCTCGACGCGCGCACGGTTTAATCGATCCTCAAATGGTATGGACGCAAAGCCAATGCGCCAAGGTATTCGTCAGTGCCACTGCGCGATTGTTAAATCGTAACAGCGTGTTAGAGTTTGACAAGGACGATGACGATGCAGTAGAGTTCGTCACCGCGGTGAGTAACTTGCGTTCAGCCAACTATGGCATCCCGCCGCAAAGTTTGTTTGACGCGAAAGGCATGGCTGGGAACATTATTCACGCCGTGGCGACGACGAACGCCATTGTTTCAGGTTTAATTACTTTAGAGGCTATCAAAATCTTACACAACAAGATGGACCAGACGCGATATACTTTTGTGATGCAACACCCGTCGAATGGGCGTTTGTTGCAACCGCTCGCCAAGGAGGCGGCGAATCCAAAGTGCGTGGTGTGCGGCAACGCGCGAGTGGAATTAGTATGCGACACGAACACGTTTACCAAACGAGACTTGGTCGATCGAGTGCTCAAGAAAAAATTGAGCGTGAATGAGCCGTCGATTCAATTCGGTGCGACGATTCTTCACGAAGAAGGCGAGGGATTAGAAGAGGATGAAATAGAGCAATACGAAGCCTTGGGCGCGCGCGCGCTCACGGCGCTTCCAAGTGGCGGTGTCGTGCACGGTAAGATTCTGTCCATTTCTGATTATTCACAAAATCTTGATTTCGAACTCATGGTGACGCACCGTGAAGAGTGGGATGAAGAGAAGGAGCCCGAAGGCTTTTTGTTACGCGGCGAAGAAGTACGCGCCAAAGAGGACGACGTCGAAGCTGAAAATGCCGACGGCGCGGCCTCAGCAGCCGCCGCAAACGACGACGACGAATTAGTCATCGTCGATGACGAGGTACAACTAGCAGATGATGACGCAAAACGCAAGCGCGATGACGGCGACGATAAAGAAGACAACGCCAAGGCGCAAAAAACGACTTGTTAATACCGACGCTTAGACAACCATGACGTTTGACAAATAAAATATAACAACACGCACATCGACGCGCGCCCGAGCTTAAACTAAAGCATAAAACTATCACGGGTACGACGCATTCGCAGCATCCATTTCATCCACCTCTTCCTGATCGCACATCGCCTCGTACGCGTCTTCATCCAGCAACGTATTCGAAGAGTCTGACGCGGCCGCGATTTCCACCAACCACGTATCCGGCCCGCGTACATTCATGTACGGATTCTTCAACGCCTCCACGTTAAACCGCACGACGCGTCCATCAAAAGGCATTTTTACCTCACGCACACCGCTCGCATTCGCCCACGTCGCGTGATACAACTCATCACTCGCCGACCGCGAGAACCCGTCCCAGTGCGCCTTGACGAGCGTCTCCCCTCGTCTCGCCATCGCCCCGCTCTGCGCCACCGGCTCCACGCGCCTGCAGTCGCCCATCAAATCAAACCCACGCCCAGCGATCCCCACGGCAAACATCGACGCCTCGCCGTGCGTGTGCGTGCGCGTGACCACCTCATGCGTGCGCGTGAAGCGAGGCTCGCGGTCGACGTCACCGTCGCAGCACGATGACGCCCCATCCTCGCCGCCGTGCGCGTGCGCGTGCCCGCCGTGCGCGCGCGCGTGCGCGGACGATGCGAGCATATTTTTCCACGCCCGCGCGTCGCGCGCGAGCGACGTCGCGCGGCGCGACGCGTGCCTGAGCATCGGGGTTTGACGTCGCGAGGGGTGTGTCGGTTGGTGTTTTCGCATTGTTCTATCGCCAGAATGCGCCGCACCGCGCGCGACGCGCGGCACGATGCGTTCGTGCGCGCGTGGGAGGACACGCAAGGGAAGTCCCGCGCGCGCCACCGCGCTGGGTGGTTCGGCAGACGACGCGTGCGCGATGCGGTGGCGTTGGATGTGTCGTGGCGTTGGTTGTGTGGTGGCATCGTCTTGGCGCTCGTGGCGCTTTTCTCGCGCGCACGGCGCGCGAGCGATGGCGTAGACGGGTTTTGTGCGCGCGCGAATCCGGTGGTGTGCGCGCATGGTGGTGACGTCGTGCGAGGTAGTGGGAAGCGAGCGAATACGCGAGAGGCGCTCGAACGCGCGGCGTCCGCGTCGTACGGCTGCGTGGAGATTGATGTGGCGCGCACGCGAGATGGTGCGCTCGTCGCCATGCATGCGCGCGATGTGCGGTCGTTTACGCGCGGGCGCATCGCGGATGTCGGCGAGTTGACGCTGGACGAGCTCATGATGTTTAACGAAGACGTCGAAGACGCGGGACAGCGCGCGTTGACGTTTCGGCAAGCTTTACGCCTGGTCGTCGGCCGAGGGATGACACAAATTACGATAGATTTCAAAGAGAACCCACCACTGGGGCGAAAAGGGTTGGCAAAAGCAGTATTAGACGTCACGCGCGAGCTTGGGTGCGACGAATGTTTATTTTGGGGCAAGGATGACGAAACCATTAGAGAGGTGCAAAATTTGGGCGCGCGACGCGTCGGGTACACAGTCGCGAATTTCTCCGCCGCCGTGCGCGCCGCCGGGATGGATGTGATCTCGCAACGCCGTGTACGCCGAGCTGAGGTGTTGGCTGTGCAATCAGAGATGCTCTCGTCGGCGCTCATGCGAGGAGCCGCTCGACACAAATTGAAGACGCACGTGTGGACGGTGAACGACGCCGAGCGAATGCGCGTCGTGCTCGCGTACGGCGTCGATGGAGTGTTAACGGATAACCCACGTGAACTGCAGCGTGTGATAGGAGAGCTTAGAACCAAATGTGACGACCATAGCGGGCTTTAGCGACGTCGAAGAAGTAGTGTACACAAACGAATATACAGTATTATCAACCAATTTCTATTTACCGAATCCTGAGAATCCCATCATCGCCGCCATATCAGGATCGATGCCATCGTTCAACGCCGCCATCGCATCATCCTCTGCCTTTTTCTTTGCCTCCTTCTTCGCCTTTTCCTTGGCTTTCTTCCGTTCTCGCGCGTCCTCGTCGTCCGCCGCCGCGATGGCTAATCGTTGCCCGTAATCTACCGGTCCTCCATTCTTCGCTTCCTCCGCCTTGCGCTTCTTCACCTGCTCAAACTTTGCCTTCACTTGCTCCACCGTTGACCGTTCAACGCGCATCGATAACCCGCGCGCTTTCATTTGCTTCTTCCCGTTGATGTGGTCCAAATACGCCGCCGAGTCGTGCAGCACCACCCCAGTCTCCTTGCACTGAAACCCCATCCCCGCCCCGGTCTCCGTGTTCACAATCTGCTTCGTCCCCACGCGACTTAACAAATCTCGCTTATAATCTCTCGCGATGATGTTATCCATGCGCAAATCCTCGCGAATCACAACCATCCCGCGCGCGCGATTCGACCCATTCTTCGACCCATTCTTCGTGTCTTCCTCCTCTTTCTCCTTCGCCTCGCGCGCGGCGGCTTTGGCGGCGAACTCAGCCTTGTCCCACTTGCGCCGCGCGGTGTTATCGACGCCACCCGCCATGGCGCGTCGAACACGCTCCGCGGCCCGTCGCGTCGTCGACTGTCGACGACGTTCGCGGCGGGCGCTCGGTCTTCTTCTCCCAATTGGGGAGCCCCCCCCCGCGTGCCTGTTCACGATTGGTCGATCCGCTTCAATGTTTTGGTCGCCCTCGAACGGCGTTCGACGTCACACCACCGCCAGCGCCGACGGCATGAGTTCGTTTGCCGAAGCCCCCGCCGGGGACGCCGCGAAAGGTACGCGCGACGACGACGACGACGAGAGCACCGCGCGCCATCGAACGATCGCCCGCTCGCGCTGGATGCGTGCGCGACGTCGGAGAGAGAGACTAACCACGCGCGCGCGCGCGTCATCGTGATCGCGACCACAGGCGCGAAGATTTTCAAAACCAAGTGCGCGCAATGTCACGTGGCTGAGAAGGGTGGTGGACACAAGCAGGTATGATGTTTTTTCGCGCGCGTCGCGGCGTCGTGAGAGGCGCGTTCGGTGCGAGGGTGACGGTGGCGGGGTGAGCTCGGCGCGCGCGGGGCGTCTGGCTGGCTGTCGCGGATATCCGACGCGCGCGCGAGCGGACGGCGCTCTCTCGCATGTGTCGACGTGGGTATTGCATTCGCGAACGCGCACTGACGAATACGTTTCGCGTCGCACGCGCGTGCGCGGTCGCATCGCACAGGGCCCTAACCTCGGTGGGTTGTTCGGTCGCGTGTCCGGGACCACGGAGGGTTTCTCCTACTCGGCGGCGAATAAGAACAAGGGCGTGACGTGGAACGAAGAGACGTTGTACGACTACTTGTTGAACCCGAAGAAGTACATTCCGGGCACGAAGATGGTTTTCGCTGGTTTGAAAAAGCCCGAAGACCGCGCGGATCTCATCGCGTACCTCAAGGACTCGACCAAGTAAGTCGGGTCGCGAACGCGGGACATCGAAGGGAGACGAAACGCGCGGCCGTCGGGCGCGTTTTGGATTAGCTTTGCGCGTCGCGCGCGTGCGCGTGACCGCGCGTGCGTGACGTGTGTTTTCTTTATAATGCCATATATTACATCTACATCTACGTCTCAATCTCATCGTCGTCCATCCGTCCATGGTTGACCGCGGTCGTCGCGCGTCCTCGGAACCCTCATCGTCAAATTCTGGTTGAAAAAGATCACCCATCCGCACTCGCGGCGGCGGCATTCCCTCGCACGTCATCGTCCGCGCGTACGCACGCGCGCGAATCGAACGTACGCGACCCATCGCACGTCACGCACCACCGCGCGCGCGATTCCTAAACCACCCAACGTCGTCGGCGGGCGTCGCGCGTCGGGCGATCCACCAATTCGGTGTTTGGAATTTCACAACGCACGACGCGCGGTTGTGCGTGCACACGTGACGCATTCGAGCGCACACGCATCGACGCATCGACGCAAAGGGTAACGCGACGCGATGTACGGCGGTGATGAAGTGAGCGCGATCGTGCTCGACCTCGGGTCGCACTCCGTGAAGGCGGGCTACGCCGGGCAGGACACGCCGCAGTGCGTGTTTCCGAGCTCGGTCGGGACGACGGCGAAGAGCGGGAATGACATGGATACGAGTGATGGAGGGAAGAATTTGTCAACGACGAAGGATTATTACGTGGACAACATGGGGTTCCGTCGAGATGGAATGGAGGTGGAATCGCCGTTTGGGGAGAATGGATTGATTGAGGACTGGGACGCGGTGGAGGCGATTTGGGATTATGCATTCAAAAAGCGGTTGACGATTCAGACGGATGAACACCCGATGTTGCTCAGCGAACCCGTGCACACTACCGATGCAGTTCGGGAGAAGATGGTGGAGATTATGTTTGAAAAGCACGCGCCGCCCGCGTTGTTTTTGGCGAAGAACCCAGTGTTGAGCTCTTTCGCGGTGGGCAAGGCGACGAGTTTGGTGATCGACATGGGTGGGAAGCAGACGACAGTGTCTGCCGTACACGAAGGCTTCGCTTTGCAAAAGTCTGTCGTGCGCTCGGCGCTCGGCGGTGAGGCGTTGACGGATGTGGTGTTGAAGTACTTAGAAAAACAAAAGGTTGACGTTCGACCGCCTTACTCGTTCACGAAAAAGGTCAAGGGCAACGGACAGTTTGACGTCAAAAACGTCAGTCATCCAAAAACCACTGGGTCGTACGCGTTGTTCAAAAAGCGTGAAATCGCGGCGGATCTCAAAGAATCCGTGTGCCGATTGAATGACCACATGTTCAACTCTACAGAACATAAAAACGTCCCTTTGGTGGCGTATGAACTTCCGGATGGTAACACCGTCGAAGTCGGCGTCGAACGTTTCCAAATCCCTGAGTTGTTGTTCCAGCCTGAATTACTCAAGGAAATGAACATCACGGTGCCCGGAATCGACGGCGATACGAAGTTGAAGAGCATTCAAGAGTTGGTATTGGAGTGCATCAACAACTCAGATGTCGATGTGCGTAAGGATTTGTGGGGCAACTTGGCGTTGTCTGGAGGTAGTAGTATGTTCACTTCGATGCGTGAACGCGTCGAAGGAGCGTTGTTTGATCATGCGCCGCAAAACGTGCGAACCAAGGTTATAGCGAGCATGAATAGTGTGGAGCGGCGTTTTGCGACGTGGATCGGTGGTTCCATCCTCGCCTCTTTAGGCTCTTTCCAACAGTTGTGGATGTCCAAGCAAGAATACGAGGAACACGGTGCGAGCTTGATTGGCAAAAAATGCCCATAGTCAGGACGTGCTTACAAATTTAGTCGAATGTCGTAATATAATCAAATCCGTGTTTCAAATCTATGGTCGTCTACGTATCTGTCAGGTGAAATCTACTCGTACAGCGCGCGAGCGCGGGGGAACACTCTGCTCATACTTGCTTACGTCGCTTCGCGAACGCGGTGGCTAAGCGCTGCTTCTTCAAGTCATCATAAATCTTGCGGAATTTCTCGTAATCAATACCCGCATCACTCTCGCTTTCAAATCCCAAAGACCCCCAAAGCTTCTTTTTAGGCTCTCCCGTACCCTCGAGCACGCAATCAAAGAGGTTGTTGAACTTCCGACGGCGATCAAGCCATACTTCCATAACTTTCATAAATGCATCTTCAATCTTGACGCGCTCGACTTCAGTGATCGCGTCGCCTTTAGCTTCAGAATCACGCAAAGGCTCTAATCGCGCGCGCAACGCCGCGTTGGACGCGGAGAACGCCTTCAGTTCTTTCTTCATCTCATCCACGCTCTGCACGCTCTTCAACGACCGCAACGTCGTTTGCAACTTTACGATCTCAGTATTTAACGCCCCAAGCTCCTCATTAACCTCGCGCGTCTGCGCGTGCACCGCCGCCAACGCGTCGGCGTCGAGCGCCTCCTCCTCCTGCGTCGGGTAATACACCTTTTGCTTCCCCGCCTCCTTCACGCACAACTTGCCTTTCTCAGCCAACGTCTCGAGATACTTTTGTGCCAAACCCTTCTTCACGCCCTGAGACCCGAGCGCGTCGCCCACGTTCGTCGCGTTCAACGGCCGGTTCATCTGATTCACATATTGCAACACGTTGTCCATGGCGATTGATTGACGTCTCTCGTGCGCCGATTGATCGCCCGTCGCCGCGCGTCGCGCGTGTCACGCGCGAAACCTGTATCACGCGCGTGCGTGCGCGCGTGTGAACCGTGCGACAGTCGCGCGTCGCGGTGTGCGGCGCGCGCGCGCATTCAAAATCCAGCGGTGCCCGGTTCTCGGCGCGAGTTCATACACTAGTGGCGTCACGGTTTGTGCCTAACGGAACACTGGGCTTTGCGCGCGCGATCGCGACAGTGGCGCCCACGCGAGGTGGCACACGCGCGACAGACGCGCGGGAACATCGGAGACGATATCGTACGACATATTTGTGCGGTTTACGCGCGAGTTGTACGCGTCGGGTGACCGTTGAACGTCGGGAGGTCTCGTCGGAAGACGCGCGCGCATCGGTGATCGCGCGCGCCGGTGGGATTGGTTGCGCGTGATTTGACACCATGACGACCGTGAATCAGGTGGTCGAACGCGGGTGTTCGATGCTCGTGCACTTCGACCGCGCGACTTCGGCGGTTGAGCTCAAGGAAGCGCTCGAGGCGGGGAACGCGGAGGAGAAAGCGGAAGCCATGAAGAAGGTCATTTCGCTCTTGCTGAGCGGCGAGCAGATCCCGCAAGTGTTCATCACCATCGTGCGCTACGTGTTGCCGAGCGAAGATCACACGGTGCAAAAGTTATTGCTTTTGTATATGGAGATGATTGAAAAGTGCGGAAGCGATGGGAAGATTTTACCTGAGATGATTTTGTTGTGCCAAAACTTGCGCAACAACTTGCAACACCCGAATGAGTTTTTGCGCGGGTGCACGCTCCGGTTCTTGTGTAGAATCACCGAGCATGATTTGCTCGAACCTTTGATTCCGTCCATCGTGCAAAACTTGGAGCACAGGCATTCGTACGTGAGAAGAAACGCGGTGATGGCGATCAATAAAATTTACAACCTACCAGGGGGTGAGCACTTGATCCCAGATGCGCCGGAAATCATCGAGTCTTTCCTGATGTCTGGTGAAAATGACTTGGGTACTCGACGTAATGCGTTCTTGATGTTGTACACGCATGCGCAAGACCGAGCGGTGAACTATTTGATGCAGAATCTCGAAGCTGTGGCTACGTGGGGCGATATCTTGCAAACCGTCGTGCTCGACTTGATTCGCAAGGTGTGCCGCTCAGACCCGACCCAAAAGGGCAAGTACATCAAGGTTATCCTGATGCTACTCGGCACGAATAATGCAAGCGTGGTTTACGAGTGCGCAAACACACTCGTGGCGCTTTCCAACGCACCCACTGCGATCAAGGCGGCGGCAAACTGCTACTGCCAACTCTTGGTGAACCAAAGCGACAACAACGTCAAGCTCATCGTACTTGATCGCTTGATTGAATTAAAGAAGGATAACACCGAGTTGCTTCAAGAAATGGTGATGGATATTTTGCGCGCTGTGGCGTCGCCGAATATTGATATCAAGCGCAAGACAATCGATTTAGTGCTCGATTTGATTACCCCGAGAAACATCGATGGCGTTACTGGCATGTTGAAAAACGAAGTCATCAAATCTCAAAGTGAAAATACTTCCGAGACTGGGGAGTATAGACAGATGCTTGTGCATGCCATTCACAGATGCGCGCTCAAGTTCCCTGAAGTTGCGAGTACCGTGATCTTCTTGCTTATGGATTTCTTGAGTGACACGAATAGCGCGAGCGCGGCTGATGTCGCATACTTTGTCAGAGAGATTGCGTACACCAACAAGGCGCTTCGGGCTGGTATTGTCGAACACTTGTTGGATTTGTTTGCCAATATTCGCACTAGCAGAGTGTGTTGCACGGCGCTTTGGATTATCGGTGAGTTTAGTAGTACTCAAGAGGAAGTCGAAGCCGCGCTCGAAGTGTTGCGCTCTAGCCTTGGCCCTGCACCGTTAGTTCCCTCAAATAATGCGGACGCCGATGATGATACCAATCAGGAAGTGCGCGAGCAAACTACAAGACCAGCTGTGTTGGCCGATGGGACATATGCTAGCCAGGCGGCGCCGGTGACTGGATCGTATGCCGCGCAGACCACAGCGCCAAACTTGCGCACACTGTTGCTTGCTGGTGATTCTTTCTTGGCTGCGGTGATTGCAAGTACGCTAACTAAGCTTGCATTGCGATTCATGCAATGTAGTGGTGCGGAACAAGTTGCCAAGAACGCGACGCAAGCGGAGTGCATGTTGTACATCGTGAGTATGTTGCGGCTCGGCATGAGCGACAATTTGGAGATCAAGATGGACAGAGACTCCAAGTCGCGCCTTGAGTTGTGTTTCAACGTATTAAGAGCGCCCGAAGAGGCGGATATGGACGTATGGTTGAGCGCATGCGGCGTGTCTTTCGCAAAGATGATTGAAGAGAAGCTCCGACGTGAGGAGGCGGCGGCGAAAAGTACCGACACCACACCTACGTCTCAGGCTGATGACTTGATTGATTTCCATCACTTGAAATCGCGCAAGGGCATGTCTCAACTTGAAATTGAAGACGCAGTGGCTACTGATTTGGCGCGCGCAACTGGTTTCATGGACTCTGTGAAGTCAGACGGCAAGACGCTCGATCGCGTGATGCAGCTTACTGGTTTTAGCGACAGCGTGTACGCCGAGGCTTACGTCACGGTGCATCAGTACGATATCACCATGGATGTGACGATGATTAACAGAACCGAAGAGCCTCTGGCGAACGTCACTCTTGAGCTTTCAACCATGGGTGACTTGAAGTTGGTTGAGCGCCCGCAACCGTTTGCGTTGGCTCCGTACGCGTCGCACAACATGCGTGCGAGTATCAAAGTAAGCTCTACGGAGACTGGGGTGATTTTCGGTAACATCGTGTACGAGAGCGCGCGTTCCGACCGGAACGTAGTTGTGTTGAACGACGTGCATATCGATATTATGGATTACATTCAACCGGCGACGTGCAGCGACTCTGCGTTCCGTAGCATGTGGGCAGAGTTTGAGTGGGAGAACAAGGTTGCGGTGAACACGAATTTCACCGACGTTCGTAAATTCTTGGACCATATCGTGGCTAGCACGAATATGAAGTGTCTCACTCCGACAAGCGCGCTCGATGGCGAGTGTGGTTTCCTCGCTGCGAACTTGTACGCTAAGTCAGTGTTTGGCGAAGACGCCCTGGTAAATGTTTCAATTGAGAACACAGAAGGCGTAATCACTGGTAACTTCAGAATCCGAAGTAAGCAACAAGGCATTGCGCTAAGCTTAGGTGATAAAATGACGATCAAGCAAAACTTGACCGTCAAATAAACACGCGCATTACACTACTAGAGACTTCACTTTTTAGAGAAAGTTGTAAATAACTGAACCGCGAGATTCGCTACTGATGATCATTTACACGCTAGCTTTATTTTTTGGTAATTTTCACGCCAGGCCCGTCAAGTGTAGGCACGCCCGAGTTTCGCTCTAAATATTCCGGAAACACTTTCAAGCACGTCGACGTGCACTTTGGGGCGAATCGAACGTATCCGCACACCCGGTCTTTGCAAAATTGCACGTATCCCCATAACTCTTTGAATCGCTGCTCACGTTTCGCGTTGGCTTTTTCATAAGCCTTCGGGTTCGTCTTGAACGCGTTACGTTCGCTCTCTGCATCGGGCTCGAACGTCTTCGGCGGCCCGTCAACCACTGGTATCGCGCACGGCTTATCGCCAAACATCCCACTCGTCTCTAAATTCTTCTGCGCATCGACCGCGACCGCGCGTTCACTCGCGTTCGATACATAAATCACCGGCGCGTACGCATCGCCAATATCACCAAATTGCCCGTTCGTCTGCGTCGGCTCGGCGTGTCGCCAATACACGCGCATGAGCGTGGCGTAATCCAACCTCCCATCCTCGTACGTCACCTCCACCCCACGCTTGCCATCCATCGTCCCCGGCACGACATCCATCACCCCAGCGTACTTCAAATCCACGTACTCTCGCTCCAAGAACGCCGAGTCACCGGCGCCGACGTACATCCGCGCCGTGGCTGCCGCGCTCACGGGCGCCATGGCCATGGCCATCGCCGTCGTCGCGGCGACGACAGACGCGCCGAGCGTCGGTGCGTGCGCCGGACGCGCGCGCGGCGCGTTCGCGCTCCGCGTCGTCGTCGTCGTCATCGTCGTCACCGCTGTCGCGGTCGCGGTCGCCATCGTGACGTGTGTCGCCATCGCGCGCGAATGTGACGCCACTCCTCGCGCGCGCCGTCATGCTCTCGCGCCTATGTGCGCGCTCGTCCGCCATGCCGACGCATCGCGCGGCGGCATTCGCACCGTCGTCGTCACCAGCGTCGTCGGCGGCGGCGGTGCCGTCGCTGGCGCACCGTCGCGCGTCGACGGGCGTCGACCGGCGGCGACGACGAAAAGCGTGCGCGCGCGCGTTCGCGTACGACGACGCCGACGCGGACGACGGTGGCGAGGTGTTATCGTACAGACCGGGCGAAAGCGCATCGGCGCCTAAAGATGTTCGTCGCGAGCGGGTAAGGATTCGAGCGCGCGACGGTGGACGAGGACGTCGAGGCGTTCTCGGCGCGGGTGGTTGAGGTTTGCGACGGCTGGACTGACGCTCGCGGTGCTTTCGTTGCTTTCGTGTCGCAGGGGAATTGCTATGGGTGCGGGGTACAATTACAAATTATAGATGAATCCATCGCCGGGTACGTCGATCCGGATGAGTACCAAACAAAGGCGGTGGTACATAGGCAGTTTAATGGAATGTTGTGCGCGCGGTGCGCGGCGTTGAGCAACGGACGGTTTGTCAACGCCGTGGAGGGCCAAGGAGGGATCAAAGCCGCACCGGGGTTGATAACGCCGAAACAATTGCGAGATTCGTTGAAAGAAATTCGCGAGCGCAAGACGTTGGTTGTCAAGGTGGTGGATGTCACGGATTTTCATGGGAGTTTCTTGAAAAAGGTGCGAGACGTGGTGGGCGGGAACCCAATTTTGTTGGTCGTCACCAAGGTTGATTTATTAAGTCCAGAGACGAATTACGACGATTTATTGCGATGGGTGGAAGATGAATCCGCGGCGCGACGGCTGACGCTCGCTGGCGTCGCGTTGGTGAGCTCGAAGAAGGGTTTTGGGATGCGAGACGCCGTGTTGCAAATGATGCGCGAACGCAACGGCCGGGACGTCTACGTCATGGGCGCGGCAAACGTCGGTAAAAGCACATTCATTCGCGCTGCGATGGATGAACTTCGATCTGCTGGGAACTACTTCGCCCCGGCAAAGCGATTACCTGTGGCGAGCGCCATGCCTGGCACTACGCTCGGGGTCATTCCGCTCAAGGCGTTTGAAGGCAAGGGCGTGCTCTTCGACACCCCGGGCGTGTTCTTGCACCATCGACTCAATTCGCTTCTCGGACCCGAGGATTTGTCAATCATGCGTCTTGGAAACACTTTGAAGAAGTTCGTGCCAAAAAAACCCGAATGCGCAGAACCCCCCGGATTTGATTCATTTCAAGGGTATTCACTGTGTTGGGGTTCGTTTCTTCGCATTGACATTCTCGCCTGTCCTCCGAATACGGCTTTTTCTTTCTACGGTCCAAAAACTCTTCGCGTGGACGTTATGAAAACTTCAGACGTACCAGCGACGGTTCCTGGGCAAGAACAGGCGGCGTTGCGTCTGGTAAATGAGGTGGATTTCGTGCCGCCACCAGGTGTTACCGGCGGCTTGGTCGACCTCTCCGTGTCTGGTCTCGGCGGCTGGGTGCGCGTTGAAAAAAGTAGTGAGCGGGGCGACGGCGTGATTCACGCGCGCATTTACGGACTTCGTGGACTCGAAGTGTTTGCGCGCGATGTCATGCCAACTCCATAGTTTATGTTCCATTAGCCATATTTGCAATTTATTGTTTGCGTAGAAGCGACAACAACTGTTGCGCATCCGATGCCTCAAACTGCACCTCTGGCCATGAGCTCGTCCAAAGAGGACGATACTTTTTTTGACTTGCCACCCGCTACGCATGCGCAGCAAAAGCGTGGATGGACTCGTGATTATACCGTTGTTTGGGTCGAGCACGATGCCGCGCTCAAAGATTTGACAGAGGATAAGTCCTCTGTGGACGCGTTTCTCTGCGCTCCAAATCGAAATGTCAACGGCCACACCATGCGCCAGTTCGACTTTACCGGAGGCGAGCGCGTGCGAAAAGCCAAAGCTCGGGCAAGAAACGAAGAAATCGCGTTCGAAGAAGCAAGCTTACGCGCGTGGCGGGCAAAGCACGCGAAAAACTTTCAGAGGTTGTCACAACGATGATACGCTTCAAATTAACACTACAAACCGCGGCGCTACGTGCTCATGGAGGGCACACCACGGTGAACTAACTAAACTACTGCGTTGTCATTCGGTTGTTATTCGAACATTTTACGCCGCATGAGCAAACGCCCGCGCCAGCCGAACAACCCAGGATCAATACCTGCGACGCTATATCCGTTGTCTGCATACAATGCGCACACCTTTGGCTT
>Ga0222714_10002501_pt1 | contig 19368 bp, 27 predicted proteins | sample C33_3DmetaG_FD_165048 | JGI IMG/M metagenome (GOLD analysis project Ga0222714, IMG submission 165048) | Estuarine water microbial communities from San Francisco Bay, California, United States - C33_3D | ecosystem: Environmental > Aquatic > Marine > Unclassified | place: USA: California...
CAGATTTAAGTCTTTTACTATCTTGATTAATCCACCATCTAAAATCTTTAACGTTTTCATCATTTATATGATCGTTATGTTTTCTTTTTAATTCATATGTTATACAATCTTTACAGTTTATATTGTTATTAACATTATCATATTGTTGTAGATTATTACTTTCAATAATACTAATTAAAGTTTTAGCGTATGTAGAACTAGTTGCATACCCTGCCTTTTGTAATCCTTCTGCCCAACCTTTGTAGTCGGTAATATCTAAATCAAATAGTTTATCATATCTAGAATTATCTTTTAAGAATTTTGAATGATCGTCAAATGAAAATGATATGTCATCATATTTTCTAAAACAAGCCCCTCTATCTGTACGACTAGATCCATCACTATTTTCTTCTCTTGTATCTAAATATATTTTCTCCCCACTCCAACTACTATGACACTTAATCCCAAAATGATTTTTACCTTTTCTAGCCAAACCAGAATTACCATTACCTGATTCTAAAATTCCCTGCGCAATAGTTATCGATGCAGGTATTTTATGTTTTTTCATTTGACTTATTGCAATATTTTTAACTAAATTAATATATTCTCTCCTACTATATTTTTTAGTCGGGTCGTAATCTACTATTATAATATCTTCATTATCGTCTTCTTTTTTATTACATTCTTCAGGTAATGGTTCACCACATTTATATTCTATTTTTTCTTTTGTAGTTGGGTTGACACAAAAACATGTGGTTAATATATCATTATTATTATTATTATTATTATTATTATTATTATTATTATTATCCTCACATTCTTTTGGTAATGCTTCACCACATTTATAACTTATTTGTCGACCATTTGACATCATACAATAACAACTACTTAAATTTCTCTCTTCTTCATCTTTCCATACATAGTCTGCGTCTTTTCCACTATCAAATCCTAGTTCATTAGGATCAGTTAAAGGTTTATCTATTGTACTTATATTAGACCCAACTACCGTAAATTCTATGTTGAATTCTATAAATTTTATTTCTTCCTCATTATATTTACTTTTATCTATATAAACTACACCTTTATCAATCTTTTTAATATATAATGGTTTCTTATAGGTTGTATATAAATTATACGCAATAGAATCTATAACTCTGGACATTTCACTATGGATATCTTTTACATCTTTAATATCATTATACACAGCTTGTTCATTAATTAAATTTTTATTTTTAATTAATCTTTTATATTGACTCTCTGTTATTCTTAATATTTTCATACCACAGTAATTAAACCTAATAATTTTCTTTTTAAATATTCTCCCGTCATTTTAAATTTTCTATTCACATCCGATAAAAATTTATCAACACTCTTAACTTTAGGTACACCATTTTTAGAATAAAAACACATCATTATTCTATGTAATTGTATTACCCTATCTTTATCTAAATTATTTATTTCTTCTAAATAAATATTAGGGTCATAAGATAACATAGTATCCACAAATATAAAAATAGGATTTTCTTTTAAATATGTCATAAATTGATCTCTGTTTTCTGGTTTCCTTTTAGATATCATTGTCGCAACTTGTTGAATAAACGCGTTATTCTCAAAAGACAAAGACACATATAACATATACCCTATTCTATCTACTGCGTCACCATAGATTGATCCTTCAGTATATATACTTTCACATCCTTTTATTTCTTTAGGTGACACTAAACCCCTATTAACCCATTCATTTAAATGCATAAATTCATGAGATAAATGAGAAGAAAAATAATAATGTAAAGTACTCACATCTATCTCACTTCTATCTTTAGGTAGTACCATAGTAACCTCAAATTCCGCATCTAATATATTATAACTACCATCCTCATTTTCTACCATTTGTGTGTAAAATGGTGCATAGTTCATATCAATAGAAGCTTCATCATCTTTACTTTCAACAATAGTCACATGTAAGATAACACTATCAATAGGTAAGTCCTCATAAAAATCTTTACCCTTTAATTTCAATGATAGTTTGGTTAATAAATAAACGTCTTCCTCAACATCCTGTTTTAAAATAGGTAATAAAACCTCATCGGTTACATAGTCCGCCCACTTTTCAACATTCTTAGAATATCCTCTACCTTCTTTTATTAATTTATCGTATTGTTTTCTATTTACAATAACCTTCATTATTTATATCTTTATATATAAATATTATAAAATTATTTAAAAAAGTAAGTATTATGGAATTATTATTAATTATTTTAGTTGGGTACTCGATATCTAACATTATTGTATTCGGATCAATTTTCGAAGGACTTAGAGAAACTGCACAAGTTTATAGTCCCAACTTCTTTGGTAAATTATTGGGTTGTATGATGTGTACTCCTTGGTGGGTAGGATTTTTCTTATCTTTAGGTGCACAAATTACTGGTTACACAGAGTTTTCACCATTCTATAATTATGGTTTAGAAAATTCTTTCTTATCTGTATTTTTAGATTCTTGTTTAATATCAGGAACTACTTGGTTAATCCACACATTACAAGAAAAATTAGAGTCATAAAAAAAGAGGAGTTAAACCTCCTCTTTTTCTTTAGCTCTACCGTTTGTATTAGTGGGTGGTAATTCTACACCATTATGAACCTTATTGTTTTTAGGTTCATTAAATTTAATATCTTTTAGAGTAGGTTCTTCTATAGACTCGATTACAAACTTTAACTTTTCTAAATCCTTTAAAGGTTTATCGTTAAATAAAACTTTTAATTCTTCAATCTTTGCCTTTAATAAAGATAACTTATTTTCTTTTTCAATATTAAACTCTATTACGTATTCAACGTGATCTAAAACACTATCGATACTGTCTTCTTTGTCTTTTGGGAATACCATGAAATAATTCTGATTATTACTACTAGGTTTATAAGTAATACTATCAGATTCAAACATATCCCAATTTTCCATTAACACAACATCAACAACAGGTAAATCTTTAACGAATCTAATACCAGTAACATATGGTCTTAATTCACTTAATTTTTTTTGAAACATATTATTAGGTTAAAAAATTTATTATTGATGTTATAAAATAGGATATTGCTAAACCTAATGTAATTAGTGGTATTCTTTCTATTTTAAATTTTTCTTGTAATCTAATACTTCTAACTACAAAAAATATATTTCTTATAATAATAAGTGTAGAAAAAACAAAAACTAATAGAAACCCCTTATTAACAATATCCATCATAACTTATACGTTTTTCTTATCTGAAACATTTACTCTAATTTCTTGACAAAGATTTTTGATGTCTTGACATCCTTTTCTTACTCTTGTTCCTGCCGCTTTGTTTCCTTTATCATAAAACTTTGTAAAGTCATCTTCTAAACTAGCAACTAAACTTTTTAATTGTTCATACAATTCCATTTTTCTAATTTTTAATCATTGTTATTATTTTCTTCATTATTTAATGAACCCATATATTCGCCCAACATATTTATCTTATTATTAGTTAAAGAAATTTTCCCCAGTAAATTATCGAAATCAAACTTTTTAAGTGATATAGGACTTTCTACATCGTTTAAAACTCTATTAAGTTCCAATTCTAACGTATCTCTTTCAGAAACTAAATCTGATAACATAATCTGTAAAAACTTTACTTTTGCGTTCATAATAGAACAATATTACTTCTAAAAAACCGTAAAATCAATAGTAAACTTATTTTTTTGTTTTAAAGTATAAACTTTTATCAAACATTTTATATAATTCTATTAATATATCCATATCCGATCTAGATTTAAGTCTATTAAAATTAAACGATAACTCTGCCAACTTATCTAACTTTTCTAAGGATTTATTTTTATCTTTATAAAATAACTCTTCATAAAAGAAAAAAAAGTAATCTCTTAACTTTTCAGTTTCATCAAAGGTAATCGATTCTTTTTTAAAATCACCAATTACTTTATTAAAACACCATAGGTAATGTTCTCTTTTTTCTTTTTCAGAATTAATAAAATCCTCACCCAAAAAAGTTGTTAGTAATATTTTATTTAAAGATTTTATAAAATCATAATATAACCCACACTTATCAAAGTTAATATCATTTGCCTTATATAACAAATTCATTTGTTCATATGAAAGTGGTTGTATCATATAATTTATAAATTCAGAATTACTCATATATTAATAATAGTATACTATCTTAAAATTATAAAGATAATAACATATCCATTAATTCTTGTTGTGGAAACATGTCAACTTTATCTTTACGGGTGTTAGTATGTGTCCATACACCTTTTATTTTACCATAATAAACATTTTCATTAAATTCAAATGCATCAGCACCTTTTTGTCTAATTAATTCAGGTAATCCTTTTCTAATATCAATACCATCTCTCTCTCCAATCCAATGCATCCATAAACGTAATGACTCTATTTGTTTATCTGAATATCTATGCCATAAAGTATGTCCCCTAAAAGGTTTAGATAATTTAACAATCTGAGACTCATCAACAGATGCTCCCGCATAAGTTTTACCATTAACTACATACCCAAAATTACAAACCTCAATACCGATAGAATTTTTATGCATTGTTTGTGATCCATTCTTACCTAAATGATATCCCCAGCAACCTTTTGGAAATGCCTGTACCATAACTCCATCATATGTTTCGTCATTACCTTTACATGATGGTCCGCCTAATACAAATTCAGTTGCAATTCTACCAATTTTATCTGAATCCCAAGCTTTGATAGTATTAAAGGGATTGTGCCACCCAGCTGTGTGATGTAAGAACATCCATTCAGGTTTAATTGGGCCCTGTAGATATTCATCTTTTGGCATAAAAAACTCAACAACTTCTAACCCATTTTTAGTAGTATATTTATTTTTACTATACACTGAGGACGCTTTTGACTCAGTTATAGTTTTTGTCAAATCAGTATCTAAAAGACCCATTTTCGCCAATGTCTTAGGTCCAACAACTCCATCTGGGGTTAACCCATTTTGCGTTTGCCAATTTTTAACTGCAATTTCTGTTTTAGGTCCAAAATGTCCATCGGCATTAAGACCTAATACTTCTTGTAAATCTTTTACAAGATCACCCTTACTTCCAATTTTTAAAATCATTTCTTTTAATTTATTTATTTTTATTATTGTGGTGGTTGGTTAACTCTAATGTAATCCATATAATCCAAAACTATTTCTGTTGCAGGTTTAAGACCCATCTCGATTAGTCCACCTATTAATTTATCAAAGTATATTTTCAAAGTTTCCTTTTTTAGATTTTTAGGGAACTCAACTGTTTTTACATAACCAGTTACTATTGTTTCATCGTAATCCCAACCAGGTTTTTTCTTAACGTATTCTGCATTATATTGTGATAATCCATCATCGTGAGATATAATATCAAATGCGTTACCCCTATCCAACACCCTTTTCCCAACAAACTGACAATAAGAAACTACCATTGGTAATCCGTCACTTTGTAAGAAAATTTCCATAGAAGTTGCCTCTTCCGCCACCGCATCTTTTAAATCTCCCAATGGGACCTCAACTATCCAAGTAACACCGTCGACATCAAAAGTCTGCCCAACATAATTATCGTATTGAAATTGTAATAGTATTGGGCGAAGTAAATCCATATCTTCTGATGTTATATCATCTTCTAGTTCTACTGATGGTAAATCATCGAATAATACATTTTGATATTTTAAATAATACTTATATAGTTTATATAAATGGTCATAATCGTCATAACCTAACGCATTTGCAACTTTAAGTATTTTTTCTCCGTCAGATAAATCCCACGTATTTACAACTTCACCTTTGCGGTTTTGCCAATATCCTTTTTCATCCCTAAATTTGTGTATGGTTTTTAAGATACCTTTATCTAGTTTAGGTAAGTCTAAGTTGTCTATTATTGCCTCAGTTAATATACTTTTGAATTTCATACATTAATAAATATTCCATAAAATAAAAAAGGTACCCAAACTGGGTACCCTTAAATAAAAATAAATAAAAAGAATAAATTATAGTAAAGTTTTACCTTTAGTGGACTCAAATAGATTTTTAAATGTATTTGTTTCCTCAGAATAATTATTAGTCTTACCCATTGAATCGGAATACTTATAGTTAAATAATTTTTTCATCTTATCAGTATCTTCATTAATCATAGACTTATTTTTGTAAGAAAGTACAGTACCTTCTTTTAATGTGTCATCCCATCTTACTTTATAGGTTTGGTTACCATCTGTCATTAAGAATACGTGTCCATCATTTTTATAATTTTCAGGAATTAATTTCAACATATCGTATTCCGTTTTAAATTCGTTTTTAAAGTTTAATCTTTTCATTTTACTATCTTTTGATTCATTTGTTACTCTTACTCTTGGAGTGTCGTGATATTCCTCTGGTTTATCATACTTATGTTTTTTATATTTTTCACTATTTATTTTTAATAGTTCATAAGTGTCATCTTCCTTTTCACCCTCTCCAAAACCATCATGTGTTCCGAAGTCTTTATCATATTCTGACGTATCATTTAAATCATCAATTCTTTTCATAAATGATTTAAATACTTCAGTGTCTTCATTATCGTATTTTAAACCTGACATTTTACCAGCACCTAATGCTTCAATTTCATATGCCTCTTCATAATCAGAACGATTTACTTTAGGAGGATTAAAATCTTCATCATTATCAAAATTATAATAGTTTGACATTTTTTTGTCAAAATCTTTTAATGCCTCAGTATTAAAAGTACCACTTTCAGTTCTAGCACCCATTGCAGTTTTCAAACCTGCAGGATCTTTTTCTTCTCTGATTGTTATTTTAGTTTTTTTAGTTAAAAATTTACCTTTCATTTTTATCTTTTTTATATAAATATCTTTTTTTTTGAAAAAAGTTTGTGTAATTAAAATATTTATATTATATTTGTTGATATAAATTCAAACAATATGAAAAAATTAATTTTTATTCTGTCGATAGTCTCATTGGTAAGTTGCTCTAACCATAAAGAAATTTCCTATAAACAACCTATACCACATAGTAATCCAATTGTTAATCAACCAACATATAAATCTAGAGTATTACAGGAACAAGATGAATTGGCGGATAGAATGGATCACTGGACTTGTGAAGAAATCGAAGACTTCAAAAGAAAGTATGTTTATTCTGAAATAAATATTTTTCTTAAAAATGGTGATACATTAAAAGTTAAATAGTAAGCCCATTTTTTAATAATTCACCCCTAAATTGGTCAGTTACATTTATAACTTCACATATGTACTTATTTCTGGCATATGGATCATCATAATATGTTAACATAGCTCCCGCACCTACTTTTGAAGCTAATTTAGAACTTTCAATTTTCTCTAAATTAATAAAATATGTTTCGTCTTGTCCCGCTAAAACACCAGCATCTATACCCCTTTCTTTTATTACTAAAAATTGTGGTATAACTTCATCTGGTTCAACATAAATACCCCTTTCATCCATATAACCCGGTTTAACATTTCTAGAATCTACATCTACTCTACCATCAATATCAATAGTATCTCCCCTCTTTTGACTTATACAACTTAAACTTATTGATTGACCCTCATCAATATTTAATGGACCAGTTTCGTTCAGTAACTTTCTATTAGCTTCCATTATAAGTTCTCTCTTTAATTTTTGAATTCTTCCCATTTTATTTTAATTTTAAATTACTCTTTTTTATTTTTTTAATAATCCTACCTTCGTTATAAAACTCAATCGCCTCAGGACTTTGGTTACAGTAGGGGAAAGTTTTACATCTTTCTTTTACCCTAACCTTTTGGTATCCTAAGTTTTTTAATATGTCATTAGGTTGTGTTTTTTTAACAGGTGCTTTACCTTTCTTACCCGCAGTACCCATAAACTTACTCGCTGGAAATCCAGGTGTATCATAAACACCCCCAACACCACCTACAGATGTTGCCTCATCTAATTCTTCCTCTTCTAAAACCTCTTTTTCTTCATTAAAAGAATAAATATTACCTATTGGTTTATTCATACCGCCTTTTGGCACTCCTCCTACTAATTCAGGTATTTCTGATTTCTTAAATGTTCTACTAATTGGTCCACCCCCCAATGCAGATACAAAAGATCCAGATGACATAGCACCTGTTGCTTCTTCTATTTCTTCTTCAGAATCTAAATCAACATATAAGTCTTCAAAATCAGGTTTTTCATCTCTGACTCTTCTTATTTGATCAAAATCCCTAGGCGATTCTCTTCTTCTATATTCGTCCTCAAAGTCATTCCTTATCATTTTAGAAATTCTATTAGAATCTAAATCCTCTTCAATATTTTCTCTATAAGATAATTCTATTCCGTCTAAACTAACTTTTCCACCATTGTGTAATTTATCCATTTCAGATTTAGATATTCTAATAGTTTTTTTATTATCACCTCTTTTATCTTCTATTGCAATAATACCAAACTCTGGGTCAGTATAATAATCTGCGAACTCTGCAATGTGATCCATTGCAATTTCTTTTGCTTGTTTCTTAGAATCGGTATGTTCCATTTCTATTTTAGTACCTACCTTTATTTCTTTTTCAATATCCTCTTCACTTACATTGTGTTTCTCTGCCAAATCTTTAATTGTCATATCATCTGCCTCACCACCTTTAAATTCTTCATCTTCTGAAAAGACAATACCCTTTAAATCATTGACACCGCTCATTTGTGCAGCCTTATGAAACGTATCACCAATAGAACTTCTATCTTCGTTTATATCTTCACCCCCACATTTCATCCTCATCAACCCTATAAGATTTTCTAACTTATCTAAATCTTCTTCTGGTAATTCATGTAACCTATTTAATTGGTTATACATTTTAATACCTACTTTAAGTTGATCCATATTTTGGCAGGAAATAATCACATCTCTAGTCCTTTGATAGTCCCCCATCATTTTTTCTTTGTTCATCATAAATTAATCCCTGTTAACCACATTTGTCTTCTCATCCACAACTCTCTATATAGTTTGACGAGAACATCTTTATTTATTTCTACAATATCTTTTTTAAATTTACTACTCTTTAATTCTTTTTCGATTATCTTAAGAACTTTATTTTCCAAATCACTTCCGAACGCATCTTTAATCTCTTTGCGAATCATAACACCAATCTTATTTTGATCGGTTTTTGTTAATTCCTCATTAATGATTTGTCTAAGTCGTAAATCATCCATAATATCTTTTATTAATAAATATTAGGATTTTAGTAAAAATTTACAATAAGATGATTAATGTTATAATGGGTAAAACTACTGCACCTATAAACCCCACTCTTTTTAGATTTTTTTGTTTTTTAATTTCTTTTTTTTGATCTTCTATGGTTAAACTATTATATTCAATTTCTTTTGTTTTATTGTTTATAATAATATTGAGATTTTTTATAATTTCGTCTTTGTTCTTATTCTGTAACTCTAATTTTTCAATGATGTTATCCTTTAAAATAATTTTTTCAGAATTTAGACTGTCCCTTTCAATATAAACATTCAATAAACTATCAGTAATTTCATATTCAAGCAAATCTGCCAGTATATATTTTGCAATTGGCAAACTCATAATAATTAATGTGTCACCTTCCTTATCAACTACACTCTCAATGGTTCCTTTCGATGTAGTCTGTGAGATTGCGGGTAACATCATTAACAACCATATTGTTAACATTATTAAGTACTTCACTTTTTCTTTTTTTTAACTTTTTTATTTCTTTTTTATTTTCACTTAAAACCAAATTAACTGAATCTACATTTTGATTTAAAATATCAATATCTTTTTGGAGATTGTCATTTAATGATATAATACTATCATTTGATTTTAATAAAAAGGTATTTTTTTCTTTTAAAAGTTTTATTTCACCTTCATAATAATCAATAGATTTAGAAGGTCTAAATAATATCATTATTACAACTATTAAACATAATATTATTATGAAAATTGTTTTTATATCTATATTAATTTTAAACATAATTAAAACCCTTCTTCCGTACCTAATTCTTCTTCAGTTTCACCTTCTATTTCTTCTGTTTCTAAAGGCTCTGGACCCTCTTCTGCGTTTTCTTCATCTGTAACCTTATTATTATATTCTTCTGCAATTTTAGTTGCCCATTCATCTGACCAAGTATCATAATACGCTACTAACTTTTGTATCTGTTCTAATGTTGACTGATTTAACTGTAATAAATCACCTGTAATATAAACACCATTGGTATCATCTAAAGAGTAAAACCATTCTAAATTGTTTGCAGTAAATTTACCACTAAATTCTACATTTTGTGCCTTAGGATACAATTTAAATCTATTGAACTCAACTCTGGGTGTTACAGTATCTCTAAACTTTTTTTCTTCTTCTTGTAAAGCCGCAGAATCCTCTTCTCCTAGATCAATATCATCTTTTATTTCTGATTGTTCTTTAAGTAACCTTTTATTTTTTTCTTTTTTTATAGTGTTATAGGTTTCTCTAATTAACCCTAACATTCTTTTTGTTTCATCGTGTTGACTCATAATACTTTATTTTTCTTCAATCATTTGTTTAAACTTTTTAAAATCCCAACTAGGGTTTAAATCAGTACTCTCTTTAAAATAATTACTTCTATACACAACACCCTCAAAATATTCAACACCATCAATAAATGTATTGTGACCTACACATTTTTTAGGTATGTTATGTATATTACATAAGTGATTAACTAATTCGACTGTTGACTCCATTTGTTTATTGGTGTATGAATCCCAATACGCAAATCCTCTCCATCTTTTTTCGTAAACACTCTTCCTTCTTTTATAAATATCTCCAACCCAATTAAAATACGAGTTTTCGATTAAATCTTTTTCTAACCAACCTTGATTTTCTAATAAAATAACTATTGTTTTTTTGTCTATATATTTAACCCCTAAAAAATCAGAGTATTTAGATGAATCATAGTGTTTTACTATTTCACCATTCCTAAAAATAGTGAAGGGTGATGTTTTTTTATATTCACCACCCATCCTAAGTTTCCAACCTGTAATATGCTTATCTTTTTCTGAAAATGTATTAGCTAAAACTATTTGTCTTTTTTCGAATTCGGTGTCATAGTAATTTTTTTCATCTAATTTATATTTAGTATCTTCAATAACCATACCCTAATCGATTCTTTTGATGTTACTTTTTGGTTGTTTGATAGGTTGGTTAATTATCCTTTCCTTCAATTGTTTTGGAGTTATCTTTTCCATATCACCTCTAGACTCTTTATACTTTTTTAAGGCGTTCTGTAAAACTTCATTAGGTTGTAAATCATCTATGATTTCATCTTCGTTTTCTACATCACCCATTAAATTGTTATTTTGTTCATCATCTTCTTCCTTCTCTTCTAAATCCTCCTTTAATATTTCATCTAATTCTTCTGTCATTTCTTTTAGATGTTCTAGTTCCTCTAATTCTTCATTTCTATATTGCGAATTTGCTAATGCGGTAGGTTCATCTTCTAACTCTTTTGATGTTAGATCAGGAGGTAATTTACCTTCTTTCTTTAATTCTTTCACTTTTTCCCAAACCTTATTCTCTATTTTTTTTTCTTTATCTTCTTCAGGTTTCTCATATTTAACAAAAAAGTGTAATGACGTTAGGGATATAATTGGTAATAAACCACCTTCTAAGAAAGCTAACCATCTTTTCATACCAACAACATCAGTTAATTCGGTACCCGTAAGTTCCCATATTGGCCCAGTTAGTTCTACCCAAGACTTGAACAATTCCCCATTAGAATCTATTTCTTTATAAGAGTAAAAGATATTACCTATCATCTGGATAAATGTTACTAAACCAAACATAAACCATATCCCCCCTTTGATTCTGTTAGTTGCCGCAACTAACGCTGTAATCGCACCAACCTCAATCGCAATAGAAAGATATATTGCCCAATTTATAGGGTTTGCCATATCATACCAAGAAACTACGTGTGATATGGAAATACCTGCCACCAATAATATGGGTAGCAAAAACATCGATCTATTAGGATTATTTTTTACCCATTTCCAAATTTGTATCATAATATATCCTGTTGATTTTTTAAATGGTTTTCGAGCCTAACAATTATGTTATTCAAAGTTTTATAGTCCTCACTTTCTTTTCCTACTACATTTAACTCTAATATTAACTCTTCCACTTTATACAAAAGTGCAAGTAACTGATGTTCCCTTTTATTATCAACCATAGTTTATTTTTTTAAATCATTAACGTTTTTTTTCACAATCTTATGTAACTCCATCAACTGTGAACCTCTATCTTTTTCCGATATCCAATTATCATATTCTAAATGAATATTAATTTTCTCTACTCTCATAATCTCAGGAAAACTATCGATTTTTTGTTGCCTTAAACCAATTTCATATTTTAAACTATCTACTACAATACCATTATTATCAACTTTTTTAGTTAGTTTTTTAATCTCAGTAGATTTAGAACATGATCTAAAAAAGAAAAATAATAATAATACACTTAAAATATATAATTTATATTTTTTTACCAAATCAATAAATTTTTTCATAATTTCTTTTTTATATAAATATAATGATTTCTACAAATATAGTAAATAGAAAAAAGAGAGGGGAAGTTTTACGTCCCCCTTTTAGTCTCTTTTTATATTTCGAAAATACCACCTAAGTTATTTCTGACTTTTCTAATTGCCGTTTCTTTTATCTGCCTAACTCTCTCTTTAGTTAACCCTACTTCCTCACCTATCATTTCTAATGTCATAGGTTCACCATTAATCCCAAAATAGTAATTAATTATATTTATCTCCCTTTCACTAAGATTATACATCGCCCTTTTCATTTCGTTTTCTTTTAGGTTTTCTTCCTCCTCTTCTAATTTGTCAGGTAACCTAAACATATTATCTTCTATAATATTTACTAACTCATCATTATCATCATTGATAAATTCATTTAGAGAACTACATGAAGGTATGTGTATCTGTTCCACTTCTAAGTCTGTTGGTAATCGGTGATTTTCTTTTTCGAAATCTTCTATTTCTTTTTTGATCTTAGATAATTTATTAATTACATTTCCAGGTAATCTTACAGTCCTAGAATTTTCATTTAAACATTGTAATATAGATTGTTTAATCCACCATATAGCGTATGATATAAATCTAAATCCTTTTGTGTGATCAAATTTTCTCGCAGCAATAGTAAGTCCATAATTACCTTCATTTATTAAATCTGCAACTGGTACCCCTTGACTTTGGTATTGTTTGGCAATTTTAATCACAAATCTAAGGTTTGCACTAACTAATTCATTTAATGCTTGTTCATCACCTTTTTGTATAAGTTTAGATAATTCCACTTCTTTTTCTGCGGTAATTACATCACCTTTTTTTCTTACGTCACGCATGTATGCGGATAGAGAATCTTCCTCTAAGTTTAAATATTTATTTACCATATATTATTTATTTTTTTTGATTTTGTCCCTTAACTTTGCAGCTTCTTCATAATCTTCTTTTTCCAAAGCCTCCTCCAATAACTCTTCGTCAGTCTTAGACGAAGTTTCTTCTGACTGGTTGTTCACATATTTAAATATCTTTTCTGGATCAACTGGATTAAAGAAAATTCCCTGTCTAATATTTTTTAATGCCTGTTCCATCAAATGAAAAGGTGTTTGTCCACTATCTATGTCCCCACCAAATAAAGCTTTTTGAAATTCTTTGTTTTCTATGTTGGCAGAAAAGAACCCCATAGTCATTTCAAAAATAATATAAGATCGATTAGTCATATTAAGTAATTCTTCAATCTCAGGTAACACAAAGGCAGTTTCAAAAGTAGCTATTATCAAACCTTCTCCACTAACATAATTTACATCTTTTTCTGATATAACAGTTAAGTCTTCTTTTAATTCTTCTGTCGACCCTAAACCTATTATACAAAATTTTCTCAATAATTCTGGTTTATCCATAGTTTTTATTTTATAAATATTAACAAATTACGTACAAATACGATTAATATGTCAAAGTTACATAAAATTATTTAATCTGCAAAGAAGAAATGTCATTATTTTTCTCAATAGTAATAATTTTGTCTGCCCAGTCTTGTACAATTGGGTTGTGACTTATTAAAAATATAGTTTCATACATTTTCTTAATCTTATCAAAAAATATCTTAACCTGATCTAAATTGTTATTCGCCACTTTTCCTAAAACTTCATCAAAAACAATAATGTTAGGTTTTGGTAATGTGGATATTCTACCTAATACACTTCTTAATGCTAAAGACGCTAATGTAGTTTCTAATCCAGATCCAGTTTTAAGTTTTTTGATGACGTTGTTTTTAATTATTAAAAAATCTACTTCGTTTTTATCGTTAACTTCTAACTGAACTTCAAAATCACATACCTCATCTAATAGTCTATCTAACTCATAGTTAATAATCGGTATAACTGATGTTAATACTAATTTAGAAATACCATTCTTACCAATCATTCTACCATACACCTCAAATATTTTTAATACTTCTTCTTCTCTTTTAATTTGTTCTATAAGATTAGTATTCTCAGTAATCTTTTCTTCTTTATTACTTATGTCGTTTTCAATATTAGTAATTTCTGTTTTAATATTGTCTTTTTCAGTTTCTAGTGTTTCGATTAGTTGGTTATATCCTAATATTTTACTTTCTAACTTCCTGTTCTCGTCAATAAAAGAAGAATTTCTTTCATAATCTTTAAGTAAAGATGTTTTTTCTCTGTAATCTACTCTCATTCTACTAATTTCAATCTCAGTCTTATCTTTACTTAAGCCTAACTTATCGTATATATCGGAGTTCTTTTTCTCTTCAGATATCTTAGTTAGTTTGTCACTAATTTTACCTATATTTGTGACAACTTTTTTAAGTTCTTTTTGTTTTTCTTTTAGTAGTTTTTCATTTTCTTTTATTTCTGAACTGTGATCAACTTCATCCAAAGCCCTTTTACATGTAGGACATATCTCACCCTCTTTTAAATCTTTAATTAGTTTTTCTATATTAGAAATCTCACCCTCAACACCACTTTTATCGATTAGTAAAGTTTTCTCTTCAGTTCTATATTCTTCGTGTATATCTTCATCATAGGAAAACTTAGGAATATTATTAATCTGTTCTAATATTTTATCTAAATCTTCTTTTAAGGTAACACCTTTTTTAGTTAAATCATCTATTTCTTTTTTTAAGATAGTAGGATTAACTTTTTTAATCTCATCATCAATACTATATCTTTTACCTAGTAAGTCTTCTTTCTTTTCTTTAGCGTCTTTTATTTTTGTTAAAACTACTTCTAAGTTTTTTTCGTTTTCCTTATTGGCGATTCTGTTTTCACTTATCGTATTCTTATGTCCTTCTATCTCAATCTCTAATTCTTTTATATTATATACATTAGATTTCATTTTACTTTTAAAGTCCGACATTAGAGATTTATTGATGTCTTCTTTCTTCTCAATCACCTCTAAACCAATAAACTTAGTTAATAGTCTTCCCCTTTGGGTTGGTTTTGTTTCCATTAAATCTTCTAAGTTTTTCGCAGTTGACACAATGGTTAACATAAAATCATCATACGTACCTATTGTATCGGAAATTAATTTATCTGTTTCCCTTCTTTGTTCACCTTCTAAATTTTCTTTACTGCCGTCAGATAATATCCTATAAAATTCTAATCCTGAAGTAACTTTATATTCCCCACTCTTAGATAATTTCCTATTTAAAGATCTTTCAATAATATACTCATCACCATCAATCTCAATATGTCCACCAACTACTACATCATTTTCTTCAGTAAATGTATTGAATATTTCATTATTAGTTTCTGTCTTTGTTGTTTTACCAAAAAATAAAAATAATAATGAGTCAATAGTAAAAATGGTTTTACCACCTTGATTCGCTGGTAATGAGTTAACAACTGTTAAACCATTCAAATTTCTATATTCTATTTCATTTCCATTACCAAAAGATAAAAAATTGTCTACCCAAAGTTTTTTAATACCCCATCTCCTATATCTGATATCTTCTTCTTCTTGATTTATTAATATCTCATTTATCTTGTCGTCTAATCTACATAATCTGTCGTAATCAATAGTAACCTCATTTAGATTTAACCATTCTCTAAATAATCCTCTCTGATATGCAGTATCCATAATATTGTCTATGATGCCGTCACTCAAATCAATAACTTTACCCACACTGTTCTTTAGTATAGGTATAAAGTTTATTTTAATAGATGTCTTAGGTACACCATATTTATCAGAGAAATATGTCTTAACTCTGTTCACACTTTCTATTGTTCTATTTTCAGGATAATCCTGCCAGTCAACTCTTATCTGTGCCATAGAAGGTACATCGACATGTTTATTGGTTTTTTCCATTGTTTTTTCCATCATTTTCTATTTAATAAATTGGATCCGAACCAACCACCTCTTTTTTCTTCACCATATATGTCATCACCTTTTTTATTTTTTTTCTTTTCTTCTTCCAGATCTTTATTTAACTTTAAAACGTCTGATTCTAATTGTGAAATTTTATCAGTTAAATCGGATATTTTCCGTTTATCCTCTTTTATTTTTTCATTATCTTCTTTAGAAATGTCTAAATAAATGTCTAAACTTCGTCTAAGTTCGTCTAATTCTTCATTCTTTTTAGACATTTTATTTTGGAAATTATTTTCCATTTCTTCTGTTTTAGTGGAAAAATTTTTCCTTTCTGTTTCTAATTCCTCATTTAATTGGAAAATATTTTCCTCTAACTTAGTTATTTTTCCACCAAGTTCATTTACTTGATCATCATCTGTTATGTAAATTTCTTTTTCTATTACCCTATCGATTGGTTTTTCAACTATCACTTCTTTTATAACTTCAATAGGTAATTCCTTTATTACTTCAACTATCTTTTCGACAGGTACTTCCTTAACAACCTCAACTATCTTTTCTACTTCTTTAACTTCACCAGTACCTAATGGGGTTGCACCAAATTTTTCAACAGTATATCCCTGTCGAACCATCTTAATAATAAATTCATCGATATTAGGAATATCATTCATTCTACAATATTCCCATATCTCATCTTTTAATTTTTTGGGTATTTCCATTAGGAGTTAGTTAAATATTCTCTTTGGTTATCTATATCCTCCAAAGAGTTTATTTTAAACACATAATATCCGTAATCTGTTTTTATATTATGTTCGGTATAATCTAAATGTTCTACATCCCATATTAGATAACCATGATCATTAACTCTTTCACCAAAGTCTTGTTGTATGAAACTACCACAATATGTAATGTTTACACCTTTTCTTACGAAATTTTGTCTATGATGTATATCACCCATTAATACTGCATCACAACCATCGAATTGATCTAACTCCGCATGATCCTCAAACTCAAAACCAACAGATGTTATTGCACCATTAACAGGTGCATGAAACAATCCAATGTATTTTTTGTCTTTACCATATTTCTTTCTAGATTCAACAATATTAGGTTTTTTATTTTCCTCAAAAATAGAATAAACACACCACACAATGTTATCATCTAAATAACATTTACTTTCTTTAAAATAAGAAACCTTATCACTATAAGTTCTCTTTTCTATAACAGGTGTTAGAGAATCTATTCTATCTTTATTATTCTCTAATAGATCATGATTACCTGCAATTACTATCACAGGACAAATCTTAGTACAATCATCTAAGAAATTACTAACTAGTACTGACAACTCATTAGATATAGTTATTTTCTGATGTACAATGTCACCAGCAATAACTATTCTAACTTCGTTATAATCAAGATTGTTTTCTTCTACATAGTTAGTTACTTCTTCTATGAATTTATTACAGACTATTTCTGACTCATCTAATCTTTTATAAGTTCTGAAATGTAAATCTGCAATGTGAAATAACTTCTTTACCATAATACAAATATAAGGATTATTTTACAAAAAGACAATTCTATTGTGTTAACTCTTTTTTTTCATTTAATAACACTTCAAACATGTTATCAACATGATTACTATAGTCTTCACAATTAATGATCTTATAATTTGGGTTTTCTTCATTAAACCAAACTAAATGACAACTACCTAATTTAAGGTTAGTATTTCTTTCAATGATTTTTTTATAGATTGATAATTGTAACGAATACGTATTGAATTCACATTCATCTAGCATCCACAAACAATCTTTCATCTTATTACCAAAATCATTTTTCATATTTAGTTTAGTGTTTGTTTTCCAATCCCATATCTGTAGACACTGATGTCTCTCATTCCAAAACAACTGATCCACCATACCACATAACATAAGTTCTCTATCTCCCACAACTAACTCTGATTTAACAGGTATTAGTTTACCTTTCGCAACAGTATCCTCATAGAAGTTATGGAAATGTTGTCTCATAACTTTATATGTTTCATCAATCTCTTCAAACTTTAAACCCTCTGGACTTACTTTAGGTTCTGGTTTAATCTTATTACTTAGATAATTTTCAATATAATCGTGTAAAGTAGAACCTTCGTATGTTGCATGATGGTTCTTATATAACCATTCTTTTTTTACATCTTCCTCAGTAATACATTCATTTAATGGTTTTGGTTTAGAGTAGTCTGGTCTACCATATGGATCATCTTCCATAGGATAAAAATTTTGTTTATGTGCGTATCTATCTGCCATACTTTTAGCCTCATAGAAGTGTCCTTGTCTCTCCGCCCATTTATCTGGTTTTAATACCCCATCATCAAAATCATTTTCAAATTTATGAATAAAACCCGTACAAGACAATGTTTGTACACCATCTATATAATATTTGTGTGGTTCGTCATAATATTTAATGTAGTTGAATTTAGATAATTCTTTAATTATATCCATTTTCGCAATATTTATTATTAAGTATAATGAATTTTTTACAAAAAGACAAATTATGAATCCATTAGATAATAAAAAATACATACAAAAAGTTTGTGGGGTTGTTTATAGACAATTCATAAAAAATGGTAAAATAGACATATTTAGTATGGCAGATGATAGATCTACTTACGAAGAAATATTTAATTTTTTAAGTAAATCTTTTGGTCATGATGACGATGGAACTGATTTTCTTTATGCTTGTGCATATGTAAACATCCAAAAATGGGGTCAAAAAATTTTATTAATAGAATCTGAACAAATAACTATAATACCCAAACAAAAGTTTAAAGGTACTAAATCATATGTTGCTTCAGTTAGATATGATGAATATTATAGTTATGACACATATATGGACATTATGTTAGAATATATGATAGAAGAATATCAAATTGACGAAGATAGTGTCGATACTGATATTATAGATAGTTGGAATCACGAAATTAACATAACTACAGACACAAAAAGTAGATAC
>Ga0222714_10002503_pt1 | contig 19362 bp, 23 predicted proteins | sample C33_3DmetaG_FD_165048 | JGI IMG/M metagenome (GOLD analysis project Ga0222714, IMG submission 165048) | Estuarine water microbial communities from San Francisco Bay, California, United States - C33_3D | ecosystem: Environmental > Aquatic > Marine > Unclassified | place: USA: California...
CAGGAGCGGCGTCTTGTGCTGGAGCTTCTTCAGCAGGAGCTGCGTCTTGTGCTGGAGCTTCTTCAGCAGGAGCTGCGTCTTGTGCTGGAGCTTCTTCAGCTAGAGCTTCTTCAGCTGCTGCTCCTTTTGCTGCTGCCTTCTTAGCTTTTTTTGCCTCGGCTTTTGCTTCATCTTTTTTCTTCATTGCAGCAAGGCCTTCAGCACCTTTTTCATTCAATTTAATAATGCGGCCCATGGTCTCAGATAATTGAGCACCTTGACCTTGCCAATATGTAATTCTTTCTAAGTTTAATCTAAGTGCTTCTGCGCCATCATTAGCCAATGGATTATAAAATCCTAAACGCTCGATAAAGCGACCATCTCTTCTTTTTCTTGAATCAGCAACCACCACATTGTAGTAAGGGCGCTTTTTTGAACCACTTCTTGAAAGTCTAATAACTACCATTTATGTTCTCTTTAAAATATTTAACGGAAAAGGCGCAATTTTACGCTATTTTTGCCTAGTTTGGCAAGTAAATTAGGATGGCTTTAATAAACTACAAATAATGCGTAGGATCTTGAATATTGGCTGCTAAAAAACCTTCTTTTCTGAGCCTGCATGAATCACATTTACCGCATGCCAATCCATCATCTGATGCTTGATAACAAGAAATGGTCATCGAATAATCAAGATTTTTTTCATTTCCAATCTTAATAATTTCAGCCTTAGTTAAATTAATAAGCGGAGTATGGATTTTTATATCAGTACCCTCTATACCCATCTTTGTTGCCAAATTAGCCATTTTTTCAAAACTTTCAATATATTCTGGGCGACAATCAGGATAGCCTGAGTAATCAATTGAATTAACACCTATGAAGATATCTTTAGCCAATAAATTCTCTGCCCAAGCAAGAGCTAAACTCAACATTAATGTATTTCTTGCGGGAACATAGGTGCTCGGAATTCCAGGTGCATGTGAATCAGGAATTTTTAAGGATCGGTTAGTAAGGGAGGAGGTTTCAAGCCAACCTAAATCAATATTGACTAACTTGTATTCTGCAACCCCAAAAGTATCTGCTATTTTTTTTGCAGCTTTAAGCTCAGCAGCGTGTCTTTGTTGATAATTAATATTCATGGCATAGCATTCATAACCTTCAGCTTTTGCAATTGAAAGCACTGTTGCAGAATCGAGACCGCCTGATAATAAAATTACCGCTTTTTTAGACACCTTTTTTTTGACCCCAAATTATTTTATGTTGTTGCAACTGTAGCCTTACAGGCAGTGCATCATCCAAAATCCACTGAGCTAAATTTTTAACATCCATGTCCTCATAGGAGGGTGAAAATAAAATCTCATATTTACCAATTAATTTTTTGTCGTTAATAATTTGCCTAGCCCACAAATAATCATCATGGCTTGTGATAACTAATTTAATTTCATCCATCGATTTTAAATAATCTAAATTTTCCCACAAGTAATTATCTGATTCCCCTGAACCCGGAGTTTTAATGTCCAGAATAATTTTTACACGCTCATCGACATCCTGAATAGACTCAGCGCCACCAGTTTCAAGCGACACTTGATAGCCCATATCACATAAAACTTCTAAAAAAGCATAAGCCTCCTTTTGAACTAGGGGTTCGCCCCCTGTTAACGTAATAAACTTGGACTTATACGGCTTAATGTATTCAACGATGTTTTCAAATGACATTTTCTTACCATCATCAAAAGCGTAGGCTGTATCACAATAATGGCATCGCATGGGACATCCCGTGAGTCTAATAAAGATTGTTGGAATACCTAATCTCGTTGATTCACCTTGCAACGAAAAAAAGATTTCATTAATCGTTAAAAATTTTTCTCTATTCACCTTGAAAGTTAATTAAAGCTTAATTGAGTTTAGAGCCTCTAGACGGCTCTTGGCATTTGGAATAATCTCGGCATTCGGATAATTTTGAATAAGATCTCGCAATGTTTGTTTGGCACGAAGAATATCAGCCAGTTGGATATGACAATTAGCAATGCCATACATCGTTTCTGGAACTGCAGGATCTTGAGGGTATTGTTCAATAATTTTTGAATAAGTATTGATGGCAGCTTTATAATTCTTAAGAGCATACTGAGCATAGCCTAAATTATATTTAGCCCTCACAATTTTTTCTGATTGAGGATATGCAGTAATAAATTTATCAAAGGCATCAAAAGATTCTTTATATTTTGTCGCCCGTAATAAATTTTCAGCCTCCATAAAGGCATCCAGCTCGATATTCTTATCCACTAATTGTGGTATTTCTTTGATTTGATCTTTGGGTTTAATTTGAGGCAAGGGCTCATACTCAACCACTAAATCATTGACTGACGGATTTTGAGGCCCTGATGACTGATTTGAGTTCTCTTGCGCTAGGGGGGTTTGTTTTAAATCCAAATTCCCTAAATCAGCTTTAGGTTCTTTATTTATATTTGATAGGTTATCTTTTAAATCATTCGCGCTCGATACGCTTTCTTGCAAGCTATTTAACTGAGAAGTAGAGGGTAAATTATTTAATTTTGCCTCCAAATCGGCTAAGCGATTATTGATATCCTCATAAAGCGTTTTTTGCTTATCAGTTAAATTGCGAACCTCGAATTGAACTACCTCTATTTGTCCATTAAGTTTATCTATAAGCTCGCGAAGCAGCTTAAGATCATTTTGAATTTGGATGGGATTGTTTTTTTTGCTTAGTTGATCAACACGGTTATCAACATAATTTTGGATATTGGCTTGAATATTATTGAGTTGGCCTTGAATAGTATTGATGGCTTTTCTAGCTTCTTCGTCCTCAAAAACCCCGGCATGTGAGGTTTGGATAAAGAATAGAAGGCCAACCCAAAATATTTTTTTCATTTAAAGCACTAAATTAAAAGGGCTGACGATTACTCGCCTACATATTTAATATCAGTTCTCCTGTCTTGACCACATTCACTACCAGCACAATTTTGGTTTGCATTTTCTTCACCAAAACTGACGGTTTCGATATTTGCATCACTCACGCCTAATGCAGTTAACGCGTCTTTCACAGCCACAGAACGTTTTTGACCTAGCGCCAAGTTGTACTCATGTGAGCCTTCATAGCTGGCATTACCTTCAAGAACAATTCTCGCACCTGTGCGATTAATAAATTCAGCATGAGCAGAGATCACATTTTCAAATTCAGCTTTAATAGCATAACTATCAAAATCAAAGTAAACGCTTCTCTCAGACAAAACTGAACTACTTTGTAGCTCGGCAAGCTCATTTGCATCAAGGCCTGAGTCATCAGAGCCTGACAAATCTGCACCTGCGCCTTCAGCCGTCTTCGATTCTAATTCTGGAAATGGTGCGTTTAAACCCATAGGTTCAACTTCAGTGGTTGAACAACCGGCAAATAAAACTGCCAATAATGATGCAAGTAATAATGATTTTTTCATGCCTAATAATCCCTTAATGTAATGTTTAATTTTTCAATGGCCCCCAAGTAGATTCCAGAACAATACCTTTTCCAAGATCAATGGGGGTTTTCATAAGACCATTAATCGATACTGTACCAATTTTAGTAATCTTTCCATAGTCTTTGTAGGTGAATAATACCATATGTCCATTGGGCGCGAAAAGGGGTGATTCGTCCTGAGGCCCATCCGTTAGAGTCAAATATTGATTATTGAGTAAATTTTGTAACGCAACACGATACTTACCATCTTTTTGAGAAATAAAGAGAAGCAATTTACCATCCGGTGAAATACTAGGGCTTAAATTATTTTTCCCCTCGTAGGTTACTCTTGTAACCTCATTATTATTAATATTCACTTTATAAATTTGCCCATTACCGCCGCGATCAGAAACAAAATAAATTTCATCACCATTAGGTGCCCAGGCGGGCTCAGTATTGATTGAATAGGTTCTCATGAGCTGCCTGATATCGCTGCCATCCTCGTTAATGATGTAAAGTTGTGAATTGGCACTGTAGGTTAGGACGATGGCTAATTTTTTGCTATCAGGAGACCATGCAGGGGCACTATTATTACCTTTAAAATTAGCCAATAAAATACGCTTACCTGTCTCAAGGTTTTGAATATAAATAACCGGCTTATTTTTTTCAAATGAAACATAAGCAATTTTTTTACCATCAGGAGACCAGCGTGGGGAAATGATGGGTTTATTTGTTTTTACAATCGCTTTTTGATTAAACCCATCAAAATCTGAAATAGTGAGAGCATATTCAGCACTGGATATTTTTTTAACAAAGGCAATTTTGGTATGGAAAACACCGGGAGTACCCGTTAACTTCTCATAAACGGTATCAGAGATATTGTGAGCAATGGCTCGGTATTGAGAAAGTGTTCCTGCTAAAGTAGAAGTCATCACAATATTTTGTTTAAAAATATCCACCAGACTCCAAGTCACCTTAATTTTATTCTTATCAATATCATCTGCTTCAATTTTTCCCAAAATTAAAAATTGAGCCTGCATCGCACTCCAATTCGAGTAATTCACTTCCATGGCATCCCTTGGATAACTTCCAACGCCAGCTACATTTAATGGGTCAAACAATCCTGACCTTCTTAAATCACTATCAATGATTTGATTTATTTTTTGAGTTTGATTTTTGGTTAATGCCGTTTGCTCATGAAAGGGGGTGACAGCAATGGGAATCATACTTGCCTTACCACCAAGAATTTCAATGGTCTCTAAGGCAAATGAATTTATTGGCAAAAAGAGGCTTATGAAAAAGAGAAATGTACTTAAGATTGATTTCATATCACTTAGAATTAGATTGTTAAATTATTGTATCGCATTCGGTTGAAATTTAAGTTCTAAATTTTTTAATTTATCAAATAGACGGCCATCTTTGGGTAATGGTAAGGGTTGTGACTGAAGAATTGCTCTTTCAACAGCCTCATCACAGCTTGGTATTGCGCTGGATTTTAACATTTTAATATCCCCTAATAGATCACCCGTTGGCATTAAAGCAATCTTAAAAATCAATTCAACATCAAGATCCAATCCACAAAGTTGTCGATTTACATTTTGATGAATTTTTTGCTGAATTAAGGTTTTATATTTAGCAAGCTCAGAAGAGTCCATGCCACCTAAAACATCGTTATCACTCTCAACTGCGATACGATCTTTCTTAGATAAATCCTTATCTCTTAATTCTCTTTGGATTTGCTCAAGTTTTTTTTCTTCATTAAGCTTTTGTTGCAATTGTTTTAACTTTTCCTCCTCCTGAATTTGATTTTGTACCTGCTTTAACTTTTCTTGCTCAAGTAATTCTTTTTGCAATTGTTTTAACTTTTCCTCCTCCTGAATTTTCTTTTGCAACTCTTCTATTTGTTTTTGTTTTTTTAACTCGGCGGCTTTTTTTTCAGCCTCCTTTTTTTTCTTTAATTTTATATCGGCCTCTTTGTCGACTTTGACGGGCTCTGCTTTTTTTTCTGGGGGTGGAGTTGTTTTTATTTTTTTGGGTTCAGGTTTTAGCTTCTCTAATGGGGGACTTTTAATAGTTTTTGTCGGAACAGTATCCCAAAGCTCAACTTCAGCATAATAAGGGGTCTTTATGTTCCACTGAATGGTGAAAATCATAAAAATGAATAAAGCCAAATGGATACTAGCACTGAATAGATTGGCTTGAAGGTTGTAATTATCTTCAGCTATTCGGAAAAAATTCATATTTATTTTTCTGGGGTAAGAAGAAGTCCAACCTTATTTATATCATTTTGCTTAAAAAGGTCCATTACCGAAATAACCTCTTCATAAAGTACCTTCTTGTCTGCAGCAATTACAATGGATTGTTCTGGTTTTTTTTCAACCACTTTCTTTAAATGAGCTAAAAGATCGGCTCGGTTATAACTTTTACCATCGATTTCGGTTTTGCCATCTTTTTTAATGGACACCACAATTGGCTGGGTGGTTTGTTTTAGTGCTTGACCTACTTTAGGAAGCTCAACTACTCCGGGGTTCGTCATGGGAGCTGTCACCATAAAGATGACTAACAAAACTAACATCACGTCAATGTAAGGAACCACATTGATTTGATTCATTAATCTTCTTTTGCTCATAGCTTAACCTTTTCGATCGATGATATTAATGAACTCCTCCATAAAACTCTCAAATCTTAGAGAAAGTCGATCTACCTTGGCTGCAAAACGATTATAGGCAATCACAGCAGGGATAGCTGCAAACAGACCAATGGCCGTAGCAATCAGAGCTTCAGCAATACCAGGGGCAACTTGTGCCAGAGTGGCTTGTGCAACATTAGACAATCCAATAAAAGCATTCATGATACCCCAGACTGTTCCAAATAAACCAATGTAAGGACTGACTGAACCTACTGATGCTAAAAAGGGTAAATGTCTGTCTAGCACATCCAGCTCTCGATTGTAGGAGGCTTGCATAGCGCGTCTAACACTTTCAATACTTTTTTTATCAATGGAGCCATGGTCTTTTTGGCTCTGATATTCATTGTATCCGGCCCTAAAAATTTCAGCTAAGCCATTTGAAGTTCGACGCCCTGTCCCTAAAGATTCAAACAATCGCTTTAAATCACCTCCAGACCAAAAAAATTTTTCAAACTCATTGGTATTCTCCTCGGATTCTTTCAGAATTTTCACCTTGAGATAGATAAATTTCCATGAAATAACCGAAGCTGCGATAAGAATCAACATAACCAATTGAACAGGGAGGCTTGCACCCATGATTAGTGAAAAGAAAGATAAATCACTACCTATATTCATATAATCTCCATGACTTTTTTTACATCTTCTGGAATTCTTGTTGGTTTGAAAAGGTTAGCATTAATACAAACTATTTCAACAACAGAGTCCGTTAAAACTTCTTTATTTCTTATAATTTTTTGGGTTAAATTTAAACTGCAATTTTTATTGTCAGTCACTTTAGTTTGAACAATAATTTCGTCATCGAATTTAGCTGGTTTCAAATATTTAATAGCTAACTCTTTTACAACAAACATGACGGAAAATATTTTTTTCAATTCAGCTTGGTTAATACCCAAAGATCTTAACCACTCAGTTCTAGCTCTCTCCATGTATTTTAAATAATTGGAATGGTAAACCACACCCCCACTATCCGTGTCTTCATAATAAATCCTGACAAGCCATTCATGCATCATCAAACAGGCTCTTGTTACTCTTTGGTAATTTAATTCCAAAATGATTATAAGATTTTGGTGTCGCAACTCGCCCCCTTGGTGTTCTCATCAAGTATCCTTGTTGAATTAAGTAGGGCTCAATCACATCCTCAATTGTCTCTTTTTCCTCGCCTAGAGCGGCCGCAATATTATCCAGTCCTACAGGCCCACCTGAAAATTTATCCATGATCGCCAATAAGTAATTTCGATCCATTAGATCTAATCCAATTTCATCAACATCTAACATTCTTAAAGCTGCCTCAGCAATGGGCTTATTAATCTTCCCATTCGCTTTGACATCCGCATAATCCCTTGCACGCCTTAACAGTCTATTAACAATGCGAGGTGTTCCTCTAGACCTTTTAGCAATCTCTGCGGATCCGTGATCATCAATTAATACATCCAAAAGCTTTGCAGATCTGCTAACAATTTTTGCCAATTCATCATCTGTATAAAACTCCAGCCTTGCAACAATTCCAAAACGATCTCTTAATGGATTAGTCAGCATTCCTGCCCTTGTAGTAGCTCCAACTAAAGTAAAAGGGGGTAAATCAAGTTTTACAGATCTAGCTGAGGGTCCTTCGCCAATCATAATATCCAAGCGATAATCCTCCATCGCAGGATATAAAATTTCCTCGATTACAGGAGATAATCGATGAATTTCATCAATAAATAGAACATCATTTTCTTCCAAGTTAGATAGTATTGCAGCAAGATCACCTGCTTTCTCTAAGACTGGGCCGGAAGTCATTTTTAAATTGACATTCAATTCATTAGAAATAATGTGGGCTAGTGTTGTTTTTCCTAACCCTGGTGGGCCGAATAGTAAAACATGATCAAGTGCATCTTTTCTTTTCTGAGCTGCAGCAATAAATATTTCTAACTGTTCACGAATTTTTTTTTGTCCAACATAATCGTCCAAAAATTTAGGTCGTAAGGCTCTCTCAAAGCTTTCCTCCCCTTCATCTGAATTCTTAGGATCTACAAATCGGTCTGACTCAATCATGTCTTAAATCTTTTTTGATAAAATTTTTAATGCCTCACGAATTCCCTCATTGATAGATACATCCTGAGGCAATTGTTTTACGGCGATTAAAGCATCTTTAGGACTATATCCTAAACTAATCAATGCGTTTTGAATATCATCAATCTCCCTTGGAGCTGAATTTTTAGGCTGATCTCCAACTAAGTGCTGACATTTATCTTTAAGCTCAAGCACCAATCTTTCAGCAGTTTTATTACCAATGCCAGGAATATTAAAAAATACATTTGAATTATGACTCAATGCAGCCTCTACCAATTCGTCAACGCTAGCTCCACTTAAAATTGATAATGCTAATTTTGGCCCCACCCCATTAATTTTAATTAACTGCTTAAACATTTCTTTTTCTTTTTGAGTTAAAAAACCATATAAAAGTTGAGCATCCTCTCTGACAACAAAATAAGTCAGTAATGTGACCTGCTCGCCTAAATTCGGTAGCTGAAAAAAAGTCGACATTGGTACCTCAATTTCATAACCAATGCCATTGCAATCAATAAGAGTTCTTGGTGGGGTTTTATTAATTAAAATTCCTTTGATTTGACCAATCATATTAATCTTCCACCTTTAATTCGATTTATATTTGTTATTTTACTCATGAACTTAAAAGAATGAGCATGGCAAATTGCTGCTGCTAATGCATCAGAGGAATCTTCAGATGCAAGAGAAGGTAAATTCAATATTTTTTGTACCATTGATTGCACTTGAATTTTACTTGCATGGCCATTACCTACAACAGATTTTTTTATTTGAAGCGCTGTATACTCATAAATTGAGAGTTTATTCATAATTGAAATTGATAAAGCTGCCCCTCTAGCTTGACCTAGCATCAATGTAGATTGAGGATTTATATTTACAAATACTTTTTCAATCGAAGCACAGACAGGCTTATATTGAATAATAATTTGATTAAGTCCATCAATAATCTCTTTTAATCGCTCCGGAAACCCAGAATCTTTAGTAGTAGTTTTTATCGTACCACTAGCTTGATATTCAATCTTATCATCATCAAAATTAATGATTCCGTAACCTGTAACACTAAGACCTGGGTCAATGCCAAGAATTTTCATTTTTACTCTTTTTTAATTAAATTGAGTCAATCAATAAATTAAATTTCTCAATTACTTTGCCATAATTATCCTCAGTATACATTTCGGTAGGGGATTTTTTATTTCTGACTTGGCCAGCACTTACCGTTCGAACAGCTTTCTTGTTTTTGGTCACATCCATATAATCAATCTTGAAATCCAAGCCTAAAAAAGTAAAAACTTTCTTAGATTCATTCTCTAAATTACCTACAAAAGTCTTTAAATCTAAAGTTAAGAAATTATCAAACTTTTGTTGTGCCCAAAAAAGCATGTTCTCCTTGTAATTTTTAAGATAAAAAACAATATTCTCTTGACTGTAAGTGTAATTTAAGCCCCCCGAAGAAAAATTATTTTCGTACATTGAAAAGGCAATAGATTTAAAATTTCTTTTGGTATTGATAACCAAAGACTCAGGAAAAACTATTTTAATTAATCCCAAGTAAAAGGAATTAAAAGGTGTTTTATCAACAAAATATTTCTTATCAGTCATTTTTTTCACATAAGCATAATAATCATTTCTTAAATTAACTAAACTGCTCTCTGTAATATTTTTCTTTGAAATTAAGTCATCAAATAAATATTCTAGTTTGCAAATTTCACCTGCACCATAAACTTCAGGATGATTAGTAATAATCTGTTCCAAAAAGGTTGTTCCAGATCTTGGTGGCCCTAGAATAAAAATTGGTCTTAAATTGTCATGCGAAAATTCAATCTTTCTACTTTTTATAGCTAGATAAAATTCTTGAATATTTTTTACTTTTTCTAAAAAAGCTTTTTGGTCAAATAAAGAATCAATTTTTTTTAAATCATTAGCTTTAATCAATATTTCAAAAGAATCTTTAAATTTTTTTTGTTTTTTTAATATTCTTGCCAAAGTAAACCCACATAGTGCTTTTTTTTCATTGTCCTGCCCTTCATGAAAATAATGGGTTAAATATTGAATGTCTGATTTATTAAACTGATAATCAGTATGAGTAGCTAAACCTAAGTATGAAGGGATATGAGATGGTAATGTTGGCCTAAAACAATCCATGGCCCTTTCAATATTTCCTAAATATAAATAATCATACCCCAATGAATATAAGTTATTAGCATTTAAATTTAATTTAACAGCCTCTTGATGGCACTTTAATGCTTCATTTACATTATTTGTTTCATTGTATGCGTCCCCCAAAAGAATATATGCATTAGTATTTTTTAAATCTAATAGCAGAATATTTTTTAGTAACTCAATAGCTTCGAAAAATTTTCTAGTAGCAAAAAAAATTGAAGCTAAATTATATTTAGCTTCAATAAAATCATTATTCAAATCAATTGCTTTATTTAGATAATTTATAGCCTTTTCATTTTGATCTATCTTATGATAAACCATACCTAAATTAGCATATGGATCAGGAAATTCAGGTGCTAATTTAATTGCTTTTAGTAATGGATCGATTGCCAACTTATTCTGATCACTCATTAACAGCAATGCGCCTTTGATATTAAAATAAATAGGGTTTTTATTTTTTTTTAATAATTTATTTACATAATCTAAAGACTTATGGATTTTTGAAGCCCCAATAAAACTTTTTATTTTTTCAATTTCTCTATCCATTAATTTTTAATGTAAAAATTTACCTTATAAAATTACACAGTTTGAATAAACCTCCTGAACATCATCAAGGTCATCAAGTGCATCTAAAATTTTTTGCATTTTTTCACCATCTAATCCAGTTAATTCAATTTCATTTTCAGGCTTCATGGTTACTTCAGCAATATCGTATTTAATCAGAGCGGCGTCAAAACCCTCTTTAATATTTAGGAAATCATTAGGTTTTGTAATAACTTCAATACTACCATCATCATTATCGATTATATCCTCAGCCCCAAGCTCAATAGCTTTTTCCATGACATTTTCTAAATTTGATCCAGGAGCAAAAAATAATGAGCCTATATTTTTAAATAGAAAAGAGACACATCCATCTGTACCTAAATTACCACCGTTTTTACTGAAAGCATGCCTCACCTCAGCAACAGCTCTTTGTTTATTATCAGTTAAGCAATCAACAATAATGGCTGCTCCATTGACTCCATAACCCTCATAACGAATTTCCTCATAATTAACCCCCTCTAGCTCTCCAGTTCCTTTTTTAATTGCTCTTGAAATATTATCAGCGGGCATATTTTGTTCTTTCGCTGCTGCCACTGCAGCCCTCAACCTAGGATTAAAATTAATCTCCCCTCCACCAAGCCTTGCTGCAACTGTGACTTCTTTTATTAACTTGGTGAAAATCTTACCTCTTTTAGCATCTTGCCTTCCCTTTCGATGCTGAATATTTGCCCATTTTGAATGACCTGCCATTGAATCCTCACTTTTAAAAAAATATGTTTATTTTATCAGTTAGAAAAATAGGATAAAGCCAAATATTTGCACAAAAAAATAAATTTGATATGCTTTTTCATTTACATTACCGTTAATTATGAAAAACGCTCAGCAAATTCTGCAGGAAAAAGAATATAAAGATCTAATATCCATTGATCCGGATAGGCCTGTAGTCGATGCACTTATCATTATGGCGGAGTATAGAATTGGTGCCTTAGTTGTGTTAAAAAATAATAAAATGGTTGGTATTATTTCCGAAAGAGATTATGCCAGAGAGATTATTCTTAAAGGCCGATCATCCAAAATAACTACCATTTCCGAAATTATGACTAAAAAAGTTTTGACATTATCTCCAACAGATACTTTTGAAAAAGGGCTACAAATCATGACTGATAATAGAATAAGGCATTTACCTGTTCTAAAGGATGATGAGGTCTTTGGGGTCTTATCTCAAGGAGATCTTGTTAAGGAAATGATTGCCCATCAAAGAAATTTAATTGAGCAACTAGAAACATTTATTAAAAATTAAGACTTAAGAAATAAATCTTTCACTAATTTTTTAATAACACTCTTCCAGTCATTCGGCTGAGTTTGTCGATAGATCCTAATTGATGGGTACCAGCAGCTGTTATCTTCATCATGCCAATACCATATTTTGCCTACCCCATGCGGAACCATTAAAAATGTTTTTTTACCTATTGCGCCAGCCAAATGGGCTGTTACATTGCTTGATGTAACTACAAAATCACATGCCTCAATATAATTTAATAAACCCTCTAAATCATTAAATTTATCAAGATTATCCAACAGATCAATTTTGATTCCGTGTTCTTTCTCTAAATCATTTATTTCATCTTCAGTATTACCATACTGTAAATTAATAAAATTAATATCTTTGATTTTTAAAAGCTCAATCATTTCGGTGAGCTCTAAACTTTTTGCAAATCCAATTTTTTCATTTTTACTTTTCCAAGAAATACCACATATTTTTTTAGATTCTTTTTTTAATTTCCCCTTAATACGATTTGCTTCAATCTTATTCGGCTTTAAAAAAGAAGCTGGTTGATTTTCAAAACTTTTTTGATTATTCCTATAAAATTTTCCTAGACTGCCTATTGGAAGATGATAATCAAAATTTCTTACAAACTTTTCTGATAAATCATCCATGCAAATAAAATTTAAACTCTCAAACGATCTTTGATAAGTTGAAACCAGTCTCTTGTCGATAGCGACCGTTATATAATTTGACTTAGGTAAATCATTTAACAAGGAAGAATAAATTATTTGGTCTCCAATACCTTGTTCAGACCAAATAATGATTTTGTCTTGAACATTTATATGATCTATTTCATTTAAATCTTTTAAAGTTACAGGTTTTTTTCTTTTTGTCTCCCTAAATTCATACTCACTCCAACCACGAACAAATTTTTTTAAAAATAACAAAAGAAGCGATAAATTAAAATGTGCAGACACGTTTTTATCTGAATTATTAATAGCCTCTATAAAAGTTGCCTCAGAAGCCTCATACTGTCGTAATTGTTTTTTTACATTACCTAAATTAATTAATGCATCAATATTTTTAGGGTTTAGCTTCAATGCACTCAAATAATCTTTTTCCGCTAATTTATATTTAAATTTGTTTTGATAAAGATTTCCTCTGTTTATCAATGCTTGTTCTTTATTTACAGAGTTTTTAATCACAATATTGATTTGATCTAATGCTTTATCAAACTCACCCAAATCTTCATAAATAGCTGACTTATTTTGATAAATATCTAAATTATTTGGATCAAGTTTCAGAGCAGCATCATAATCCTCTAAAGCTTGGCTTTTTTTATCCAGTTTGTTTTTAACAATAGCTCTGTTAAATAATGCTCCGATTTGATTGGGGTTTATGTTAATCGAATTTGTGTAAGCCAATAGGGCTTCGTCAAAAAATTCTAACTGCAAATTGGCAAAAGCAATTAAATTCAGAAGATCAGGATTGTTGGGAAAATGTGAATTTAATTTATCAAATATCTTAAGCGACCTCTCAAACTCTCCTTTATTAAGAAGATTGAGACCTTCTTGTGATAATTGATTAGGATCAAAATCTAAATGATTGGCTGCCAAAATAATTAAAAATTATTCACCAATAATTTTTACCAGAACTCTTTTTTTTCTTCGACCATCAAACTCGCCATAAAAAATTTGTTCCCATGGGCCAAAGTCTAATTGTCCGTTAGTGACAGCAACGACCACCTCTCTACCCATAACTTGTCGCTTGATATGAGCATCCGCATTGTCTTCTCCAGTATCATTATGTCGATACCCACTCACAGGCTCATGAGGGGCTAAATGCTCCAACCATTTCTTGTAATCATGATGCAATCCAGACTCATCATCATTAATAAATACACTGGCTGTAATATGCATTGCATTTACAAGAACGAACCCTTCCTCAATACCGCTCTCGTTAAGACATTCTCTAATGTCTGGCGTTATATTTGTAAAATGCATTCTCTCTGGAGCATTAAACCATAATTCTTTACGATAGCTTTTCATCAGTCCTCCATTCCGTCATTAATTTTATTATAATTCTCAATCCACAAATTTGACATTGATGTATCCTTATAATCCTTAAAGCATGGGGTGCCGAGCGTATAATGAATGAGTTTAGCGCTTGGGTTGTCTTCGTACTCGATAGCCAACCAATTCCATTCAATGGGTAATTCACCAATGTCATCATCATCAAGCCATGAAAATCTATGAAGAAATTTACCTGACTGACCTCTAATAAATTCTGGGGTTAAGATTCTATGTTTAGGATGTTCACAATTCCACAAAATAATGCTTGACCAATTTTTTCTTGGGTAGTTTTGATTTACATTACCTAGGTATTTTTTTTCTTGCTTGGTTTTATAATCATGCTTTACAACCATCAATGCTTTTGAATCATCTCTTAAATCAAATAATTCTTTTATATCAGACTGGCAAATCATATCGCCGTCTGCGAACAAAGCCCAGCCATTAAAATCATTTAAATACGGGGTTAGGAATCTTGAATAAACAAAGTCATTACTTCTATCATCATGGCCTTCAGAGTATTGATTAAGATTCTTTAAGGCTAGAGGAGTTATTTGAAGTGGCATTGAGGAGTGCTGAATAAGTGTTTGGCAGAAGGTGTGATAAGCCACCGACTCTTTCTGATCAAAACCTATGAAAATATTAAATTTTTTCATACTTGGGATTTATGATTCCGTAAAAATTAATTCAATGCCATTCCCAACAATATCTTTAAAAAAAATTTGTTTTGTTCCTATTTCAGGAACTTCTCGGTAGTAAAAATCAATATTATTGTCTTTCAGTTTTTTGGAAAAAAAATCTAATCCTACTGCACTAAAGGCCATGTGATCAAAAGTAGCATCCACATGATGTTGTTTTTTTGCATTGCCCTTAGTTTCACTTAAATGGAGAACGTCTTTATCTCCAGCATACAACCAATAACCTTTGCTCTCAAAAGGCGGCCTTTCCCCCAAAATTAGACCAACGATATTTACATAAAATTCTTTTAATTGCTCCATGGTTTGAGCATCAGACCTAAGATTATAATGATTAAGTCCTTTTATCATATTTAACTAATATTAGTTGGCCTAATTTTAATATGTAATTCTCTTAGTTGCTTTTCCTCAACGCTGCTTGGAGCATCAGTAAGTAAACATTGAGCTTTTTGCGTTTTTGGAAACGCAATCACATCTCGAATAGAACTCGCACCAGCAAGTAAAGTAGCAAGTCTATCTAACCCAAAGGCAATGCCTCCATGAGGGGGGGCGCCGAATTGAAGAGCATTCAATAAAAATCCAAATTTTTCTTTTGCATCCTCATCACTTATATTAAGTGCCTTTAACACCTTAGACTGTATGGATTGGTCATGGATACGTATCGACCCACCTCCAACTTCCCAACCATTGATTACCATATCATAAGCTTTAGATAAACAACTGCCAGGATCTTTTTCAAGGTTCTTCTCGTGACCCTCTTGAGGTGAGGTAAATGGATGATGAAGCGCATTCCATCTTTTTTCATCTTCATCAAATTCGAACATCGGAAAATCAGTAACCCATAGTGGAGCCCACTTTTCATTATTTAAATGATTTTTTTCATGGCCAATTTTTTCTCTAAGAGCGCCCAAGGCTTCATTTACAATTTTTTTCTTATCAGCGCCAAAGAAAATTAAATCTCCATTTTGAGCCTGTGTTTTATTGATAATGGCCTCAAGAGCCTTATCATGTATATTTTTGACTATTGGACTCTGTAAGCCTTCCTCGTTAAGTTTTGTTACATCATTGATTTTTATATAAGCCAAACCTTTGGCGCCATAAATTTTTACAAACTCGGTATAGCCATCAATCTCTGATCTTGAAAGTTCAGAACCGCCTGGAATTCTTAGAGCAGAAACTTTTCCATTAGCTAAATTAGCTGCAGATGAAAAAACTTTAAAATCCACATCTTTCATATCATCAGTGAGCTCAACTAACTCTAAATTTACCCTTAAATCTGGCTTATCAGAGCCGTAACGACTCATAGCTACCTCATAAGGCATACGTTCAAACTTTTGAGGTAAATCAATATCCATGACTTCTTTGAACATCGAACGAATCATATTTTCTGAGATAGTCATTACATCTTCTTCTTCAACAAAAGAAGCTTCCATATCTATTTGAGTAAACTCAGGTTGTCGATCCGCTCTTAAGTCTTCATCACGAAAACATCTTGCAATCTGGAAATACCTATCAAAGCCCGATACCATCAAAAGTTGTTTAAATAGCTGGGGTGATTGGGGAAGGGCAAAAAACTCACCATGATGAACCCTGGATGGCACTAAGTAATCTCGAGCACCTTCTGGGGTACTTTTATTTAATATAGGCGTTTCAATTTCAATAAATTTTTCTTGATCAAGAAAGTTTCGTATATTTTTTGTAATCTCATACCTTAAGGTTATATTTTTTTGCATCTCCTCACGTCTAAGGTCAATAAATCTATTTTCAAGCCTTATGTTTTCAGTGATTGAATCATCATCAATCATAAAAGGTGGGGTTAAAGATGGGTTTAAAATTTCTATCTCTGAAACCAACATCTCAACCTCTCCTGTAGGTAAATTTTTATTTACCGTTCCCTCAGGCCTGGCTCTTACCGTACATTTCACCTTTAAAACGAATTCGTTTCTAACCGATTCAGCAATTTTGAATGCTTCAGGCGTATCAGGATCAATAACAATTTGAGCTAATCCATAACGATCTCTCAAATCAATAAAAATTACTCCGCCATGATCTCTTCTTCTATGCGCCCATCCACAAAGCTCAACATTTTGATTAATGTGTTTTGCATTTAATTCTCCACAATAATGCGTTCTCATTTAAATTCTCTTAATTTGTTATTAATTTTTTTTCTTTTGGGGTGTAACACCCATAGAAATGACATATTTTAAAACTTGATCCACACTAATATCTAGCTCAATGACTTTATTTTTAGGAACAATGAGCGTGTAACCAGAGGTGGGATTAGGAGTTGTAGGCACATATACATTGACGTACTTTCCTTTTAATTTAGCTGTAATTTTTTCATCAGGCTCACCCGTAATGAATGCAAAAGTGAATGTGCCTGGATGAGGAAATTCAATTAAAACAGCCTTATTAAATGCCTTGCCTGAGCTGGTCAAAAGTGTATCAGATACTTGTTTAATGCTGCTATAGACTGACTTTACAAAAGGTACTTTATTAAAAATTGCCTCATAAATATTTATCAGCTTCTTACCAAAAAAATTATTTGCAACCACTCCAATAATGAAAGTAATTGCGAAAGTTAATACCAAACCAAATCCTGGAATATTTTGACCTACCAGGCTCTCCGGCTTTAAGTGGTCAGGCATAAATACCACAATCTGATCTAAGAACTGAATAAGGCTAAATAAAACCCATGCAGTAAGGGCCAAAGGAATTAATACCAATAAACCTGTAATAAAATTTTTCTTAAACATTTTCTTTAGTTGCTTCCTTTTTTGTTTCTTTTTTATCTTCTGTTTTCACAGATTTCTTATTCTTAAAATCAGTCTCATACCAACCCGATCCGCTCAATTGAAAATTTGGAGCAGAAACCTGCTTTGTAAAAGAATCTTTTTTGCATTGCGGGCAATCAATTTTTATTGGATCACTGACCTTCATTAGCATGTCCTCTTTGTAGCCACAAGAAAGACATAAAAACTCATACATTGGCATCTTAAATTTCCCTAGAAAGGAATATCATCTTCAAATTCATCAAAACTTGTTGGTGAACTTTCGTTTGACGTATTAGCTTGATTTTTAACAGGGGATGAACCTTGAGTAAAGTTTTCATCTGATGACTTATCGCTTTGAGCTGCACTGCTCCTACCCCCAAGCATTTGCATGCTATCAGCAATCACCTCGGTCGTATAACGATCTTGACCCTCTTTAGTTTGCCATTTCCGGGTTTGTAATCTACCTTCGATATAGATTGAACTTCCTTTTTTGAGATACTCACCTGCAATTTCAGCTAACTTACGGTACATAACTATGTTATGCCACTCGGTGCGCTCTTGTTTCTCTCCCGCCTTATCTTTCCAAGAATCAGTTGTTGCAATACTAAAATTGCATACAGCATCGCCGTTAGGCATAAATCTTAATTCAGGATCTCTTCCTAAATTACCTAGTAAGATTACTTTATTAACTGAGGGCATTTTAATCTCCTATAAACCATCATTTTTTTGTTGCAGGAATTTTAATTCTTAAGGACAAAACAAACCACGCAACCAATAACACTAAACAAGCTAAGAAGCTTGTGTCATAGCCATAGTGGTTCGCAATCAAGCCCCCAATTGCACCCCCTGCAAAAATGCCAAGTGATTGAGAAGTATTATACACCCCCAAGGCCAATCCTTTTTGATTTAGGGGTGCAATTTTACTTACCATGCTTGGCAGTGAAGCCTCAAGAAAATTAAATCCCAAAAAATAAATAATAAGACTAAAAAAGATCCCTATAAAATCATGCGTCATAAATATAAAGAGAAATTGTGAGGTTACCAAAACAATAATCGATAGAAGAAAAACAAACTTAGTTTTTCTTAATTTTTCAGCAACAATAATCATTGGAAAGGTAAACAAAAAAGATATGAGCAGAACTGGTAAATAAATCATCCAATGATCTTTTAAATCTAAGTCCCCATTATTTATGATTAAAAAAGGGATAATCATAAACATGATGATTTGTGTGGCATGTAAAGTAAAAATACCGAAATTTAATTGTTGCAAGTCAAACCTTTTTAAAATGTCCTTAATTGTGGAAAAATTCATCTCATGATTATTTGAGTTAATTTTTTTCTCAGGAACAAAAAATTTAATGATCAAAAAAATAACAAAAGATAAGCAGGCCATTAAGTAAAAAATACCCGAGACACCTATTAAGCTATTTAAAATAGGCCCTAAAATCAAGGATAGGATAAATGTTAAGCCAATACTACCACCAATAATTGCCATCCCTCTTGTTCTGAATTCATCAGTGGTTAGGTCAGCTACGAAGGCGGCAAGGACAGCAGAAATGGCTCCAGCTCCTTGTAAGGCACGTCCCAAAATTATTAAATTTATATTACTCGAGAGGCCAGCAACAACCGACCCTAGAATAAATATAAATAGCCCCAAATAAATTATTTTTTTTCACCAATATCTATCCGCAG
>Ga0222714_10002506_pt1 | contig 19349 bp, 16 predicted proteins | sample C33_3DmetaG_FD_165048 | JGI IMG/M metagenome (GOLD analysis project Ga0222714, IMG submission 165048) | Estuarine water microbial communities from San Francisco Bay, California, United States - C33_3D | ecosystem: Environmental > Aquatic > Marine > Unclassified | place: USA: California...
GAAGGCCGCCGCCAAGAAGGCTGCGCCGAAGAAGAAGGCCGCCGCCAAGAAGGCTGCGCCGAAGAAGAAGGCCGCCGCCAAGAAGAAGTAGTCCGGCCGCAGTCCCTGGAAAGCGCGAGCGCCGGTGCCCTCGGGTGCCGGCGTTTCGCATTCCGGAGCGGCGGGTCGTGGCTAGATTGTGCGGATGACGACGTACGTTACGACCCGCGGCGGAGCAGCCGTGTCGCTGGCCGAGGCGGTGTTCCGTGGACTCGGGCCCGATGGCGGCCTCTACGTCCCGGTGGACCTTCCGCGGCTTCCCGCGGGTCGCTGGGGCGTCCCCGCGTCGAACGAGGCCGAGTCCCTTCGCGCCGCCGCGCGCTGGGCCGCTCCGTGCTTCTTCCCGTCTCTCGACGAGGCCGTTCTCTCCCGCGTGGTCGACTGCGCGCTCGACTTCCCGGTGGAGATCGTGGAGGTGGGGTCGAAGCTCTTCGTGCTCGAACTGTTCCACGGCCCGACCGGAGCGTTCAAGGACGTGGGTGCCCGGTTCATGGCTGCGCTCATGCCCGAGCTCGAGAGTGAGCCGCGCGAGCACACGGTTCTCGTCGCGACTTCCGGTGACACCGGCGGGGCGGTGGCGAGCGCCTTCCACGGCGTCTCGGGTTACCGGGTGATCGTCCTCTTTCCGCGTGACGGTATCAGCGACCGGCAACGTCGGCAGATGACTACGCTCGGAGGCAATGTGACCGCGCTCTCCGTGGCAGGAACCTTCGACGACTGTCAGAGGATGGTGAAGAGCGCCTTCGCCGATTCGGGCCTGCGCGCGGCGTACCACTTCACCTCGGCCAACTCCATCAACATCGCGCGCCTTCTTCCTCAGGCGTTCTACTACGTGCTCGCGGCCCTGCGGCTCGGACCCGTGCGCTTCGTGGTGCCGTCCGGCAATCTCGGCAACTTGTGCGCCGGCCTGCTCGCGGCGCACGCCGGAATGCCGTGCGCGGGATTCACCGCGGCCACGAACCTCAACAGGGGCTTCGCCGACTTCCTGAACGGCTCGGCCTTCGAGGCGCGACCATCCGTGCCCACGGCTTCGAGCGCCATGGACGTGGGGGCGCCGAGCAACCTCGAGCGGATCCGGTGGCTCTTCGGGGGTGACGACGACGCGCTGCGTGCGCAGGTTCGTGGAGAGGTGGTCTCCGACGAGGAAGCATTCGCGCGCATCCGCAGCGTGGAGCGGGAGACGGGCTACGTGATGGATCCCCACACGGCCGTGGCGTACGAGGCGGCCATGCGGGAGGAGGAGCCACGGGGGGTGCCTTGGGTGATACTTTCCACCGCGCATCCCGCGAAGTTTCCCGACACGGTCGAGGCCGCGATCGGGTGCCGTGTCGACGTTCCCGAAAGTGTACTCGCTCAGGCTCACGCGCCGGAGTACGCATTTGAAATCGAACCCACCGACGAAGCGCTGGCCACGGCGCTGAAAGGGATCTCCCCTTGACCGAACCTGCTTCGCTGCGGCCCGCGCGTGTGCGCGTACCGTGCTCGACTTCGAACCTAGGCTCCGGGTTCGACACCGTGGGCCTGGCACTCGACCGCTACCTGGACGTCACCTTCCGTCCCGACGACTCGGGTGCGCTCGTGGTTCGCCGCAGCGGCACGCTCTCGCGGCTCGACGAGGAGGGTGCCCCCGACCTTGTCGCGGCCATGTTCACCCGCCGTCTCGAACGGCGGAAGGTCGCACCCTCCGGCGTACTGGAGCTGTCGTCCGAGATTCCGATCGCACGGGGGCTCGGCAGTTCGGCCGCCGCGGCGCTGGCCGGTTACGATCTGGCGCTCGCGGTGCTGGGCGAGGACCGCGACGATGACGGCGCTTTCGACGCGGCGCTTCACCATGAGGGGCACGGGGACAACGCCGCGCCGTCTTTGTTCGGCGGACTTCGGGCCGTGGCTCGCACGGCGGACGGCCCGGTGGTGATGGGGCTCCAGCTCAGCGAGCGCGTGGGCTTCGCCTACGCCGCGCCCGCGGCCGGCGTGTCGACGGAGGAGGCGCGTTCGATCCTGCCGGCCCACGTGCCGCACAAGGTGGCCGCCGGGACGCTCGGGCGCCTCATCGCGCTCGTCCGGGGTCTCGCCGAGGGGGACCCCGATCTGCTGCGCATCGGCGTGAAGGACGAGCTCCACGTGCCGCACCGCCTCTCGCTCATCCCGAGCGTGATGTCGGCGATCTCCGCCGGTGTCGATGCGGGCGCGTGGGCGGTCACGGTGTCCGGTGCGGGCTCCGGGCTCATCGCCATGTGCGACCCGGCCGACGCGGACGCCGTTGCGGCTGCGATGCACCGGGTGTTCGACGCGGGGACGGGAGATCCCGAGTGCGTCGGCTTCAGCGTCCGGCCGAGCTTCGAGGGGCTCCGTCGGCTGAGCCTGCCGTAGGCCTACGGGCTTCCACCGTCGGAGCAGGGTCGGGCAGGGGGTTCACTCCCTCGGCATCACGTCGCGTCCGCCCCACGCCAGATACAGGTTGCTCATGAGGCGCCCGGCGAAGAATGCCGAGAACGCTGCGGTCGCACCGACGAGTCCGATGCCCCAGCCGAGTGCCACGAAGACGGCCGCTACCGTCGCTACCTCCAGGCCGCTCGCCACGGTGATGTGCTGTGTGCGCCGGCCCTCCACGAGCACCGCCCGCTGCAGGGACAGGAGGACGGAAAGGGCAGGGAGGAGCACCATGACGCGCGTGGGCGTGAGCGCGAAGTCCGCCAGTTCCCGCGGGAGCCCCGCGATGCCGACGAAGTAGACGTCGGACAGGGGCGTGAAGGCCACGAGCGCCAGACCCATCGACGTCGCCGTTCCCAGGGAGAGCGCGAAGGTCCGCAATTCCCGGTAGTGCTGGAACCGCTCACCCATGAGCGCGATCGCCGTGTCCTGATACGCGAGCCCCATCGAGCGGAAAAAGAACGACAGCGAGTGCACCACGGGGAAGACCGCGAGCGACTCGACGGGGGCGATCCCTCGACCCATGAAGAACGTCAGCATCGGCTGCACGGTGAGTCCGATGAGCGACGTGAGCGCGAGGGGCCAGTAGAACTTCGCGATGTCGAAGTAGGAGATGTCGCGAGGGGGACCACTGTCGAGCTCGCCCGCGAGAATCGCGCGCACGGTCCCGGCGGCCATGAAGCGGGCCGCGATCGCCTCGGCGGTCACCCCGGTGGCCAGGGACAGCGCGCCGACCCACGCGCCCGGAATTCCGAGCACGAAGAAGCCCACGAGGGCTGCGATTACCATGGCCGCGAGCCGCAGCACCGTACCGTACGCGACCAGCCTCGTCTTTCCCGAACGGATGAGCACCCCCTGCAGGAAGCGTCGGTACCCGATCGCGCTCGGCCACGGGAGCATGAACCAGAGCGCGCCGTGGGTAAGGTCGGCGACCTCCCGGGGCACGCCCATCAGCCCGGGAATCAGTGCGTCGTAGACGGGCGGGATCAGCAGGACCAGCAGAAGGAGCGTCGTTCCGAGACAGAGCGCGCGTGAGAAGTTGCGCAGCCTTATGAAGCTCACACGGTCCTTCACCACGGATGTCGCCGCGCTCATCAGCATGATGACCGGCGCTTCGATCAGGATCGCCAGCGCGAATGCGACGCCGTGGGCGGCCAGGTTGTACGTCGGGTCGGGAAGGCGCGCGATGATCGCAGCGAGAAACGGCCCTTCCGTCGCCATCATGATCCACGTCGCGGCGAGGGGCAGCCAGAAGAGAAAGATCGAGACTTGCGAGCGCGCCTCGCCGTCGTGGACCATGTTCGCCGGAGACCGATGCGTGGGCGGAGACAAGGATCCGGTTGCTAGAGGCGGAACAGGTACGAGAGCTTCATGAAGAAGCCATCCTGACGAAGGTCCTTCTCGTCGAGCGGCAAGCCGTACGGACCGTCCGTGGCCCACGCCGGCTCGCCCAGCCGGCCTTCGCGACCGCTGTAGACCTGCCCGGCCGGATCGACCTGGACCGGCAGCTGCAGCACGGCGGAAAGTGACAGAAGAAGGGGAATCAACAGGGCTCCTGACGGCCGCTCGGGGCAGGATCGCCGCGGCGCCGCCCAACCTCGCGGATTCGCGAACTTCGGGACAGGCCCTGGCGATGCGGTGCCGCCGACCGGGGAGAGCCCGCCCGACAACAGAACGCCCCCCAGGCCATTCGACCTGGGGGGCGTTCAGCGGAGCGCGAGGGACTCGAACCCCCAAGCCCTTTCGGGCGCTCGCTTTCGAGGCGAGTGCATTACCATTCTGCCAGCGCTCCAAACAACGAACCCGAATCCTTCGGCCTCACGGCCGACGGATCCGGGCTGATGCTACGTCCGGCGCCCGGATCGGGCACGGTTACGACGGGTCGTGTGGGGTTGATGCGAGGGAGACTCGATCGCCGCATGGATGGCGAGAAACAATCGGGGCGCCCGGATTGCCTTCGGCGATCCGGGCCCCGGACCAGCTGACCCGCTTCCGCGGGCCCTACAATCGGGGTGCCCGGATTCGAACCGGGGACCTCTGCGACCCGAACGCAGCGCTCTACCGGACTGAGCCACACCCCGGACTACTCGGGTACCTGCAGAAAAACGGACGGGGTAGGATTCACGGCGCGTGGCGCCGTGCTCTCGCGTGTCACCGATACAGGTGCTTCGCGTGACCCCGGTTGCCGCTCGAGTCGAACCCATGATGCAGGCCGCTTCGCGGTCTGCGTGGGTTCGAACGGTCAGGTCGTCGGACCTGGTCGTCCTTGCCCTCGAACAGCCTTCTTCAACGGACGGGGTGGGATTCGAACCCACGCGGGCGTGAGCCCACACGATTTCCAATCGTGCGCCTTAAGCCACTCGGCCACCCGTCCAGTGCGGCCGTGGAACAGCATGCACGACCAGGGTGCTTCCAAGGCAGGGAGTGGGATGGAGCTCGCTTCGCTCGCTCCTCTCGAGGGTCTCGGGGTCGGCGCTTCGCGAAACACGCGCTCGCCGCTCGAGTCGAACCCGCTCGGCGCGTCCTTTCGAAACGCGCGTGGGTTCGAACGGACAGGTCATGAGACCATGCCGTCCACACACACCACTCGGTCCTTCCAACGGAGGGAGTGGGATTCGAACCCACGCGGACCGTAGTCCAACGCCTTAGCAGGGCGCCGCCTTAAGCCACTCGGCCATCCCTCCCAAAGAACACGACGGGCTCTCTCCGACGCATCCCCTTGTCATAAGTTGCCCCGCTAGGGCTCGAACCTAGACTCTTCGGAGCCAGAATCCGACGTGTTGCCAGTTACACCACGGGGCAGAGCCACCAGTCGGATTTGAACCGACGACCCCGTCATTACGAGTGACGTGCTCTACCAACTGAGCTATGGTGGCAATTCTGCAGTGGAGCCGAGGGGGATCGAACCCCTGACCTCAGCGTTGCGAACGCTGCGCTCTCCCAGCTGAGCTACGGCCCCAGAACTCTGAGCATGGGCGCGACAGGACTCGAACCTGTGACCTCTACGATGTCAACGTAGCGCTCTAACCAACTGAGCTACGCGCCCGACAGACGGACCGACAGGTCCAGAAACAAGTGCGCCCGGGAGGACTTGAACCCCCAACCTTCTGATCCGTAGTCAGACGCTCTATCCAATTGAGCTACGGGCGCAGATACCAATCACATACTGACACATACTGATGAGCATGCCCACGACAGGACTCGAACCTGTACGCCGTTTCCGGCACTGGTCCCTCAAACCAGCCTGTCTACCAATTCCAGCACGTGGGCGCAGCCCAACGAATCACCCGAAGGCAATCATGCTCGAGGAGGGACTCGAACCCTCACGGGGTTAACCCCCACAGGATCCTGAATCCTGCGCGTCTACCAATTCCGCCACCCGAGCTCGTTCGGCTCACGGACCCGAAGGCCCGATTCTCATGGAGCCGAGGGGAATCGAACCCCTGACCTCTTGAATGCCATTCAAGCGCTCTCCCAACTGAGCTACGGCCCCCTCCACACGACCCAGGAAGCCGTCCGCCACGGGGACGACCGACTTCGTTTGTCAAAAATCTTCCAGCGGGGCTGACGAGACTCGAACTCGCGACCTCCGGTGTGACAGACCGGCACTCTAACCGACTGAGCTACAGCCCCAGACCTTCAAAAAAGCGTACCGCCGTCCTTCCATACCCCGACGGGGAATTGAACCCCGATTGCCAGGTTGAAAACCTGGTGTCCTAACCATTAGACGACCGGGGCTCTCAATCCTCATGAACAGGCCCGGAGGGACTCGAACCCCCAACCCCCGGTTTTGGAGACCGGTGCTCTACCGATTGAGCTACGGACCTCTGGTTCTCCGATCTTCTTCTTTTACCACCTTGTCCGCGGAACTTCCACGGACATCATGGCCAGGGACGGAATCGAACCGCCGACACCATGATTTTCAGTCATGTGCTCTACCAACTGAGCTACCTGGCCCAGACAAAAAACCCGCCCGAGCCGGGTCGGCGCGGGCGGGTCGTCGCGAAGAGGGCCGTGTTACCGGCTCTCCGCTCCCGCCCGCCTTCGCGGGCTCCACGTGTCGGAGACGATCCAGAAGATCGAACTCTGCATCCGTCTCCTCTCCTCACCGTTTCCGAACGTGGGAAGCGCCGCCCTGGGCGGCGCTTCACGAGCAAATAGCGGGGGCAGGATTCGAACCTGCGACCTTCGGGTTATGAGCCCGACGAGCTACCAGACTGCTCCACCCCGCAACAGAGACGAGGAAGTTAGTGACACTCCGGAGACGAGGTCAACCCGTGGGGGCGGTTGCGTGCTCCGCCCGGAATTCCGTACTTGGAGGTGCCCCCAGACACGCGGGACATGCGATGCTCAGCGATACCTTCCTCGATCTGGCCATAGCCCTCGGCCTCGGACTGCTGGTGGGACTCCAGAAGGAGCGGGCGGCCTCGCCTCTGGCCGGGCTCAGGACCTTCGCCCTCGTTTCTCTGGCCGGCGGGATCAGCGCGGTGGTCGCCACGCAGACGACGCCGTGGGTCGTGGTGGCCGGACTGCTGGCGGTGACGGCCTTCATGATCACCGGGAATGTCGTGCTCCTGCATGAGGAGGAGTCAGACCCGGGGCAGACCACCGAGGTCGCGGTGGTGGTCACCTTCCTGGTGGGCGCGCTGACGGTGGCGGGCCCGGCGGAGGTGGGCATCGTGTGCGGTGCCACGACGGCGATGCTGCTGCACCTGCGCGACGAGCTGCACCACTGGGTAGGAAAGCTGACCGATCGCGACGTCCGGGCGATCATGCAGTTCGTGGTGATCTCCCTGGTGGTGCTCCCGGTTCTGCCCGATCGGGCGTTCGGTCCCTACCACGTGGTGAATCCCCGCCAGGTGTGGTGGATGGTTGTCCTCATCGTGGGCCTCAACCTGGCCGGGTACGGAGCCTTCCGTATCTTCGGCGAGCGCGCGGGAACCGTGCTGGCAGGCGTGCTCGGGGGCGTGATTTCCAGCACCGCCACCACCGTCGGGTACGCCCGTCAGACGCACGCGCGCAAGGGGATGGACGCGAGTGCGGTCGTGGTGGTCTGGATCGCCTCGGGCGTGGTCTTCGTGCGCGTCATGCTCGAGATCGGGGCGGTTGCTCCTTCGTTCCTGCCGATCGCAGCCGGTCCGCTCGCGGTCATGCTCGCGGTCTTCGTCGTGCTGGCCACCTTCGCGTGGAAGTCGGGCGCGACGCCCAGCGACATGCCCATCGAACCGGGCAACCCGACCGAGCTGAAGCCGGCGGTCCTGTTCGGCGCCATCTACGCCGTGGTGATCGTCTTCGTCGCGGCGGCGCAGGATCTGCTCGGGGATGCCGGACTCTACGCCGTCGCGGCCGTGTCCGGCCTGACGGACGTCGACGCGCTCACCCTGTCCACGTCACGCCTGGTGGCAACCGAACGCCTGTCGCCGGACACGGCCTGGCGGCTGGTGGTCGTCGCGATTCTCTCGAACCTCGTCTTCAAGCTGATCCTGGCCGCCAGCCTCGGCAGCCGGCCCTTTGCGCGGCGACTCGGCGTACTGGGAGGCGTCGCGATCGCCGTGGGGGTCGGCATCCTCTTCATCTGGCCCTGAGGAGCGGGAGGCGGCGGACCCGGACCCCGGCGGGCAGAGGCGATCCCCGACCGGCGGCATGGGCATATTCCCCACAGCGTGTCGGCACCGTGCCGGGTCATGTCGATGCTGGATGCCCCTGCCCGGGGAGTGTCGAGACATGCGTGTCATCGCGACCGGATCGTGCTCTTCTTCCTGCTCGGCTCGCACAACCAGAACAACCGGAGCATGATGCTCGACGGGGAGGTGACGCTCGTGGTCGCCAGCTGGTCGGCACTTTTCGGGTTCCCCGATTTCCTGGTGATCGCGGGTCTTTCCGAGTGGGTGGACGGCGTGGAGGAGCTGGAGCGCCTGCTGCCGAGGTACGAGGGACTGCAGCGGCGCATCAGCCACTGGATCCGCATCGCCGTGTGAGGGACGGTTCCCCCGGGCTCGCTGCAGCGGCCCACCGGGCCGCCGGAGGGGGGCGGTCGACCGGGGTCCGGATTACACCCCCCGGGACGATTTCCCCCACAGAGTGTCTCGCCTCCCCGGGATACCTTTGGGATGCCCAGATCGGCGCCGTGCGCGTCCGGGTCATGGCGTGCGGCGCGACCCTTACCGGAGCGTTTCCGACATGCCTTTCAGCGACACCGTTCCCGCGGTCGCGACCCCTCCAGCGGCGACCGACGAAGAGCTCAATCCCTTCGTGATCGCGCAGCGTCAGTGTGACAACGCCGCACGCTACCTGCCCACGCTCGAGCCCGGTCTGTTCGAGTTCCTCAAGCGCCCGGACAAGCTCATCACCGTGGAGTTCCCCGTTCCCACCAGCTCGGGCGAGGTCCGCAACTTCGTGGGCTACCGCTGCGTTCATAACCGCGTGCGCGGCCCCGGCAAGGGAGGCATCCGCTATCACCCCGACGTGACCGCCGACGAGGTTCGGGCGCTCGCGTCATGGATGACCTGGAAGTGTGCCGTGGTCGACATCCCCTACGGCGGTGCGAAAGGGGGCGTGATCTGCGACCCCGCGAAGCTCAGCGACGAAGACCTGGTGCACATCACGCGCCGCTACACCGCGGAGCTCGGCGACAACATCGGCCCCTACACCGACATCCCCGCGCCGGACGTGAACACCGATGCACACATCATGGCCATCGTCTACGACACGTACGAGATGATGCACAAAGGCCAGAACAATCTGGGCGTGGTGACCGGCAAGCCCGTGCACATCGGCGGGTCGCTGGGTCGCCACGAGGCCACGTCGCGGGGCGGTCTGTGCGTGACCCGGCGCGTGCTCGAGCTGGGGCTGGTGGAAGGAGTCGAGTCTCTGGAGGGGCTCACGGTCGCCATCCAGGGCTTCGGCAATGTCGGCGGCATCGCCGCGACCCTCTTCCACGAGGCCGGCGCGAAGATCGTGGCGGTCAGCGACTCGCGTGGCGGCATCCGGCGCCCCGAGGGACTCGATCCGGCCGAGGTCCACGCGCACAAGCGGAAGACCGGCTCCGTGGTCGACATGGCCGGCTCCCGGAACTGCACCAACGAGGAGGTGCTCGAGACGGAGTGCGACATCCTCATTCCCGCCGCGCTCGAGAACCAGCTGCGCGGCGACAACGCGGCGCGGGTGCAGGCGCGCCTCGTCGTCGAGCTCGCCAACGGGCCGACGACGCCCGAGGCCGACGCCGTTTTCCGGAGCCGCGGCACGCCGGTGGTGCCCGACATCCTCGCCAACGCGGGTGGCGTCACGGTCAGCTATTTCGAGTGGGTGCAGAACAACAAGAACGAGCAGTGGGAAGAAGAAGAGGTGAACGCCCGGCTGGAGCGCGTGATGCGGCGCGCGACGGACGGCGTCCTCGACAAGCAGCGCGAAGTCAACGGCTCGCTCGAGGCGCTCACCGCGACGCGCAGGGAGCTGGGCCGGAGCGGACACGCGCTCGAAGCCGTCGACCTCCGCACGGCGGCGTTCGTGGTGGCCGTCGGGCGCGTGGCCCGGGTGTGTCTGGATCGGGGTATCTGGCCGTAACTTCGGGAGCATGAGCCTCAGACCCCCTCACGCCGCGGCCCTCCGAGCGTTCGACTACGCCGCCGCGCTGGCGCTGGGCGCGACCGCGTGTCTCGGATCGTGGTGGATCGTTCCGGACGGCGTGCCGGGCATCGTGGCGATGATGCTCGGCATGCTCGTGGGCACCCTGGTCGTGCTGCCCCTGTTCGCCTTGCTCAACTGGATCATGAGCGGCTTCGAGCTGGTGATGATGGGGATGCAGGTCGCGATGCTCGCCGGCATGGGCGGGCCGATGATCATGGGCGGCACACCCGGGCGGGTCGCGCTCGCCGGGGCCGGCGTGGGTCTGGTCGTGCAGCTGCTGCTGCACGCGCTCGACCGGAGTCTCCACGGGGAGGTCCGGCCGTGAGCGGCGCCGCCGGGACGAAGGACGCGGCCGTCCGGAAGTGGAACCGCGCCGCCGGGGCGCTCGACACGAAGAACCGGGGCGAGGAGATGCGCTATGGGCCGTACAAGCGTGCGCTCTTCGCGAAGGCGCGCGGGCGGACGCTGCTCGTGGCCGCGGGCACGGGCATCGACTTCCGGTATCTGCCGCCCGGGCTCGACGTCGCCGCGATCGACTTCGCGCCGCGCATGCTCGCCCTCGCCCGGAAGAGGCTCGGCGAGAGCGCGTCGCCCGTGACGCTGCTCGAGGCCGACGTCACGGCGCTCGACTTCCCCGATGCCTCCTTCGACACCGTGCTCACGTCGTGCACCTTCTGCTCGGTGCCGGATCCCGTCCGGGGGCTCCGCGAGCTGCGCCGGGTCCTCAAGGACGACGGGCGCCTGCTCATGTTCGAGCACGTGCGCGTGTCGAATCCGTGGCTCGGCTTCATGATGGACGTCATGAACCCGCTCATTCGCCGGTTCGGTCCGGACATCAACCGCCGGACCGCCGACAACGTCCGTGCCGCGGGCTTCCGCATCGAGCGGGAATTCAACGTCTACCTGGACATGGTGAAGCTCTTCGAGGCGGTGAAGGATCCCGGGTGGGCCGGTTCGAAGCGCGAGGAGCCGTGAGGAAGCTCAAGGTGGCATTCGCCATGGGGGGCGGGGCGAGCCTCGGCGCCTTCTCCGGTGGGGCGATGGCGGAAGTGGTCCGCCAGCTGCGGGCCAACCTCGACCGCACGCGATACGCCTCCGTGGAGATCGACGTTCTCTCCGGAGCGAGCGCGGGCGGCATGACCGTGGGGCTCCTCGCGCGGGCCCTGGCCGACCCAGGGAACCGGGGCGCCGAGCGGGCGGTGCGTCGGGTGCGCGATCTCATGCACGAGGCGTGGGTGGAGCGCATCGGGATCGAGGGGCTGATTCCCGATCCGGCCATGAAGCACCGGGCCTCGCTCTTCGACCGGGGCGCCGTCGACGCCATCGCGCGGCGACTTCTCGCGTGGCCCGGAAACGAGCCCCCGCGCCCCCGTATGCTCGGTCCGCGGGTCTGCATGGGTCTCACCCTGCTCAACTACAACGGGATCCCCATTTCGCTCACCCACGAGCCCGCCCTCGGTGACGCCCTTTCGACGACGCTTTTCCGGGACTACCGCGTGTACTGCCTCGACTTCGAGGCGGTGGAGAACGGAGTCCCCGACCGCTGGATGCGCCTCGATGCGCGGGCACTGTCCCGTGACCGTGTCTGGAAGGAGATGGCGGCGACGATGATCGCGGGCGGCGCGGTGCCCCTGGCGTTCGAGCCCGTAGTGCTGCGTCGCTTCCGGCGAGAGTACGGGGCGCTCTGGCCGGCGGAGCTGGACGGCGAAGAGGACTTCCTGTTCACGCACGGAGACGGCGGGACGTTCGACAACGAGCCGCTCCGTCAGGCCATGCGCATGATCGGCTTCCTCGACGCCGGGGACGACCCCGGGTCGTTCGACCGGGTGCTGATCGCCATCGATCCGAGTCTCAGCGGCCCGCTGCACGACTTCTCCCTCGACTTCCACCGTTCGCACGAGATCAATCCGGACTACGGGCTGTTCGACGGAGAGGACGTCGTGCCCGCGGACTACGCGGGCCGATTCGCGTCGAACGCGGCGCGGATCGTCACGGCGCTGCGAGGCCAGGCGGCGTTCAAGGACTTCCTCGGGGCCGACAAGGTCAACAACCGGCTTCGCTGGCGCGAAGAGACGCGGGCGATCCTCTCCGCGCTGATCGGCGCCGCCGATGCCGGCCGCGTCCGGGAGCTGGCGGAGGCGGCGACACGCACGCTCGAGGGCGTTCTCGGCGAGAAGCGGGCGATGTCGGCCGTGCCCGACACGGCGCTCGCCGTGGAGGCCGAGCTGCGTCGCGTGCGGGCCGAGTCGGGTGGGGACCGCGATCTCGACGACCCGACGGTGCGCCTCGAGTGCGCCCTGCTGTCCCTGTTGGACCAGGTCGCCGCGCTGCGGGGCAAGCAGCCCGTGAGCGTCTTCGCGATCGCCCCCACCTCGTACGTGCCCATCGGAGGAGATGCCGCTGACGCGGTACCGGTCGAGCTGGCCGGTGACTTCGCCGCGAGCTTCGGCGGATTCTTCGACCGCGCGTACCGGGAACACGACTTCGCCCTCGGTGCGGCCGTCGCGGGGTCGGTCCTCTCCTGCCCGCCGTCGAGCGGGCCGCTCGGGCGGGGGCTGCTCGCCGACCCGTCGGATCGGCCCGGCCTGCCTGCCGCGCTCGACCCGACGCTGGGCACGAACGAAGAGGCGCGGAAGCGATTCGCCGATCGGCTCGGCCACGTGGCCGAGGCGCTGCTGCGGCACCGCGTCCGCAATCAGATCGTGCGGCTGGTGGCGGCGCCGCGCGTCCGGTCGGCCGTGGCGGGCATGATCGGAGAGGGCGGGGCGCCGCGGGCCGACGCACTGGTGCGCGTCGAGGTCACGTCACCGCCGGGTGAAGGGCGTCCGTTCCATCTACGTGCCGCCGAGGGCGGGGACGACAGCGAGCACGTGCGGGCGGGTCTGGGTGGTTCCGCGGTGCTGGAGACGGTGGTGCGCTTCTCTCCGGACGGCCCCGCCGCGCTGGACGGACCGCACGTGCACGAGCGGGAGGGGCGGTGGGTCCTGGTCGTCGCTTCGAGTCGGCGTGGACGCCCGGATCCGGAGATGGAGGTGCCGCTGCCCGACGTGGACCGGCTGCGCGCCGAGATGCCCTTCGGTCTTCCCGTGCACGAGGTGCGGGTCTCGTGGGAGAGCCGTTCGATGGGTGGCTGGTCTGCGCGCAACGCGCTCGTGGGGCTGGAAGAGCAGCTCTGACCCGGCGGGGCCTTACCGGCCCGAGCCTCCGACGGCGAACGCCGCGCTGATCCTCGGCGGCGCGTCCCTCACGGGGCGCAGCAGAGAGGAGCCGTCTGCTCGGAGAGCAGGTACTTCAGCGCGAAGGTCCCGATCCAGTGCGAGCCCGCGTAGTCCGCGTCGAAGAGGGCGTCGAAGCCCTTCGATCCGTGGAGTCGCGCCAGGCGGCGCAGCGCGGGGATGCGCGGGTCGTCGACCGGGAGCGCCGAGGCGATCCGGTTCATGGCGTCGGCGCGGATGAACGCGAGCCCGATGAGATGCGAGGTCGAGGCCAGGTACCGCCGCTCGGCGGCCGCGGCGCGATCCTCTTCGTCGTCGGCCTCGCTCGCGTCGTCGCCCCGCAGCCCCGGGGGCGTCGTATTGTCGGCCTCCTCCATGGCGTCGACGACGTCCTCGGGGTTCGTCGGGCTCGTGAGGGGCGCAAACGCGCGGGAGTCGATCGGAGGCAGGAAGGCGTCGAGCCAGCGCAGGTACTCCGCGCCGTCGAGCACGGCGGCCATGAGGGCGGCCTCCTCCAGGCAGGGCGAGAGGAAGTCCGACCCCCAGGGCTCGTAGGCGGTGGGGCACGCGAGATCGTTTTCGAACAGTCGGACCGCGGCGGCCTCGAGCGCCTGCTCCAGGGGGTAGTCTCCGGTGGCCCGGGCCGCGTCGAGCATCATCGCGAGCGCGAAGGCCGTGTTGGCGTGGGCGCCGCTGCGTGAAGGGATCCTGAGATCGTCCAGATATTCGATCGTCCGCTCCGAGAAGAGCCGGGCCAGGGGCTCGACCCGTTCGGCCCAGGTCTCCGCGTCGGCGTGGTCCCACGCCGCGAGCTCGGCGTGGAGAGCGAGCAGCCAGGCCCACCCGTACGGCCGTTCGAAGGAGCGCTCCTCTTCGAAGAACGAGAGCTCGCCCACCAGGGCGTCTTCCGAGAGGTGGTCACTCAGCTTTTCGTCGATGAGGCCGCCGAGGGGGATGTCCGGGAACTCCTTGTACATGCGGACCATCGCCCACGTGGAGTTCACGGCGGAGTGCCAGTCCCAGCACCCGTAGAAGGCGCGGTTCTCCTCGTAGCCCGGCACCCGCTCCGCGACGATCGTGTCGAGGTACCCGCGCCGATCCCGAGGGGCGGCGTGGGGGCGGTCCAGGCACGAGAGCGGCATGGCGACCAGCGTGAGGGCCATCTCGCGGTCCAGCGCCGGGATCTCCTCCACGGGGATCGCGGCGGTGAACGCGGCGAGCCCGCCGGGCTCGTCCATCGGCCCGGAGCGGGTCGCGACGTCCGCCTCGTCCCCCGGGGCGCAGCTCGAGACGGCGAGCGCGACGAGGGCTGCCGCGATGGATCGGCCGAGGGGGACGTGCGTCTCTGGTGTGACCATGGTGACGAAGGCTGCTAGTCCTTGTCGGCGTTCCGGGCTGCCATCCGCTCCTCCCGCTGACGGGTGAGGTGGGGCACGAGGCCGAGCATCCGCTGGATCAGCATGAGCTGCCCGCGGTGGTGCATCTCGTGTTCCTTGACCGACATGATCATCTCGAAGCGGCTCTTCGGCGGCGCGGCGAACTCCGCGGGGAACGCCACCATCTCCTCGAGGAAGTCGTCGGAGAGGCCGCGCAGGAATGACTCCCACACCTCGCCTTCGCGCTCGAGCAGGGCGATCACCTCGTCCTTCGTGCGCGGCTTCGCCTCCTCGGAGCCAAGCTCCGCGAACACGGCCATCAGATCGAAACCGTCGAACGTCGAGAGCCGCTCCTCGGCATGCACGCGATACTGGAAACGATGCGCCAGCGCGGCATGGGTGAGGAGCTTCTCCACGGTCCGGCACCCCGCCGCGGGGCTGAAGTCGTACTTCTCGGCCGGGATCTCCCTGGCCGCCTGCAGCGTGTTGTTGCGGACCGTGCGGAAGGCGTTCGCGAGTTCGTTGGCGCCGTAGACGTTCATGGAGGGCAGGCTCCGGAAGGGTTTTGGGACCGGAAGATAGCAGTGTGCACCCGTTGCCGCCTCAACGCACCCGCTGCCCGCACGAGCGGCCGCCTGACTGCGTCGTTCGGTGCCCCGAGGGCCGTCTCCGCCGGGCCTGACGGGCGGCAGCGCCCACTTCCGCGCATGGCATGATTCTTCCAGCTTAAATGACCTGATCTGCCTGTCATCGCCCGAATGTCGGGCTTTCCAAGAGGAATGAACCCATGAAATCCCATCTCGTTCGAGCCGGAGTCGCCGTGCTCGCCGCGGTGGCCCTGGCCGGCTGCGACGACTCCACGTCTCCCGACGGGACGGTCCAGCTCACGGTGCTCCTGACCGATGCCCCGTCCATGTACCTCGCCAATGCCGAGGTCGACATCGGTTCCGTCGAGCTCACCGGGGGCGAAGGCGGCCCTGTCGTGCTGTCCGAGGACGCCACCGACGGCTTCGTGGACCTCCTGGAGCTCCAGGGCCTGGCCACCAAGGTGCTCGCCGACCTCGAGATCCCGGCCGGGACGTACAGCCAGCTCCGCCTGATGGTCGAGGGGGCCCGAGTCGAGCTCGCGACGGGATACGCCTTCACGAGCGGCGGCACCACCGCGGACCTGACCGTGCCGAGTGGCGCCCAGACCGGCATCAAGCTCAACCTCAAGGACGCCGACGCCGAGGAGAACCAGGGCGGGGTCGAGATCACGGGTGGCCAGACGGTGCTCGTCGTCGACTTCGACGTGAACCAGAGCTTCGTCATCCAGGGCAACGCGGAGACGCCTGCCGGCATCAAGGGCGTCCTCTTCAAGCCCACCCTGCGCGTCGTCGTCGCAGACATCGCCGGCAGTATTTCCGGCACCGTATCGACGGAGCTCGCCGGTTTCGACCTCTCCAGCGTCGTCGTGAAGGCCACGCCCGTGGACGGAACGACGCTCGAGCCGTACCAGAGCCTGACGGGCTCGGCGACCGTCGATGCCGCGGACGGCAGCTACACCATCTACTACCTCGTTCCGGGGGATTACGAGGTCTCGGTGACGGTCGATCCGGGTGACGCCGGCGAGGTCTTCACGGCCGATCCGGTCTCGGTCACCGTGGGCGAGAGCGCCAGCGTGACCGGGGTCAACTTTGTGATCGTTCAAGGGTAGCAGGAAGTGCGAGGCGACCGACGCGACACAGGCGCGATCGTGCCTCCCACGAACTCGCGAGGGTCGATCATGGGTTGGACCAGTCCAGGCAGCTCCGTGGTGCGTTGGCTCGTGGTGTGCTCGATCGGGTCCGTGGCGGCGTGCGGTGGAAGCGACCCCGTCACGGGCCCGGAGGACACGCCGGTACCCACGTCGATCACGCTGAGTCCCGCGTCCGTCGCGCTGACCGCGGTCGGCGACACGCTCCGGGTCGCCGTCGCCGTGCTCGATCAGCGCGGCGCCGTCATGGCCGAGCCCGTGGCGTGGAGCTCGGACGACGTCGGCGTCGTGACCGTCGACGCCCAGGGGCTGGTGACCGCCAGGGGCTTCGGCACCGCCGCGGTCACCGCCGTGGCCGGGACCGTGAGCCGCAGCATCGTGGCGGTGGTGCAGAACTCCGTCGTCGCCCCGTCGTTCGCCACGGTCGTCAACGAGATCTTCGTGCGGCGCGGTTGCACGGCCGGCAACTGCCACGGGAACGGAGCCGGCGGCCTCACCCTCTCCGCCACGCCCGCCACCAGCTACGCGTCGCTCGTCGGCGTCCCGTCTTCCGACGCGGCTTCCATTCTGCGCGTCGCGCCCGGAAGCGCCACCAGCAGCTACCTGGTCATGAAGCTCGAGGGCAACCAGGTCTCCGGCGCGCGCATGCCCATCGGAGGCGCGCCGTTGAGCGCCGCGGACCTGAAGGCCATCAAGGACTGGATCAACGCGGGCGCCCCGAACAACTAGGAGCATGCACCATGCGCACCTTCGATCCCCTTCGCCGGCCTCTCGCACGGGTTCCGCTCGCTCTGGCCGCCGCGATGTGCGCGGGCCTCGGGGGCGAGCAGGTCGCCGCGCAGGGGGTGACCGTCTTCCGCTCCACCCAGGCGGCCAACCTGCCCACGGCGCAGACGATCCGCGCGGGGAACCTCATGTTCGAGATCTCCCACCGCTTCGTCCCGCCCGTCACCGACGGGGCGGATCAGCTCTGGGGGCTCGACGGCCCCGTGTTCAACCGGCTCGGCCTCGCCTACGCCCCGACCGACCGCGTCATGCTCGGCGTCGTGCGATCGAATCTTGCGGGAAACCTGGAGCTCAACGCGAAAGGTCGGTTGTTGGAGGGTGACCTCGGGGGGGTCCGCTATCAGGTCGGGGCCATGGGCGGCATCGCATGGAACTTCAACGCACAGCCCCAGGGCGGCGTCGAGGACAACGAGGCGCAGTACTACGCCCAGGGCATCGTCAACGCCGCCCTGGGAGATCGATTCGCGCTGGGTGTCGTCCCCACGGCGTTGCACAATCCGCGCATCGAGGACGTGGACCCGGTCAGCACCTTCGCGCTCGGCCTTCACGGTCAGTACTGGATCACCCGGGGCATGAGCCTGCTCGCCGAGTGGAACATGAGCGTGGAGAGCGTGGCGTATCCCCACGACGCCGTCTCGTTCGGCATCGACCTGCAGACCCGCGGACACGTCTTCAAGCTGCTCGTGGCCAACCAGGTGCGCATGAATCCGACCCAGTTCCTGGTCGGGACGCCCTACGGCTACGGTGGAGACGACTGGCGCCTCGGCTTCAACATCACGCGGGTGCTGAGCTTCTAGGCGACGACGACGGAGGTCCGCTTCCCGACCTTCCCGGAAGGGCTTACCTTCCCGGTCCTTCGGCTCGCGGCACCACCGGACCGAAGCGGCGGTTCGCAGGAAACGGGACGTGGCGCAGCCCGGTAGCGCACCTGAATGGGGTTCAGGGGGTCGCCGGTTCGAATCCGGCCGTCCCGATCGAAGGTCCCCGAGTCGCGATGCGACTCGGGGACCTTTGTCGTAGAAGGGGCCGGATGGAAGCCCTCGATCGGGCGGGGCAGTCCCGAGGGGAGCGAGGACGGCCGCAGGCCGCCGCACTTCAATCCGGCGTTCAGGACTCCCGTCTTCTGGACGCGAGTACGAGGGCGGTCACCGCCAGCGCTGCCAGGGCAGAGACGCCGAGCAGCTTGATCGAAACGCGCACGGGAGGGGCTGCCTCTTCGGTTGGGGGGACTGGCACCACGGTGGGTCGTGGTCGTGCTCGGCGGTCGAAGTCAGGTTGGCGACGAACGGGCTCGGACCATGATCAATCGGGCGGAACGGGGTGACGAGGAAGATGCGGAGAAAGCTAGGGTCCGAACGTCAATGATTTGTCAAAGCCCGCGGATTTGCTGGGCTTCCCGCGAGCGCATGGCCCCGATCGACGGCGTTCCCGGACGACCGGCTCCGCACGAGGCCTGCGGGATTCGTCCCCCGGACCGCGCCCGGACACCGGCCCGACCCGATATCTTTGATGGGTAGTCAACGCATCGACTCCGCACGGGGGCAACCATGGACAAGTCCATCCAGGACGCCATCAACAAGCAGATCGGCCTCGAGCTCTATTCGGCCTACGTCTACCTCGCCATGTCGGCGCACTTCGCTGAGCACAACTTCGACGGCTTCGCGAGCTGGATGCGCAGCCAGGCGCAGGAGGAGCAGGGGCACGCAATGCGCCTGTTCGACTACCTGCTGGACCGGGGCGCTCATGTGGACCTGGGTGCGGTGAAGGCCCCGCCCGAGAAGTTCGGATCGGCCCTGGAGATTTACGAGGAGGCTCTGGGCCACGAGCAGGAGGTCACGAGGAGCATCCACGAGCTCTACGCGCTCGCGCGTGACAAGAAGGACTTCGCCACCGAGATCGAGCTGCAGTGGTTCATCACCGAGCAGGTGGAGGAGGAGGCCACGGCGGAGACCGCGGTCGAGCAGCTCCGCCTGGCCGGTGACAACCCGTCGGCGCTTCTGATGCTCGACCACCAGTTCGGTCAGCGGGAGGGCTGAGCGGCGCGGCAGGGCCGCACCATCGCCTTCGCCAGTGCCTGCGTCGGACACGGTGACGCGCGCGCACGTCCTGCCGCACCCATTGACGGGCCCCGCCGTGGCCCGG
>Ga0222714_10002510_pt1 | contig 19336 bp, 22 predicted proteins | sample C33_3DmetaG_FD_165048 | JGI IMG/M metagenome (GOLD analysis project Ga0222714, IMG submission 165048) | Estuarine water microbial communities from San Francisco Bay, California, United States - C33_3D | ecosystem: Environmental > Aquatic > Marine > Unclassified | place: USA: California...
TGAATCTCTTTTTATCCGGTTCAATATCCTCATGCATATCCACATTACTAACTATTCGAACTTTGTAATTCATCCAACGCCTTAACATGTTACGTGACTTTTGATTATCGTCAATTTCTTTTTCTACATCATTAAATACTTCGCAATTCATTACATATTTTTTAGATACTCTATACATTTCTGAAATTCCTCTTTCTAATGTTTCATCATCAAGATAATTCAATAATCCGTGAGTAAAGACAAAATCAATCGAAGAATCCTCAAATGGTAAATCCGAAATACTACCTTTCTTGAAATTAGCAACTGGTAATTTTTTTTTTGCAATATTTAATGCATATTCATTGAGATCAATTCCATGAATCTCAAATGTGTCTGGAAATAATCTAAGATCGATTCCAGTTCCACAACCAATTTCTAAAACACTTGTACATCGTAATGATATTGCTAGATCTTTTGTAAACTTGGCAAATTCATCGTTATACCTTGCCTCATTTTCATCTGCATATTTTTTCCAAAATTCTTCATTGTAGTTCATGAATGTTTTCTAAAACAGCTGTATTTGATACTAATTGTTAGTGATTGCATTTGCATGGAATTAGTTTTGTATCAAATGTGCAATCGTGAGGTCCTTCTGATTTTCCCTGTGTTGGAATCTCTTTCATGCAATCTTCATGACGACCTTTTCTGCAAAACCAACATATTTCTTGTGTATCTCCCGTTGCACACGAATCCATGAAATGAGTGTAATTTTGTGGGTAAAAAACCTCGTGTAGTTTAGATGTAAGTTAACCAAGGCAAGAATCTTTCATCTTTACCCATTACTACATCATTAAATGATTTTTGAAGGGCTTTTGTTATCTGACCCATATTTCCATTACCAATTTTGACGCTGTCAATTTGTGTTACAGATTTTACTTCTGCAGCAGTGCCAGTCATGAATATTTCATCAGCAGCATAAAGATCATCTCTCTCAAGATCTCGTTCAATTACAAACCCTCCATTTTCTTCAATGATTTGAATAACGCTATCTCTTGTAATTCCTTCTAACCCTCCTGCTGATAATGGAGGTGTCTGGATAATGTCATCTTTTACAACAAAGATATTTTCTGCACTACCTTCTGCAATTTTTCCATGCCAGTTTAGCATAATTGCCTCATCAAATCCACTCTCTAGAGCTTCCATTCTTGCTAATGCTGCATTAGCATAGTTTGATGCAGCCTTTGCTTGAGTTGGTTGAGATCTAGAATCAATCTTTATCCAACTTGATACTTTGCATTTTGCTCCTGAAAACTTTCCAGCTTTTGATTCGCCCATTTTCCACTCCCAACATGAAATTGACGCATCTACTTTGTTTGGAGTTGGTGTTAAGCCCATTGTTCCATATCCATAGTATGCCAATGGTCGAATGTAACACTCTTTGAGTCCACTTGCCTTTACAGTTTTTATGATTCCATCTGAAATCTGTTTTTTTGAAAACTGCATTTTCATAGAATATAATTTTGCTGATTTGAAGAATCGATCTACATGTTCTGGGAGTCTGAAAATGGCAGAACCATTTGGTGTATTGTAACACCTGATCCCTTCAAAAATTGATGTTGAATAATGTAATGCGTGAGTTAGAACATGGACTTTGGCATCTTTGAATGGTACTAATTTTCCATTCATCCATATTTTTCCTACTTCTTTCATAGGAGAGGAAAAAAACTATGCTAATTTAAAGAATTAACTCTGTTTTACTATTAATGGAAACTAAATATTGCATAAACGAGCATAAATCACATGGAGTGGACTTTTGGTATTGTTGCCATTATTCTTCTTACTCTAGGTTTGATTGGTCAAGCATTTGAGATGAGAAATATTCGTCAAACTACTTACAGCGATAAAGAAATTGGCTCAGTCAATATTTTTACAAATAAAAGAAATTTCAAATGGTATGCTATTCTTGGAATTGGGATTATTTTGTGGTTCGCAGCTGAGCGTATGTGAAGAGATCTATATAGATCATCTCTAAATAGTAGAATTGGTAAATATTATTATCGCGTGTTTAGGGTAACGCCGGACTCAATCTAGATAATGGTCCAAGAACAAACCCTTGTTGGCGCTACTGGTGAAAACCTGTATCGCCACTCTTTCACTAAATAAAATTAATCTCTGAAATTTCTTGGTGTATTGCTTTGATTGCTTTTTTGATGTTGTCTTTTGAATCTTCTACGACAATAATTATTCTGGATGTCTCTTCTTGTGCATCCATGTTTAAGATGTTCAATCCTTCATCTCCTATCTTTGCACTTGTTCTGGAAACTACTTGTTGGACTCTCCACATCTCATCTCCAATCAATGTGATAACTCCTCGGTTGTAAGTAATTGTTGCAAGAGAATCAAATCCTAACAGATATTTTTCATTTCTTTTTACGTAATCTCCATCTAAGAACAAAATCCTTGAAAATTCAATTCCATCTTTTGTAAAGGGTGATAATATCACAAATTCACTGTAACGCTTGTCTTTATCTAATGATGTCAATAATTTTTGTATTGATGCTGTTTCTATTCTGAAAATTGCACAGTTTTCTTTTCCCGTAACAATTTTGATTGGATGCCCCTTTTGTTCTTCAAGTACTCTTTTGATAACTGTGATTTTTTGTGGCTCCTTCATGTTTGTGACAGTAATTGGCATGTCTACTCCGTTTTCTACGATTTCTTTAATTGCAATTGGATCCAAAATCTTCATTCCAAACATTCCTGCAAGTCGAGCTTCATTATATGATAATTGATGAACCTCTCTTAATCCTGATTCCACAATTTTTGGATCAGCTGAAACTACTGCGCTATCTTTCTCAAAGTCCACATTCGTCTCATATTCCTTATGAAATAATATTCCAAGATCAGCTGCAGTTCTATCCGAACCCCCTCGTTCGTATGTAGTTGTAATGCCTTCTATTGTTTTACCAATAAATCCTCCAATTGTTACTACTTCATTTTTCTGTACCAATTCAGCGGTTTTACCTAGTTTATCTCTAGATTCCGAAGCCAGAAAATTGGTAGATTCTATGTTGTTATCAGTTATAATTGGCCAATCATCAAAATTTACTGCGTCTGCTTGGATTCCGTTGCTTCTCAGAATGTGATTCATCACATGAGACATCAATATCTCTCCAGAAAATGCCAGTGCCCTTGATCTTATCTCATCTGCGAATTCTTTACCCTCAAAAGCTTCATCTAGTGCTTTTTGTGCTTCTTCCAAATGCAAATCAATAGTTTTTTTACAGTTTTCTTTATTTTCAGTATTTACAAAATCAAGGATTTTTTCATATGTAGCTTTCACACTATCTAAATTTGGTTTTGTTCCACCCTCTGCATTTCTTCCTTGTTCTAAAATTACATCAGTGAGTGAACGCTTCTTATCATCAACTATAGTTAATGGTGCAGAAAAAACAGAAATCACTTTAGAATCTTTTCTCAAATCATTAATTCTTTGAACAATACCTGGAATTGATTCCCCAAAAGGACCGATAGCACTACCTCCAAACTTTGCTACTATTAACTTGGTCATGGTAATTTTTCAAAAATTAATGGCCATCTATTAAGCTTTGAATATTAATTCAAAAGTTTTTGAATAATTCCCGCAGCAATTTGGGCTCCATCCGTTTTAATCTGATTCCTTTTTTCTTCTAGTTTTTCTAAAATTAATCCATCTAACCTATTGATATCCTCAAATACGTAACCCTGCTCTTTTGCATTGTCTTCTTGTTCGAAATGACCCTTTATTGGAATAAAAATCCCAGGCGTACCATAAGCTCTTGATTCATCAATTGTGGATTTGCCTGCAAGAGAAACTATTACATCGGCTGCAAAAATTAATTCATGTAAATTATCTACAAATCCAAAATTTCTTACCCCTTGAAATTTTTTGCTTATGGATGGTCCTGAAACTAAAACAACTTCAATATCTTGATTAATTTTTGAAATTGCTTCAATAGTTTTTTCAATAAGAAAAATTCCTGCGTCTGTACCGCCAACTGAAATTAGAATTGTCTTTTTTGAAAATCCAAAATTTTCTTTTAATTCTTCTCTTGAAAAATCTGTTTGTCTGACAATTGGTCCCACTTTTTTGATATTGTCTCTGTCATCTCCGAATTCTGGAATAATAACAATATCTGATTTTTCTATCATTTCTTTCATTGAACTGTTCATCTTTTTTTCAATAAGTGAAGCTAGGCCTTTCGTGAAATGTGTTTCTAAAATATCTGTAATCAAAACAGTTGGGATTTTCATCTCTTGTGCAACTGATAGCGACGCAAAGTCCTCATCGCTGATAACTAGATTGGGTTTTTCTTCCTCTAGAATTTTTTTTGAAATATTTTTACAATCTTTATAGTATTGATAATAATTCCAAAGCCATTTTGCAGGATTCTTTAAAGAACCATTTTCTACAATAAACAAAGGTGGAGAGTATAGATCCTGAACTTGAAAATTCAAATTCTGTAGGATTTTTGCAGCACCGCTTCCTGTAACAAAGTTTGTATTGATATCTTCAAAATTTCTTTGAATTGCAATATCTCTTGTAACGTGGCCTAAACCAATTGGACTAGAAAAAAAATCAATTTTTCTCATAAAATTGAATCATTTGTTATCAAATTTCTATATTCTGACTTTTCTCAAAGTTTAAATGGATTTTAACAACGTTGTTTTCTGGGCCCATAGTCCAGGTCGGTTATGACGTCGCCCTTACACGGCGAAGATCCGGGGTTCAAATCCCCGTGGGCCCATATCTCAAAATTTTAATAATGACAACCGATACTGACATTTGTTTCCTATTGGATTATGAAAAATTTTGTTTAGAAATTTTAGACGCTGATCCAAAAATTAGATTTGCTACTGTTTACGATGAATGGGCAGTTCGTGTAGGTGGAGGAATTAGAAAAGGAGTAAAAAACTTGCTTTCAGATCATGCAGAAAAAGAACTAGTCAATCTGTCCATATTGGATTGGAAATCTCGTAAAGATATGTCAAAGTGGCTTGGAAAAACTATCTACACTCTTGGTGAATATGATAAAGTTAAAAGATTCTCATTTTATCTAGGCGATGACCATTTACTTCTTGTTAGCACAGAAAAAGATGACGATACGAATACTGTAGTTGATGAAGTTATTCGACTATATTATGAAAATCAAGATGAAAAATAATTTAACCTATTTTACAGCAACTTTTACTTTGTAACCCTCTTGCTATCCAATAGATGGAAAAAATCAAAACTCCTACTGAAACAAATTTCAATTCCAATCCTTGCATTGGGAATAATGACAATCCGCCTATAGCACCCAAAATAACTGCTAGTGGTGCTGTACATGCAGGACACCCTGGAGTAAAAGCAGCAAATGCCCCTCCTAACACTGCTGAGGAATTTGTTTTTACCGAATTCATCATCTTCATTCTTTTCATCTTAAATGCCATCATTGCAAAATTTATTCCTGCCAATGCAGATATTACTACTGTTAATCCAATTGATATTACAATGTATGAACCGGCTATGTCTATTGCAACATCATAATGGGATGGAAGCATTGACATTGTCAAAAAATAGTAGATGAATCCTAACCCTGTTCCACTAACTATTGCAATAGATGCATATCTTTTCATGCCTAAAACATTTCTTATTAATTCTAATTTGCTTACCAAACAAGCTATCTTGCGGCTCATCATATTTTAACTATTTTTCAATAATCAAAGATTTTTAGCCTTAAACTATTAGGCATTATTATGACTGAATATTCTTCAGAAGAAAAAATTATCCTAATTCAATATGGAATTAAAAAATATGAGGATGAAGCCACTCTAGTTGAAAAATTAACAAGTATTCTTTCTGAAAAAGACATTCAGCGCAATATAGACACTCTAATTGCAACTCAAAGAGTAAGGAGAATCGGACCTGAAATTCTTCAAAATAATGAAAGTCATACAGAATTACCTCAACTGCCAGACAACCTTAAACCTGTAATTGATAATTTGTAAAGTAAAAATCTTAAATTATCCATCTGGTAGCTCCTGATATGAATCGATTAGTTTTATTTTCCACTATTTTTGTTGTTACCGTGATTCTGTCTTTGTCTGTAGTCCCTGCTTTTGCACACCCTCATTCAGGACAGATAATGATTAATGGTCATACTCATGAATCTCAAACAAAAATTATTCCCTTAAATGGGATGATCGGACTGGAAAAATCAACCGTTCTATTTCATGCCTCTGAAAATAACACTTTGCCTTGGGGTTTTGTTGAAGGAAAAATTGCAAATCATGTTGAAGGGTACCCTGTAATTATCCAGATTTTTCAAAATAATCATCCTATTCATTTTGCCCAAACTGATGTAAATGAAGATGGAAGTTATGAATACAAATTTCGAGTTTTGACTACAGAAAATGGAAATACGGCAAAAATCTTTGATGGAAATTACTATGTGACTATTTTCAAAGTAGTGTATCTAAACCAAGAAAATTTTGTCTAGAATCCTCTTAATCCTTGAGGGCGCATAATTTCAGGATGCTGTTTCATCCATTCTATCTTATCAAGCATTTCTTGTTGATCTTGAGGAAACGTACCTTTGATTGTATATGCATTTGATCCGTGATTTGCTCTAAATACAATCTCATCTTTGGTATCAATTTGCTCAATCAAACTTTTTAATTCTTCCAATGACTCATCATCATCAATTCTAACAAATTCTCCTTGATATTTATCAAGAAATTCTTGTTTGATTCCATTTTCTAGATAAAGAGTTAATGCACCTACATAATGTGGTGAACATGCACTAATCACTTCAGCTGTTCCTTTGATATGTTCTTTAGAATATTTCCTACCTCCTAAACCTAGAATTACCATACATGACATGATATAGCCTGCATCCTTTGCTTTGTTAACTGCTTTAATGATGGTTTTCCCAATTGCCCCTTTTGTCACTTTTTTCAAAACAATATCGGAACCACTTTCTATTCCAAGATAAAACATATCCAATCCTGCCTCATTCATCTTCTTTAATTCCTCAGGACTTTTCTTTAGAATGTTCATGGGCATTGCATAACAAGATATTCTTTCAATTTTTGAAAATTTTTCTCTAATGTATTTGACAATTTTTATCATATACTCTGAATCGAGATTTAGTGCATCTCCATCTGCGAGAAAAACTCTTCTCGTATCTGGCAAATATTTTGCCATCATGTCAATTTCTGATTTTACTTCTTCCCATGGTCTTTCAGAATACTCTTTTGATCTATACATATCACAAAAAGAACATTCGTTAAAAGAACAACCTAAGGTGACTTGAAAAATTAATGATCTTGCTTCTGAAGGTGGTCTGTACAAAGGAGCGTCATAGTTTAACATCATTTTACTTTCAGATTTTTTTGTCTTTTCATGTTTTTTATACCTTCATTATGTATCTCAAAATACCTTCTAGTTCTAGGCAAGAATTTTTTCAACAATTGTGAAAAAAATTATAGTGCAAACATATTGTTTTGATTCATCTTTAGATGATATTCTATTTTTCCATTCGTCTTATTTTGAAGTAAATTTGAAAACGTTTGAACAAATTGATGGGAAATTGGATAAAAGTAAATAAAAGCTCAATAGGGTTTTTTTCTAAATGGAGACTACCTCTCTAATTTTGTCAATTGTCTCAATAATCAATATGGGCATATTGGGAATTTTAATTGCAATTTTTGGAAATATGTATGGGAAAACCAGAGCGCAACTTCCTCTTGGGATGATTGTTGTTGCAGCTATGTTATTTTTGCATAATGTTGTAGGTGCAATGGCTTATTTCTCCATGGAGCATCTTTTTGCAAACGAAATATTTCCGTATATGCTCGGTGTTGGTGTTGCTGAATTAGTTGGGTTGATAATATTCTTGAAAATTACTTTGGATTAATCTTAGTTTAATTGTAGTAGAATCCCTTACAAAAATGTGTTACAGGAATATCTGAAACTCAACAAAAATATCCTAATTGCATTTGCTGCATCAATAATCATTTCAGCAATTATTGCACAAATTTTATCTGATCAGGCTGATTATCTAAACACAACATATACAACAATCGCCGATTATGTCATTTACTTTTCTGTCTTTAGTGGATTATTCTACTACGACAATCGAAAAAAATATCTTTTAAAATCTGGAAGAACTGATACAAAAAAACTAAAAAACGATCTTAAGAAATTAGTTACTTCACTTGGTATTGGAGAAATTGTATACACTATAGTAAGATGGATTCTTCAATATTACTTACTTTTATTAAATTATGATCCATATTTAGCATCAATTGTATCACAGGGAATATCTACAATCATTTACATGATAGTAGTAAATCTAAGTGTAAAGATTACGAGGTTGTATAAAGATGGGAATTAGTGTTTATGTTGATGGTTCAGGAGGTTCAAAAGGCGGATATGGTTTTTTTGTAAAAGAAACAGGAGAATCATTTTATGAGAAAAAATCTGAAATTACAAATAATCAGGCTGAATATATGGCAATAATTTCTGCATTAAACAAATTTGTTGATTCTGACGAGGAAATTGTAATTTACAGTGATTCAAAAAATACTGTAAATCAACTTAATCATGAATTTGCAATAAATAATGAACAATTACGTGATTTGGCAAGACATGCTTGGAGTCTAATAGGAAAATTTTCTAATTTATCAATTATTTGGGTACCTAGAAAAGATAATCTGGCAGGAAAAATGATGGGAAGCTGAAATCTAGAGATCAGAAGTAACTATGAATAACTTTATTATACAAAATCTCTTGATCACCTTTACATGACAGAATCTGTCGTTTTATCACCAAAATCTATTGCAGTAATTGGAGCTTCTGATAAAAGAGGAAGTGTTGGTGCCACTATCACTTCAAATATTATGAATGGGTTCAAAGGGACAGTTTATCCTATTAGTCCTTCTAGAGAAACAGTATTTTACAAAAAGGCATACAAGAGTGTTTTAGATGTTCCAAAACCAATTGATCTTGCAGTAATTGTTATCAAAAATACTTTGGTTGCTCCAGTGTTAGAAGAATGTGGTAAAAAGAAAGTGAAAGGTGTTATAATCATCACAGCTGGATTCAAAGAAGTTGATGAAGAAGGCGCAAAACGTGAACAAGAAATTAAAGACATTGCTAAAAAATACAACATCCAAGTTGTAGGACCTAATTGTCTAGGTGTCATGAATCTAGACCCAAAGACAATGATGAATTCTACTTTTCTAAAAGTTACACCAAAATCAGGAAAAATTGCACTTGTCTCTCAAAGCGGAGCAATTTGTGCTGCCCTAGTAGAAGATGCTAGCGCTCAAGGAATTGGTTTTTCAGCCGTAATAAGTCTTGGAAACAAAGCTGCAATGAGTGAAGTTGATGTCCTCAAAATTCTTGCAAATCATAAACAAACCGAAGTTATTGTAATGTATCTTGAAGATATGGGCAATGGTCAGGAATTCCTTGAAGTTTGTAAAAATATTACTAAAAAACTCAAAAAACCTGTTCTAGTCCTAAAATCTGGACGCAGTCCTGAAGGAGCAAAAGCTGCAATGTCTCATACTGGTGCATTAATGGGCTCTGATGAAATCTATGATGCATTACTAAAGCAATCTGGCGCAATTCGAGTTGATACTATGGAAGAACTATTTGATTACGCAACAGCATTCTCAAAACAACCTTTGCCATCTAAAGGTGATTTAGTTATTGTTTCAAATGCTGGTGGACCTGCAATTATTTCTACAGATGCATGTTCAAAAGCAAAAATTAAGATGGCCGATATTACTAGTATTAGAAAGAAAATTGACGAAGTAATTCCACCTTGGGGAAGTTCTAGAAATCCTGTTGACATTGTTGGCGATGCAGATTTTAATAGATTTCATAATGTTTTGGATCGTGTCTTAAAACATCCAAAAGTTGGTTCTGTTATCTCAATGTGTACTCCTTCTGGTACTCTAGATTATGATAAACTTGCAGAAGTGATTGTCACCATGTCAAAAAAATACAAGAAGACTATGCTTGCAAGTTTGATGGGATTGGATGAAGGTATTACTAATAGAGAAATTTTAGCTGCTGGAAATGTTCCATATTATACATATGCTGAAGGAGCAATCAGAACTCTTGCTGCTATGAATAGATTTTCGGATTGGGTTTCATCTCCCTCTGGTAAAATTACTAAATTCAAGGTAAACAAAGCTAAAGCCAAAAAAATATTTGATGACGTCAAAAAAGAGAAAAGACCAAATCTTCTGGAAGAAGAAGGTCAGGAAGTTCTCAAAGCATATGGTTTACCTCTTCCTAAAAGCGAACTTGCAACAAATGAAGCAGAAGCAGTAAAAATTGCAAAAAAGATTGGTTATCCAGTAGTAATGAAAATCGTATCTCCTCAAATCATTCATAAATCTGATGCTGGTGGAGTCAAAGTCAATTTAACAAATGATTCTGAAATAAAGGAGTCTTTCAAAACTATTGTTAAGAATGCTAAACAATACGATAAGAATGCTGAAATCAAAGGTGTTTTGATTGTTGAGATGGTTAAAGGTGGCAAAGAATTAATCATTGGTTCAAAACTAGAGCCTGGATTTGGACCCGTAATCATGCTTGGAATGGGTGGAATCTATGTAGAAGTTCTTAAGGATGTGACATTCAAACTTGCTCCAGTTACTGATAAGGAGGCTGATGATATGATTGCATCCATAAAAACACAAAAACTTCTACAAGGTGTTCGAGGAGAAAAACCATCTGATATTGCAAAACTTTCTGAATGTATTCAGAGATTATCACAACTAGTTTCTGACTTTAAAGAGATCAAAGAATTAGATATGAATCCTGTACTTGTTATGGAAAAAGGCAAGGGTTGTAAAATTTTAGATGTCAGAATCGGTCTTTGATCGGTAGTTTATTCGTAAATTTTAAGTCAAACAAATTTAGACTATTTATACAACCTAAAAATGATTAATGTTACATGGCAAATGTCCATAAGCCAATCAAAAGCGGTGATGACTATATTGAGAGTCTTAGAGGACGCGATCTGAAAATTTACCTTTTTGGTGAATTAATAAAAGAACCTGTCGATCATCCCATCATTAGACCATCAATTAATGCTGTTGCTGAAACTTATGATCTTGCATTACGTGAAGAAGCTTTAGCTTCTGCTGATTCATCAATTACTGGACTAAAGGTTAATCGATTTTTACACATTGCAGAAAGTGCAGAAGATCTAGTTTTACAAAACAAGATGCAGAGAAAATTAGGTCAGAACACTGGAACATGTTTCCAAAGATGTGTTGGAATGGATGCAATGAATGCACTACATTCTACAACTTATGAAATTGATGAGAAACATGGTACTGATTATCACAAAAGATTCTTAGAATTTGTAAAAATGGTACAACAGGAAAACCTTGTAATTGGAGGTGCCATGACTGATCCTAAAGGTGATAGAAGTAAAGGACCTTCAGAACAAGATGATCCTGACCTTTTTACAAGAATTGTTGAAACTGATGAAAAAGGAGTTTATGTATCTGGTGCAAAAGCACATCAAACTGGATGTATCAATTCTCACTGGATAATTTTGATGCCTACTATCCGATTGACAGAAGCTGATAAAGACTGGGCTGTTGTGGGTGCAATTCCTGCGGATGCAAAAGGTGTCACTTACATCTACGGTAGACAATCATGTGATACTAGAAGTATGGAAGAAGGCGACATTGATGATGGTAATGCAAAATTTGGTGGACAAGAAGCACTGATTATCTTAGACAAAGTGTTCATTCCATGGGATAAAATCTTCATGCATGGTGAATATGAATTTGCATCAATGTTGGTAGAACGTTTTACATGTTATCATAGAAGAAGCTATGTTTGTAAAACAGGATTAGGTGATGTTTTAATTGGAGCTGCTGCAACCATTGCAGATTATAACGGAGTTCCTAAAGTTTCACACATTAAAGATAAGATTATTGAGATGACTCATCTTAACGAAACAATATTTGCAGCAGGTATTGCTTCTTCCCATCAGGGACAACAAATGAAATCTGGTGTCTATCTTAATGATGACATGCTTGCACAGGTGTGCAAACATAATGTTACTAGATTCCCATATGAAATTAGTAGACTTGCACAAGATATTGCTGGTGGATTAGTAGTTACTCTTCCATCTGAGAAAGACTTTAGACATCCTGAAGCAGGACCATTACTCAAAAAATACCTTGCAGGTAGAAAAGGAGTTGATGTGGAAAATAGAATGAGAATTCTTAGATTAATTGAAAATATGACTCTTGGTAGAAATGCCGTAGGATATCTTACTGAATCTATGCATGGTGCAGGCTCTCCACAAGCACAAAGAATTCAAATTCAAAGACAAATGCAAGTTGGTTACAAAAAGAATCTTGCCAAAAATCTAGCAGGTATAACAAATGATATTGAAGAACCTGTAGAATCTTCTGAATACTTTAAGCGAGTTTTTAAAACAAAAGATTCTGTTCTCTAAAAAACAAAGTTAGTTAAACTATTCTACACATGCTGAAACTTATGATTTCTTAGGATCCTTTTTTAGTAATTTTCACGTATTTTATCTACCAAGCAAACAGGACGATCTAATGCTGCTTTAGGCATAATGTGAACCTGTTTGCCTGATTTTCTAAAAATCTATTTTTTATCTTCAGATTTTTCTTTATTTTGATTAGGTTCATCTGATTTTCTTTCTAATTCTTGATCATTTCTTTCCATAATGTTTGATTCAGTAGGTTCGGAATACTCCTTATCTTCATCCATCTTATCTATATCTGATAATTCTTTCACTACATCTGCATTTTGTGAATCCACAGAATCTGAAATTGTTGATTCTTTTTCATTTTTTCTTTTTGTGAATTGTTTGACAATCATTATTCCAATTACAACTGCAATTATTACATAGTTAATTGGTGGTTTTAGTAATTGAGTAACATATCCAACCTGTGGAAGTGTGTATACAACTTTTCCGATATATTCTTCTTCAGTAATTGGAAAATCTGTACCTGGAATTGAAGCTGGATTAGCATCACCTTTTGTTCTTATTGTTCTAGGATCTTCTTCTAAGATTGACGCAACTCTGTGTACAATAACTCTGTTATGATCTGACGGACGATCAAATACAATGATATCTCCTACTTCGAGTTCTTCGAATGGCTCATGTCCTGAAACAATTAAGACATCATAAACTTCTAAGACTGGAATCATGCTTCCACTTGCTACGACGTAAAATGGATTTTGTGTTCCGAACGCTATTTGAAGACCAACCCAAATTACCAATACTCCGACTGCAACAATGACAATATCTTTGATAACTCCTTTTGAAACCGACTTTTTTCCCAATTGTATTATCGCCTACAGTATACCTGATTAAATTTACTATTTATTGAAGCGGAGTTCCACATTCTTCACAGAATTTAGATCCTTCTTTGTTTGAAAATCCACAGTTAGAGCATTTTCCAGATGGTAGACTTACTTCTGGATTTCCTAGTAAAATAACTTCACCTACTTTTTTGATACTTTTCCATGGGATACTTCCTTCTAACCCGTCATTTTGTGTAATTACCAAAACCATTGACTGTGTTGAATCAATTCCTACTTGCTTTGCAACTCCAATTTTATTTGCATTTTCATCATATACTGCTCTTCCTTCAATAGAACTAATTGATGTTGCTGGGGTAGGTTGAGTTGTTTCTTTTTCAGGTTGTGTCTTATGCTGTTGAATTTGTTGTGGGGCACTATCAGTCACTTGTTGTGGTGATTCAACTTGTTGTGTGACTTGTGTTTGTGGTTCTAATGGTTTTGCGTTTCCAACATCACCTTCCTCATCTTGTTTCTTGAATTCTCTGTATTCTGCAATTGATGATTGACAGGAATTGCAAATGTATTGTCCTCTTTCTGCAAGAATTAAATTTTCTGCAACTTCTTCATTAGGATTCTCAAATTCAATTTTTGGAGAACCTTCAAATTCTTTTTCACATGTGTTGCAAAAATGTTTAGAAATTTTATCAGAATCTAATCTTCCAATTGGAGCTAGGAACAGATCTGGACCTCCTAGATTTCCTTTCATTTGTTGCTCATCTGTTACACGGGCCATTACGTAGCCACCAGAACCTCTCAATTTTTTTATTCTAAGTTCTGAACTCATAACTGATATTTGTAAAAACGTCATTTAAGTATATATCAGAATTAATTTGCCCCAAAAAATACGGTGTTAATTCTGGTGAACATTTTTAGGTATGAATAACAAATTAACATTACAATGGGAATAACACAAATTTCAGATGCAAAATCCTGGGAAGTAGATGTAATAAATTCTGACATCCCCGTATTTGTAGACTTTTGGGCAGAGTGGTGTGGTCCATGTAGAATGGTTGGTCCAGTAGTTGAAGAACTTGCAAATGACTATGATGGCAAAGTAAAATTTGTCAAGGTTAATGTTGATGAGGCTAATGAATTGGCATCAAAATACAATGTATTTAGTATTCCGACATTAATTCTACTCAACAAAGGTGAGATAGTTAGCCAACAAGTAGGCGCAGCTTCTAAAGAATCATACAAAAATATGATTGACAGAGCCCTAGCATAATTCTCAAATATTGTTTTTCTTATTTTTTCATCCTATTCAACATTATCTAAAAATTTCCAGTATTTTCTTAAAAAGAAAAATTTGATAAATGAATAAAAGAACAACATCTAGAATAGTTTCAGGGCCGGTGGTTTAGGGGTATAATGCCTCGTTCGCAACGAGGATGTCGAGGGTTCGATTCCCTCCCGGTCCACTTTTCCAGAAACTAATATACATAAACAAAGAATACTATTCTCATGGAAGTATTTGATGGCAAGAAAGCAGCACAAGAATACATGTCAAAACATACTTTGGCCTTTTCAACTCCTGAACTTACTTTAATGAGATTTGCATTTTGGCTTGGTGATTCTGTCCCAGATCCAAATAATGAAGGAAAAGGTATTCCAAGAATGATGACTTTTCTCACGGAACAAGATTTTGAACCTGTTTTGATTGATGATGAAAAATATGTCCCATCTGGCGCAGTCAAAAGTTCCGGATTGATGGGAAATGCTTACACTGAACAAAAAACTGATGGGAAGTTTTGTTCAGAATGTGGCAATAGCCTTTCATCTACAGCAAAGTTTTGTCCCGAATGTGGAACTACTCAAGAATAATCTAATTTTTAATTTTAGACTTTATTTCCGCACTTTGTACAGAATTTCGCGTTTGGTCTTAATTCTGAACCACATGATGAACATCCGTTACCACTACTTTGTGGCATTGTTCTTCTTGGCATTAGTGCAGGATCTGGAGATGGTAATGTACCAACATCATTGAATGCCTGTTTTGCAGATACAATTCCAGGTGGACCTCCGCCTACTGGATTTTGTGCAGTTCCTGCTCTTGGTGGCATACCTCCTGCCATCATTCCTGGTTGTCCCATTCCTGGCATCAAACCTGGAGATTGTGTATTTCCAGAACCTGAACCTATTGATTTTTTTAATTCAAAAATTACTTTGATTGCTAAAAATTCTAATGCTGAATATGCTACCGTATAATCTCCTAATTTTTCAAAGAACTCTTTGTCACTAATTTGACCTCTTTTGTACATGTTATTGGTGTCAAGGAACGATTCATAGTAACTTTGTGACTCATCAAACAAACTTTGTAGTTTGTCAAATAACATGTTTAGAGTATCTACTTCACCGAATGACATATTCTGCATCTAATTTTGTAATATTAATTACTTTAGGATCAAAAGTTGACTAAAATTAGTTTCTTCAGAGAAAAAAGCAGTCTCCTTTACTTAGGAGACTCTGTAATGCATTAACTAGTTTATGTGAGCTTTGGGCCCCCAGCTAACACCGCGAGATGTCTCTGACTCAATGAAAATCCTACTACGAAGTCTTTGTTAAAAATCACAGTCAAAAAGAATCACTTTTTACTAAATCTTTTTTGCTAATTTCTTAATATTGTATTTGTCTGAAATAAGACATCAAAATCAATATTTGTAGTGCTACTCAATACAATGAATGTTTAAAAAAATAGTCACAACTATACCACTTTTTGTTTCAATTTTGATTTTACTAGTATTATTTATTCCATTAATTGATGAATTTGATACATTCAACTGTATTACAACTCCTTGTGAAATGCCAAAAATCACAATTTTTGAAATGATTCAAAAACAAAATTCTGTTATTGATAGTTTTGAAAAATGTGTATATGCAGGAAATGATGTAATGGAATCTTATCCTAGACAATGTAGAACTACTGACGGGAAATACTTTGTTGAAAAAATAAACCCTTGAAAACTATGTCATTATGGTAACTTCTTTTTCTGACATTCCACCATAACCTGGATCAATCTTTTGTTTTGGATTTAGTGAGGTGTCATGATGGCAGGGTTTGTTGCAAACAGGGCAAAATTTCCTATCCATCACAATACATTGACAGATGTGATTTTTTACATATGCTTGTGCAGCTTGGTTCCACTCTCCAGTTCCATTACAATAAACACATACATTGGAACCACTAGAACCAACTCCTTTACAAAAATCACATACATCTTCTGTCATGTCCTTATTGTGGTTTGCTAGTTTTTGAATCAATATATTTGAAAAGATTGACTATCTCAACGCATAATAGACTCCAACCAATAAAATTTTCAGATGACGTATGATACAGTAATTGTTGATTCACACGTTATTCTGCCCCAAGGAATGGTAGATAAAAACATCATAATAGATGAGGGCAAAGTTGTTGGTTTAACAAATGATGTTCCTGCCTGTGATAATAAAATAAATGGAAATGGATTGATTTCTGTTCCAGGCCCTATTGACACTCATGTTCATTATGGTGTGTATTCACCTATAGATGAAGCAGCAAAGACAGAATCACACGCTGCAGCTATTGGTGGGATAACAACCATGATGAGGATGCTTAGACTAGGTGATCCATTTTCTTATTCATTACAAGCTCAACTAGATGCTGCCTCCAAAAATCATTATGTTGATTATGCAATACATGCATCTGTTTTCACTCATCAACAAATTAACGAAATGAATTTTTGTGTTGAAAAAGGAATCACATCTTTCAAAATATACATGAATCTTGGAGGTGAAATTGGCCACGTTTACATGGATATGCCTCCAAACTCTTCTAAGCTTATAGCGGCAAATGTAGATGTAACTAATGAGATAGTAGAACAAACAGTAAAAACTGCAGCATCACTTGGATGTCCTGTTTTAGTTCATGCTGAAGATTATGAATCCTGCGGATGTGGAATTCAAACTGCGAGAGAAAAAAAACAAGATGGATTGTCTGCATGGTCTGAAAGTCGTTCACCTGAATTTGAAGCAAAAGCAATCAAAACTGTTTCAAAATTTGGACGTGATTACAACTGTGTGATCTACTTCGTCCATATTGGTTCTGATAAAGCTTTGAAGCAAATTCAAGAAGAAAAAAAACTTGGAACAAAAATCTATGTTGAAACATGCCCTCATTACTTGACTTTATCTTATGAAAAACAAGATGGATATCTTGCAAAAGTAATGCCTCCAATACGAACTGAGAATGATAAAAAAGCAGTATGGGATGCACTATCTTCAAATCAAATTGATACCATTGGAACTGATCATGTTGCAAATCAACTCAAACTCAAATTGGGTGGAGATGATGTATGGTCTGCATTAGCTGGATTTCCGGGAATCGGAACAGTCCTTCCTATTGTACTCAACGATGGTGTTAATCAGAACAAAATCACATTAGAGCAATTTGTCCGATTTACGAGTCAAAATGCTGCCAAAATCTTTGGTATGTACCCTCAAAAGGGAACTCTTGAAAAGAATTCTGATGCTGATGTAACTATGATAGACTTGAAAAAAGAAAAGAAAGTAACTTCCGAATTATTTGGTGGGTTTTCAGATTATATTGTCTATGAAGGAAGAAATTTGAAAGGCTGGCCTGTTAAAACAATTGTAAGAGGAAAATTAATTGCTGAAGATTTTGAAGTTACTGGAAAACTTGGTCATGGAAAACTCGTTCCAAGAATAATATCTGTATAATTTTTTTAAATAAATTTTATGGCGCCATATCCTACAACAGATGATGTATCACCCATTACATCTCCACTTGTTGTGTAACTAAGTAATTCTCCTTTAACCGCACCAAGCTTTTTACATGCTATCATAACTGATGCCATAGCTCCATAACCGCATGCAGTAATTCTTTTCTCCATTAAAACATTGTAAAATTTCTCTATATTCATTTCTAATATTGGTTCCATCAATGCTCTATCTTGAGAATGTGCAAAAGAATTTTCTTCATAATGTGTAAAGTCAGAAGATGCAATGATGATTGTGTTTCTTGATTTTGCAATTTGAGCTACCGCATTTCCAACATCTTTGGCCATTTCCAAGCTTTGATCAAGTAAAATTATTGGAAGAATCTTGAATTTTTGAGATAAGATTGATTGAAGCATAGGAATTTGAACTTCCAGGCTATGATCCCTTGAATGAGAAAATTCATCAATCTCTATGTACTCTGAAATTCTCGATATTTCTCTAGCTGCCTCTGAATCTACATCTACTAATCCCAGAGGTGTTTCCCATTGAGTGTCAACCATTGTTGCAACATCTTTTCCAACTCCAAAGTGATTGGGTCCAAGAATAATTACTAATTCCGGATTCTTTGATGAAATTGCTTTGTAAGAATGGCATGCAGTAGGACCAGAGTAAACATAACCAGCATGAGGTGAAATAATTCCAAATACTCTCTCACCTTCTTGTGTTTGATTTCCTGGTCCGTACTTGTGTTGAATGCAGGTCTGTATGATATCTTCAAGTTCTTCTTTTGTTTCTGGATAAAATTGCCCTGCAACAACTGGTTTTCTAATCATATTGCATCTAAAATTTTATTTTATAAAAGAACATTAGTTGATTCTCTAATAATTTCTCCATTTGGAGTTTTTTCTTTGAAAATAACACCTTTAAATTTTGAAACTACTGTTGATTTTTCTTTCCATGCATCTCTGTTTAATCCAGCTTTTTGACATGTGTATTCTAAGAATTCTTTTTCGTTCCATCCATATTCTATGGGAACTTGAGGCAATAACAATCCTGAGGAAAAACCATTTTCTACAATAAGTCCATCCCTTCCAACTTTGATTTCTGATAGATATTCAGAATATTCTCTCACTTTGATCTCTACAGGAGGTGTAAGTAAAGTCACTTCAAATGTTATTTTATCTAATTCGTCAGATGTTACTGGAGGAAATCTTGGATCCCTTGTACCAGCTG
>Ga0222714_10002515_pt1 | contig 19289 bp, 18 predicted proteins | sample C33_3DmetaG_FD_165048 | JGI IMG/M metagenome (GOLD analysis project Ga0222714, IMG submission 165048) | Estuarine water microbial communities from San Francisco Bay, California, United States - C33_3D | ecosystem: Environmental > Aquatic > Marine > Unclassified | place: USA: California...
GGCCCGCATGTACGCCGAACAAGGGCACGTCGCCAAGGCAATTCAGGCCTACGAAATTTTAAAGCTCCGAGTTCCCGAGAAAAGTTCGATATTTGCCGCCCGCATTGAAGCGCTTAAAACCAAATAAATTAGAAGACTATGACTTCGTTGTTTATGATTCTTATCGCCGTAGTTAGCATCCTCCTCATGCTGGTGGTGCTCGTTCAAAGCCCTAAAAGTTCGGGCATGGGCGCGAGCTTCGGTGGCGGCGCGACCTCAATGATGGGCGGTGTTAAGCGTACCGCGGACTTTTTGGAGCGCGCAACGTGGGCATTGGCCATCGCCCTTTTTGCCTTGGTGCTTTTGGTCAACATGCTGAACCCGGGAGCGGCAACAACCTCTGCTCCGGAATCTGCCATGGAAGAAGTAATGGATGATGCGCCACAGGCCCCCGTGCAGACTCCTGCGCAGCCCGCGGCCACCGACCTTCCTGAGTCGGCTGAGTAATTCCACTTCTGACAAAATTTCGCAAGGGCGCTGACATAATGTCGCGCCCTTTGTGCTTTTAGACCCGTGGCACGACCTGTGCAACGTGTTGTGCGAACTCCGAAGAGGGGTTCGTAACTACGAATAACCAAACTAGAATAGACACTATGGCTGATTTGACCATTCGTCCGCTGGCTGACCGCGTGATTGTTGAGCCCGCGGCGGCAGAGACCAAGACGGCTTCGGGCATCATCATCCCCGACACCGCACAAGAGAAGCCCCAGCGCGGAATCGTACGCGCGGCAGGCAACGGCAAAAAGGATGAGCCGATGACCGTCAAAGTTGGGGACACGGTGCTGTACGCGAAGTACGCCGGTTCCGAAATTAAGTACGAAGGCACGGACTACCTCATCATGCGTGAGTCCGACATTTTAGCAATTATCTAATCCGAAGAAACCATGAGTGCAAAAGATATCAAGTTTGATGTAGCCGCCCGCGACGGAATGCGCGCTGGCGTCGATGCCCTGGCCAATGCGGTTAAGGTGACCCTCGGCCCCAAAGGCCGCAACGTAATCATTGAGAAGTCGTTCGGAGCTCCGCACGTGACTAAGGACGGCGTTACCGTTGCTAAGGAGATTACGCTCGAAGACAAAATTCAAAACCTCGGCGCCCAGATGGTGAAAGAGGTGGCGAGCAAGACCGCCGACATCGCCGGCGACGGAACCACCACAGCTACCGTGCTTGCCCAAGCAATCGTGAGCCAAGGTCACAAGAACGTAGCTGCAGGTGCCAACCCTATGGATCTGAAGCGCGGAATCGACAAGGCCGTAGCTGCTGTCGTAGCCAACCTGCGCAGCCAGTCGCAAGAAGTCGGCGACAACAACCAAAAAGTGGAGCAAGTTGCCACGATTTCGGCCAACAACGACCCGGCCATTGGCGCCCTAATCGCTGAGGCCATGGCCAAGGTGAAAAAAGAAGGTGTCATCACCGTTGAGGAAGCCAAAGGAACCGAAACCTACGTCGACGTGGTTGAGGGCATGCAGTTTGACCGCGGATACCTGTCGGCCTACTTCGTGACCAATACCGAGAAGATGGTGGCCGACCTTGAGCGTCCGTTCATCTTGATCTACGACAAGAAGATCAGCAGCATGAAGGAACTGCTTCCTGTGCTCGAGCCCGTAGCTCAGACCGGCAAGCCTTTGCTCATCATCGCTGAAGACGTAGACGGCGAAGCCCTGGGAACCCTCGTGGTCAACAAAATCCGTGGCGCCCTGAAGATCGCTGCCGTAAAGGCTCCTGGATTCGGAGACCGCCGCAAGGCCATGCTCGAAGACATCGCGATCCTCACCGGCGGAACCGTCATCAGCGAAGAGCGCGGATTCAAGCTCGAAAACGCCACGATGGACATGCTCGGAACCGCCGAGAAGATCACCATCGACAAGGACAATACCACCATCGTGAACGGAGCCGGAAGCGCCGACGACATTCATGCCCGCGTGCAGCAAATCAAAGCCCAGATCGAGACTACAACCAGCGACTACGACCGCGAAAAGCTTCAGGAGCGCTTGGCTAAGTTGGCCGGAGGCGTGGCTGTGCTCTACGTGGGTGCTGTGTCTGAGGTTGAGATGAAAGAGAAGAAGGACCGCGTCGACGATGCGCTTGCTGCTACCCGCGCGGCCATCGAAGAGGGTATTGTTCCGGGCGGAGGCGTCGCGCTGGTGCGCGCTACCGAAGCGCTGGCCAACCTCGAAGGTGCCAACTTCGACGAGACGACTGGTATCAAGATTATCGCACGTGCGATCGAAGAGCCCCTTCGCGTCATCGTAGGTAACGCTGGCCTTGAAGGCTCGGTAATCGTTGCCAAGGTGAAAGAAGGCAAGGCTGACTTCGGATTCAATGCGAAGACCGAGGAGTACTGCTCGATGTACGAAGCCGGAATCATCGATCCAACCAAGGTGACCCGTGTGGCGCTTGAGAACGCAGCTTCGGTTGCTTCACTGCTCCTCACCACCGAGGCGACGATCGTTGAGCTACCTAAGAAAGAGGCTCCAATGCCTCCGATGGGCGGCGGAATGGACGGAATGATGTAATCAACCGCTCCACGTGAGTGAAGAGAGGCCGCCTCAGGGAAACCTGTGGCGGTTTTTTTTTGGCAAGGTTGGCGAGGTTGGCTCGTTGGCAAGGTTGGCTCGTAGCTCGTCTGCTGCTTGGGACATCGGTCAATAAATGGGCAACTCGAAGCAAGTAGCCAGCAATTCATGGCGAGTCCGCGAGCTGATTTCAGCGAACGAGCCAACGAGCTAACCTTGCTAATCTCAGCTAATGAGCTAACCTCGCTAACCTCAGCTAATGGCCAAGTACGCCCATGCCCCCAAGCTCGGCAGGGCAAAGTTGTCGAGGCCACGGCCCAAGAGGGATTCGCTGGCGGTTAACCCGGCGACCACGGCCACGAGGGACCACGAAAAGGGAATGTTGTGGGCGAGGCAGAGGATGATTCCGACGCCAAAAAAACTGAGGCTGCCTGCGACCGACTTGCCGAACCACAGTTTGGGTGAGGGAATTTGGCCTCCCAGTTCGGCGACGAAGTCGAGAATGCCCATGGTGAGCAGTCCGAAGCGGTAGGCATTGGTGGCGAGCTGCGGGCTTTCGGGAGCCCACGGACTGAAGTAGAGCAGCCACGCCGAAAGGCCGATTCCGAGGGGGAATGCCACTTCGCCCCAGGTTTTGCGCGGTACGTCGTGGATGCTGCTCAGCACTTTGAGGAGTTTCGAAGCGGTGAGCACTGCGGTAAATAGGCCGGCTAAGACGAGCATCCAGCTGGGGCTGAGGTAGGCGGGTAGCCACATGCTCACGATGGCAGAGGTTACGTGCATGAACTTACGCGTGACTGTTGCAGGAATGCGGGTGCTGCGTTTGACGGCTTCGGCGAGGCCAAAAAGGGTTCCGAAGATGCCAATGAAGGCCCAAAATGCGAGGGGTGGGGTCATGGTTGGAGCGGTGTAAAGTAGTATGCGGCGTAGCTGCGAATGATGCGGATGTCGGGGTCAGGCATGCGGTTGACGCGGTTGTCGGTCTGCACTAGGGCATAGATGCAGCGCGTAGTCTGTCGGCGCTGGGCCATCTGGTGCAGGGCCCCGGCGACGGCGTTTCCGAGGCCTTTGGCCTGGAATTCGGGCAGGAGCCCGATGGTTTTGAAAATGACGGTTCCGTCGGCCAGAGCAAACAGGTAGCTGAATCCCACTCGGCGCTCGCCGAGTTGAACCCAGTGCAGGAGCGGGGTTCCGCCGTGCGTGCTGGCGAGCGAGCTGCGCCAGCGGTCGAACTGGGACTCGGTGAGGGGTTGGTAGCCAAAGTTTGCGCCAAAGACGGCATCGATCATGCCGCGAAGGGCGGGCACGTGCTCGGAATCGCCCGGATTCAGTGGCTTAAGGGCGAACCCTTGCTCGGTCCACCGGTCGAGAAAGGGCTGCGACACATCGATTACGCCCTGAAAGTCCGTGCGTTCAGCCGACCGGTAGGCAATCGTCTTGGCGGGATTTTGGGCGGCCAAAAGCGCGGCGTACTCAGGCCGGGTGCGCCACTCGCCCGGAACGAACGGCGCCCCAGAGTCCTCGGTAACTACCCGGTAGGGCAAAAAGGTCGATCCGAGCATGGGGCCAATCCACGCTCCGGGGTACTGGGCGCGCAGGGCGTTCCATTCGGCCGCGAATTCGTTGGGTTCGCAGTCGGGTTCGGTTTCGAAGTAGCCAAAGGCCCAGGTGCTTGGGCCCGCCGACGGAAGGGCGTAGATGCCTGCCACGAAGCAGCGTCCGTCGTACCACCGGGCTTGGGGTTGTTCGGTAAAAAAGCTCCAGGCGTGGTGCAGTACGAACTCGTTCGGATCGTAGTCGGCGAACGACGCGTAGTGCATGCGGCGCAGTTCGCGAAGCCGTCGGGGCGGAATCGGTTCAATCATGGGTAGAGCGGGTGAGAGTTCCGGAGGTGGCGTCGAGCAGGACGTGTTCGCCAGTGCGAAGGTGCTGGGTGGCGCCGTCGACCCCAACGAGCGTAGGGATTCCGAGCTCGCGCGCCACAATCGAAGCGTGGCTCAATAGGCCACCCTGCTCGATGATGAGGCCTTTGGACTGTGCGAGGAGCAGGCTCCACCCCGGGTCGGTGTGGCGGGCCACGAGAATGTCGAATTCGGGCCAGGGGCCGGGCTGAAACTCGGGCATGACGAGAACGCGCCCTTCGATGCGTCCTGGGACGACGCGTCGTCCGGTCATCGATGCGGAACCTTTGCTAGCTTCAGCCCGGGGCGGTGCTTCGCCGGGCATCCACGCGAAGGACCGGGGTAGGGGTTCGTTCGTGAACGCGGCGTATTCGGCTTTGCGGCGGGCCACCGCCTCGCGCCACGTGCGCGCTTCGGCGTCGATCCATTCTTCGCGCGTCAGCCAGAATACGTCGTCGCGGTGGTCGAGTAGGCCTTCGGCGGCGGCAAGCTCACCAGAGCGCAGCAGCAGGCGGCGAAGCCATCCAAATGCCGTAGAGCGAAGCAGTCGCAGCTCTTCGCGCTGGCGAATGAACTGGCGCAGCTTGCGAATGCCCCACGGCATGCGGGATTCGTCGGTTGAAACTGCCTTTGGAATAGGGTGCGCGGCGGCCGAGCGCAGCGTTTCGGCTAGCAGGCCAAATGAATCCATCGGACTAGCCTGCTCAAGCTTCAGCTCGTTGGGGAAGCGACCGCCAAATTCCGCCAAATAGCCTTCAAGGGCCTGCGCCGCCGAAGACTGGCTTTGGAGAACTGCGTAAAATCCGTGTTCGTCCCGGCGTTCAAGGGCATCAGCTGCCCCGGGAACCTCAAGGCAGGCACAGGCCACGTGGTGAAGCAGCCGCAGCTGCGCCACGCTCGGAGTGTCCATGCGCAAAAAGTGCTCGAGCTGGTCAGGGGCAAACTTTTTTTCGGCCCATCCGAGCAGCGTCATCAGTGCCGTATCGTTTTCGACCGTCAGGTACCAGCGGCGCAGCCAGTCCGCCTCGAGGTTCCGCCAAATGCGCTGCACGTCAGGGGTTTGTAGCCGCGGCCAGTCGAGGTCGGCCAGCATGCGGAACCCGCGGCGCACGTCATCGGTGAATTGGATTCGCTTGCACTTGAACGTGAGCAGTTTAATCAGGACAATGGGGTAGTAGGTGGCGCGTAGCCAGGTGCTGGGGCGAATGGATTCCGGCAAAAACGGGTGCGCGTTGGTTTGCGCCGAAATCATGCGCTCGAGGTTGACTTTGTTGCGTCCGTAGCCGGGCAAAAACGCCATCATCGCGTACCAGTGGTTCATGACGTAGTACATCCGGCCATTGACCGAGGTGACGAGGTGGTCGAACACCTCGGCGTTCCGTTGGATTTTTTGGCGCGGAACCCCACTCGCCGAAAGCAAGTCTTGGTACACCGTGCGGTACAAATTGGCGGCCACAGACACCGTCATGGGGAGCACGACGCCCGCATAGGATTCGGCCAAGTTGGAGTTGTCCAAAAGCCACGGCTCGTGGTGCCAGTCCGCCGTCACCGGACGGGCCTGAAGCAGGGTAAGCTTGCGTCCGTCCCACGTCCATTCGGCATCCATGGGGCGCCCAAAATGCCGTTCGAGGTCGTGGTAGGTCTGGTGAAGTGCCTTGTGGAGGGCAGGGGTCCACGGGCTTGGGCCGGCGGGGTCGGTACGGAATTCCGCCGTCTCCGGATTCATCCGCAGGCATTCCAGGTTGCGGCGGTCGTCGGGTCGGGTGTACCAGGTTCCGCCCGAAGGGTAGAATCCGCGCTCCTCGACCGGGTAACCGTTCACGACGTGCGCGCAAAGTCCAGGGGCTAAGGCCACCGCGTAGCGGTTGGGGTGCGTGAACAGGACTCCGGATGCTACGGCATCGGCGACCATGGGTTGGATGACGATTCCGTGCGGACCTCCCTCGGTCGGCATGCTTTCGGCGACCCGCATGACGGCGTCGGGCAATTGATCAAAGGGGACGCCCAGTTCGGTCCGAAAGGCTCCGGCAGCCGCGGTAGTTTCGGTGTCTTCAGTGGCTGACGAGCTGCGCACGGCGTACCACTTGGGGTTGCCCAATTCGCGGGCAATTTCTTCGGTCGGAACCTCCACGTGCGCAAGCACCCAATCCGCCCGGAGCGAAACCATGGGTAGCGTCCGAAATCCGCCGTGCTTGAGCCGTTTGAGGCCAAGTGCTTTGTTGCCAAAGGTTCCGAGCACGACTTAAGGAATCAGGTTGGTAAGCAGGTATGCGAGCACCGCGCTGGCCTGAAGGAGTTTGCGGCGGCTGAGGATGGGTTTAAGGCTGTAGGCGGTCGCGCCTGCGCCAACCACGGCAAGGGAGGCTGCTGCGGCCCAGGGGTAGGGCTCGAGAGAGGCGTGCCACATGGTCCACACGGCCACAGCGGTCACGGAGAAGGTGAGGAGGGCGCTGCCCCGGGTTCCGAGGCGCGAAGAGTAGCTGTCGCGGTAGGCCGTTTCTTCTTCGGGAGCGAGGCATTTGCGCGCAATTTCGATTTGGGCACTCAGGGCCCAGATACTCATGCCGTGCCACCAGATGGACGGGGTCCAGTCAAGGCTTTGTGTGAGGGCGGCGTAGGCGATCCACTGCAAAAAGAGCATTTGGGCCAGCATCACTACGTTGTAGAGGTAAAACCGTGGCTTGAGCCACTTGAGCGGACCCACTTCGTAGCGGGCGGCAAGGCTGTATGCGAGCAATCCGGCCGAAAGCAGCCCCGAGAGCGGGTCGAGGACGGCGTGTAGGGTGATGAAAATTCCGCCGTTGGCAAAGCCCAATCGGGTGAGTTCGCGCTCGGTAACTAGTCCGCGCTGAAGAGGGCGGTCCGGGTGGTGCAGGTCGTCGACGTCGCGGTCGCGGAGCTCATCAATGATGCGTGTGTGCAGCAAAAAGCTTATGCCGGCGACGCCGAGGGCAGCGTACTTCCAAAGTGGTTCTGCAACGCCTATGGGCTGGAGCACCGCCCATGTCGAGTAGAGCACCGCCAGCGTAGTCGGGACGAGCGCCAGGAGCGGAAAGCGCTCAGTTTGGTATCGCCAAAGCCTGAGGGCTAGCGGTTTATGATTTAACGAATGCATGTGCTTGGTGGTAAAAAGGTACGCGGTCAGCCGGCAGGTCGGTCACTCGAGTCCATGTCTGAAGCCACCATTCCGGGAATTCGGTGCGGAACCGGTGGTCCCAAAAAATGAGTGTCGAGCCCGCGGCGCTGGCGCGGTCGACGGTGGTAAAAAAGTCGTGAACTTGGTCAGGGTTTCGCCCCTCGAGCACGTCGGATGCGTGGATACCGCGCACCTCAGCGGGCGCTGCCGCAAGAGCCGATTCGAGGCTTTGGTGGTGCAGGTTTAGGTGCTGGGCGGCCCCAGTGAAGCCTTCGTCGAGGTAGGGGATTCCCGATGCGAGGTACTGGCCAAACAGGGGGTATTCCGCAAATGGGTTGTCGCTTAAGTGGCTGATGGCGAGCTTTTCGCGAAACTGTTTGAGGTAGTTGATGGGCTGCTTGACGCGTTCGGATGCCTCAATGAGTCCCGGGTGGCGCGCCGAACCGTCTACGCGTTGGGGTTCAAAGTAGCGGTGGGCGATCCATTTCCAACGCGGGGTTTGCCAGGGGCCATCCCATGCCGCAATTTGTGCTTCAATGTTCGGAGCGGTACGAAGGGTATTCCTCGTACTTTTTGGAACCAGCAGCGGCACTACCCCACGTGCAAACAGTCCCAAAAACCGTTCGAGTCGGCCGTCGTGCAGCAAGCCTCCTCTCCCTTGGCGGTAGCCAAAAGCAAGGTTTCGGTCCGCTTCACGAAGGTCCAGTGCGTGGATTTTGGATTGAATGTGTGCAAGTTGGACCGATTCAAGATCGTACAGCTGAAGGTTGGTAAAGCCCCTCAGTGCCAATTCCAGGGCATGGTCGCCGCCCGACGCGATCAGGTGGTAGTGGTCCGCTGGGTGTCGCGTCCAGAGTTCCTGGATCAGGCGGGTGTCTTCCCAAGACTGGGCGTAGTGCGGGCGGGTAGGCATTCTCAAATATCCGTATTTGCCTTCATCCTGCGTTGGTGGTTTTCGCAGAATGTTGGCACATCATTACGATTTTCTGCGGAATCGCGCCGTATTTTCGCGCTCCACTCGTCCAAGTGGTGAAATAGGTAGACACGAGGGACTTAAAATCCCTTGGCCAGTGATGGCCGTGCGGGTTCGATTCCCGCCTTGGGCACGTACTTTTGAGGCATGCACCCGCGGCATTGCCTCTTTTTTTTCGCCCTATCCCTACTTGGGTGGAATGCCGTCGCGCAGGTTGGGGCTCCGGAGGCGTTGGATCGCTTTGCGTCCCGAGTGCTTGATTCCGCATGGAGGCCCGAGGTGCTGGGCTACATCAGGAATACCGAGTTTTTTCACCCCGCCGAGGAAGGCCGCACGCGTTTTGGCGCTCTGGTTGGGCTGCGCAGAGGGTACGAGCTCAAGAATGGTCGCAGCGTGGAACTGGGGCTGATGGCCAACCAAAGTTTTGGGGCTGCACCGCAGTTGCTGCCGTGGGTGGCGCTTCGTGCTCAGGGTGCTCGCTACCAGATCCAGTTTGGCAGCATCGCTGACAGGGGGCACGGGCTTCCGCGGCAGCTGCTGAATCCGGATTTGCGCTATGCGGTTCCGGTAGTGTATGGGTTGAGCGGAACCGGTGATTTTAAGCGGTTTCGCGCCCACTATTGGGCAGAGTGGTTGACGGCTATTGACTACGGAAGTCCATTCAAAGAACAAATTCACGGTGGTGCCACTGCCGGATGGGTCGGCGAACATGCGCGCCTCGAGGGGGTGCTTCAGTACCACCATGTGGGGGGGCAAATTGATTCGTCGCCTGCTGCGGATGGCAATCGCTTGAACTATGGGTTGATGGGGCAGGCATCGTTAGGTGCCGTCGAACTGCGCGCTGCGCATGTGCGCTACGCGGATCCGCTGGAGCGTTTTGGTCCTGAGGCCCAGGGCTTCGGAACCTCTGCCGAGGTGGCGGTGACGGCAAGCCCTAAGCTTCGCGTTGAGGCCAGCTACTGGCAGGCTGAGAATTTTCGGGCTCCGCTGGGGCAAGGGATTTTTCAGAGCCGGAATCCAGAGGATCCCAGCACATGGTACCGGGAGCAACCTCAGCTGCTGGGCTTAGGATTGGCGTGGGAAGGATTGGCTTCGTTGCGCATTCGCGCCTGGTACGACTTGGTGGACCGCAGCATCCAACCTTCGGTTACCTGGGTTCGCTACGTGGTGCTGGATCCGCTTTAGGGGACCAGGCATAGTAGATGCCGAGGCCAGCGATCAGGTGGTTGCCCGCGAGTCGGGCGCGCCAATGCTTTGTGATTTGGTAGTCCGCAGTGAGGTTGGCGCCGGCAAAGACTCCGCCGTCGGGACCGTCGACGGCAAGCAGCGCGGAATTTTGGAGTGTATGAACGAGGTGGTAGCCTGAAAGGCCTCCGGCCTGAAGTGCGAATCGCCACCGGCCGTTGGGGCGGTAGCTGGCCTCGGCCCCGAGCATGAATGAGAGCTGGTGCCACGAGTTCCACATCGCTGATTGAATGACGAAGAACTGCCAAGGGGCGTCGGGACGGGTTCCGAGGCGAATGCGCGTCGCGAACATCGGGTGGTTGTGGTTGAAGCGGTAGGCCCACGCGGTATCGCGAAAGGTGAAGGCGTACTGGCTCTGGCCGGGCAGGGTGCTGGGGTCGCGCCAGGTTCCCGGAACCTGAATCCAATCCCGGCGTGTTACAGCGTCATCTGCATGCCACGTGCGCAGGTAGCCAAGTTCGAATTCGATTCGCGGAGTTTGGGCCCAAAGTTGCGGCGCAGTTAGTGTGGCGGCGGCAAGAATTGCACAGAAAAACGGTTTCATAAGTGAAATCTACGGGGATTTTGAAGATTTTTTATTAAGTGTACGCAGTACGCTTACTACTTTTAGGACATGAGAAAACTACTCCTAGGTTTGGCTTTGGTTGGCGCGACCGCAGGTTCCGCGCAAATTTTGAGTGTGACGCCGGCTTTTCCGACCCAAAATGACACGGTTACGATTGTGTACAATGCGGCTCAGGGCAATGGGGCGTTGGTCGGAACCACTCCCGTGTACGCCCACGCCGGGTTGATTACGTCGGCCTCGACGTCGCCCACCAACTGGCAGTTTGTGCAGGGCACCTGGGGGCAGCCTACCGCAAAGGTGCTGATGACCGATTTGGGAGGCAACATCCACCGGATTAAGTACCACATTCCAACGTTTTATGGGTTTCCGACGGGAACTCAGGTGCAAGAATTGGCGTTTGTGTTTCGAAACGCAGCCGGAACCGTGGTGGGGCGCAGCGCCGACGGTTCGGACATCTACTACCCGATTTATCCTGCAAATGCGGGGTTGCTCGCGGCATTTTTTGCACCCACTGGTCCTCAGATTGCGCACCCCGGGGATACCATTTCGCTCGTGGTAGCATCGAACCAAAGCGCAACACTGAAAATTTACGACAATGGGGTGCTGAAGACTACTGTCTCGAATGCCGCATCGCTGAACTACGACTTACTGGTCGCACAATCCGGCCAGCACACGGTGGTGCTTGAAGCGATTTCAGGAACGTCGACAGCCTACGATACCCTGCGCTACATCAGCAATCCCAACCCCTTAGTGGCCGCGTTGCCAGCAGGCTGGCTTGATGGTGCTAATTATTTAAACGACAGCACTGTAGGATTAGTGCTTCGCGCTCCGGGAAAGGAATTTGTGTACGTGCTGGGTGACTTTAATCAGTTCGTGCCCGACACCACGTACTTCATGAATCAAACTCCGGACAGTGAGCGTTTTTGGCTAGAGGTAAAGGTGACTCCTGGCCAGACGTACGCGTACCAGTACTGGATTGATGGCGCTGTGAAAATTGCGGATCCTTTTGCCGAGTTGGTGCTTGATCCGGGTGCGGATGCGGGTATTCCTGCCGGAACTTGGCCAGGCCTGCATCCCTACCCAACGGGCAAGACCACCGGATTTTGTTCGCTACTGCGTCCTGGCAAAACAGAGTATGTGTGGAAGAATACCAACTTTACTCCGCCGGGAAAGGCTGACCTGATCATCTACGAGCTGCTCGTGCGCGACTTCATCGCTGCCCGCAACTACCAGGCGCTCATCGATACGCTGGGTTACTTGCAGCGTCTCGGGATCAATGCCATCGAACTCATGCCCAACAACGAGTTTGAGAACAACGAGAGCTGGGGCTACAACCCGAGCTTTCACATGGCTTTGGACAAGTACTACGGCACCCCTGAGAAATTCAAAGAGTTCGTGGACTCGTGCCACAGCAAGGGGATTGCGGTGATTGCGGACATGGTGTTCAACCACGCTTTTGGCCAGAGTCCATTGCTGGCGATGTACTGGGATTCCGCCAACAACCGCCCCGCGGCCGACAATCCCTGGTTTAATCCGACGTGCCCGCATCCCGCGTACTGCTGGGGCCATGACTTCAATCATGAGTCGCAGGCTACCAAGGATTTTGTGGACCGAATTACGACGTTTTGGCTTCAGGAGTACCAAATCGACGGAATTCGATTTGATTTCACGAAAGGGTTTGTCAATGCGCAAACCGACTTTTCAGCTACCCGCCAAGACATTCTTAAGCGGATCGCGGATACGATTTGGGCAGTAAACCCCAATGCCCATGTCATTTTGGAGCACTGGTGCAACAACAGCGAAGAAAAGATTTTGTCGGACTACGGAATGATGCTCTGGGGCAACCAGACCTACAACTTTCACCAAGCGGGCGCGGGCCATAGCCAGAGCAACTTCTCGTGGGCCTACCACGGTTCGCGCGGATGGTCTCAGCCTGGACTGGTTTCGTACCCCGAGAGCCACGACGAAGAGCGCCTGATGTACGAAGTGAACACGTACGGCAACCAGTCCAACGCCAATCACAATCCGCGGTCACTTGCCACCGGCTTAGGTCGGGCCGAGGCAGTGAATTTGTTTGCCTACTTGATTCCAGGTCCACGAATGATTTGGATGTTTGGCGAATTGGGCTACGACGTGTCGATCAACAACCCCTGCCGCGTGTGCAACAAGCCGATTTTGTGGAACTACTATCAGGTTCCGGAGCGTCGCCGACTGTACGATGTGACGGCGGCCATCTTCAATGTGCGCCGAGCCTACCCGGCGACATTTAGGGACGGAACCTTCAGCCACAGCCTCGCTGGAAATGTGAAGCGAATGATCTTCAATAGCCCGGGAATGGACGCGGTCGTGCTCGGCAACTTCGCGGTGACTACGCAGAGTGCCATCCCGGCGTTTACCAAGGTCGGCACCTGGTACGAGTACTTTACGGGCGATTCCATTGTGGTTACTGATCCTACCGCTTCGCTGTCGCTGGCTCCGGGCGGGTATCGTTTGTACACCAGCGAGAAGCTCGCGAAGCCACAAATCACGCTTTCAGATCCAGAACTGACAGCAGCTGCAACTCGGGTCTTTCCTAATCCAGCGCTTGACGGATTTTGGCTGGAGCGCCCTGCCGCAAAGGGACAGGTTGAGCTCGTTGATGTTCAGGGTCGCGTGCTTCGCCGATGGATGCGTGCGGGTTTAGACCTTGAGCACTTCGACTTAGGCGAGTTGCCCGCAGGTTGGTACGTGCTCAACGTGCAGGACGAGCTGGGCAGCGAGCGCCATACCTTGCAGGTTCAGTACTAGAACTTTATGATTCGTCGCCTCGTTCTCGCTAGCGCGCTGCTAGCCACCCAGTTTGCGTGGGCTCAGATTCCGTACCGCCTGAGCGTGCGCACGGATGGGCTGACCTACGGAGCAAATGCCGCCCTTTTGGGTTGGAACGCATATGCCACGTCCCAGCACCGCGGCTTTAGTGAATTCGAACTCGCTACGTTGGGGTCGCCTCAGGCCGTTGGTTGGGACCGTGTGGCGCTCAATCGATGGGATGAGGCCGCAGGCCACCGCTCGGACTACGCGCTGTTTGCAGCTTTTGGGACCGCCGGCCTCACCGCCCTTGTCCACACTCAAGCCGACCGCCGCTTTGGTGATGCAGTGGTCTTGGGGAGTATGTGGTTTCAGACCAACCTGAGTACTTTGATGCTGACGGACGCTGTGAAGAATTCGGTGCGTCGCAACCGGCCGTTTGTATACTACGACGGGGCACCTTTGGCGGAACGCATGGAAGCCGACGCGCGCAAGTCCTTTTTTTCGGGCCACGCCAGCCTCACGGCCTGCAATACCTTTTTTGCCGCCAAAGTGTGGAGTGACATGCACCCTGACTCGCGCTGGTCCCCAGTGGTGTGGTCGGCGGCAGCGCTGGTTCCGGCCTATGTGGCCTGGCAGCGGGTTGAGGCGGGCAAGCACTACCCCTCAGACGTCGTCGTCGGAACCGTCGTAGGAGCAGCCGTGGGCTACCTCATTCCTACGATTCACTTGGGCCGTTGACCCAGCGAATCTGGGCCACGTGGGGCTTTAGCCCAATCCAAACGGGGCTTGTAGTTCCCGGAGTTAGGGTGATGCTGTCCGCGGGAAGCTCGAGCTTCCATCCTTTGGGCGCCGACCCCGTTACCGCATAGCGCCCCGGCGGAACGTGGTCCTTCCACTGCCGGTTTTGCGCAATGAGTACAACGCGGTGCGCATGTGCTCCACGCAATTCCAATTCGACATTTGGCGGTTGCCCCGCATAGGTGTAGGTAATGTCCAGCCAGCATGGAGTGGCTTCTTGGGGCTTCGGAACCAGGTCTGATTTAGGCTGGTGTGTGAACTGATGGCGTGCAAAGAGTTGCAGACTGAGTTGCTTGCTTTGCGGATTCCACACTGCGGCAAGCCCTCGGCCTCGATGGACTGCGTGAATTTGGGCTATGGGTCCCCACTCAACAAAGCTCCCACGAAACGCTCCGCGGTCAGGGAGGTGGTAGCGAATCATTGCTTGCCTTCCTGAATATCCCAATGTCGCGGTACCCCAGAGGGTTTGGCTGTAGCTTACTCGTGCGAGGGCCTGCGAATGGCCTCCTTGCGATACTACTTGAACCCAAAATCGGCTAGGGCCCCAACTCGTGCGGAACCCGATTTGCTGCTGGCTGTGGTGAACGAGGTTGGTGCTTCGCCATTCTGCGATGCTGCGACCTCGGCGAAGGCGTACGAGGTCGGTGGTTCCGACTGCATTGATGCTCCGTCGCCATTCCAGGTCACCGTGGCGGATTCCAAAGCTGCGCAACGCGGGTCCCCATTGGACGTCCACTTTAGTCGCTTCGAGTTGGTAGCCCAGTCCGTATTGGCCCTGGTAGGTTCGGACTGCGCTAAATCCCTTCCAGGATCCTCGTGCCGTCCAACCTTGCGGAGACCATGCGGCTGTAGCGTCCCAAGCAGAGCCGTACAGGTTCCCTCGGTACTGCCCCGAAAGGCCTAGCGCCCTGCCGGGTGACCACCAAACCCCAAGATTTCGGGACTGAATCTGCCATGCCCAGCCTTGTGCCTGGGCTCCGTAGCGCAGGGCCCAGTGGCGATGCTGCAGGTTGAACTGTGGCCTTCCAGCGGGTAGATTGGGGGTTTGGATCCACCACTGGGTGGACCCTGCGACCCCTGAGGTACCGAAACTGGGCCAGATTCCGCCTGGGAGCGACACCAAGGCCCACCAAAGCGCGAAACTCACGGCTTAGGACTCGCAACGACATACCCGTCCACGCGTTCAAGCCAAATGCCGTCGGCATCAGAAGGAACACTCCAGATTCGCACGTCACCAGGCCGAAGAACTCCGCTGGCGAGTCGCGAAGTTCCGCGCATTTGCCCGTCAAGTGGGTAGCACGAGCCCGCCCAAAAGTCCTGACCGCGGTTGTGCACGCGCACCCCGTCAGGAGTCCAGGCGACTTCGAGGTCGTCGGCGATTCGCCCACGGTAGAGGTCCACCGCATACCGGGTTGAGATGTGAAACCGAAGTTCTCCCGACGTAGTGGGGTCGGGGGCCGCGTCGGCAACTGTCGACAGGTAGATGCGCACTCCTTGGCTCGATGAATCGATTTCCAGCCATTGGTAGGGTACGGATTTTCGGCTTTGGGGTGGCATTCGGACCTCACTGGCAATCCGCAGCGGATGCTGTGGGCCCCAGAGGCTGTCATTCTGTACGATCACCCTCAAGCTATCGTCGGTGGGGTTCATTAGGACGATGCTACCCAGCGTGGGTTGGTCCCATGGGTGAAAGTGCCCGAGGCCATTGACTACCACGACTTGAGCTGAGGCGAACTGCGAAAAAATCGATAAAAGGAGGGCCCAACGGAACGCTGGGCCTCCAAACCAACAACCCATTAAATGTTGCTAATCGTGAACTGAAGCGAAACAATTCCAGCCGTTGACGCATCCAAGTCTTCGGTGGCGTAGTTCAGCACGTAGGTCACGGGGATGCCCTGGCCGGCTGAGGTTCCGCTGTAGGCCGAACCCAGTCCGCTGAGCAGAACGGCCGACTGTTGGCTGTTGTCCAAGGTGACTTCGAGGCCTTGGCCGGTGGTACCGGTTCCTGCGGGACTAGCGGCAAGCGAAAGGCTCACGCCCGCAGGGAAGTCACCACCGATCACGTCAACTGAAACCTGACGCTGGTCGTCGGGAGCTGCGCCCTTTACCGACGTGTACTGCAGGTACATGGTTTGGCTCGCAACTTGGTCAAATGGGGCGCCGACCACTGACGGAGCAATGATGTTGAACGTCAGATCAGTCAAGCTGGCGCCTTGGGCATTAACGGCGCGAATCATCGCGGCCTCGTCGACGTTGATGGTGGCATCGACAAAGTCCGCAGATTGAGCTGAGGCAGAGAAAGCAACCAGCACTGAGCTGGCAAGAAGCAACGTACGCATAACTAGAAAGAGAATTTAGGTTAGCGCTCCCCACCGCGGGGAACGGACCAAAACTCCAACCGGTGCAGCGCACAAGTCGGTTCCAACGGTTTTGAGAGCCGTGGTTAAACGAAAGAAAGCGGGTGCTTAAAAGGGCGCCAGTTCGGGCTTGTTCTGTACGATGCCCTCAATGCGATCCATGACCTCTGGGGTCAGCAGCGCAACAGCCTCAGCGGCCTTGAGGTTTTCGTGCAGCTGCTCGAGGCGGGTCGCGCCGAGCATGACGGTCGACACGTGCGGATTTTTTAGGCACCATGCGATACTCAGCTGGGCCGGAGTCACCCCCAGTTCTGCCGCTAAATCGGCGAGGTGCCCCGCAACGGCCAGCTTTTCGTCGACGATGTTGCGGTCTTTGAGCCACGAGAGCTCGTCGCGGTTCAGTCGAAATTCGTCGCGCAGTCCGTCGCGGTACTTGTTGGTCAAAATGCCGGAGGCGAGGGGCGACCAGATGGTGGTTCCGAGGCCAATGCGCTCAAAAAGGCGCAGGAACTCGGACTCCATTTTTTCGCGGTGCAGCAGGTTGTACTGCGGCTGCTCCATCGTCGGGCCGATCAGGTGGTGCTGGTCGGCCACGCGCTGGGCGTCCATGATCTCTTCGGCGCTCCACTCTGAGGTGCCCCAGTACAGGATTTTGCCCTGCATGATCAGTTGGTGCATCGTCCAAACCGTCTCTTCGATTGGAGTCGCTTTGTCGGGACGGTGGCAGAAGTACAGGTCCAGGTAGTCGACCCGAAGGCGTTCAAGTGCTTGGTGGCAGGCCTCGACCACGTGCTTGCGGTGCAGTCCGCGCTGGGTTGGCATCTTGCCGCCTGCGCCAAAAAACACCTTTGATGACACCGTGTAGCTGTCGCGCGACCAACCGACCTCGCTGAGGATGCGGCCCATTACGCGCTCGGACTCGCCGTGGGCGTAGACTTCGGCGTTGTCAAAAAAATTAACCCCTGCGTCGTAGGCCGCCACGAACAGGTCTTTGGCGGTCGGGTAGGGGATTTGGTTGCCGAAGGTGATCCAGGTTCCGAAGGATAGCTCGCTAAGCTGCAAGCCAGAGCGACCTAAACGACGGTATTCCATGGCTTTAGGCTTGGTTGAAGAGCTCGAACTCGAAACTCTCCATGATGGGGTTGGCGAGCAGCTTTTGGCACGCCAAGGTCACCTTTTCGTGCGCCTCGTCCTTGCTGGCGGCCTCCACCTCGAGGGTGATGTGCTTGCCGATGCGGACTCCGCCGATCTCAGCGAGGCCGAGCGACGGCATGCTGTGGCTCACGGCCTTGCCTTGGGGGTCCAAAAGTGCCTTGTGCGGCATCACATTGATTTCAGCGCGGAATTTCATAAAAAGCGTTTTTCGAGGGCAGAAACTACAGGCAGCAAAGGTACGGCAACGGCCATCGCGGCCAAGCCCCAAAACGCAAATGCCGCAAGTGAGACGGCCACCCAAGCCACGCGGAATTTGCGGTCCGACCACAAGATCGGGCAGTCCTTGAGCGACGCGACCTCAAACCGAGCATTCAAACTGTAGACCGACCATGCCAGCGCCACCAAATACACGGCGGGGTGCAGCGGAATCAGTTCCGCATCTGCCGCGTACATCAGGCCCAAAACGAACGCTGTATTGGCAGGAGTGGGCATGCCCATGAACCCCGGGTAGTCCTTCATGTCAGAATTAAAGCGCGCCAATCGGTAGACCGAGGCAAGCGTCACGGCCCACCCGAGCACGGGCAGCGCGGGCCAGCTGTATTCGGTGTTCATCCACATCGCGAGCTGCATCCACATAAATCCCGGAACCACTCCGAACGTAATCGCGTCGGCGAGGCTGTCGAGCTGCACGCCCAGTTCGCCACTTACGCCGACTTTGCGGGCCGCCCAGCCGTCGAGGCCGTCAAAGACAAACGCCAGCATCACGGCGACGGTGGCATATTCAAAATTTTGAAACATCAAGTACCAAATGGCGGCCATGCCGCTCGCCACGTTGCCCAAGGTGAGGGCGTTCGGAATCCATCGCATACCACAAAAGTACGGCGCTACCTTTGGGGTCATGGCGATCTTGAACCGACTTCCGAATTGGGCCTTGGCCCTGCTCACTCCGCTCCTTTTAAGCATTGCGTGGCCGGGCGCGTTGGGCTACCACGAATTCCCCATTTTGGCGCCGCTGCTGTGGGTTTCTATGGTTCCGATGCTCGTGCTCGAAGCGCGGATGCGCGAGCGCAAACTCCGCCACTTTGCCGCGTGGGCCTACGCGAGCATGGCGCTTTTTAACCTCGGAACCACGTGGTGGGTCGCCGGCGCGCACTGGTCGGGGGTGCTGGGGACAATCTTGATCAACGGAACCCTCATGGCCGGGGTCTGGACGCTGTACAGCTACGCCGCCCGCCAGGTTGGCGTCCGCACCGCGCTCTGGATCTGGGTTACGGGTTGGCTGGCCATCGAAATCCTTCACGACGACTGGGCCTTTAGCTTTCCGTGGTTGAATTTGGGCAACGCCTTTGCCGAAGTGCCGCACTGGGTGCGGTGGTACGCCTGGACAGGGCCTCGGGGCGGAACCCTTTGGTTGCTCATCGCCAACATTGTCTACTGGCAGTTGGCTGAGGGCGGAGCACGCCGCATGCGCCGCGTGCTGCTTGCGACGATTTTAGGTCCAATTGTGCTGAGCTACGCACTGGGCTCGTGGCTCGATGCCCAAGCGCCCAAGGCACGCGTTCGTGCGCGCGTGGTTCAGCCAAACGTCGACCCATACACGCAAAAGTTTCAGACTCCAGACCTTCAGCAGGCGCGCACGTGGGTTGAGCGCGCCGCGGCTCAGGCCGACTCTGCACCTGGTCTCCTTGTGCTTCCTGAGACATTTTTGCACGAAGGCATCGACGAAATCTATGCGTCCAACTGGCCTTCGCTGATTGCTTTTGAGCCCCTCTTGCGCCAGGGCTGGGGCGTCGTCTTGGGGGCTACAACCTACC
>Ga0222714_10002519_pt1 | contig 19271 bp, 45 predicted proteins | sample C33_3DmetaG_FD_165048 | JGI IMG/M metagenome (GOLD analysis project Ga0222714, IMG submission 165048) | Estuarine water microbial communities from San Francisco Bay, California, United States - C33_3D | ecosystem: Environmental > Aquatic > Marine > Unclassified | place: USA: California...
GGGCAGGAATATTGTTTCATAGCGTTCGTTGATCCATTCCAAGGGAAAGGTGTGGTGTCGTCCTGATGTTACCCAGTCTGGAATTTTATTGCCCATGTCGAGTTTACGACCTACGGCAGTTTCATTCAATGGACACCAACCATAGTAAAAGATGGCCAGGGCATCGGTGTTGTGATTGGTGAAATGTCGACCCATGCCAGGATACTGTATGGTCTGACGATGTATGCTGCGAGCCTGTCGTTGATTAAAGCAGGCACCGCCCTGATCCCAGTAGGCAAATCCAGCCTGCCGTTGCGCATATAGAGGTTGATCATAGGTCAGGTCATCGCTGAGATGCTGATCCACAAAGAACATGGCCGGCACCAAAAATTGATCCTGAGTAGCCTGATCCAGCACACCATAGTCGCCGATGAGATGTTCCGTGACATTTAAGCAGATGCGCCAACCTTCGATGTTGCGTTCAATGTCCATGACTTCCTGATCCACTGGACCAGGATCGAACCATTCGTTGCGACTATCCACGATGTCCCAGTTCGGACAAATCTCTCGTATGATGTCGCGACTGCGATCTGTGCTATTATAGTCAATCATTATGCCATGATCAAATACCTGCTGGTGGTGTTTTAAGAACCACGGCAGCAGGTATTCTTCATTGTAAAAGTGACTTATCAAAGTTTTTTTCATAATATCCTAGGTATGACTTTTTTCGTATTCAATGCGAGCAATTATATATTCCTTGACAATGTCACTGCGCACAATGTCATCAACTTCAAACTCTACTGTGCGGAAACTCGGCATGCGATCTGCTATGGCCATGAATTTATGCAAGCCGCTCATGTCGCCTTTCTTGCAGAGATCGGTCTGTCGAAAGTCTCCGCAGAAGATGATGCGACTATTGTCTCCCACGCGAGTCATGATGCTGTTCAGTTCCATGTCGGTCATGTTCTGACATTCATCTACAATGATGATGGAGTTGTCCAGAGTAATGCCTCGCACAAAACTGGTGATCATGAACTTGATGGCCTTTTGCTCTTCCAATCTTTGAAAGGCATCATGTCTATTATTAAATAAACGACTGCAGATGTCAATATATGGCGCAGTAAAAACATCGGTTTTTTCTCGTTCATCGCCCGGTAAATGTCCGATGTCGCGACTAGCCACTGCACTGCGCACAATGATTACCTGTTCGAAATTATTGCTTCTATCCAGAGCCTCCTCCAAAGCTCGATACAATGCTATGAATGTCTTGCCAGTACCAGCCACACCATGCAGCAGAATGCACTGCGTATCTTGACGATATAACTCGAAAAAATATTCCTGATTACGAGTCAAGGCATCGACTGTGAGCATTTCATTTAACGTAATCTTGAGTTTTTGGTGACCAACTGATTTAATTTTAACCTGCGGTTCTCTGTCAACCAACAGCGCTGCAGTAGAGGATTTTTTGGCCATGTGTGCCCTTTGAGGTTTAGTTGATGGAACATGACAAAGAAAAGGGGGACAGAATTCCTGTCCCCCTTGGTTGCTCATCAAAAGATGCCTTCATTAGAACTTATTGTTTAGGTTGGATCTAGGATTATTGTGATGAATCTTCTGCAAGACTTCTTTGAAGCCATTGTCAATTTTACGTATCCCGAGTCTAACCGCATCTCCAACCGAGGGAGCACCGATGCTTTGCATAACCGTACCAGTGGCAGCACACTGCGCACATGGTTCCTCGGTAGGTAGGTGTCGATTCCCGATTGATAGAAATTTTTCAAAACTGTGGTTGCATGATGAACATGCATAGTCATAGGTTGGCATATGATATTATGTATATGATTCGGATTTTTGAACGAGCTGATCCCGCGCTAGATTCTTGCCTTTGCTTTCGCATTGAATGTCGAAGTCCGGAGAAAAACTCAGCGCCCAGTCGTTGACTGCGGTGTTCCAGTAATAGTCGCTGTGCGCTCGCAGCTTACCACGAGCGAGCCCCGAGGCCAGCAGATTATCGAGGTTGGGTCGGACAGCGGGATCGTGCCCCACCAGGACGTCTTCTCTAGATATGGAATAGTGCATAGCAGGGCGAACGCCACGCCAGCTGTCTTTAATACGTGCAACGCGTTCATCATCTGGTTCAAGGTATTCTCCAGTGCGTACCCAATGGTGGTGAATGTCTAGCACCAGCGCGCAGTGGTCAACGAGCTTGAGGCTTTCATCAACTCCGTGCTTGGTTTCGTCGTTTTCAATGGTGATGCAGTTTCGTGCTTCGGGGCTGAGACGCTGGAGGCTGTCGATGATACCTTCGGCACCGCGCCGACCCGCAATGTGGACATTGATTTTAAAGTCCTGGAACGCAGAGCCGTAGCCCATCCATCTTGCCATGTCTGCATGATATTCAAACTCCTCGATTGATCGTTCTACGATGCTGTCGTGGTGACTAGCCAGTACACAGAACTGACCAGGATGAAAAGACAATCTGACGCCCAACTGCCGAGCCAGATTGCCAACGGGAGCAAAATTACGTTCGCAATAATCGCGCACATCAGTACGCTTCCAATAATAACTCCAAGTAGGCTCGGTATAGACAGGAAGAATATCGCTGCCCAACCTAACCATGTGTCGGCCTTCATCTAATGCCCCCACTTTCTCTATCAATAGTTTGATGCTCTGGATATTATGAACCATGAGATCCCAGAGGCGTTGTTCGGCAACTTCACGTGTCTGACGATTAAGCCAGGCCACAGTGGTGGTGCGAGTATTCCAGCTGCGAGCCGGATCATCTTTATGGAAGCCTTCGATTTGGTGGTGGTGGTCAATCCACTTGCAGCAAAACCCGATGCGTGATGTCATGATGTAATTATAATATAAGTTGTCGACATTGTCAAGTTTTTTGCACACTCTCTACATTGGCTAGAATGCGTTTGATGGTGTTTTTAGATGTGGTGGAAAATATGGTGCTCAATCTTCCCAGCATCAAACACTGCCACACTGTCTGTGCATCCAAATAGGGAAGATCTTCTTCATTGATGCGATACGGCTGTCGAGAATATACATTGATGCTGGCCAAAGTAACATCTACTTCTTCTTTGGTGTACAACGGTATCATCAACCCAAGTTGTGGTGGAGGACGATCAGGAAATTGCAGTATGGTGGCAGACATGCCACTATTTATCTTCCTCGGCTTTTTTCTCGGGCAGTAATTCCACCACACTGCCTTTTTCATTGATCTTGGCATCCACCACATCAATGGCAGATTTAAAATCGTAGATGACGTCTTTGACGGAACGAGTAGAGTCTTTGCTCAGCAGCTCGTTGAGAAAGATTTTGCAGGCCAGCACCAGAACTTCAAGCTGATACTGTGCCCAGATTTCGCTGCCAGGCGCGTAGACTTCGGCCACTGGTGCCACACTAGATTTGTCGGGACGTATAAGTTTTTTTGGTTTATTCATTGCAGTTTATCCATCAGAGGTTTATTCATCATGTCTGTGCCAATCCTATGTATAGCGGACGATCTTCTAAAACGACCTCAACCAGGTTGCGAGTAATGGGCCATTCTGCATCATAGGTAAACTCTGGACTCCAGTTGTCAATCCAGGTCATGACTTCGCGCAAGGCATATTCCAATTGTTGTTCACGTGTTTTCATTTTATGTCCTTGATGACATCGGCAGTGGATTTATCTTCGCGGAACTCAATAAAGACCGGGAGGAATAAACTTGCTGTACTTGAAGTCTTGTCCTGGATTCGGGCGTTATATTTGATGGTGACGATTCGCCCGACGGTGTTACCAGCAGTAAGTACCATGCGATCATTATCGCTAAAGCCCGTACCCACATTGACCTGGAGACCACCACAATCAGACTCAAGCACAAGAGCACCCAGACGACCAGCATTTTTACCTGTCCCTTCTTCCCAGTTCACGACACGAAGATCGCATTCTAGCTCGCCTTTGAATTTAATCAGATGCTTGCTGCGTTTATTTTCCCACACACCATCCAGAGTCTTGAGTATGATGCCTTCCTGTCCGGCAGCCAACAACTCTTCGAACATGCGACGCGCTTCCTGCACATTCATGACCTTCTTGGTCTCCACCAGAGTCACCAGATGGCTTAGTTGACGTGCATCTCGATGCAGTGCGTCGATGCAGTCATAGAGTCGGGTAAGACGATCATTGTAGGCCACGGCTTCCCGACCAGCTTCAAATCTAGACACGGTGATGGCATCCCACACTGTGGCACGAACCTGCAGAGCCTCGGCCGCCTTCATGGTGCCTTTGACTGCCTTGTTCAGGATACCATTGCCAGTCTTGCGATCCAGCATCTTGCCGGCCGCATCCACCACCATGAGCTCGCCATCGAACACCATGTCTATGCCATACCATTCTGCCATGCGGCGAAATGGAATCTCAAAGTTCGGATTTGGTATGTTGATCTCCTTGCCATTGCGACTGCGAAACTCTACCCGGTTACCCTTGACTATGGCATTGAAGCGCATGCCATCCATCTTGACCTGAGCCACGGCTGGCCACTGAATGCGGTCCACCAGTTTCTGATCATAGGCTGAAGCCAGCATGCAGGGATAGTCAGGAATCAAACCAGGCCAGATTTTGTTGACTGTGGCATCGCTGACGCCGCAACGCAGATCCTTGGCAATGATGCGTTCAATGACCACAGCGTCTGCAGGACAGACACTGCTCAGTATGATGTTCAGATGGTCAATGCCGGCATTGCCGGTGAGTGTACGGTTGCTGAGCAGGCCCAGACGATTCATTGCCGTGTCCAAGGTGTCCTGCTTCTTGGGGTTGAGATTCAAGGTATAGTCTGGAATCTTGCGGATATAAAAATTCACAAAGGGATTCAACGCCAGGTTCAGCACTCGTTTCAGCGTCTGGTCGTTTTCATTCAGCTTGAGAATCTTTTCCTTGTAAAGCCTGCTGTTATTGCTGGCCAGATCATCCAGGATATCTTTAATCATATATTCTCCCTAGGTTGGCTTGGCGACTCAATTGACGTCGAAAATATTCTAGCACAACGCTCCAATGCTGTCTAGCCCAAGGACTGCGAGCATCGGCCAAAACTTTTTCGATGATTTTCATGCGATGGTCGATTTGTTCAATCATATACACTCCGCTTTTTTAATGTTCATACACCATTATAGCAGAAATCATCGTAGATGTCAAGCCCCTGCAGACCCATTGATATGACTGTAGGGATGAGCCCGTATCTCCACGCTGGCATATCGAGATTCAATCTCATCACGGCATTGTGTGATTTCTGCGGCATCCTGAGCCAAGCCCCAGTAGCACCAATCACGCGTGCGTCCCAGGGTGTCGCGTGGAGCATACTCCACAATGTAGAAGGTTTTAAAAAGATTCTGGAACATTAGGCGCTCGTTGTGTTGGTGATGGTTTCATAGAGCTGCTCGAAATGTTCGTGCTCGGCCACTTCTTCGCTGAAGTTACGGCGATGGTGCACCTTGGCCATGCGACGAAATACCTTCTTGTCTAGATTGTATTTAGCACAGGTCTCGTTGATGGCTTCCTTGATGAGGTCGCGTTCGGCAGCAATGCGATACATGCTGTCGGAAATTTCCTGCAGGGCACCGCTGATGGCCCGACGATCTGCGGGATTGCTAATTACCTGCGTCATTCTGTGTCTCCTTGTTGACTGCGACGTTCCTTCTTGGGTCGGATCAGACTCTGTAGTTCGGCCTGGATCAAGGCGCGGCGGCGCTCGCCGCGCTGATGTGCATCGTGATGTTGAGCCAAGAGCCGTTTAAATTCCTTGGGCATTTTAAATGCTGCGTTTGTTTTCATGAGTTCTCCTTGTTGATGTTCATACTATACAGGCCTTTATTCTCTGTAGGCCACCAAAGCCTGCAGGGCCTGCCATTGCCCGTGAGTCAGGCTTAAATGCTTTTTGTCGTCGATGTTGATGTCAAAGCCCTCGCCGTTGGCCCATTCAGTGACTTCCATGTAGTCATGGTCCTTGGCATGATGGCAATAGGCTTTGAGTTCGGTGAACCGCGACAGTCGCTGGCATTGTTCAATCATTCTTCAACTCCAAAATGTTTTAATACATATGTACCAGGTGTTTCGTATTGGTGTGCATTAATCGATGCGATATCCGCACATTCTTTTACTATTAGTTTGGCGAATTTCTTCTGATCCAACACTGGAACACCCAGGATCATGTCAGTGGCTTGGGTGGCCAGTTCTTTGTAGCGTTCGTTCATTCTTCAACTCCGAAATGTTCTAATATAGCAATGGCATAATGTGTAGGTGTTTGATTGATATCTGGTGGAACTTTTCGCTCTATAGCATTATCATACATTACTTTTACACATTCTCGCACAATTAACTCGAGGAACTTTTGATCTCTAATATCATGCCAATCGGGATGATATTCACCAGGCATTTGAGTTTTATCATCAGCAAACTCATCGGCCTGTTCAGCAAGTTCTCGAATTCGTTCTTTCATTTTGGTATATTATACTCTCTAGTATATTGGCTTGTGATTGAACCCTGCACCGGCGGAGCTTCATATTTTATGTTTGACTCGACCGGCAGATTGAATCTTTTACGTATGTTCTTTTTGTCGGCCTGCGAACCACAACAAACCGCACATTCTTCGATGATCAATTCAGCGAACTTTTCTGCGTGATACAGGCTCATCCATTTACCGCTGCAGTCCGTACCGGCCTGCGCTATCAAAGCTTTGATTAGTGGGTTCATCCGCGCCTCATGGTGGAAATTTCCTTGGCTTCTTGATCACTGAAGATTGGCACCATGTTGGACTTGTGCATGGTGCCGATGCCCATCATCTTGTCGCCAGTGTACTGTTTGGTGGATACTGGTGCGGTGCTGAAGCCGCCGCTGTCCACGCTGGGCAGGTGTCGCGTAGTGCGTTCTGCATTGATGCTTTTAGGCATCACAAAGATTTTACGCTGCAATTTACGCACACTCTTTGCCGGATATCGCTTCTGTAGCTCCACCCAGTCTGCGGCCAACTGTTCGGCGCGCTGCTTTTCTTCGCTGCTGCGATATTTGTGCGGACCTTTCTTCTTGCCAGCCGTGCTAAGCCACGGGCCTTCGAGATGCATGCTCATCCTGCCTCCGTTGATATCGATATTCACGTTTGAGCCAATATTTGTATCGACTCCAATATTGAGACATTGTATAGGGAGTTTCAGAATATGTCAAGTGTTCTTCGCAGTTCTCTACCCAGAGACAGCGCACCCAGTTCCGAAACTCCGATGTCTTCATGATGCAGTGCTGATGGTGAGGCGGGCAAAGGCATTGAGTACCCACACCGCGCTCCAGGTTTGCAGATTGAAGGGTATGGCCAGTACTGGGAACAGAGAATTAAGACTGGTGATCACCAGCCAGGGTACGGTCAAGGCCAGGATGACCAGAATCAGCAGCAATACTGCCATGCTAACTGTATTGCCAAAAAATTTCGAAAGATTGAGTTTCATGATTTATCCATTGCAATAAAAGTCGTTGATGATGAGCACGCCATTGAGGTAGTAGGGTGCGCGTGGTGTGCAACGTCGACCCGGAGACTGCAGATGTGAAGGTAGGGGATACCCGGTGGGTGTAGCAATGGATCCGTCGGCTGGTCCGGGGCGTACCTCCCGCTGCACTGCGGTTGCTGGTGGTCGAGCTACGTCACACTCTGGGGGATTTGCCTTGAGAGTTACGCCGGCTTCTGCGAGGCCGCAGATCATGGCAACCAGTAAAATTAATTTTCGCATGCAGCCTCCGTGGATTGTTGTAGCCAGGCCTCGAACTTCTGCTGATCTTGCTCCATGCGAGCCACCCAGTCGTCAAAGTCACCGACAAATTCTTCCCAATCTAAATCACGTTCCATGATAATCTCCATCAAGCAAACAATGCGTCATACACAGATTCTTTTACTGCAGTGTCAGTGGCTTCGCCGTAGATCTCGGGATCATAATCAGCCAAATCGCAGAGATTCTGCAGCACGGTGCTCCAGTCCGAACGATACTGACTATGGTATGCTACTATGCCGGCTACGGCGGTGTTGCCCTGCTCTGAAAACATTCCGAAATTCATCATCATCTCCTCATCGTTTACCATACCTATATTATAGCACCTTGATTCGGAATGTCAAGCCCCGCAAACACCACTGCGATCAAGCAGTTTCCGCCGGCGTTTTCACAACATCAGGCAGAACGCCGGGAAAAGCCTGGCGCACCACGGCTGCGGTCACGCCGCGATAGCTGCGATGCAGCTGTTTGTCCTTGAGCACCACCAGGAAGTCGGCCTCAACAGCATTGATGCCTTCCAGCATTTGGATAAACAGAGTTTCAGTTCTCTGCTGCTTGACGTTCTTGGGCCGACGTGGATGATCCTTGATGAAGAGATACAAGCGTCGACTTTCTGCATAGAGATTGGTTTCGGCCATGCCTATGGGCAAAGGTGTGCGTTTGAACGGCGGAGCACCGGGCGGCAGATCAAATTGCATGCTGGGATCAAAGTTCAAGGCCAGTACATACATCAACAGCTTGTTGTCGCTGTGTCGTTTTAAAAAATCAATGCGTTCTTTTTCGTTCTTGATTTCGCTGGCCTGCTGTAAAATTTCCGGTACCAGTAGTTTCATTAAAAGTCTCCGATGTGTTCCAGCATGTTTTTCATGCGATTTTCTATAAAATAGTTCAACAGCTGACTGCGGTCCTTGCGAGGCTGCGTAGTCCAGGCCTCCAGAATACCGTTGCGTACTGTGTCGGGTATGCAGTCAAAGTCAATGAGATAACGATTGCGATTAAAGTTGCGCGCCATGTCAACATCTACGGTGGCTTCGAACTCATCAGGCAGACACTTTACCCACTCTGCCAGTTTTTTGCTGCTCACTGGCTTTTGTCGTGTGTCAGTGACAAAGCAATCATCGGGACTGAGAATGTTGGGAATGCCATCGCCTTTGTCGCCTTTGATGATGTGCTCCATCAAATAGGCATTGATGGATCCTTCGGGCTTGATCCACTTCTTGTGGATGGGGCTGTATTGGCTGATGTTTTTGTAACGCTGCAGTTGGACAAAATCGTGATCGCCGCTGAGCACCAGCACTGGCTCGGGTTCGGCTTCACCGAACATGCCGTCCTGTACTAGATTGTTGGTCTGTGTCCAGGTTGCCAGCGTGGCAATGACATCATCGGCCTCGGCACCTTCGACATCGATGACCTGATAGGGAAAGAACTGATGCAGTTCCGCACGAATTTCCGACAGAGTGTCGAAGATGAGTTTCCAGTCAAAGCCACTGTCGGCTCGAGCCTTTTTGCGACTGGCTTTGTAATAGGGAAATTTATCCTTGCGCCAGTACTTGCGATTGTCGCAGGCTATGACCATTTCGCCGTATTTTTCGCCGAACTTTACCTTGTATGAACGTATGGCGTTGACAATCATGTGACGAATAAGATCTTTTCTTATCTCCACATCAGTGCGTCCGGCCAATTCCCCCATGAGCGTGCTGATGGCGGTCTGATTGAAGTCAACAATAATCATGATGATCCTTGAATTAATGATACTTCATTATATATGAAGTTGGTCAGCATGTCAAGCACTGTGTGATCAGAATGCATCATAGCGAAATGCGCGATAGCTTACACGAGTCAGCACACATCGATCGCCCTGTTCGTTGACAAATTCGAAGCTGCCGTTGCTGGGATTGACCTTGATCAGATCGGCCTGCTTGAAGTTTGCGGAGTCGCGCTCCACCACATCACCGTCTTCGTCCACCACGTGATCAACCACCGCAGGTATAGCCTGGCCCAGCATACGAGTCTTGTGTTGACTGGGTGCTCGATCCGCAAAATCCTTGGGCCGGAAGTGCAGTCGAAAGCCATCGGCATCCAGGGGATTACCGTCAAACGGCGTGGGATGATATACGACATACTCCACATTGTTGATCCAAATCTGTGACGTATACTGCGCACCATCGCCAAATTCTGGCTTGGCATTCAACATCTTCAGGGCATCCTGCGGCGATTCATTGTAGCGATTCATTTCCTCCACCAGAGCCTTGAGCATGTCAAAGTTAAACTCAGAAAACAGCTGTGCTATGTTGCAGATTTTATCGATGTAATGCTGTTTGTCCGCATCCAGATTGTCCACACAGTATTCACGAATGAACTCTTGATCCAGGCCCTTGAAGTCCAGCATGTAGAAGATACGACCCGGACGATTGCGCATGTGCTTGTCCACGCGCCATTTGTCGTTGCAGGTCAGCACGAACAGTTTCTGTGAAGGATATACGCCGTCCAGCAGAGTCAGAATACTTTCCTGTTCATCGTTGTCGTAGACCTTCTCAAACTCATCGAACAGCACCATGCAGGGTTGATCGATGTCTTGAATCAGTTTGTTGAAGGCATCGCCGCGCCAGGCTGAATTGATGATGATGGTGGGTATGTTCTGCTCTGCACAGTCCATGCTCAGCATCTTGGCCAGCAGAGTTTTACCGCTGCCTTTTTCTCCGGCCAGCATTACGCCAGTGCTGCGGCCCGTACGACTGAGGAATGTTTCGATGATGCGATGACTGTGGCGAACCGTATCGCCATAGACCTTGGCCATGCGCTCAAATCCATCAATCTGTTCCAGGAACATGGCCCCGAACATATCCTGCTTGATGATGTAGTTGCCGGCAGGCAATTGATTGTGAAGATCGATGCTGGCATTGTCGGCCACACGAAAGGTATTACCATTGCGAATAAAATAGCTCATTCATATCCACCATTGAAATAATTATTGACTCGTTGCTGTGCTTCTTTGAGAGTCACAGCCCAGACTCGAGCAGTCACTACGCCGTCGCGTAGATGAACATCAAAGGGCAGCGGTCCATTGAATTCAAATTCATCGGGAAGTTCTGTGACGATTTGAAACTGCTGCAGATTTTTCATTCTGTATATTACGTCTTCGACTTTCATGTTCAATGTCCAGTATAATGTAATCAGTCTTCCTTGTCAAATATTTCTTGGTGCAGTCTGCGTTGTTCGAACCGTTTTTCTTGTACGGTCTTTTCTTTGAAGAATCTGCGGGGATTGCCGCACATGGCACACTTTGGATCGCCGCAGTTAAAGATGTTCTTTTTGTGATTGCGATGTGGCTCAGTTAAATATCGCCAGTTTCGCATGGCGCTGCTCAATTTATGATAGCCGTAGTTTTTAGCCAGCTGTAGTTGTCTTTTAATTCTATTTTCTTTTTGATGCAGTCTAGTACTGTGTTGTAGTTTGTCGATTTCGTCGCTCATGATTCACCATCCCGTTCTTCAATCATAAACTGCATGATTAAAAATCCTACGATGCAAAGCATCATACCCATTATGTCTGCATGACGCATGCACCACATTAAAGCCATGGTCCAAATAGCAAAATTAATAAACATCATGTTCCAATATGATTATGAAATAAATCTTCCACTGTGCGAGCGCGTTGCTCCACACTGCGAGTACCCAGCACCACCACACTGTAGCGACGACCATCTTTTTCAATGATCATGGCTATGCACCGACCGGCTGCGCTGGTGAAACCAGTCTTGCTCACCACTGTGCTTTGAAATTCATAGAGCAATTTAAAGTTGGTGTTGCGCAACGTAACCTGGTGTGTGTGTTTACGCCCAGCAACTTGAATGTGAGTCTGAGGTCTGGGACTGATGTCGGTTATGGTGGGATAGTAACTGGCAGTTTCTAGCATGCGGTGAATGTCATGCGCTGTGCTGCGATTATTGCTGCTGAGTCCGCTGGGATCTTCGAAGTTGGTGTGCAGCATACCAATTTGTCGAGCTCGTCGATTCATGGCCGCAATGAATGCTGATCTACCACCAGGATAGTCACGGCTAATCAGTTCGGCCATGCTGTTGTCGCTGCGTATCAGCAGAAGATTGAAGGCATTGTAGCGTGATATTTTGCTGTGTTTATTTCTCACCAGACTGCGTTTTAGATTGCGATCATGATCCAAACTCACCATGGCCGTCATGAGCTTGGTGATGCTGGCCAGTGGTCGTATTTCATAGATGTTCTGGCCATGCACCAGTGCCTGTGCGTCTAGATCATAGAGCAAGAAACTTGGTTGAGCCGCAATCGCAGAGCTAACCAGTAGAAGAAGAGCAAGAAGTTTTTTCATGGAGTTTGTGATGTGTGGTGGAGATCATTTTATTTATCGAGAACATACTCTTGAAATACATAATGACCTCCACGTCGACTACTTACCCAATTTAAATGCCACATTGTATGATTGTTCTGCATGGCGCGGATTATGGATTCATTGCCGCTCCAGCCCGCTGTGCTGCAGCTGTGTTCTTTGGTCAACATAATTTTTTCACTACGATGTGAGTGTGGCACTTCAGCAGTGCTCCAGCCCCAGTCGCGCATGTACCAAAGTTCCTTGATGAAAGCAAACCAACCCGATATGTCGTCCCAGTGCCAGAGTTCGATGACCTCCAAGGCAGTTTCCGTGGGATAACCATCGGCATCAATGAAATCTGCGGTCTCCATGAGCTCGGCAATGCGAGCGCGTGATTGCTGCAGTTGAAGCTCAAAAGTTTCTTTCCAGTCGTCAAGCGCCTGCCTCATGATATCATAAGGGCCAGCACCAACACAAGCCCCACCCATTCAACCAAGGTAAAATTCAACCAAACATTGAGCAGTCTGGGACAGTGTTTATATAAGAATGCCTGAAGGCTCCACATCATGGGCAGCTCCGTTTTTCAGTTTCGTTGACTGTGCATTGAGCCACGGCAGGCGGTGGATCTGGTGGCCAAATGCGCTCTTTGACATAGCTTGCGCCAAACCACCCCCAGGCAGAGAAAAATCCCCACATGAGGATTTCCGCAATCATCTACACACCGCCTGAATTTCTGCGCTGGTCATGCTGCGCTGCATGGCCTGACTACGACACTCCTGTCGATGATTGCTGTCTATTACTGCGGTGATAAACACCATGGCAAAAAGCAAAAGAATGCCAGCTATAAAAACTATGGGTCCTTTGATGTCATTCATTACAATGTCCTTAAAAGAAGAGTATCTTCGTTGATGCGACCAGTGAGTGCAGTCTCAGTGGTGCTGAGATCGGTAAGTATGCGTCGCAGTGCAATCTTACCAGCAGAGAGAACCTTGGGTATGACTTCCGCAGGACGTCGCAGAGTGCGTTGACTACTCTGCTCTGGATCCCAGCCCTGCAGACTAGTACCCTTGACTGAAAAGCCCGCTGGACCCACTGCGTTGTACACGCCGAGTTTACGCGTCTTGATGTTATAGACCCAGAGCTGCTGCGCACCCACAATGCTGGCCGGCAGCACACTCTTGAGTCCAAGTTCGGCAAACTCAGTGCAGTGTTTGATCTTGGCCACCTGGTCGCTGGCTGGCTTGGCTTTCTTTACTCTGACCTTGCGATTGGCCTTCTTGAAGTTGGCATAGCGGTCCGCGTCTTGAATAACCTGCTCATACCATTTTCTCAGAGCCGTGATTTGCCGCTTCTTTAGGTGTGCATATCCTTCGCGGAGTTGGTCGTCTGTGTCCATAGCATCAAACTCAGCCAAACGACTGCGACAAAGATCAATGGCCGCCGCCATGTACTGTCGAGGGATGTTGCCAGCCTGACAACGGCGAAAGAAATCAAAGCCGCTGTTAACGTAGCCGTTGAGGATAAAGCCATCAAGTTCTCCTTCGAGATCGCCTAAAAATTCGGCTTGTCGTTCAGCCAGGTTGTCCTGAATGCTCCGCTTCACTACTGGCTCGGGATCAATTGCTGCCTGGACCTCCATGGGACGGCTCATGCAGCGATCTAGATGACCGCGAAACCTCTGCATGAACTCTGGCGAAAAAGTCGATCCCTGCATGATCATGCGAGCCATCCAACCATAGGTAGGCACAAATTCATTGCTGTTGATGTTGTCCCAGTCTTTGACACGCCGAGCATCATGCTTCTTCAACCAGGCTCGCACATAGGCCAGCGCGTCTTTGCGATCCTTTTCATAGCTGTACCAATTAAAGGTCTGCATCAGCAGACCGCGTTCGGCATCGCCAACATATTCACGTGGCTTGGGTTCGGCTCCAGTGACTCGAGCCATGATGGCATCCACACGATCACTCATGCAGTTCTCCAAGGCTGAAGCTGAACTGTTTCATGCTGTCCCAGCGAAAACTGCGCCAGGCCTGCTTGTCCAGATCCCACACACTCTGTGCAGCTGTGTTGATTTTGCGGGGTGCGGCATCAGTGCTTTCCGACACTGGAACAAGTTCCGGGTGCAGAGTGCAGTGCAGCCAGCGTTCGGTGCCATCGGTTTTGGTGAAACAGACATTGACTCGTTCGGTGCGCAACACACCACAGAACCATTCTCGAAACCCAGCCTGATCTTCTTCTGTGGCCTCACTGTACCAATTGGGTGTCCAACTATCTAACAAAGGATTACTCATCGTACAAACCTTTCACAAATATAGCGCTTGGCTTCGCGCACGCTTTTAAATTTTTCATCGTTGATGATAATGGATTTTCCCTGCAGTGTCAAGTTAAATTTATCAGTGCGGAATACATAGACTTTTTTGCCCTGCACGGTGTCCCGACTGTATTGGCTGTCGAACCCCGCAAAGAACAGCGTGTCGCGCAGTTCGTCTCGATTCTGCAGAGCAATAAATGCGTCGTTCATCAGTGCATCCTAAATTTTTGTAGATAGTCAGTGGCCTGGCTGTAGTCGTTGTCCATGAGCAGCAGTCGATCAAATTGTTCCAATAAAACCATGATGATTAAACTGTCTACCTGCTGACTAAGCTGCAGCGACAACCCGTCTTGCCACTGCTGCAGATCCTCTTCGGTGTCGAAGCTCCACATGGCATCCAAGAGCTCAACCTGTTCCAGAGTCAGTCCGGTAATCTCAATGCCACGATCATTGCGCGCATTGCTGGATAGTTTCTTGCTGCGATATCCGCTCATGTCAGGCTCCGTAGATTTGTTCACGTGCACAGGCCATGATTTCTTCGACGTCAACTTTGATGCTGCGACTAAACCGCACATCTTTTTCGTTGCGTTCCAACATGCTGAATTTATTGAACTTGGTGGGCTTGAGTGCCTTGGCCTTGCCACCCTTGCCGTAGCTCACCATGGTGCCAGTGGTGGAACAAAAATAATAGCTGTTGTAGGCCATGTCCACACCGCGACCCTCGACATTGATGCGCTTGAGTTTGTAGCCCAGCAACGGTCCCAGCTTGCCTTCTACAAAGATGGTTTCAGCATTGGTGTTGAATTCAGCATAGCGTTTCATATCATCGACCCTTTCTATCTTGTTCAGCATCATAAATTATAAACACTCCGACTATCAATGTCAAGACACAAAATACAATTTCTATGGTTTCCATGATGTCTCCTGATTACATGCTGTAATATGATTCACTGCTGGGGCTGCAGTAGTTCGGAGTATCATAGCGTTCTTGAAACTCCACACCGTTCAAAAAGTTCTTCTGACTCACAAAAGTTTCAAAAACCTCTACAATGAATCCTTGCTCACGCTTGGCAGCGGCAACGGTGTTGATGTAAGCCTTGGTGCTGGGTGCAAAGTCTATGACTTCTACGAACCGCAGGCCCTTTTTGTTACGACCATAGCGCTCATCTTTACGAATCCGGCGATCTGTTTTATAAACTTCTAGGGTATAAGCTGTTAATTTCGACATTTCGTTCTCTCCTTATTTACTATACCTCTATTCTATAGGAACGATCCGAATTGTCAAGCCTTTTCTACCGCGTCGGAGGCATTGATCTGCTTGGCTTCTGCAGCGGGCTTCTTGGGGGATCCGTATTTTGCACACCAAATGCAGCGCGTACTGGGCCGACCTGAGAAGTATTCTTGTGCGTCAAAGCCCTGGAATCCACAGCCTAGACATGTGAATTTCTTCATAGCGGGCTCTGCTGCGTGTTCTGCTTGTTTTCGTGTGCGTCGCACCATGTCTATCCCATTATTTGACGACTTCGCGGGCTACCTGCTGCACCTTGTGTACTCCAGTGTCAGCCCAGTTGGCGAAGCGCACAACGCCCACCGTAGCCACAACTATGCCGATGATGATGCCAACAAAGAGATTGGCCATCATACTACTCCGACTGCCTCAGCAGCAAGTTTCTTAATGGCTCGAGCCGCGGCTTCACGACTTTCGGAAAACGCATAGTCATTGCTCAGACTATTGAACCCTTGAAAGAGTTTCCACTGACCCTCCACCAACCATTCTACTCGAATGTCATAGGCCACATCAAAAGGACTGCCGTCGTGCACAATCCGTACCTTGCCAGAATCCTGTGTTATACGCATGCTTCCATCTCCAAAATTATATTGTAAATTTTACTACGCTGCTGATCAATACGCGCATTGGTTTCTTCGTCGAAGCATCCCGCCTGCTCATCTAGATTGATCAATTCTTCATACATTAAATCCAACAGAGTTTTGTCGCTCATACCGTCTCCTTAGGCCCAGACAAGTTCTTTTGCAGGGAACATAACCTTACCGTCGAACTCCAACTGATTACGCTCATACTCAGTCAAATAATCGTTGGCAACCAACTTCCAATCAACAACCGATTCAACAATGTAATCGTCAGCTCGTTCGATTTGATCACGCATTGACATCACAGCCATGGTGGCTTCTGCATCATTCTTGATGCCCCGCACAACATATTCGTCACCACCCTTGGCCTTCCAGTAAGCCGCATCGCCTTTGCCGATTGAACCATCTTCCTGCCAAGCGTAATTCTCATAAACCTGAGTGAATATAACTAATTTCATATCATCTCCTTTTCTTTACTATAACCACATTCTAGCATCACGATTCGAATTGTCAAGCACTTCTACGACCAGTGTGATTCAGCACTGGATCATATACTGAGATCAATTCGCGTTCTAGGGCATGGGCTGCTGCCTTGCCTCGCACTACTTCATAGATGCCATAGCTATGAGCTACGGTGCCATACTTGACAATGCTGTTGCACAGAGCCCAGCCCTTGTCTTCGTTGAAGGCGCGCCAAACGTGCTTCTGGATTCGGACTCGCAGTTCTTTTTTGCTGCGGCCTGCTGTGATGCCCACATATCGGTCACCAGTGACATTGTTGACGATGACATATACTATGTGGCAGCGGTCTGTTCTTTTCTTTCTCATCATACTACTATTATAGCACCTTGCACCAAAATGTCAAGCCGTAGGGAACCCATTGATCTGCTTGGGGTTTGCGTCAGAGTTTGACGTGGCTGCGGTGAATTCGGCATTGAATAATGCCGTTGTACCAGGCTTCGGGCTGTTCCAGCACCCTGAATGAGAATTGTTCGCGAGCTTCGATGTAGCTCAGAGTGCCCTTGGTGCCACAGAGATAGAGAATGTCGCGACGAAAATTGTCGGATCCGAGCCGCTCAACGTCGGCCTGTAGTTCCGGACTGCTGCTCCAGTAGGTCGGCCAGTCGCTGGCCACCTTGATGCGTTTCTTTTTGCCCTTGACTTGTCGCGTTTTGCTGAATTGAAACAGTTTCTTGCCGATGTAGCGGCGGCCATCCACTAGATTGGTGATCATATAAACGAAACCAACATTGTTGCCGATGTCGGTTTCGGTGAATTCTTTGTCATTATAAAACCACATGAATAAATCTCCGAATAATATCGGCTATTTATTCCTCGTCTACACCATAGTCTTGTTCTTGTTCTAATTCGGCGCCGCAGAACGGACAATTACCTACGGCATAGTATTGCTCATCCATGTCATATTTTATTCGAAACACTGCATCACAGGCTTGGCATTCATGATGGGTTATTGGCATGGTTGTTTTCTTTGTATTGTTGGCATGACACGCCATGACTGTTTAAATAGTCCACACCAAAATGATTGCGATATTCATGAGCATACCAAACATCGGCAATGCCGCTCTGCAATATCATTTTGGCGCACTGGTGACATGGCGCGTGTGTTATAAACATGCTGGCTCCATCGCCGCTTTCATGGCTGCGAGCCAGCTTGGCTATGGCATTTTCTTCGGCATGTATAACGGTGTCCAGAGTTCGCAGTCTATAGGGCCATTGACCATACTCTGCATGTTCACCGGTCAATGGAAACATTTGCCGCATTTCTTCTGGAGCAAGCCAGCCGCCGGTGTTGCGTGGCATCCACTCCAGCTCCTCACAATTATTATCATCGCCTGGAGCGGTACCATTATAGCCAATACTTATAATTCTGTGTTCTTTGACTACTATGGCGCCTACTTTAAGTCTTCGGGCCGAACTTAGATCGGCGTACCTCCGGGCAACATCCAGGTGTGCTTCGATTATTTTTGACTTCATTGATGGCCGTCCATTTATTCAGTGGGCAGTGTTGCCCCTTTAGCAGAACCTTGCCGGGCATGAAACATCCACACTCCCGGCAAACCTTTATTACGCTGTTAAAACTGTCGCAGTCTCGGCAGATGGCCATGCGATTTTCAGCATATTCAGGCAACATAGTCCACCACAGGAAAATATGTTAAGAATCGATCGGGTTCGCCACGAACCTGTTGGATGCGTTGCTTGATCTCAGCAAAGAAATTCCAGGCCAAGGGTATGAACACCATGGGTACACCTGCATGCTTCTGCAGTTCGTCGATGCTAACTATGGGTGTGCGCATGCCGGGTGCAAATTTGCCTTGTTTCAACGGATTGTCGTCAATGATAAAATCTAGTTCTAGTTTGGCAAAATTCAGCACAGTCATGCCTTTGGCGGCAGCTCCATAGCCCACTACTTTGTAGCCCTGCTCGCGTGCCTGAGTCACTGCTGTGCGCAATTCTTCCATGAGACGATGTGCATTTTGCGCCCAGAGTTCGTAGCGACGCAGGTCATGAAGACCGTCGTTGCGATCCAGGTTCAGTAAATTGCTTACGCGATACGGGCGACCCTGTGACTTATGCATCACTACAATATAGCTATTACCGTGTATGGGTTGTTTGACGATGTCTTGAATGAACAGTCCGGCACGGTCGGCAATTTTAATCAGGCTATGCACATTAAAAAAGTTCACGTGTTCATGATAACAGGTATCAAATTCGTTGCGGCGAATCATATCAACCTGAGAAATCTGCATGAAAAAATAACCATCGTCAGGCATGATGGCTCGCACATTTTTAAGGAACTGCAGGGCATTGTAATTATGAGCCACCACATTCTGTGCTACAATCACCGACGGCTGAATCCGCGCCAGGCCTGGTACGGCTCGCGCATCAAAATAAGCACACACCACATCATGACCTTTTTCCTTGGCCAAGGGTACGATGTTTTCTGCAGGATCAAT